>Ga0190360_1000052_pt1 | contig 57417 bp, 56 predicted proteins | sample 48721834_MG_FD_161271 | JGI IMG/M metagenome (GOLD analysis project Ga0190360, IMG submission 161271) | Hydrothermal vent microbial mat bacterial communities from Southern Trench, Guaymas Basin, Mexico - 4872-18-3-4_MG | ecosystem: Environmental > Aquatic > Marine > Hydrothermal vents >...
TAAGGCAGCCAGAAGAGCCAGGCCCATTATCGAACAGTTGGTAGTAATCAACGGTAAATAGATGCCCAGAGCCTGATATAAGGGAGGACTGATCTTGCGGATAAACATTTCAACCAGTTGGACCAGAGCAGCGATGACCAGAATAAAGGAAACGATTTGAAGATAATCAAGGCCATAAGGAATGAGAATCCAGTGGTTAATCATCCAACTGACAACGGCTGTAATGGTCATGACAAAAGTAACGGCCAGGCCCATGGAGAGAGCCGAATCAAGTTTCTTGCTTACCCCCAAAAAAGGGCATATTCCTAAGAAATAATGGAGAACGAAATTGTTAATCAAAATGGCCGCAATGAAGATAGCCAACAGTTCCATTTTATCTCCTCTGCAGTTTGTTTTTAGCTTTTTGTTCGATCTGGAGAGAGATAGCAATAAGGATACCAAGAGTTATGAAAGCACCGGGAGGCAAGATCATAATTATCCAGGGTTTAAACCAAAGGCCCATAATTTGGTGCCCAAGGAAAGTGCCAGCACCTAAAATTTCCCGAATGGTGCTCAAAACAAGGAGCGCCAGGATAAAACCGAGACTCATGCCTAAGGCGTCAAGCAAAGAACGCCCGACAGAATTTTTAGAAGAGAAGGACTCTTGGCGGCCGAGGATAATGCAGTTAACGACGATAAGGGGCACATAGGGGCCTAAGCTCTTGGAGATCGGGGGGAAGAATGCTGCCAGAAACCGGTCAGCCATGGTCACAAAAGTGGCAATAATAACGATATAGCAGGCAATTCGGACTTGATTAGGGATTAATTTCTTTATGGAAGCAACTACTATTGAGCTGAAAATTAGAACGAAAGCAGTAGCTAAGCCCATAGCCAAACCATTAATTACAGCATTAGTTACGGCTAGGGTAGGACACATTCCCAGGAGCTGACGGAAAATAGGGTTCTCTTTCCAAAGCCCCTTGATAAAATCTTGGCTGGCTGGTTTAGTAAGCATGTTATTCCTCGGCAAGCAATTTCCCCTCAGACTTTAATTTTCTCAATCTTTCTAAAGAAGAATTAACGATGTTAAGAACGGATTCTGAAGAGATAGTCGCTCCTGTTATGGTATTAACTTCAGAAGGAGCTAATTCTTCTAGGGAAGAAACCGGCGGCTTGCGCAATTTTAGGGGCTGGATACAGTCTTTATTTTGCCAGAATTTAAGGAAAATTTCTCTATCAGTAATTTTAGCCCCCAGGCCGGGTGTTTCTTTCTGATCCAGAATAGTTAAATCTTTTATTTTAGTTAAAGAGGGATTAGTACCAAACATAAGAGTTATTTTATCTTGGAAGCCAACGCCAGTGACATATACAGCCAGGCCCAGTAATTTTCCTTGGGCATCTTGACCGCCATAAACAGAAAAGTCTTTAGCTTCATAAAGTTTGTGACTGCTGCTCGTCCCTGGTACGACAATGTTAATGGCCTTCTCGATCTCTTTCTGTTTGTTTAGAGCTATCCGATCTTTGGTAAGCTGGCCGACGGTGGCTAAAAAGCCTCCAGAAAGAAGACCAACTGAGGTCAAGACGACAATCATTTGGCTGGAAATTTTCATGCCCACCTCCTTTCTCCTAAGATACGAGGGCGGGTGAAGCGGTTAAGAAGGGGCACAAAAGCATTCATAAAGAGGATAGAATACATCACTCCCTCAGGGAATCCTCCAAAGAGACGAATAAGGCCGATAATAAAGCCTATGGCTAAAGCGTAAATCCAGGAGCCAAGGGGAGTGATAGGGGAGGTTACCATATCAGTGGCCATAAAGAAAGCTCCAATCAGAAGCCCTCCGGATAGTAAGTGAAAGAGAGGAGAAGCATACTGGTCAGGCTTGGCCAACCAGAATATCCCAGTTAATGTTGTCAGAGAGATAATTATCCCAGTCGGAATGCGCCAATCAATGGTCTTCCTCAATAACAAATAAATAGCACCAATAAGAAGAGCTACGGCCGAAGTTTCTCCCAAACAACCGCCAATATTGCCCCAGAAAAGATCCTTGAGGGCAGGGACAGTACCTTGACTAACTGCTTGATAGAATTTCACTTGAGCTAGAGGAGTGGCAAAAGTAGCGGTATCAACCTGGAGACTAACAGGCGGAATCCAGGTAGTCATAGCTACTGGAAAGGCCGTCTGCAGGAAAGCTCTTCCTACTAGAGCGGGATTAAAGATATTGTTGCCTAAACCGCCAAAGACCTGTTTGCCAAGGGCAATGGCCATAACAGCTCCGATGACAACCAATTCTAAAGATAATGAAGGGGGTAGAGTTAGAGCTAAAAGGAGCCCAGTTATTATAGCCGAGCCGTCAAGGAGAGAGGTAAAGGGCTTTTTTCTTAGCCAAAGAAACAGAGCTTCAGTCACAAGTGAAGCTATTATGCAAGTAAGGATGAGACTAATTGCTCGCCACCGCCAAAAATAAAGAGAAGCTAAGACCGCCGGCATTAAGCTGAAGATAACAGCATACATTATTTTAGGGACAGAGTCTTTGTCTTTCCAATGAGGCGAAGATTGAATGATAAACTTATAATCAGTCATTTTGCTTTTTTCTGCCGTTTGAGACTTATTATTTTATCTTTACCCTGTTTTATCCAGTGGACTAAGGGAATTTTAGCCGGACAGGAGTATTGACAGCAGCCGCATTCTACACAATCTAAAATCCCCCAATCTTCAGCTTCACCTAAGTGGTTGAATTGAACTAATTTTACCAGGCGAGTGGGAGCTAAGTTCATGGGGCAGTGATCAAGACAGCGCCCACAGCCGATACAAGGAAATTCTCGAGGAGGACCAGAAAAGGGCCAGGCTAGAAGCCCAGAAGTACCTTTAATAATAGGCATCTCCAGAGTCCACTGAGCCACTCCCATCATAGGCCCGCCCATTACTAATAGATTGACCCCTTCTTTCAAGCCGCCACAATAATCAATAGCTGTTTTGAAAGGAGTACCGATCCTAACTAATAGATTTTTAGGCTCTCTTATGCCCTCGCCGGAAACGGTAATCACTCGTTCATAGAGAGGTTTTCCTTGGCTGACAGCCTCCCAGATAGCTTTGGTAGTGGCTACATTCTGGACTACCACTCCTACATCAAAGGGCAAGCCTCCGCGGGGGACTTCTCTTCCTAATAAAGCATAGATCAAGTTTTTTTCAGCTCCTTGAGGGTATTTTGTTTTGAGGAGGGCCAGTTCAATAGAGTTGATTTTAAGTTTCTGCCGAAGTAAATTAAAGGCATCTTTTTTGTTATCTTCAATACCGATTATAATTTTTTGGGCCGAAGTGGCTATGCGAATAAGTTCTGCCCCTTTTAAGATACATTCAGGGTACTCTAACATGAGTCTATAATCAGCCGTCAACAGCGGCTCGCACTCGCAGCCATTGATAATCACCGTATCGATGGGTTTGTCTTTTGGTGGAGATAGCTTGACGGCAGTAGGAAAAGCAGCCCCTCCTAAGCCGACTATTCCCGCTTCCTGAACCAAGTGGCGTATTTCCTCTGGACTTAAGGAAAAAGGGTCATTCGCACCCGCCAGGGAAGATATATATCTATCCTGACCGTCATTGGCAATTGTCACGGCCAGTAAGCTGCGGCCCAGAGGATGATGATAATTGTCTACAGCTAAAACCTTGCCAGAAACACTGGAGTGGACATGGGCTGAAAAAAGTCCTTCAGCTTGGCCGATTACCTGGCCAAGGGACACTTCGTCTCCTTTTTTGACTAAAGGCTGGGCTGGGTTGCCAAAATGCTGGAGAAGAGGAATAATTACCTTTTCTGGAGGCGGGAGGGTTTCGATAGGACTGGAAGCTGAAAGTACCTTTTTCTCAGGGGGATGGATGCCATGGGGAAATGTTTTGATTATCATCTTTTTATAGATAAAAATAGATGAATTAAGAAAATAAAGTTTAGTCATTCTGGGGGTCTTTTGTCAACCTAAATTTGGCATCGATTTGCCTCTATCCTCGCCAAGCCCTCCACCCTCTTTTATGGGTACGGATGGGAAAAAATCGATGCCTATAAGTATAACCTTCTTCATTATAAACTAGTATAGTTACATTGATGCTTACCCAATGTAAATTTTATTTGGTATTGTTTATATATTATGTGGTAGAATCAAAAAAATGAGGGTGAGGAAACAGAGAGAGGCCAATTATGGTGGTGAGCATAAGAGAAGTTACTAGCAAAAAAGATTTAAAAAAGTTTATTTATCTTCCAGAAAAGCTTCATGCTCATCACCCCAATTGGGTACCTCCTATTTATGCTGATGAATGGAAATACTTTAATCCTAAAAAGAATAGAGCTTTTTCTTATTGTCAAGCTATTCTTCTGCTGGCTTGGAATGAGCAAGAAGTAGTAGGCAGAATCATGGGCATCATTAATCCTCGCTATAACCAATATCGAGGAGAAAAAACCGCTAGATTTGGTTATCTGGAATCAACCCATGATGAACAAGTAGTCAAAGTCCTATTGGAGGCAGTGGAAAATTGGGCCAGGCAAAAAGGGATGACCAAGATGATTGGCCCTTATGGATTTTCAGACCAAGATCCTGAAGGATTTTTAATAAAAGGGTTCGAGCAGCGGGCGACTATTGCTACTTATTATAATTTTGAGTGGATGCCTGCCTTGGTGGAAAAAATGGGCTATAGCAAAGAATTAGATTACTTTGTCTATAAGCTGGATGTACCCCGAGAGCTTCCTGCTTTTTACAGAAAAATCTATGAAAGAGTCCAGAAAAAGGGACATTTTGAGCTGATCGAATTTCGCAAAAGAAAAGAACTAAAACGCTGGATTAAACCTGTCTTCCATTTAATGAATGAGTGTTATTCAGGTAGCAATATCTTTGGCTATGCTCCCCTGGACGAACAAGAAATGGAGGGGCTAGCTAAAAGGTATTTGCCGGTGGTTGATCCCCGCTTTGTCAAGGTGGTTAGAAAAGAAGGGGAGATCGTGGCCTTTATTGTGGGCATACCTGATTTAACAGAGGGCATCCAAAAAGCTCGAGGACGGCTTTTTCCATTTGGCTTTTTGAAGATTCTGCGCGCCGCCAAGAAGACAAAGCAGCTAGATCTGCTGTTGGGAGCCATTAAAGAACAATACCGAGGCCGAGGACTTGATGTGTTGATGGGGGTAAAGATGATTCTCTCCGCCCACGAAGCAGGCTTGGAAGTAATTGACACCCATCATGAAATGGAGAACAATCTAAGGGTTAGGGCCGAGATGGAAAAAATGGGCGGTCAGGTTTATAAGATTTTTCGAGTCTATCAGAAACCCCTTTGATTCATTTAGCCTCTGCCCAGTTTATTCCCCAGCCCAGGTGAACTTTCAAAGGGACTTTTAAGGGATACACACCTTCCATTTTTTCTTTGACGATTTTTTCCAAAATTTCCTTTTCTTCATCCGGAACTTCAAAAACGAGCTCATCATGAACTTGAAGGATCATTTTGGATTTTAGTTTTCGCTTTTTAATTGCCCGCCAAATATCAATCATAGCTTTTTTTATTAAATCAGCGGCTGTGCCTTGGATGGGAGTATTAAGAGCAATGCGGCGGCCCGCTTGTTGAGTAGTCTTGTCTTTATGCCTGAGTTCAGGAACCTGCCGCTTGCGTCCCAAGAGAGTAATAGAGCAACCTTTTTCTTTGGCTTGGCTTACGCTTTGCTCTAAAAATTTTTTCACTTTGGGATATTTTTGGAAGTAAAGGTCGATAAAAAGCTGGGCATTTGCAGGGGAAGTTTCTAACTCCTTGGCCAAGGAATAAGCTGAAGCGCCGTAAATAATGCTGAAGTTAATTATTTTGGCCCTTCTTCTTTTTTCTTCAGGGGAGAGAAGCATATTGGGGAAGACTTTAGCGGCAGTTTCTTGATGGACATCGCGGTCTTTGATAAAGGTTTCCAAAAGAGAAGGGTCTTCAGAAAGGTGGGCCAGGATTCTTAGCTCTATTTGGGAGTAGTCAGCCGAGAGGAGAAGATGCTTGTCTTCAGGGATAAAAGCTTGGCGAAAACGTCGACCAAGTTCCCCTCTAACAGGAATGTTTTGCAGGTTAGGATCACTGCTGGATAAGCGGCCTGTGGCTGTTACGGTTTGATTGTAAGAGGTGTGGATTCTGCCTGTTTGGGGGTTAATAAGCAGGGGTAGAGCATCAGCATAAGTTGATTTGAGCTTGGCCAATTGCCTGTATTCTAAAGCGTATTTAGCAATTGGATAGTGGCTGGCCAGTTCTTGAAGAATGGCAAAGCTAGTGGAATACCCCTTGGTAATTTTGGTTCTTTTGGAAGGAGGAAGATTCATCTTTTCAAATAGGATATAGGCTAGTTGTTGGGATGAATTGAGGTTGAATTGCTGACCACAGATAGAAAATATTTTTTGCTGGAGGCTGTTAAGTTCGGATTGGAGCTCAGCTGATAACTCCTTTAAAGCTTGATCATCTATTTTAACCCCCCACATCTCCATGTCGGCCAAGACCGGAATCAAAGGCAGTTCTATCTCCCGATAAAGCTTATCCAGGCCTGCTTCTTTAACTTTTGGCCAAAGAATGGTACTGAGCTGGAGGGTCAGATCTGCATCCTGACAGGCGTAAGGAGCCACTTTATCGATGGGCACAGCATTGATAGTCACTTCTTGTTTACCTTTGCCTACTACTTGATGGTAGGGGGTAGTGGTGACCTGGAGGTAGGTCGCGGCTAGTTTATTTAAATTATGCTTTCCCCAGTTAGGTTCCAGCAGATAAGAAAGAACCATGGTGTCTAAATCTATCCCTTCTAAAGTAAGACCTGCTCTTTTGAGGACTATATAATCATATTTAATATTCTGGCCGATTTTTTTAAGGCGAGGATTGCTGAGGAGTGGCCTAAGCTTGGCCAACGCTTGGTCTTTATCCAGCTGAGCAGGAGCATGGAGATAATCATGACCCACTGGCAGATAATACGCGGAATGAGGCTGGATCGCCAAGGAGAGGCCAACCAGATTGGCTCGAGTCGGAGAAGGGCTATCTGTTTCGGTATCAAGAGAAATAAATTGGGATTTTTTTAGAGTAGAGATTAGAGAGTCGAGTGCTTGAGCAGTGAGAATTGTCTGGTAATTTTTGGCTGCTGGTTTTTTTGAAGGTAAATATTCAGCTAAGAGAGAAGAAAATTCTAATTCTTGGAGGAGAGGAATAAGTTTTTTCAGATTAGGTTCAGAATAAGTAAATTGTTTCAGATTGAACTTCACTTTTACATCTTTCTTGACAGTTACCAGCTCTTGGCTTAATTTAAGTTGGTCAAGATTATTTTCTATCTTTTCCCGCAAGCGTGGATTTTGGACTTGAGAAAGATGGGTTAAAAGATTTTGGAGCGAGCCAAATTTGGTAATGAGCAATTTAGCTGTTTTTTCTCCGATGCCAGGCACCCCAGGCACATTGTCTGTAGGATCACCCCAGAGAGCCAAAACATCAACTACTTGAGAAGGCCTAACTCCAAAATATTCCTTAACTTTTTTCTCGTCTACGTAAACTTCTTTAACAGGATTGTATACCTGGATTTGACCGTTAACTAGTTGTAAAAGATCTTTATCGTGAGTGACTATAACTGAGCGGATGTTTTGAGAAGAAGCTTGACAGGCAAGACTAGCCAGGACATCATCCGCCTCGTATCTTTCAAACTCAAAATAAGGAATATTGAGGGCCTTGAGCAATTTCTTGACAACTGATATTTGAATTTCTAAATCCTCAGGCATTGGTTTACGGTGAGCTTTATAAGCTTTGAAAGCTTGATGGCGGATGGTCGGCCCCTTGGCATCAAAGACTATTCCTAAATAGTCAGGCTTTTCTTTCTCTATTATTTTCCTGAGCATAGACCAAAAGCCATAAACAGCATTGGTGGGAAAACCCTGGGAGGTGGACAACCGTTTGATGGCATAAAAAGAGCGGTAGAGAAGAGAATTGCCATCGACTAGGAATAACTTTTTAGTCTTCATTTTGTAGCCGTTTTTAGTTAAGTGACGTCTTTAACGAAATCCGTTTGACCGCATTGATGCGTTCTAAATTGGGGACATAGATTAGGTTGCATTGGGTGCTGGCTCAGGCTTTAAGATGTGGTCGAATTTACCTTGAGAGATATCCTCTATTATTTTATAATGTTGATTTTTAATAATTTCGTTTATTTTTGTTTTGAGATCAGGGCTGTTGAGGGAGGATGTATAAAATGTTTTTCGAGAAACAAGGACCTTTCCCAATGAATAAACAAGAGATTCCACATATTGGGCCTTCAAACCTTTGTCCTGGGTCTGGATAAGGAGGGCCAGTCCTTTATGTTTTATTTCAGTGCTTAATCCACCCATATTTAGCCTGAATTCTTCAATTATTATACTCTTAATATCTGATTTATCAAGGGGAAAGGGCTAAACACTGGGGAACAGAAGCTGCCCTTTTTATTGACAAAGCAAAGGAGGATGGTATAATAGGTTGACCTATCCAGGAGGCAAAATGATTATAGATATTGATAGATTGCCCGAAGAAGGATTAAAGATTAGCAGGGACTTAGAATTCCTTAGCGTAGATTTGGTTGAAGAGAGTGCTGTTTTTCTGGAACCCGTCCATGCAAAACTAGTAGTCAAAAAAAGGGGCGAAGAAATTTTTATTAAAGGCAGGATAAAAACCTGCTTGAGTATTATTTGTAGCCGCTGTCTCTCTCCGTTTGATTTTACCGTTGATTCTAACTTTGACCTTGTTTACTTTCCCGAGGAGCTGGATGTGGTTAAAGAAGAGCTGGATAGTGAGGATATAAATAAGCTATTTTATTACAGCCGCCAGCTCAATCTGCGTGAGGTGGTTTTAGAGCAGTTAAATTTAACTTTTCCTCTTAAGCCTCTCTGTTCATCAGATTGCCAAGGAATTTGTCCAGTTTGCGGCCAAATTATAAAAGAAGGTAAGTGTTCTTGTATTAGAGAGGAGTCTGATCCTCGCCTTGAGAAACTAAAGATATTTTTGAGAGACAAAGGATAATGGCTAACCCAAAACGTAGACATTCTCATGCTCGCAAAATGAGGAAGAGGGCTCATCAAGCCCTGAGCGTGCCTCCTTTGGCTTTGTGTTCTAACTGTGGTAGCCCTAAACTTCCCCACCGTGCTTGCCCTGAATGTGGTTATTATAAAGAACGGCCTGTAATTGAGGGTGCTGAAGAATAACAGTAAGAGAGGATGAAATGAGGGTGGCAGTTGATGCCATGGGAGGTGATTTCGGTCCTAGCGTGGTAGTTGAAGGGGCTATAAGAGCTTCTCAAGAACATAATATTGAAATTCTGTTGGTAGGCGTTGAGAGGCTGATCAAGAAGGAATTTGACCGCCTGGGATCAACTCAAGCTAAAATAAATATCATTAATGCTTCTGAAGCCATCGGCATGGGGGAGGGACTTTTTTCTTTCAGAAAAAAGAAGATGTCTTCCATTCGCATCGGCACTCAACTGGTTAAGGAAAAGGAAGCTGATGCTTTTGTCAGCACGGGTAATACAGCGGCGGTAGTTTACATATCCCGCAAAGTTTTAGGGGCTTTGCAGGGTATTGAAAAGCCTGCTTTAGCCTTATTAATGCCTACCCTGAAGGGGATGAGCCTCCTCATAGATGTTGGAGCCAATGCCAATTGCCGTCCTTACCATTTAGAACAGTTTGCTATTATGGGACGGGTCTTCATGGAGACCATCATGGGCTTGAAGAAGCCCCGTATAGGCTTGATGAGCATCGGCGAAGAGGAAACCAAGGGTAATGAACTGACAAGAGAAGTTTTTGAAAGGCTACGCTCATCTCCTCTTAATTTTATCGGTAATGTCGAAGGTAAGGATATCTATTCAGGACAAGCGGATGTTATTGTCTGTGATGGTTTTACTGGTAATGTTGCTTTAAAAGTTAGTGAGGGAGTGATTGAAACCGTCTTTTATATGGCTCGTAATGAGATCATGAAGAATCTTTTTTCTAAGATTGGCTTCTTTTTGATGAAAAGAAATTTGAAAAAGCTTTACAAAAAAGTAGATTACTCTGAGTATGGAGGAGCAAATCTGCTAGGGATAAAAGGAGTCTGTGTCATAGGCCATGGCCGCTCCAATGCCAATGCTGTCAAAAATGCTATTCGCTTGGCTAAAGATTTTGTGGTGAAACGTGTTCAGGAAAAAATTCAGAATGAGATTCTACGTTTTTCCCCTGGCTTGGAAGGAATGAAAACTTAAAATGTTATTGTCCCAACGAGTTTCGATTATAACTGGGGCCTCTCAGGGCATTGGGCAGGCCATTGCCCAGGAATTAGCCCAGGCTGGGGCCATTGTTGTCTTGGTCGATATTCAACAAGAGAAACTAGAAGAAGTGGCTGCTAAAATAAAAGCAGCCCAAGGTCAGGCTTTAGTCTGTCCCGCTGATGTAACTAACCTGTGGGCAGTAAACCAAGTGGTTAAGGACGTTTTAAATAAGTTTCAGCGGATTGATCATTTGGTGAACAACGCTGGTATTACTAAGGATAATCTTTTAATGCGGATGAAGGAGAAAGAATGGGATGCCGTTCTAGCTGTCAATCTCAAGGGGGTCTTCAATTTCTCTCAAGCAGTCATCAGAAGTATGATTGCCAAGCGCTACGGTCGGATTGTTAATATATCTTCGGTAGTAGCCTTGATGGGCAATGCGGGTCAGACTAATTATGCTGCTTCCAAGGCGGGCATCATAGGCTTTACAAAATCCTTAGCCCGGGAGGTGGCTTCCAGAGGGATCACCGTTAATGCTGTGGCTCCTGGCTATGTGGCCACAGCGATGACGAATAAGTTGCCAGAATCGGTAAAACAAAGATTTTTAGAAATAATTCCCTTAAGAAGATTCGGCTGGCCTGAAGAAGTGGCTCATCTTGTTAAGTTTTTAGTCTCAGATGAGGCAGCCTATATTACGGGACAAGTCATAAACATAAATGGTGGTATGTTTATGTAGCTTCAGCCCAATTTAATTCTAATTATTATTAAGAGGAGGAGAAAAATATGGAAAGAGATGAATTATTGAAGAAGATCAAAGCAATTGTGGCTGATAAATTGAGCATTAGTGAGGAGCAAGTAACCGAAGAAGCTTCATTTATCGATGATTTAGGGGCAGATTCTTTGGATACAGTGGAATTAGTCATGGCCCTCGAAGATGAATTTAATCTTGATATTCCCGATGATGAAGCTGAAAAATTAACCACTGTGGGCAAAGCCATGGATTATGTACTTGCCCGCCTAGACCAAAAATCTGATAAATAAGGCAATCTAAATTTTCTATGGAAAAAAGCGAGGCTTTTGGCCGAGAGCTATCTCTGAGGAGAGTAGTTGTTACTGGCATTGGACTAGTTACTCCCTTAGGGATAGGGACAGAGCTCACCTGGCAGGCTCTCTTGGCCGGGAAGAATGGTATCGATCGTATTTCAAGATTTGAAGTGGCCGACTACTCCTCTCAGATGGCTGGTGAGGTCAAAAATTTTAATCCCCTTGATTTTATAGAGAAAAGAGAGGCCCGCAAAATGGACCTTTTTATTCAATATGCCATGGTGGCCGCCCAGCTGGCAGTTGAAGATGCAGCTCTGCCTATCCAAGCTTTGGAAGGGGAACAATGTGGTGTTTATGTCGGCTCAGGCATAGGAGGCATTGGTTCTATTGAGGATACCCATAAAGTCCTGTTGAATAAAGGACCCGGCCGCGTTTCGCCCTTTTTTTTAGTGTCTACCATTATCAATGAGGCTTCCGGCCAGATTTCTATAAAGTATAGAGCCAGGGGACCTAATTCAGCCACGGCCACAGCCTGTTCTACCGGAACCCATGCTATCGGCGATTCTTACAGAATTATAGCTAGGGGAGAGGCAGACCTGATGATCGCTGGCGGGGCCGAAGCGCCCATTACTCCTTTAGGGCTGGCTGGCTTTTGTGCTATGAGAGCACTCTCTCAGAGGAATGAGCAGCCAGCTAAAGCTTCTAGGCCTTTTGATGCCTATAGGGATGGCTTTGTTATAGGCGAAGGTGCAGGTATTGTTATCCTGGAGGAATTGGGCAGAGCCCTGAAACGGGGAGCCAGAATTTATGCTGAACTAGTTGGCTATGGTATGAGTGGTGATGCCTATCACGTGACTGCTCCCTGCCTGGATGGCGATGGTCCCTATCGAGCCATGAGAAGAGCTCTGGAAGAAGCCAGCGTAAATCCTCAGGAGGTTGATTATATTAATGCTCACGGGACTTCTACTCCCTTTAATGATAAGATCGAAACTTTGGCAATAAAGCGTTTGTTTGGCAGCTATGCTGATCAAATAGGCGTGAGTTCGACCAAGTCAATGATGGGTCATTTGTTAGGAGCGGCCGGAGGGGTGGAGGCTGGAATAACCGCCTTGAGTGTTAAACATCAGATTATGCCTCCGACTATCAATTATGAATTTCCTGATCCTGAATGTGATCTGGATTATGTTCCTAACCAGGCCCGTCCAGGCAAAATAAGATATGCTCTTAGTAATTCTTTTGGCTTTGGTGGTACTAACGGAACTCTTCTTTTTAAGAAGTTTGAAGAATAAGCCAGCTGCCAGGCTTATCTTCGCCTAATGTTCTTGATGATTGGCAAATTCTTGATGGGAGGTGTCCTTGAATATTTATGTTTTAGTCAAAAGGGTTCCTGATACAGAATCCAAAATAGGGATAGATCATGAGCGGAAGGCGATCATTGAAGAGGGATTAACCTTTGTTCTTAATCCTTATGATGAATACGCAGTCGAAGAAGCCCTGCGTCTTAAAGAAGCCAAAGGTGGCAAAGTAACCGTTCTCTCAGTCGGAAGCCAAGAAACGGTAGTGATCCTCAAGAAATGCTTAGCTATGGGGGCCGATGAGGCCGTTTTAATTAAGGATAAGACAGGTGAAACCTATGATGGCTTAAGAACAGCTAAAATCATTGCCCAGGTTTTTAAGACGAAATTCAATGCTTACGATCTGTTGCTTTTTGGTAAACAATCAGTGGGCGCGGATAATTCCCAAATACCGGCTATGGTCGCGGAATTTTTGGATCTTCCCCAGGTAAATGTAGTCACCAAACTGGAGATTGAAGGAGACAAAGGCCTGGCCCTGAGAGAGATTGAGGGCGCTTCAGAGAAAGTGGAATTCTCTTTGCCAGCGGTCATTAGTGCTCAGAAAGGATTAAATGAGCCCCGTTATGAGACATTGAGAGGGATTATGATGGCCAAGAGAAAAGAAATTCCAGTTATAAGCCTTGAGGAGTTAGGGATGGGGGAAGAGAAGCTGGAACCTCAGCTAAATATTTTAAACCTTGAATATCCGCCACCTCGGGAAGCGGGCCGAAAAATAGAAGAAGAACCAGCAATAGCAGCTAAAAAATTAGTTGAATTTCTCCATAATGAAGCCAAGGTTATCTGAGAGGAATAAAATGATTTTAGTCTATATTGAACAAAGAGAAAATAAAGTTAAGAAATCTTCCTTAGAAGCTTTATCTGAAGGCAAGAGAAGAGCCGATGATTTAAAGACTGAAGTGGCTGCTGTTTTAGTTGGAAGCGATTTGTCTCATCTGGCCGAGGAGCTGTTTCCTTACGGAGCTTCACAGGTTTATCTTTTGGAGAATCCCTCCCTCAGCAGTTATTCTACTCAGGCCTTTGCCCAGGCCCTAATGTCTTTAATAGAAGAGATAAAACCGGAGATTATTTTCCTGGCGGCTACAGCTCAAGGTAGGGATTTGGCTCCGCGGTTAGCGGCTAAACTTCAAGTAAGCTTGGCGTCTGATTGTATTCAGACAGCTATCAAGGATGAACGCCTGCAGCTTCGCCGTCCGATTTTTGCCGGCAAAGCATATTTAACTCTGAGCTTGAGCTCATCTCCTCAAATGGCTACTCTAAGGCCTAATGTCTTTCCTCTGCTTTCTCCTTCAGATAATAAAGGAGAGATAATAACCAAAGAAGTAAATATTAGTCCCGATCAGCTAAAAGCCAAAGTCGTGGAAATTGTTAAAGGCGAAGGAGAAGAGCTTGATGTTACTGAAGCATCCATCGTGGTTTCCGGGGGACGAGGAATGAAAGGCCCGGAAAATTTTGAACTACTGCATCAATTGACTGTTCTCTTGCCGCAGGCAGCGGTAGGGTCCTCCCGGGCTGCGGTTGATGCCGGCTGGATAGACCATCAACATCAAGTGGGGCAAACAGGCAAGACAGTCTCTCCCAATCTCTATATGGCCTTTGGTATTTCAGGAGCTATCCAGCACTTAGCGGGTATGTCCTCATCTAAATATATTGTAGCTGTTAACAAAGATCCTGATGCTCCTATTTTTAAGGTGGCAGATTTTGGTGTCGTCGGAGATTTATTTAAAGTTATTCCCTGTCTAAAAGAAGAGTTAGAGAAGATAAAATAAGTTTCAGCTCTTTCCAGAATACTCAGTAATTTTCAGCCAACAGTTCATAGTAAGCCTGAGAATGATCGCAATCAGGACATTTTTCTGGCGGTTCGGTTCCTTCATGAATATAACTGCAGTTGCGGCATTTCCATTTAGTAACTTTTTCCGGCTTGAATACTCTACCTTTTTTGATGTTATCTAAGAGAGCCAGATATCTTTTTTCATGCTGCCGTTCGGTCACGGCTATGGAGAGCATGACCTTGGCTATACTAGGAAAGCCTTCTTGTTCAGATGCCTCTGCAGATTGAGGATACATTATGGTCTGTTCATAGTGTTCTCCCTCAGCCGCCGCTTTCAGGTTGTCGGCTGTGCTGGCGATTAGGCCTGCAGGATAGGAAAATGTTTTTTGGGAATTTATTTTTATTGTTCAGACTTGAGGAGTGGCAGGAGAAGCTGGTTTTTGTCTGAGCGGCTCTCGCCCACGCTAGTGACATAAATAGCCGGTTTATCTACGACCGGACATTTGTACTCGCAAATGCCACAGCCGATGCAAAGATCGGGCTCAACTACTGGGGCGGCTGGCGTTTTTATCGTTCCGTCAGGCTGCTTAACCTCGATTTTAACCAGTTTAATAGCCTTGGGCGAGGTGGGACAGTGTTCTTCACAGACAATGCAGTTTGTGCCCAGATTGTAGGGAATGCATCTGTTTTCATCAACAAAGGCAGTGCCAATAGTCACTTTTAATTTTTCCTCAACGGTCAGCTCCTTAATAGCTCCGGTGGGGCAGACTTGTGAACAGAGGCAGCAATAATATTCACAATAACCGATAGTCGGGACCAGTCTTGGCGTCCATAAACCTTCAGGACCGGCTTCACCTAAAACTGGCTGTAGAGCATTGGTAGGGCAGGCTTTCATGCATTCGCCACAGCGGACACATTTTTGGAGAAATTGCTCTTCGGGTAAAGCTCCTGGGGGGCGAATCAATTGAGGGGAAGCTCGTTTTCGAGAAGAAGAAATCCGGAAAAAAGGAACTACTAAGAGGCCCAGAATGGAAGAGAAAATTAATTTGCGGCGGGAAAGGTTAGTTACTCCAATATCCTCTGTCTGGGTTTTAACTGGAAAGCTAATGGCGTTGGTGGGACAAATGGCTGCACAGGTAAAACAATAATCGCATTCTGAATTTTTCCACTCGTTCTGGGGATATGGAATGGCCTCGGTTTGACAGTGGAGATTGCACAATCCACATTGAATACATGTCTTGGAATTAATTCGCAGCTTGAGTATATTCCACCTGGAAAATAATCCCAGCAGAGCACCAAGAGGACAGAGATAACGGCACCAGAATCTTTCGTAGAGGAGGTTGAGAAGGAGAATACCGCTAAAAATGAGGCCAATCAGGAAGCTCTGGATGAAGATAGAATTAACAGCCAGATTCTCATTGAACTGAACTAGACTATCAGCCAGGGAACTTAGGTGAAGATAATAAATCAAGCTTATCACAGCATTGAAGCCATAGTTGAAGGCTGGTAAAAAACTGAGCGCTAGAGAGCGGTAGAGAAGGGAAAGGGGATCAATAAAGCCCACCAGATCTAAACTAAGAACAGCTCCCACTAAAACGACAATCAGGATGTAGTATTTTAGACTAGGCTGGATAACCTTTTGTTTATTTTTGGGTTGAGGCCGAAGCAGCTTTGATTTTTTAAAAAGGAAAGAGAAGAATTGATGGATAGAACCTAAAGGGCAGACCCAGCCGCAGACAACCCGACCGAGGATGAAAGTAATGATAATGGTAGCTGAGGCAAAAATAAAGGAAAAGAAGACAGATCGGGAAGCGAGCATGGTGGTTAAAGCCAGCAAAGGATCAAATTGAAAGAAAATTTCAACCGGACCGATATAGTCCTGTCCCGGAAAGTGAGTTTTTAAGAGCAAGTAGAAAAAGAGGACGAAAAAGAATATTTGGCTCAGAATGCGCAGGGATTGGATGAGGCGGTATTTTTTAGATGGTTTTTTCGGCAATTTCGAACTTCTCCAACTCGATCTCTCCCAGGCCTTTTTGATGGGCAAGCCGAAGATAGCCAAGTTCCTCTGGTTTGATATTAAAAAAAGTGGCTCCCAGAGCATCTACCCCTACATAATCAACGCCAGCGGCTACAGTTTTAAATAGCATAGCATCAGACAATCTCCCTCCCTGAGGGCCGTTTCTGATGAGAATTCTGTAAGCGTCTAAAACGGTTAGGCATGGATTAAAAAAGACGGCTAAATCGGTAATAGCTAAATCAAGCTGTTGATGCAGTTGATTGCGGTTACCGCCCAAGGCTCCCAACCAATTTTTCATACCCATCGTCAATCTAGCCAGGCTGTGGGTTTTAGCAATAGGCATGTTGATTATTTTATCGACTTCAACAAAGTCAGTATAAACTTCCCACTCCTTGAGCCATTCTCCATGAAGAGGCATTTTTTTCAAGCGGTGAGGATTGGGAAAAAGGACTTTGGCTCCAGCTTTCTTGGCAGCAGCAGCAATGCCTGAACGGGCGTAAGTTCTTCTGGCCGGATTACAAGGATTATCGATGACCTTGACTTCTTTGGCTTTAGCTTCAAGGCAGAGTTCCACTATAGTTTTGACCACCTCTGGGTTGGTACAGGCAGCCTGTTGGGGAGTTCTATCCCAACCAATATTTGGTTTGACCACTACTACATCCCCTCTTGATATAAACTGCTGAATGCCTCCCAAGGCCTTTATGGCTTCTATTGTTATCTGGGATGGAGAATCACCATGGATTAAAGCCAAGTCGGGTTGCTGTTTGGGCTGGGAAAAAAGAGAAGGATTCAAACCAGCTATTAAACCGCCCACAGCTAAGTCCTTTAGAAAATCTCTTCTTCTCATGAGAGCTAATCCTTTCCTAAAGAGTGAATGTAATCTAAGATGCCTTGATAAATTCCCTGAGCGATTAATTGGCGGTAACTGGCTGTTTTCAACCTAGCTTCTTCTTGAGGATTGCTCAAATGGGAGATTTCCACCAAGACTGAAGGCATATTGCCGCCAATCAGGACCCAAAAAGGGCCGCCTTTAACACCCAGATCTTTAACACTTTTATATTTCTGAGCTAAAGTTTTGACCAAGTTCTTTTGAATTTTTTCAGCTAGTTCTTTTGATTCCACAATTTTACTGTTCTGGACAATTTTCTTAATTATATCTTTCATTTGACTTATATTTTTTTGGGAAGTAGCGTTTTCGCGGGCAGCAATAGTATTGACTGAAAGATCTTGACTGAAATTAAGATAAAAGGTTTCCACGCCTGAGCGTTTTTTGCTAGGATTGGCATTGGCGTGAATGGAAATGAAAATATCGCCCTGTTTCTGGTTAGCAATGACCGTCCTATTTTCCACAGGGATAAGAATATCTGATTCCCTTGTAAGGACAACTTGCCAGGAGTTGTGGTGGCTTAACAGATTTTTCAAGCGCTGACAGACATCCAGCACAACCTTCTTTTCTTGGAGACCACTGGCTCCGATACAGCCGGGATCGGTGCCGCCATGGCCAGGATCAATAATAATTCGTTCAATTCCCAATCCTAATTGGCGGACTAAACTGTAACCGGATTTGGCCGGCTGAGGAGATTGAGGAACTTTAGAGGCAGAGGAATCACTGGGCAAGCTTTTCGGATAAATATCAATCACTATCCTAAAAGGGTCGAATAGATGGAAAACCCGGTAGTGTTTGACTTGGCTGAAATCAAGGTCAACCACCACTCTAACAGTGGAATGGTTTTTTTGAGCAATTCTTATTTGTCTTATATATTGATTGTTGACCAAGAACATTTTTTTATGAAGGAGGGGATTGAGCTTAGCTTGATAGATATCGACATAAATTCTATCGGGTTCTTTAAGCTGATTAAAGCTGTACTCACGAAGCTGACCAATATCGACTACAACTCGAGTGTAGGTGGGGTGGGTAAAAGGTCGGAGATTATAAATTTCAATCCGAGGGTCACTCCTGCTAAAGCTAACGGGCTGAAGAAGAAGAATAACAACAACGCCAATGGCAACCTTCTTGAGAGAAAAGTTTGAATAACTCATTCTCTATTAATTTTAGATAAATGCTATTATACTGTCGATTGACCTTATCAGGCCCCAAATTTTTTTAATTTGCCAGCATGGGCTAGCATTAAAGGCATGGCATAAATAGCCGGAAAGCGGCCTAAATAACCCTGACTGCATTCTCTTTCAGAAAAAGACGATACTCTATCAGGCTGAGAGGTGGCTGAGTGAAGGAGGAAGGGATTGGGATGCCAAGAATGGGATTTAAGGAGACAGGGAGTTGAATGATCTGAGGTTACTACCAAGACATCAGGGCGGAGGCGGAGAAGCTGGGGCAAATGGGCATCTACTTCTTCAATGACTGCTTTTTTGGCTTGATAATTACCATCTTCTCCATATGAATCAGTTTTTTTGACATGAACATAAAAGAAGTTAAAATCATTAAAAATTTGAGTCACGGTTGCCAAAAGATCAGGAATTCCTTCCTCGGGATGAGCCAAATCCATGCCCACCAGCCTAGCTAAACCTTTGTACATAGGATAATGGGCTACGGCTACGGGCTTTAATTTATAGAGTTCTTCCATGGTCGGGAGGGAAGGATGTTTGGCAAATCCCCGTAAGAGTATGGTATTGGCTGGTTGAGAATGACTTAGAATCTCAGTTACCTCTTTAACAAAGCTATTAACTAAGTTGGCTGTAGGTTCAGCCTTGGTAGTAAGAGGTTTGGCTAAAACAGGTAGCTTGCCTTCCTTTTGGGGGTCAGCATCAGAGAGGGCATCAGACAGATTATGGCCACTGAATTTGACCACAAAGCGATGTTCTCGGCCTGGGTAAAGGGTAATAGTTATATTTTTTTGCTTTTTGAGAGAGTGATTGATCAGCTGACAAAGTTGCTTATTCTGCTCAGTTGCTATTCTTCCAGCCCGGCGATCAACAATCAAGCCCTCTTTTAAAGTAGCGAAATTTCCTCGGGCCACTAAATCGTTAGGGCTTACTTCTACGCCTATGCCAAGTGCCTCTAAAATCCCTCTTCCTAAAATATACTTGGTGGGCTCATAGCCGAATAAGGCAAGGTGGGCCGGGCCACTGCCTGGAGTGATACCCCTGAAAACAGGATCGGTTAAACCGCAAACACTTTGGGCGGCCAAGGCATCAAGATGAGGCGTCTGGGCCGCTTCTAAAGGAGTTTTTCCTTCCTGGGGAAGACCTCCCAGCCCGTCAAGGACCAACAGGACAATTTTAGTCTTTGTCTCGATGGTTAAATCTTTGATCAGTTTTTCCCGGTCCATAATAGTAAAAACTATATGAAATTATTAAAAGGATGTCAATTTTCTTTAAAATTGTTTTGTGTTAAAATCGAAGCATGGATAAGGTTATTGTCCTTGATTTTGGCTCCCAGTATACTCAACTTATAGCTCGTAAAATCAGAGAATTGGGAGTCTATTCTGAAATATTGCCTTTTGATTTCCCCTTGGCTCGAGCCGAGCTGTTGGCCAGAATATCCAACAGGATTGTCAATGGGGTGGCTGGAGTTAATCGGGTTGTCTATGATATAACCACTAAACCTCCAGCGACCATCGAGTGGGAATAACCAGCAGCCAGGGCCTTAGGGCCTCGGGCCATTAAAGCTTAAGTAAAGAATGAGGCCGCCGAGGATTTTCCCCATAAAAGAATTAATTAGCTAAGAGGTTAGAGCGAGGTAGAAATGGAGCCTTTATTTATCCATCTTCATAATCATTCAGAATATAGTATTTTAGATGGCGCCTTAAGGATTGAATCTTTAATTGAAGCTGCTTGGCAATTAAAAATGCCAGCTGTAGCTCTTACTGACCATGGTAACATTTTTGGGGCGGTCAGTTTTTTTAGGAAAGCCAAAGAGAAAGGCATCAAACCTATTTTAGGCTGTGAACTTTATGTCGCCCCCTATAGCCGATTTGATAAGAAGTTGGACAAGCATACGCCTTCTCATTTCCACTTAACCGTTTTGGTTAAGGATGAAATAGGCTATAAGAATCTCTGCCAATTGATTACTAAAAGCTACTTAGAAGGTTTTTATTATCGTCCGCGGGTTGATAGAGATCTTTTAGCTCAGTACAGTCAGGGTTTAATCGCTCTCTCAGGCTGCTTGAGAGGGGAAATCCCTTACTATTTAGCCCGGGACGAGATGGATAAAGCAGAAAGAACAACCTTGGAGTATGCTTCCTTCTTTGCCAAAGGAGATTTCTACATCGAAATTCAAGACCACGGCCTTAAAGATCAGGCGAAAGTTAATCCCCGCTTGATAGAACTGGCTAAAAAGCTTGGCTTACCTCTCGTGGCTACCAATGATTGTCATTATTTAACTCAGGCTGAGTCCGAAAGTCACGATGTTTTACTCTGTATACAAACTAATAAAAAGGTCAGCGAGCAGAATAGAATTAGATTTGAGACTCAAGAATTCTATTTTAAATCTGGTTCAGAAATGGCCAAGCTCTTTAGCCATATTCCTGAAGCCATCCAGAATACAGTCAAGATTGCTTCTCAATGTCATTTTGATTTCCCCACTGGAGGTCATTTTCTGCCCCAGTTTAAACCGCCTCCTGGATTTTCCTTGGCTAGCTACTTCGATCAGGTGGTTAAGGAAAGTTTCTTAAAGCGGATGAAACAAATTGAAGCCATCCAAGAGGAAGGGGAGCGGCCTGATCCAAGCCAGTATGAAGAAAGGTTAGCTAAAGAAGTTAAGCTGGTCAAAGAAATGGGATTTGAAGGCTATTTTTTAATTGTCTGGGATCTTATTCAAATGGCCAGATCAAGAAACATTCCCGTGGGTCCGGGCAGAGGCTCAGCTGCCGGTAGCCTGCTGGCCTATTGTTTGGAGATTACGGATATAGACCCCCTCCAATATGACCTCCTCTTTGAGAGATTTCTCAATCCTGAGAGAATCACCCTGCCTGATATTGATATAGATTTTTGTGGCCGGCGACGAGATGAAATAATTGCCTATGTGACCGAAAAATACGGGCGGGAGAATGTCTGTCAAATCATAACTTTCGGAACCATGGCTGCCCGCCAGGCTGTGAGAGATGTAGGCAGGGCCTTAGAAGTTCCTCTGCCTGAGGTCGATAAAATTGCTAAAATGATTCCTCCCTACGGGCCGGAAGCCACTATTGAAGGTGCTTTAAATAATATTCCTCAGTTGAGAGAGTTAAGAGATAAAAATGCTAAGATTGCTCATCTTCTGTCCACAGCCCAGAAGTTGGAAGGTCAAGTACGTCATCCTTCTATTCATGCAGCTGGCATTGTTATTGCTCCTCAACCATTAGTCGAATTCATGCCTCTTTACCAGTCAGTTAAGGGTGAAATTACAACCCAGTTTCCAATGCAGGATATAGAGGCTTTGGGTTTGCTTAAAATGGATTTGCTGGGCCTTCGGAATTTAACCGTCATCCAGGATACTATAGAGCTGGTAGAGCGAGATTCAGGCCAAAAGATAGATATGAAAAACGTGCCCCTTAATGACCCTCCAACCTTTGAGGTCTTTAAGTCAGGCAATACCGATGGTGTCTTTCAGTTCGAGAGCCGGGGTATGAAAGATTTACTCCGCAACTTTAAACCAGAGAGTTTCCGTGATTTGATTGCTTTAAATGCCCTTTATCGGCCGGGGCCTCTGAAAAGCGGCATGACTGATGAATTCATCAAACGTAAAAATCATCCAGAACGGATAAGCTATGAATGTCCTGAACTGGAGCCTATTCTTAAAGAGACCAAAGGTATCATTGTTTATCAGGAGCAGGTAATGAAGATTGCTACTGAACTGGCTGGCTTTTCTCTAGCCGAAGCTGATATTCTGCGCAAAGCCATGGGTAAAAAGGTAACCTCAATGATGAAAGCTCAACGGCAGAGATTTATTCAGGGAGCTAAAAAGAGAGGTTTAAGCGCAGCTAAGGCCATTAAAATTTTTGACCAAATCAAATATTTTGCTGGCTACGGCTTTAATAAATCTCATAGTACTGCCTATGCTTACCTTGCCTATAGAACTGCCTATTTAAAAGCTCATTATCCCCAATATTTTTTGGCTGCGCTTCTCACTTCAGAAGCAGAGAGGGGGGCTACTTCTCAAGTTGTTAAATATATTAATGAATGCAAAGAGATGGGCATCAATGTCTTGCCTCCAGACATCAATGAGAGCGATTTCAATTTTACCGTAGTCAAGGGAGACATCCGGTTCGGCTTGTCGGCCATAAAAAATGTGGGTGAAGGAGCTGTAAAAGCTTTAATTCGAGCCAGAAAAAAAAGAGGCAGGTTTGCCTCCCCTTTTGACATTTTTAAAGATGCAGACCCTAAGGTAGTCAACCGCAAAGTGATTGAGAGCTTAATCAAGGCTGGGGCTCTGGATTCTTTGGGCTGGAAGCGCTCTCAACTTTTTCATCTGGTGGATAAGATGATTGATTATGCTCATCAAAGGCAACGGATAGAGGCCTCAAAACAGAATTTTCTCTTTGGCGGTAGCCAACTGGAGCCGCCGGCCATTCCAGCCGAGATACAGGAGATGCGGGAGTGGGATGAAAGTCTTTTCCTATCTTATGAAAAGGATGCCTTAGGTTTTTATATTACTGGCCATCCTCTGGCTCATTTTGGCTCACGTCTAAAGAGGCTGGTTTCTCACTCTATCAGCCAATTGGATGAAGAGAAGGATTTTGGCCGGGACATCAAAGTGGCCGGTATTATTTCATCTCTTAAATCCCTTAAGACCAAAAAAGATGAAAGGATGGCCACTTTTATCCTGGAAGATCTCAGCGGACGAATTGAGGTTGTTGTCTTTCCAGATAGCTATAAAAAATTTTATGATTGTTTGAGAGAAGATTCATTAGTTTGGGTTAGAGGCAGGTTTTTAGGCGAAGGAGAGAGCCGTAGAATTCATTTATTAGAGATTTTGCCCTTAGCAGAAGCCTTTCAGAAACAAGCCAAACGAGTAATCCTCAGGATTTTTCTGCCAGGTATAGAAGAAACAATCTTTGAAGAATTAAAGAATATGCTGGCTAAACACCAAGGTCAATGTCCACTCTTGTTTGAGCTGGAAACCCCTCATTCTTACAGAATGGTGGTCCGCTCAGTTGATATTCAGGGCGTCTCACCGTCGGAAGAAATGACCAAAAATATTGAGAATTTACTTGGAGAAAATTCAGTCTTTATTGAGTATTGATAACTAAAATGTCCTCTAAAGTGCTAACTATTGGCTGCAGTCCTTCTCTGGAGAAAGCAGTCCAGACTGCTCTGGCTGGGCAAGATTATGAAGTCATTTCTTTGGCTGATGAGCAGGAACTTATTAACCAGGTAAATTCAGTCTCGGCTGATATTATTCTGCTTCGCCTTGCATTTCCTGCCAAAAAAAGCTACGATATCTGCCAATTTTTAAAATCGCGACCTCAATTTAAAGACATCCCTCTTGTTTTGCTTAAGGGACTTTTTGAGCCCGTAGGAGAAGAGCTTATAGATTCGGGCAATTTTGATGAAGTGGTAAAATTGCCCTTTGCTTCAGTCTTGTTGGCTGAGTTGATTGGGGATTTGGTGGACAGAAAGAAATTTCCCTCAACGTTGCCTGAAGAGGCGGAAATAGAAACCGCTACGGCGGCCGGGCCAGCCTCAGAGTTAGAAGATGAAATACGATCTATAGTAAAGAAGGAAGTAGGAGCTATGGGAAAAGAACTGGAAAAGAGACTTAAAGCTCAGATCTTAGCCGAGATTAAATTGTGGTTGGAATCGAAAGGGCCAGAAGTAAAGAAGAAAAAGTGAAAACAAGATGTTAAAATGATTACTGAGGAGCTGAAGCATTGAGATGAGAAGAAATTATATGGTAAGCTACTAAAACAATTTGTGATTTGGAGTTAAGGATGAAAGTCAAGAGACTTCTGAGCAAAGCCTACGATCCTCGTCCGGTGGAAGAGAAGTGGTCCAAATTTTGGATTGATAAAGATATATTTGTGGCCCAAGTGCCTTCTCCAAAAAAGCCCTTTTCTATGGTCTTGCCTCCTCCTAATGTTACTGGCTCTCTTCATATGGGGCATGCTCTCTGTTTTACTTTACCTGATATAATTGTCCGTTGGCGCCGCATGCAGGGCTATAATACCCTCTGGCTGCCTGGAACTGACCACGCTAGTATTGCTGTCCATAATGTTATTGAACAAAGCTTGGCAGAGAAAGGATTAACCCGAGAAAAAATTGGGCGAGAAGCTTTTCTTAAAGTAGCTTGGGATTGGAAGAAAAAATACGGGGGGCTCATCATCCACCAATTGAAAAAGCTCGGGGCTTCATTAGATTGGACACGAGAGAGATTCACTCTTGATGAAGGCTTTTCCAGAGCTGTAAGAAAGGTTTTTGTCGATCTTTACCAGGAGGGGCTTATCTATAGAGATTATTATCTTGTTAATCGCTGTCCTCATTGTGGAACAGTTTTATCTGATATAGAAATAGAGCATAAAGAGCATAAATCCCAACTTTATTTTATAAAGTATCCTCTGCTTAACAGTTCTCGGTCTATTACTGTGGCCACTACCAGGCCAGAGACTATGCTGGGAGATACAGCTGTGGCTATCCATCCGGCTGATAAACGCTACTTGATGTTTCAAGGGAAGAAAGTCCGACTGCCGCTGACCAAAAGAGTGATTCCCATTATCACTGATGAAAGGGTAGAACAAGATTTTGGCACAGGAGCAGTTAAGGTTACTCCTGCCCATGACCCGGTTGATTTTGAATTGGGTAAAAAGCACCACCTGCCTCAGATTATTGTCATTGATGGTTCAGGCAAGATGACCAAAGAGGCCGGTCTAGATTTTGTTGGCCTGGATAGATATGAATGTCGCCAAAAAGTGCTGGCTAAATTAAAAGAATTAGGTCTTTTGGAGAAGGTTGAAGATTATCAACATGCAGTTGGCCATTGCTATCGCTGTCAAACAGTTATTGAACCTCATCTTTCCTGGCAGTGGTTTGTTAAAGTGGGCCCTTTAGCCAAGGAAGCCATTAGAGTGGTTAAAGAAGGTAAAATAAAATTTATTCCGCCAAACTGGGCTAAGACTTATTTTGAGTGGATGTATAATATCCATGATTGGTGCATATCGCGTCAATTGTGGTGGGGACATCGGATTCCAGCTTGGTATTGCCAGGATTGCCAGCAGGTGAATGTAAGTATGGAGGCTCCCGAGAAATGTGCAAATTGCCAAAGCCAGCGGTTGGTTCAAGATGAAGATGTGCTTGATACTTGGTTTAGTTCTGCCTTATGGCCTTTTGTAACCATGGGCTGGCCGGAAGAGACTGAAGATTTAAAAACTTTCTACCCTACAGATTTGATGTCAACCGGCTTTGATATCATTTTTTTCTGGGTGGCTAGGATGATCATGATGGGCTTAAAATTTGCTGGGGATATACCCTTTCGTCATGTTTTTATCAACGGCTTAGTTAGAGATGTCAAGAAGCGTAAGATGAGCAAATCAGAGGGAAATATAATCGATCCTCTGGAGATGATTGATAAATACGGTACTGATGCTTTAAGGTTTACTTTGGCTGCTCTGGCTGTGCCTGGCATGGATATTTCCCTCTCAGAAGAGAGGATGGCCGGTTATAGGGCATTTTGCAATAAAATATGGAATGCTTCCCGTTTTGTCATAATGAATCTTGAGGAACATCCTTTAGCTATCAGGGAAAAGGAGTTAACTTTGGCTGACCGTTGGATTCAAAGCCGGTTAAGCAGAATTACGGCTGAGCTCAATCAGTCCCTGGAGCATTATCGATTCTATGAAGCAGCTGCCAATATTTATCACTTTGTTTGGCATGAATTTTGTGACTGGTATATTGAGTTAGTAAAGCCTAGTATTAAAGCAAGTAATAAAACCAGCCAAACTGTTCTAGTCCAAGCTCTAGACCAGATTTTAAGACTCCTTCATCCCTTCATGCCTTTTATTACTGAAGAGATATGGCAATATCTACCGGGTAGTGGTCAATCCTTGGCCGTGGCTTCTTTTCCTCAGCCTAAAGCGGAGCTGGTAAACGAAGATGTTGAGGCCTCAATGAAGCTTCTTCAGGAAGCCATTGTCAGTATCAGGACTATAAGAGCTGAGAATAGAATTGTGCCTCAGGTGAAAATTGACCTTTGGCTGAAAGTTAACAGCCAAAAAGAACAGAAGTTAGTTAAAAATAATAAGCTTTATTTCCAGACTTTGGCTAATATTAAGGAAGTTTATATCTGGGATAAATTTCCAACAGAGAGGAAAGTACTAAAAGGGATTGCAGGAAGCTGGGAAGTAGCCATACCCTATGAACCTGGCCTTATTGACCTGGATCAGGAGGCAAAGAGAATTAAGAAGGAATTGGCTAAAATAGAGTCAGATATGGCCCAGGTAGAAAAAAGGCTGAAAAATAAAGAATTCTTAAGAAATGCTCCCCAGGATATAATCAGAAAGGCTAAGGACAGACTCCTTCATCTCCACAAGAGTAAAAATAAATTAGAAGAGAGTCTGAGTCACCTTCTTTCCCTACGGTCGTGAGGAAGGTAAAAAGTGGAGACAGCTTTGAATTCTGGGTGATAATGAAAATTGGCCTTAAAATTCTCAGGGTGAAAAGTTGTACTTCAACCAACGATTTAGCTAAAAAGCTGGCTTTGGCTGGAGAAAAAGAAGGCACGGTCATATTAGCTGAAGAACAGACTAAAGGCAGGGGAACAAAAGGCAGACTCTGGTATTCAGCAGCAAAGAAAGGGCTCTACATCTCGGTCATTCTTAAGCCTTCGCTGGACCTGCTTTCTTTATTACCGCTTACGGCGGGGGTGGCCGTAAGTGATGCCTGCGAGGCTGCTTTAGGTCTTAGAATTAAATTGAGATGGCCTAATGATCTGCTGTGGCGGTGGAAAAAATTGGGGGGCATTCTATGTGAAACCAGTTTCAGCGGAGACAGGCTTAATTATACCGCTCTGGGCTTGGGCCTTAATGTCAATCATAACCAAGAAGATTTTCCCCTAGATATCCGCCATCAGAGCACTTCATTGAAAATTATTACTAATAAAGAAGTAACTGTTAATTCATTGCTTCCCTGTTTATGGCCGGCTTTAGATAAATGGTATCAGGCCCTGCTTAAAGGCAGCCGTAAGAGAATTATTGACTCTTTTCTAAAAAAGTCAGCTTTCTCCTTGGGAGAGAAACTGGCTGTCCTGACCGATGAGGGTCCCTTTCAAGGCCTGTTTAAGGGGATAAATTGGGAGGGAGGATTGGTTGTTGATAGAGATGGTCAAGAGAAAGTATTTTTTTCAGGAGAAATAAGGCGAGTCAGGATCGCTTAGGGAGGATGAAGATGCTTTTAGCCATTGATATCGGTAATACAAGCATTGCTCTTGGTGTCTTTCATCAAAGAAAGTTATTCACTCACTGGAAAATTCATTCCCAGAGAGAGAAAACAAGCGATGATTATAGCGTTATCCTTTTAAGCCTTTTATCTCGGGTAGGCTTTGAGCCCGAGCAGATCAAATCAGCCATCCTTTGTAGTGTGGTACCTCCATTGACACCTGTTTTTCAGCAACTAATCAAAAAAGTATTTAAGATCAAAGCCCTGGTAGTCGGACCTGGCTTAAAAACAGGGATGCCCATTCTTTATGAAAATCCCTTGGAGGTAGGAGCAGATCGAATAGTGGCCGCTGTAGCCGCTTTTTCTAAATTTGGTGGCCCGGCCATCATTGTTGATTTTGGAACAGCAACTACTTTCGATGCAGTCTCCGCTCGAGGAGAATATTTAGGAGGAGCCATTGCTCCAGGTGTGCAGATTGCGGCTGAGGCTCTTTATTTAAAAACAGCCAAGTTGCCTCGAATTGAGATAAAAAAACCCAGAAGAATAATCGGTCGATCAACAGTAGCCAGTATGCATTCTGGGATTTACTATGGTTATATTGGGCTTGTTTCTTACCTGGTGGAAGAGATGAAAAAAGAATTGGGAGGCGGAGCCAATGTAATAGCTACTGGAGGTTTAGCTAATTTTATCAGAGACGAAATAAAGTCTATTGAATTTTATGAGCCTTGCCTTGTCTTGGAAGGATTGAGAATAATATTTGAAAGAAACAGAAAGTGAGGAAAAAAGAGAAGAGGCAGAGCCAGATATGGACTCTAAGTCAAAACAAAAGCACCGAAGCCGTTATTTTCAAACTATTGCTCGTTATTTCTTTGCCCATAGAGGAGCTCCATTTTGGCTCTCTTCCAAAGAGTTAGACCTTATATCTAGGTGGGAAACAGCTGGTATTCCTCTCCAAGTGGTCCTGGAAGGCATGAATCGGGCCTTTGCTAAAAGTAGAACTCGACCCGAGAGCAGGTTTTACCCCCGTTCCCTTCTTTATTGCGATTATGAGGTCAAAACCTCCTTTGAACAATTTAGGGAGAGACAGGTAGGCAAGAGCCAGACAAGACCGCCTCAAGAGTTGAAAAAAAATAGAGCCAAGGAAGCAATAGAGAAATTTATAGAGAATATGCCTTCTTCATTGATGTATCTCAGGGAAGTCTATGCTCGAGCCCGAGATATCCTTTCCCAAAAGGAAACTTCAGAGGAGAAGCTAGAATATTTAGAAGAGCAAATTGAAAAGCTCTTGTTGGAGCGAGCCACTCCTGAGGAAAAGGCCGTAGTCAAGAATTTTGTTAAAGAAAAGTATGATGTTAAAAATGAACAACAATTTGATTTAATGTGGAAAATAAAACTGGTGAAATATTTAAGAGAAAAATATGAGGTGCCTTACGTTTCTATCTATTATTATTAATATTTTTGGGCTTTAACCTTTTCCCCAGACTTATGGTAGTAGGTAGGAAAAGATTATGATTAAAACCTTCTGCTTCGAAGCCAGACTCATTTTTTTGGAAGATAAGACGCTCCCCGTAAAGGAAGCGGTTATCGTTTATCGCAAGAGACGCTACCCCTGTAATATCTATTATTATCACCCCCAGCCGCCTCTTGAGCCAAATACATATTTGGTTCGGATCCTTAGTCGTGAGAGTTTGCGGTTGCAATGGAAAGATAGCTTTGAACTGCGGGACCCAGCTGCTAAAAAGCTTATGGCCAGAGGCAAGGTCCTTAATCCTCTGGCCAAAAGGATAGGCCGAACCAAAGAAAAAAAGCAGGTGTCTTTTTTGCAGAAACTGATGGGGGATGAAAAACAGATGCTCTTGGCTTTTATAGAAAACAAGGGTAAGTTGGGACTTCATCAGAAAGAAATCCTGAGCATTAGCTCATTCTCAAGAAAAGCTCTCCTCCACTATGGTCTTGAATTAGAAGAAGAAGGCCAGGTCAGAATTCTTTCTTTCTCACCCCTTTGGCTGTTATTTAAGCCCAGCTTTGATTTTATTTGCCAGAAGATATTAGCTTTTATCGAGAATTATCATCGGCAACATCCTAAGGAAGAAGGGTTGTCCATCTCTAACTTAAAAAGAAGATTCGATCTGCCTGTTCAGATTTTATCCTTGGCTATTAATCGTTTAGTTAAGGAAAAAAAGATAAGAACTAAGAATCGGATAGTGGCTCTTTTTGATTTCAGGCCCACCCTTTCTTTAGCCGAAAAACGGATTCTACAGCAATTAGAAGAGATGTGTTTTCAAGGAAAATTGCGTTCTTTTTCGTGGAGAGAACTGGGCCGCAAGTTTCATCTGACTCCTTCTCAGCTTAACCGTCTCCTTTCTTATTTAACTGAGAACAAAAAAATTGTTCAAAGCAAAGATGGTTTTATCGTCCATTCTTACTGGTTAGATGAAATAATATCCAGGCTTAGACAATCTGGAAAGAGGGAATTATCAGTGGCCGATTTTAAGAAATTGACAGGGCTGAGCAGAAAATATGCCATCCCCCTTTTGGAGCTCCTGGACGAACTAGGGATAACTAAAAGGAAAGGAGCTTCTCGTCAGATTATATAATTTCCTATTTTTTCTTTTTAGGTTTTTTTTGTTTATCCAGGGCAGATTTCAGTTTTTCGGCAAAAATACCAAAAACCGGTTGTTCGGAAACGAATGGTTTATATTCAGGTTTTTTTTCTTTAGGAGGGACAATAATTTTCTCTTCGGCTGCCTCTTTTTTCTCTTTGGCCTTAAGAGCAATTAATGCTTCCTGTTCTGATTCTTCTAACTCTATCTTTTCTTCGATGATTCTTTTTTCGCCTTTTTTCCGCCGGAAAACTTTTTCCCCTTCCATTCTGATCTTATCTCTTTTTTTTCGGGGAGGCTTTTCTTTTTTAAGTGGCGCTTTTGCTAAGGAAGGAGGTTCTTTGATAGTTTCCTTAGGCCTGGCTTCTGCAACTATTATTTCTTCTGGGACAGAGGGCTCTGGTTGAACAGAGGGTTTGGTCAAAGGAGGGGCTTCAACCGGAATTTCTTCTGTTGTTTCTTCAGAGACAGCTCCCGGAGTAATCTCAGGTGAGACTTTAACTTCTGCTTCTTCAGCCTTAATTGGTTCTTCATAAGAGAAAAGGCCCTTCTTTTTTTCTGATTTAGAGAATTGAAGTGAATTGTTGAGCACCCATTCTACATCTTCTTCTCTTGTCTGCTTTAAGACGTCGACCAAATGGTAAGCTCTTAAATAATGAAGAGCAAAGCCTTCTCCTTCCAGGCCAAAATTTTTAAAAACAAGCACCAACAGCTCTTCAAGGTTTAGCTCATCTATCTGGTTGTAGAGAGAAAGAATTTTCTGGAGGGATTCTCTTTCCAAATGAATGATTTTATTAGGCAAGGAAAATGTAAAAACCTCTTGGCCAGTATCGATGAACTTGTCTTCGGCTGGATTATAGGTTATTTTGGCCAGGGATAGCTTTTTTTTGGATTTTTTGAGCCAAAAATTAAAATGGGCTGGCTTTTGCTTTTCCAGAGTTAGGCTGGCACCTTGAGGTACATTATTGGTCTCATAGAAATCCTTAAGACCGAGACATATAGAGAGAGAGGGATAATAATAGACAAAATAGTCCTTTTGGCTTTCAACATCGGTGAAAATATATTCTTTTGACTTAGAAAATTCCCTCTTGTAGCTAAAAGGTATTTTAAGGCCACCTGAGAGAATTTCTCGCCAGGTAAGATAAATTTTCAGAGGAAATTCATGGACTGATTTCAACTGCATTGGAGGAACCTCATCAACATTGGGCAGTTTAGCTTTAGGGGCAGCTAAAGGTAAGTTCTCTAGCCAGGAATTGAGGGTCTGTTTTAGATGCCATTTTCCCCAATTAAAAGGTGAAACCAGAATAAAATCCTTTTTATAATTTTTTTCTAAAATGTGATTAAGGCTTAGACAGTAAAGCCAAAACTCATCTTGGTTTGGATTGAGTTTAAAAAACCGAGATATTATTTCTTCTGTCTTAACTGATTGGTTTTTTTCTAAAAGAAAGTTTTTTATTTCGTTTATTTTAGCGGTGTTGATGGCCACTTTTTTAGCTTGGACTTGCCAGTAATCATTCCAATGGAAGAATTGAGAAGATTTGCCAAGAGCTGACCTCAAGTTTTTTTCTAATTTCTTCATCTCTGACTCTGGCATTGGTAATTCGTCTTGCCTTGGATCTTCCTTGCTTTCCAGAATTTGAGGGATCAAGGCCTTTCCTTCAAGATTGCTGGGAAGCAGCACCTGAGTTTTTGTTTTTTTCATGTAGTTAAGATGTTTTCTGAAGGGACCACCTCCAGAATAGTCAACTTCCAACATCTCACAATTAAAATTTTTATATTCTGTTTTATTAACGACTTTGAGGACTACTCCTCCTTTGAAAAGTTCAGCCCCTTTACTGCTGACCATTAATGGTTCATCATATTCTTTATAAATGAGGTCTCCCACTTCGTACTGACAGTAAGGGTCATATTTTTTGACCTTTTGAGCTAGAAGAGGAGAAGTTTTTTTAAAGGCAACTTTTTTACTCAATTCATCAAGGGATAACGGTTTGTCAGTCTGGGCTAATTCCTTGGCAATAAAGTCCAAGGTCTCTTCATCAATTTTGGTGACAGCTATTTTAGTCTCCATTTATTTTTTCTTACCTACTAATAATAACATAATAGCTTTTTGAACGTGAAGTCTATTTTCAGCTTGATCTTGGGCTAGGGAAAGTTTCTGTTTTATAATCTTCTCAGCCCCTCCTATATCTTTCGACCACGGCCAGCTGGACATGAAGAGAACGCGGGGCTTGACTTTATTCATCAGCCTTTCGCTAACTTGAAAGGGAGCTAAAGTTCGTTCTCTTTGACTAGAACTATACTCTTGTGAGCAGCTGGGCCAGATATCTGTATAGATAATGTCAGCTCCAACTGCGGCCTCCTCAGGATTCTGACTAAAGGCAAAGTTAGCGCCGCTGGCCATTGCCTCCTGATGGGCTTGCTTGATTACCTTAGGTTGGGGTGGATAATCAGGCGGGGTAACCACAACCATAGTCGTCCCAACTTTGGCTGCAGCTAAAAGCAAACTGTGGCAGATGTTGTTTCCTATACCAATGTATGCTAACTGCAGTTGACTTAAATCACCCTTTTTTTCCCTCAGAGTCAGAAAATCAGCTAAAGCTTGACAGGGATAGAAAAGATTAGTACCGGCGTTAATGATAGGAATAGGGCAAGCATGAGCTACATTTAAGAGAGTTTGGTGATGGGAAGTTTGGATAATAACTGCATCTAACCAGCGATTAAAGTAAGGCGTCATGTCTTCAATTTTGACTGAGGCTTTGCCTTGGAACTCGGTTAGGCTCAAATAAACAGTTCGTCCCCCTAAGGCAAGCCAGCTAACTTCAAAGGTAAGCCTTGCCCAAGGCCAGGAGTTTTCGAAGATTAAAGCTGAAATTTTATTTTTTAATTTGTTCTGAAAAGATAAAGGTCGTTTTTTAAGAGATAAAGCAGTATCTAAAATCTCGTAAAATTCATAAAGAGATAAATCGCCGATAGAAATAAAATGTTCAAGCATTATTTTCTCTGTCCTTAATCAAGGAAAGGGTAAGTATAACAAATTAAAAGGGTAGCCTCAACTTACCATTTATTGCCGAAAGCATTCCCAAAACCGTGAGGAATGAGTTTCCTCGCCAAGAAATGAAATTTGGAATCGACTTCCTTCCATCCTTACCAAGAGCCCCCACCTAACCTTTGGGCTCGGATGGAGGAAAATCGCTGCCTATAGGTAGGACCATATTCATTATTAGTTATTACGGTTTTGGGGATGCTTTTATGATGATTTGATGCAAATGCTGTAAAAATGTAAATAATGAACAGTAAGGAGTGAGGAGTAAACATTAAAAAGTAAAAGCTTAAAGGAGGAAAGTCAAAATTCAAAGATCAAAATGTAGAAGAGAAGAGAAAGGATAAACAGTTTAAAGTTTAAGTTGAGTTGTCGGAGCCGGGTGTCCTCACCGGGCCGTTAATGATTAACCTGTACTTAATGATCTCAATTTTCCCATTATTATGAGCTTGGCATAGAAAAAGGTATAGACAACATTAGATAGGATTATTATATTTTACCTCTATTAATCTGGTCTGGTGCCCTTTTTTTCCGGGCTGGACGGGGGCGAAGAGGGGAAGGAGGCTGCCGGCGACGGCGGTATTGCTCCCAGACGGGCTTTTGCCTTCTGTCTATTCGGTGGGGACTAAATACCGCCCTTTCTTGCCTGACGCCTGATGCATTTCTAAATGTCTTCATGACCCAGCCTTCTCATTTATAGCCAGAGATTTACCAATAAAAAATATTATGGTTATAAGCCTTATAAATAAATAATTTCTCCAGTTAGGGTAGCGGGGTCGAGGAGAGCCACTGTCTTCTGGCCGCTTAGCCAGCCTCCGCTTTCTCCTGGATTAAGGAGAAGGACGTTATTCTTTTTTTTAATTTCTGGCCGGTGAGTATGGCCGAAGATAATAATTTCTTCTTTTCCGGAACTGAGATAAGATTCAAGCTTATAGTGAACATGAGTTACCAGAAATTTGTGGTTGAAAGCCGAAAACATGAGGGGGGGCTTGGCTATCTTTCCGAAAGGATGAAGAGCCTGCCTTAAGCCTTGTTTTTCTCCGTCGCAGTTGCCAAAAACAGCTCTAACCGGACAGCCAAGGGCTGCCAATTCCCGAGCAGCAAAAGGAGCAACAAAATCACCGGCATGGATAACCAGACGGCAGTTAGCTTGACGGAAGACAGATACAGCCTGCTTGATGGCCGGCAGATTGTCATGAGAATCAGCCATAACACCAATCATCTTGTTTATAATAGGATAAAAAGAGTAAACAGTAAAGAGTAAACAGTAAAGAGTAAACAGTAAAGAGTAAACAGTGAAGAGTAAACAGTAAAGAGTAAAGAGTGAGGAGTAAAAAGTGAGGAGTAAACAGGAAAAAGTAAAAGCTTAAAGGAGGAAAGTCAAAATTCAAAGATCAAAATGCAGAAGAGTAAGGGATAAACGGTTTAAAGTTTAAGTTGAGTTGTCGGGGCCGGCTGTGCCCAGCAAGCTGCCTTGAGCCCTCCTTGGATATGGTTGACAGCCAGAGGTGAAATTATTAATATATAGGCTTGAAAAAGTAGGCGCGTAGCTCAGTGGTAGAGTGCTTCCTTGACGCGGAAGAGGTCGAGGGTTCGATACCCTCCGCGCCTACCAATTTAAAAGGAGTAAGTATTCAAAGAGGAAGTGCCTTAATTGACTTAAGACTAGAGTTGCCTACCCTTTTGAATACATTAAAAAATTTATGGCTAATTTAGTTAAAATTGAGATAGAAGGGTCTACCCATTTGGTTAAGCCAGGTCTTTCTCTAAAATTTCTAATATCAGAACTGAAACTTGAGCAGCAACCCCTCCTGGCCAAAATTGACAGTCGAATAGTAAGCCTGGAAACGAGAGTGGAAGACAAAATGAAAATTCACTGGCTTTATCCTGATACGGAAGAGGCCTTAGAAATATTAAGACACAGCTCTGCCCATCTTTTGGCTCAGGCTGTCATTGAGCTTTTTCCAGGCACTCAAGTGGGTATTGGTCCAGCCGTTGAGAATGGTTTTTATTACGATTTCTTAAGAGATAAGCCTTTTACTCCTGAGGATCTGGTGGCTATTGAGGCCAAAATGAAAGAGTTGGCTGCTCAGGATATACCAATCAAACGAGTTGCCTATACCAAACAACAAGCTCTCGATTTATTTCAAAAACTGGGACAGACATTAAAAGTAGAGCTTATCCAAGAAAAAGGGGGAGAGGTTGTCTCTTGCTATCGCCAGGGAAGCTTTATTGATTTTTGTTTAGGGCCTCATCTTCCTTCTACCAAATATATTCGCCATTTCAAACTGCTTTCGGTGTCTGGCGCTTATTGGAAAGGAGACGAAAAAGGTCAGCAGCTGCAGCGAATCTATGGTACAGCCTTCTTTAATAAACAAGATTTGGAGAATTATCTTTCTCTGCTGGAAGAGGCTAAAAAAAGAGATCATCGAAAGCTAGGTCAGGAACTTGATTTATTCAGCTTCAATAATGACCTAGGGGCAGGTTTAATCCTTTGGCACCCTAAGGGGGCCACAGTCAGGAGAATTATTGAGGACTATTGGCGTCAGGAACATATTGAGGATGATTATGATTTTCTTTACACTCCTCATTTGGCTAAGCTTGATGTTTGGCGCCGAAGCGGGCACACAGAATTCTACACTGCTATGTACCCTCCCTTTCAGATTGATGAGGTAGAATATGAATTAAAACCTATGAACTGCCCTTTCCATATTATGGTTTATAAATCTCGACAGCGCAGTTACCGCGATCTCCCTCTACGCTGGGCCGAGTTGGGCACTGTTTATCGCCTGGAACGCAGTGGTGTTCTTCATGGTTTGCTGAGAGTGAGAGGTTTTACTCAAGATGATGCCCATATATTTTGTCGCCAGGATCAGCTGCAAGAAGAAATAAATAGAGTTATTGCTCTGGCCTTGAGAATTTTAAAGACTTTTGGCTTTAGAGAATATGATATTTTTCTTTCCACTCGTCCAGACAAGTTTGTCGGTAGCCTTGAAGATTGGGATCGAGCTACCCAAGCTTTAAAGCAGGCTTTGGTAGCCCAAAAGCTGGAATTCCAGGTAGATGAAGGCGAGGGAGTTTTTTATGGGCCTAAAATTGACATTAAAATAAAAGATGCTCTTCACCGATCTTGGCAATGCACCACTATCCAGTTAGATTTTAATTTGTCTCAGAGATTTGACATCAGTTATGTAGGTCAGGATGGCCTGGATCACCGTCCTTTTCTTATCCATAGAGCTATTTTGGGTTCAATGGAAAGGTTTTTCGGCATTTTAATTGAACACTATAATGGTAATTTCCCCCTCTGGTTGGCCCCTGTTCAAACGGCTATTATTCCTATTGCCGATAGGCATAATGATTATGCTGTTTCTTTGGATCGCAAATTTAGAGCCCAAGGCTTCAGAAATTGGTTGGACCTCCGTCGGCAAAAGATGACTTATAAGATAAGAGAAGCGGAGATGCAGAAAATCCCTCTAATTCTTATTGTCGGAGACAAAGAAATAGCTGGGGGCACTGTTTCCATGAGAATTCACAGCCTTGGAGATAAGGGCCAAGTAAATGTGGATGAATTGCTTGCAAAAATAAAAGAAATAGTTAAAACTAAATCTTTGGATTTTAATATTTAAAGGAGGTTAATCATCAGAAGACGGACATTCTATCCCGGCAGAGCCCGCAAAACCAAGCCTCATCGGATAAATGAAATGATTAGAGCGAGAGAAGTTAGAATAATAGATGAAAACAAAGAGCAACTCGGGATTGTCCCTCTTGCCGAAGCTTTATCACTGGCCAAAGAAAAAGAACTAGATTTGGTTGAGATTGCCCCTCAAGCAGTTCCGCCAGTTTGCCGGATAATGGATTACGGAAAATATCTTTATGAACTCCATAAAAAAGCCCAGGAAGCTAAAAAACATCAGAAACAGATTCAGATTAAAGAGATAAAATTCAGGCCGAAAATAAGCATCCATGATTATAATTTTAAAATTAGACACGTTCGGAGATTCCTGGATGATGGTAATAAAGTAAAAATTACGGTTATGTTGAGGGGCCGAGAAAAAGCTAAACCAGAGTTAGCCCATCAGATTTTAGAAAGAGTGTTTGAGGATGTCAAAGATTTTGGCCATCGAGATAGCGATGTTCGTTCTCAGCCTTGGGCTGTTTCAGCTTTGGTAAGTCCGCTTAAGACAGGAGGAAAAGATGCCAAAACTAAAATCGCATCGAGGAGCCAAGAAAAGGTTCAAAGTAACAGGCAAAAAGAAAATAGTTCACAGTAAAGCTTATAAAAGTCATATCCTGACTAAGAAATCACCTAAGAGAAAGAGGGGGTTAAGGAAAAAAGTAGAAATTAGCTCAATGGAAAGAGCTAAAATAAAAAAAATGCTTCCCTACGAACAATAAAGACAAGGGGGATGTTTGCCCTGAGCGTTGAGCTAAAGAGGAGAGAACAATGCCAAGAGTTAAGAGAGGAACAAAAAAGCACAAAAGGAGAGCTAAAATTTTAAAAGAAGCTAAAGGCTACTGGGGAGCCCGAAGCCATAATTACCGCACGGCCAAAGAAGCTGTAGAGAAAGCAATGCTTTATGCCTATCGCGATCGGAGAGTGCGCAAAAGAGAGTTTAGGCGGCTATGGATTATTAGAATTAAAGCTGCAGCCGCTAACAATGGCCTCTCTTACCATAGCTTTATCCATGGACTGAAACAATTAAACATTGAGCTGGATAGAAAAATACTGGCTGATTTAGCCGTCAATTCACCCCAAACATTCTCTCAGCTAGTAGAAAAGGTAAAACAGGCTACAGCCTGAATAAATGAAGCTGGTTCTCAAGCTGGCTTCCAGATAAAAGGGTTATGAGAAATCTTCAAGAACAAATAAAAGACTGCCAACAAGCTTTTGATCAGGATTTAGCTCGCCTTAAAGATGCCAAATCCCTAACAGAGGTACGTTATTTTTATTTGGGCCGACATCGAGGGTATTTAAAGAAGCTATTTAATCAGCTGAAGAAGTTAAAACCTGAGGAGAGGCCTAAGATTGGGGCCAGACTCAATTCTTTAAAGCAATATATTCAGACTAAACTCCAAGAGAAAGAACAAGCTTTGGCCAGTTCCCAAAGTATCCAGACAGAAGTCGATTTAACCTTGCCAGGGCGAAAAATATATCAGGGTTCCCCTCATCCTCTCCTGCTTTTTAAGCAAGAAATTGAGAATATTTTTTTAAGCATGGGCTTTTCCATTGAGGAAGGTCCAGAGATTGAAACGGATTATTACAATTTCGAAGCCCTTAATTTCCCCCCTCATCACCCGGCTCGAGACGATTGGGATACCCTTTACATTAATGATGAACTGTTATTGCGTACTCATACCTCTCCGGTTCAAATCAGAGTTATGGAGAAAAGGAAACCTCCTATTAGAATCATTATCCCAGGCAAGGTTTATAGAAGAGAGACCCCTGACCCCACTCATCTGCCCATGTTTTATCAGGTGGAAGGGTTGGTGGTTGACTATGGTATTACTTTTGCTGATTTGAAGGGTACTCTAGAGTACTTTCTTAAAACTCTCTTTTCTGAAAAAATAAAAATAAGATTTCGGCCCAGCTTTTTTCCTTTCACAGAACCTTCAGCCGAGGTGGATATTGAATGCACTGTTTGCCAAGGAAAGAAAGAAGGATGCCGGGTTTGTGGTGGCAGCGGCTGGATTGAAATTCTGGGTTCAGGCATGGTTGATCCCCAGGTATTTAAAAATGTTAATATTGATCCTGAAAAATATTCTGGCTTTGCTTTTGGCTTAGGTATAGACCGAACAGCTATGTTTGCCTTTCAAATTCCAGATATGAGATTTTTCTATGAAAATGATTTAAGATTCATCAGACAATTTGGACAAAAATGAGAATAAGTTTAAACTGGCTTCGGGACTATGTGGCTATTGAAGAGCCGCTGCCTAGCTTAATCGATAAATTGAACTTAATCGGTCTTTTGGTCGAAGATTGGGAAGAGAAGGATGGCGATATCATTTTAGATATAGAAACCTATGCTAACCGTCCTGATACCTTAGGACATTTAGGAGTGGCCAGGGAAATTGCGGCCGCTTTTGGCTTGAAGCTCCAAAAGAAGAGTTGGACAATCGTCGAAGGAGTGGAAGAAACATCACAGTTAGTAAATATTCAGATCAGGAGCGAGGACCTTTGCCGCCGCTACTGCGGCCTTATTGTTGATGAGGTTAAAGTTGGCCCTTCGCCAGCCTGGTTGAAGTCCCGCCTAGAAGCGGTTGGCCTTAAATCTATCAATAATGTTGTTGATGTTACCAATTACGTACTGATGGCTACCTCTCAGCCTTTGCATGCCTTTGATTACGATAAACTTAAAGGAAAAAAGATCGTTGTCAGAAGGGCTGAGCCAGGTGAAACCTTAGTAACTTTAGAAGGAGAAAAAATCCTGCTTACTCCCGAAATGCTGGTCATTGCTGATGCGGATAAGCCAGTGGCCTTAGCTGGAATCATTGGCGGCCAATATTCTGCTGTCTCAGAAACAACCCGCCGTATTTTAATTGAGAGTGCCTATTTCGAACCAGCGTCCGTTCGCCAAACAAGTAAAAAAACCGGTATATCTACTGAAGCATCCTATCGTTTTGAGAGAGGAGCTGATATTTCTTTTCAAGCTGAAGCAGCCCGGATGGCTGCCTCTTTGCTGACCCAATTTGGAGGCAAGGCTACCAAGGGTGTAGTAGATGTCTATCCCCAACCAAGGAAAAAGACAACGGTCATGCTTCGCCACCATCGCCTTTCAGAGTTGCTGGGAGTAGAGATAGGCCCTAAATTTGTAGTTCAAACTTTAACTTCTCTTGGTTTTAAGATTAAAGAACAAAGCCAGGGCATTTGGCAAATTCAGGTCCCGACATTTCGAGTAGATATTCAAAGGGAGGCAGATTTAATCGAAGAAGTAGCCCGGTTTTTTGGCTTCGATAAAATTCCTGTTCACATTCCTCCTTTGCGCCAGCTAGAGCCACCTCTCCCACCCAAGAGGAAAATGATCGACAAGTTGCGTCAGCTGCTTTTTCATCAAGGCTTTGATGAATTTTTGAATTTTAGTTTTTTTGATCCAGCTAAAAAAGATCAATTTGTGGTCCTTAAACAACCGATAGCCTTAAGAAATCCTATATCTTCCAAAGCTTCCTGGCTCCGTCCTACCTTGTTGGCCAGTTTACTGGAGAATGTAGTCTGGAATAAAAATAGAGGGGCGGAGGGTGTCCATGCTTTCGAAATTGGAAACATTTATTTCTGGGATAAAGAAAAAGGCCAGGAGCAGCTATCTCTCGCTTTAGTCAGCACAGGTCTTTTAGGATGGCACCATTGGCAGGAGAAAGAAAAAACCACTGATTTCTTTCATCTTAAAGGTACCTGCGAACTTATTTTGTCTTATTTAAGATATGAGCCTTTTTTCTTTTTTAAAGAGACCCATCCTTATTTTGAACCCCAGTTTTGTCTAGGCCTTGGTTATAAAGGAGAAACAATAGGACATCTCGGTTTAATCAAGAGACAGATATTGGATTCATATTCGCTAAAAGAGGAGGTTTGGGTAGCTGAAATAGATCTATTGACCCTCTTGGATAAACAGCCGTTATCGTTTAGCTACCAACCGGTCTCTAAATATCCCAGTGTTATCAGAGACATCTCTTTTCTGGCAAACCGGGACTTTACTTACCAAGATATTAAAGATGTCCTGGAGAAGATGTCTTTACCAAATCTGGAAAAATTTGAGCTTTATGATCTTTTCGCTGGCCCTTCTTTACCTCCAGGCAAAATTAGTTTGTCTTTTCGCTTTGTTTTTCGCCATCCGCGGCGTACCTTGAGGGCTCAAGAAATTGATAAGTATCAACAAAAAATTATTGATGTATTAAAAACAAATTTTAATTTTCAAATAAGAGAAGGAGGGAAAATTGACAAGTGAATTAGAAAGAATTAAAATTCTTGAAGGAAAGATTTCGCAGGTTGTTGATTATATAAATAAACTAGTAAGTGAAAATGAAAGACTTAAGCAACAGTTGAAAGAGCTTAAAGCAGAGAAAAGGAAATTTGAAGAGGAAGCCAAGACAGCAGCTAATCTCGATGAGAGCTTAAAAAGATATGAACAGGAGAGAGTCCAGATAAAGGATAAAATTGAGAATATTATTAGTCAGATTGATCAATTAGGAATATGATAGATAAAATAATTGAAATCGAAATTTATGGACAAAAATATAGGATTAGAGTCAAAGGAGAAGAGGATGAAAAATATATAAGCCATCTTACTTCGTATGTTGATCAAAAAATGCGGGAAGTAGCTGTTAAGTCAAAATCAGTAGACAGTTTAAAGATTGCTGTTTTAGCAGCTTTAAACATTGCTGATGAATATTTTGTCTGTCAAAAAAAATTGGATCAACTCAACGAAGTAATTGGCCATATGGAAAGCGAGATAGAAAGTTTGGAGGTTCATCTTTTAAAAAATGATAATACATTCAAAAATATTGAGAAAGCCACTTGAAGTAACTAAGATTATAGATTGGATAAAGGGAAGCCAGGGAATGGAAAGATTCCAAGACCCAGAGGGATTGGAGTGTCACCTGGCCGAGTCAAATTTTTCTTTAGACATTGTCCTACTTTAATGTGAGCCACGGCCCTCCTTACTTTCCTCTCCTTTGACACACCCAAAAAGGAGGTGGTCAAAGTGAATACAACACTATTGATCATAATAATTGCTGGAGCTCTTTTTATAGCTGGAATGGTTACCCTGTTTCTGGTTAAAAAGGCTTCAGGAGCTCGCTCTCTTTTTAGGGCCCAACAGGAAGTCAAGCAGATAATAGAAAAGGCCCAACAGGAAGCGGATAAAATAAAACGGGAGGCTTCCCTTGAAGCCAAGGAGAAGTATCTCAACCTTAAATCTGAGTTCGAACGGCAGACCAGAGATAGGCGTCGGAAATTTAATGAGATGGAAAGGCGTCTGGTCCGCAAAGAAGAAAACTTAGAGCGTAAATTTCAGATTTTGGAAAGGAAAGAAAGAGACTTTTCAGCCAAAGAGCGGAGACTTTATGCAAGAGAAAGAGAGATTGCTGAAGGAGAAAGGAAATATGAGGAAATGTTGAAAAAAGCCACAGAAGAACTGGAAAGAGTCTCGGGGATGAGCAGGGAAGAAGCCAAAAAAATATTGATAAAGAAAATGGAAAATGAAGCTAAACTGGAGGCAGTTCAGTTAATCCGCCAGGTTGAGGAAGAAACAAGAGCCAAGAGCCAACTTCTGGCTCGCCAAATTATAAGCCAGGCTATTCAACGTTCAGCAGCTGAACACGTAGTGGAAACAACAGTTTCAGTGGTAGATCTCCCCTCAGATGACATGAAAGGAAGAATAATTGGACGGGAAGGTCGCAATATTCGAGCTTTAGAAATGGCCACAGGAGTTGATATTATTGTCGATGATACTCCTGAGGCAGTCATCCTTTCCAGTTTTGATCCTATTAGGCGAGAAATGGCTCGCTTAGCCATTGAAAAACTGGTTATAGATGGTCGCATCCACCCGGCTCGGATTGAAGAAGTAGTGGAAACAGTCAAGGAAGAGCTTGAAGAAAAAATAAAACAGCAGGGAGAATCTACTATTCTAGAGCTTAGAATCCAGAATCTCCATCCCGAGCTGGTCAAATTACTGGGAAAGTTACATTACCGAACTAGCTATGGTCAAAATGTCCTCCAACATTCTAAAGAAGTTGCTTACCTGGCGGCCATTATGGCTCGAGAGCTGGGAGCCAAAGCCGAAGTGGCTATGAGAGCTGGGCTGCTTCATGATATTGGTAAAGCAGTAGATAAAGAGGTGGAAGGAACCCATACAGAGCTCAGTGTCGAATTAACCAAGAAATATGGAGAATCTGAAGAGGTGATTCAGGCCATTGCCTCTCATCACCGTGATGTTGATTTTCCTTCAGTGGAAGCGGTTTTAGTCCAAGCAGCTGATACTCTTTCGGCAGCTCGACCGGGAGCCCGCCGAGAATTGCTGGAAGCTTATGTTAAAAGACTGGAAAAATTAGAAGAAATAGCTAACTCTTATGAAGGGGTGGCTAAAGCTTATGCCCTCCAGGCTGGCCGAGAAATAAGGATTATTGTTGAAAGCCAGAAAATATCAGATGAAGAAGCGGCTCTGGCTGCCAAAGAGATTGCTCAGAAAATCAAGGATGAGCTGGAATATCCAGGTCAAATAAAAGTGACAGTAATTAGAGAAATGAGAGCTGTAGAGTATGCAAGATAAGATTAGCATCCTTCTTATTGGAGATATTGTTGGACGTCCAGGGAGGCGTGCCTTAAGGCGCTTTCTGCCTTCAATCAGTCAAAAATATTCGCCATCTTTAATTATCGCTAACGGCGAAAATGCAGCTGGCGGTATAGGTATTACCAAAGAAGTGGCCCAAGAGTTATTAACTCAGGTGCACGTTTTGACCTCCGGTAACCATATTTGGGATAAAAGAGAAGCCCTTACTTATTTGGATGATGAGCCTCGTCTCCTCCGGCCGGCTAATTATCCTTCCCCTAATCCCGGTCGAGGTACATATGTTTTTACTGACAACTTAGGAAGAAAAATAGCGGTTCTTAATCTTCAAGGCAGAGTTTTCATGGATCCGATTGATTGTCCCTTTAGATCCGCTGATAGAGAAATAAAGAAATTGAAGGAATTAACTCCTGTTGTCGTGGTTGATTTTCATGCTGAAGCTACTTCTGAAAAACAGGCTATGGGTTGGTACCTTGATGGCCGCGTCTCAGCGGTTATTGGTACTCATACTCATGTACCCACCGCCGATGAGCGTATTCTTCCTAAAGGGACAGCTTTTATTACCGATGTCGGTATGGTCGGCGGTTATAATTCAGTTATTGGCCTCCGTCGAGACCAGGCCCTGGGCCGTTTTCTCACCGCCCGTCCCCACCGTTTTGAACCAGCCAAAGACGGTTATATTTTTGCGGCTGTAGCCCTGGAGGTTGACGCTGAAAAGGGTCAAGCTCTGTCTATAAATAGAGAAATAGTCATTGAGGACAAGATTGGCCAATAATCAATTAGTAAAACCTGACAAGGTCTATACTGTTTCTGAGATTACCCAGCTTATTAAGCTCGAGCTGGAAACAGCCTTTCCTTTACTGTGGATAGAGGGAGAGATTTCTAATTTTCGCCGTCCTTCTTCCGGACACCTTTATTTCACCCTGAAAGATAAATGGAGTCAGCTGCGGGCGGTTATGTTCCGTTCAGAAGCTTTGCAAGTGCCTTTTGAGCTAAAAGATGGACTCCAGGTGGTTTGTAAGGGCAGAATCAATGTTTATGAACCTCGGGGTGAATACCAACTCCTGACAGAAGTTATTGAGCCTAAAGGTAAGGGGGCTCTCCAACTGGCTTTTGAGCAACTTAAAGAAAAATTGAAAGCAGAAGGCTTATTTGACCTCAGTCTAAAGAAAAAATTACCCCTTCTGCCCAAGAAAATAGGAGTAGTTACTTCACCTCGGGGGGCAGCCATTATAGATATTCTCCGTACGCTGGAGCGTAGATTTGCTCGGCTTCAAGTGCTGATCTACCCGGTCAAAGTCCAGGGCGAAGGAGCGGCTGAAGAAATTGTAGAGGGCATTAATTATCTAAGTTCATTACCTGATATTGAGGTCATCATTGTCGGCAGGGGCGGTGGTTCTATTGAAGATTTGTGGGCGTTTAATGAGGAAAAGGTGGCCAGAGCCATCTGGCGTTGTCCTGTGCCTGTCATTTCGGCCGTCGGCCATGAAATTGATTTTACCATTGCTGACTTTGTGGCCGACATTCGAGCTTCTACACCCTCGGCTGCAGCTGAAATGGTGGTCGAAAAAGAGGAATCTTTCAGAGAACGAATTGGCTATTTAGAAAAGAGAATTATTCATCTTTTTCAATATTTTCTTCAGGAAAAGAAACACCAAGTCTTTGCTCTGGTCCACCATCGGGCTTTCCAGAATTTTAAATTACGCTTACTTAACCTCCAACAGAGAGTTGATCAGTTAGAGCTGAGCGCTATTAATTCAGTAAAAGATCGGCGTCGACAGCTTAGCCAAAGCAAAGCCAGCTTGAATCTCTGGCAGGAGAAAATGGTGGCCATTATCCAGAGGGAACTGAACCAAAAATTGGCTCTTTGGGAAAAGCTTTCGACCCAGTTGCACAATTTAAGCCCTCTGAATATACTTAAAAAGGGCTATACTTTATGTTGGGGAAACGAGGGTGGCCATCTAATCCGCAGTATCGAAGAAGTTTGCCCCTATCAGACAGTTGTCGTTTCCTTTTATAAAGGAGAATTTAATTGCCTCGTCCAGAATATTGATAAAACTAAATTGATTAAATCGCGTTTTGAAAAGGAGAAGAGATGAAAGAGCTAAGCTTTGAGAAAGCTTTAGAAGAGCTTGAAAAAATTGTGGCTCAGCTTGAAGAAGGAGGTCTGGCTCTGAATGAATCTTTATCACTCTTTGAGCGAGGAGTGAAGCTGGCTCGTTTTTTAAGAGAAGAGTTGGAGAAAGCTGAAAAGAAAATTGAGATTCTTCTTAAAGACGAAAAAGGCGAGATGAAAAAAGAACCCTTCCAGGTTGAAGAGACAGCTAAAAAAGAGTCCCAGCCAGAAGGAAAAAAAGAAACTCCCGACGAAGACGAAGAACTTCCTTTTTAGGAAAAGGAAAGATGCATATTGAAGATAGGATCTTTCGCCAGAAAGAAGCAATCGAACAGGAGTTGCAGAGAATTCTAAGCAGCCAAGATTCCCCTCTTTTTCAGGCAATGAGGCATGCTGTTTTTTCGGGAGGCAAACGCTTCCGACCTCTTTTGACCCTGGCTTGTGGCCACTGCTTTGGAGTGGCTGAGGAAACTCTCCTTCCTTTTGCCTGTGCCCTGGAGCTTATCCACAATTATTCCTTAATCCATGATGATCTGCCAGCCATAGACAATGATGACTGGCGGCGCGGTCAGCCTTCCTGTCATAAAGCCTTTGGTGAGGATATAGCGCTCCTGGCCGGTGATGGGCTGTTGACTTTGGCCTTTGAAGTCATGAGCCAAGCTCGACCGGAAGAGAAATTAGGGCACCTGAAAGTTCAAATAATAGAGGAAATAGGCAAACTGGCTGGTGTAAACGGTCTGATCGGAGGCCAAGTTTTAGATATTACTCTGCCCCCAGCCACCATTAAAGAAGAAGAATATTTTGAGCTCGTTCAAAAAAAGACTGGTTCTCTAATCTTGGCTGCGCTACAGCCTGGAATCATCCTTGGCCAGGCCTCCCCTTCTCAAAGGGAGGCCATCATGGAATATGGAAAAAACGTGGGGCTGGCTTTTCAGATTAGAGATGATATTACTGATTTTTCCCAAGAAGACTCATCCAAGGCAACTTCTCGTCCTAATTCTGTTCGCTTATTTGGGATGAAAGCCTCTCAACAGAAACTCCATTTATTGATTAAAAAAGCTCTGCAGGCCCTAAATCAAGCCTGCTCTGAAGGAGATGAGTTACGCTTTTTAGCTTTGAAGCTTTTAGATTTATAGAGAGATAGAGGTCATGAGCAAGATATTAGATCGAATAAACAGTCCTCAGGATTTAAAGAAACTGTCAGTCAGAGAGCTGGCTCGCTTAGCCAGAGAAATTAGAGCTCTGATCCTGGAGGTAGTTTCTCAAAACGGAGGTCATCTCTCGCCAAATTTAGGAGTGGTAGAACTTACCTTAGCCTTGCATTATGTTTTTAATGCTCCCCAGGATAAGATTATTTGGGATGTAGGCCATCAATGCTATACCCATAAGATTATAACTGGGAGAAAAGAAAAATTTAGAACTCTCCGTCAGTATCAGGGGTTGTGTGGTTTTCCTAGTCGTGAAGAAAGTGAATATGATATTTTAAATTCCGGTCATGCCTCCACTGCTCTTTCGGCTGCCTTGGGTATAGCTGTGGCCCGTGACAAGAAAAAAGAGGATTACCATGTAGTAGCCGTCGTTGGAGATGGTAGTTTGACCGGGGGAATGGCCTGGGAAGCGTTAAATCAAATAGGGCATCTGCGAGAGAAGCTGATTATTGTCCTTAATTATAATGAAATGTCTATCTCCCATAACGTGGGAGCCATGTCTAAATACCTCTCTTACCTTGTTTCGGGCCAATATTATTTAAGAATGAAAGATTTTGCCAAAACTATTCTACGCTCCATTCCAGCGGTGGGCTGGCCTATGATTAAAGTAGCCCAGGCAGTAGAGGAAGCTATTAAAAAGACTTTTTTCCCTGGGTTTTTATTTGAAGAGCTGGGTATTAGATATTTGGGTCCAGTTCAGGGCCATAGCCTGGTTTCTTTAATTGAAGTCTTTGAGGAAGCAAAGACGTCTCCTAGCCCCATCCTCATTCATTGTGTTACCCAGAAAGGAAAAGGATATCGCCCTGCCCAGAATAATCCCTCCATGTACCACAGCATCTCTTCTTTTGATCTCAAGACTGGCCAGGTTTTAAGCAGCAATGCTCGGCCCACTTATTCTTCAATTTTTGGGCAGACAGTGGTTAAGGTGGCTAATAATGACCCTAAAATAGTAGCTATCACGGCTGCTATGCCTGAGGGGACCGGTCTTAGACAATTTGCCTCTAAATATCCTGAGAGATTTTTTGATGTGGGTATCGCCGAGCAGCATGCTGTCGAATTTGCAGCCGGTTTAGCCCTTAATGGCTTCAAACCGGTTGTGGCCATTTATTCTACCTTTTTACAAAGGGCCTATGATCAGCTTTATCATGATGTGTGTCTGATGAATATCCCTATAGTTTTTGCTCTTGATCGCTCAGGCATTGTTCCTGATGACGGTCCCACCCATCAGGGAATTAATGATATTGTCTATCTCAGGCACTTGCCTCATATGGTGGTCATGGCTCCTAAGGATGAAAATGAATTGCAACATATGGTTCACTCGGCCCTGAGCTACGGTCGGCCTGTTGCTATCCGTTTTCCTAAAGGTAAAGGTTGGGGCGTAGCTTTGGATAAGGAGTGGCATGATATTCCCCTAGGCAAGAGCGAAGTCCTCAAAGAGGGGAAAGATTTGTTGCTGGCCTTAGGGAGTATGGTTTATCCCGCTCTTCAGGCTGCCAGAAAATTGGAAAAAGAAGGAATTAGTTTGGCCGTAGTTAACGCCAGGTTTGTTAAACCTCTAGATGAGAGTTTAATTCTTAACTACGCCCGGCCTGGAGGAGTTATTATCACAGCTGAAGAGGCCATAATTCATGGGGGATTTGGCAGCGCTGTCCGTGAATTTTTAGACTTAAAGGGAAGATTTAATCTGTGCTTTAAAAGGATTGGTCTGCCTCTCGAAATATACTCTCATGGCAAAGTAGAAAAAATAAAAAGTAAATACCTCTTGGATGAAGAAGGCCTTGAGCGCCAAATATTAGAATTTTATAGGAATTCTTCCCAGAAGAAATAGGCTTATAGGAGCCAAGGGAATATCTTTTTTGATGGATAAAGAGAATTTAAGGAAGGATGGAAAAAATATTCAGGAAGGGGTTTCAGGCAGCAACTCCAAGACCAAGAAAAGAAAGAATAGATAAACTCCTGGTGGAGAGGGGTCTGGCAGAAAGCCGTCACCAAGCCCAAGCTTTGATAATGGCTGGTTTGGTTTTTTCCGGCCAGGAAAGACTGGCCAAGCCGGGACAGAAAATAGATGTTCTTCAGGATATTCAGTTAAAAAAAACAATGCCCTTTGTCAGCCGGGGCGGTTTAAAATTAGAAGAGGCCCTGGTGGCCTTTAAAGTTTCAGTAAAGGGGAAAATAGCGGCTGATTTAGGGGCGTCGACAGGTGGCTTTACTGATTGTCTCCTGCAGCGAGGAGCTAGATTAGTATATGCTGTTGATGTTGACACCAGTCAGCTAGATTGGCGGTTAAGACTTGATCCCCGAGTGAGGCTAATAGAAAAGAACGCCCGCTATTTAAAAAAAAGTGATTTTGCCCATGAAATCGAGCTGGTTACTTTGGATCTTTCCTTTATTTCTGTTCTCAAAGTACTGCCTGCTATCAAGGGTTTCATCGGGAACGGTTCCCTTCTGGCCTTGCTCAAACCCCAATTTGAAGTAGGACGCAGACATGTAGGCAAAGGCGGCATTGTCAGAGATCCTAAACTCCACCAGCAGGTGTTGACTTCAATATTAGAAGAAGCAGCTCAGTTTGGCTTTAAACCTAGAGGTTTGATCAAGCTTGCTATCAAGGGGCAGAAAGGAAATCAGGAATTTTTTGTTCATTGGACTTTGGCAAAAAAGAATTGGAGTCATCATCGCCTTGTCAGTTTAATCAAGGAGGTAGTCTGGGATGAGAAAAATTGAAAAGGTGGGTTTTGTTATCAAGCCTCATGCTCCCCGGATAGCAAAAATTTTGGGAGATCTTATCAATTATTGTCACCATAAAGGCCTAAGCTGTTTATTGGAAGAGGCTGCCGCCCATAAGTTAAGAAAAGGAGATGGCATAGCCCGAGAAGATCTGGCAGGAAGGGTTGATTTAGTGGTGGTTCTAGGCGGTGATGGCACTTTGCTCAGCATCGCCCATCTGGCTGCCCAAAAAGAGAAGCCAGTGATGGGAGTTAACTTAGGCAAGCTTGGCTTTTTGAGTGAAGTTCCTCTTTCAGAAGTATATCTGACTCTCGATTCTCTCCTTTCTGGTAATGAAGCCATCCTTCACCCCCGCCGCATGTTGGAAGCATCCTGTGAAGATAAGAATTATTACTGTTTGAATGATGTGGTTATAAACAAAGGGGCCTTAGCCAGGATGATCCAGTTTATTCTCTGGATTAATGATAAAGCCATTGCCACTGTCAGGGCAGATGGTCTCATCATTTCAACTCCTACCGGCTCGACCGCCTATTCTTTGGCTGCCGGCGGGCCCATCATTCAACCCTATGTACCAGCCATAATCATTACTCCCATTTGTCCCCATACCCTTTCTTTCCGTCCGATGGTTATTTCCTCTGATTTAGAAATTAAGGTCAAACTGTTGACAGGAGGCGAAGAAGTTTATCTTACTTTAGATGGACAGCGGGGGGACCTCCTTAAAAAGAACGATGTGGTCACCGTCAAGTGCAGCCATTTTAAACTATATCTGGTCTCCTCTCCAAAAAGAAATTATTTTGACTTGGTCAAGGATAAACTGAACTGGGCTGAGTAAAGCCGCTTCAATCAACCCTAATCCCCCCTGTTATAGATAATAATGAAGAAAGGTATCTTTAAAGGCGCCGATTGCCATCCAATCTCGTCAAAGAATCCCCAGCCACCACTATGGGCTTCGAATGGGCGGCAATCGCCGCTATATTATTAATTATTCAAATTTTATTCTTCTGCAGGGCCCATTATGCTGGAGGATCTGCTATCCCTAAGGGTCCGTCAGACATAATAAGTTAAAAGTAAGGAGTGAGGAGTGAGGAGCAAGGCGCAAATTTAAACCATATCTATTAAAAAAATCCTCCTTATTTCCATTGTTATTAAGAAGCGATAAGATAAACAGACAGGGTGAAATAAGGATGCATCCGCAATGTCGCCTTAATTTGACATTTATTAAGGCTAACATTATTATTATCTACTGCCATGAATCATAAAATTAGAGTTGCTTACATTTCGGCTGAAGCTTCACCTTATGCTAAATCTGGGGAATCGGCTGATGTAGCCTCAGCTCTGCCTAAATATCTGGCCAATCTAGGTATGGAAGTTTCCCTCTTTATGCCTAAATACAGAAAGCCAGAGATAGAATCTCTGCCCCAAGAATTGATTATGGCCGACCTTAAGGTTCCCCTTGGTTCTCGAAAAGTCAAAGCTCGAGTGTATAAAAGTGAATTAGGCAAATATGATGTTTATTTTGTTGACAACCCCAAGTATTTTTGGAGAGAAAACATATATGGTACAGGCAAAGGAGAGTATCTTGATAACGACGAGAGATTCATTTTCTTTAATAGAGCAGTTATTGAATTTTTAGTAAAAGCGCAAATAAAGGTTGACATCATTCACTGCAACAACTGGCCAACTGCTCTTATTCCTGTTTTTTTAAAGACTCATTACAGCCATAAAGCTTTATTTAGAAACGTAGCCACGGTCTTTACCCTCCATAATATTGCTTATCAGGGTGAATTTCCAGCGGAATCGTTGGCTCTGACGGGCCTCAATTGGGAGTATTTAAGCTGCCGTCAAGTTTCATTCAACGGTAAATTTAATTTTTTAAGGACAGGATTGTTATTCTGCGATGTTCTTAATACAGTCAGCAGGGCTTACAAGAGAGAGATCTTGACTGATAAGTATTGCTTTGGGCTTAAAGATGTCTTGGCCAAGCGAAAAAATGTGCTTTATAGCATTCGTAATGGCATTGATTATGAAATATGGAACCCTGAGACTGATCCCTATTTAGTAGCTAATTATAATTATTCTAACCTTAAGCCTAAAAAAAAATGCAAGCAAGACCTCATCCAAGAATTTGGCCTATCCATTTCCCTTAACACTCCCTTGATTGGGATTGTCTCTTACTTGAGTTACCAAAAGGGCTTTGATATTTTGATCGAGGCAATGGATGAGCTGATGACTCAAGATGTAGGCTTGGTTATTCTCGGCAAGGGAGATGAGCAATATGAGAAGAAATTCCTGGAGTTACAGAGCAAATACCCTAAAAAGCTGGGTGTCAAACTAGAAATGAATCCAGCCTTAGCTCACAAGGTAGTAGCCGGCGCTGATATTTTTCTCATTCCTTCACTTTATGAGCCTTGTGGTTTGAGCCAGCTTTATAGTTTTCGCTATGGGACGGTGCCAGTAGCCAGAGGAACTGGTGGCCTTGGAGAAACGGTCAGACCTTTTAGAGCTGAAAGATTGACAGGCAATGGCTTTGTCTTTAGAACTTACTCTGCGCGGGCATTGTTGAAGGCTTTAAAGGAAGCCTTAAGTTACTATCATCAGCCTCGGCTTTGGCAACAAATAATAAAAGCTGGATTGCAGGAGGATTTTTCTTGGCAAGCAGCAGCCCGTCGTTATGCTAAGCTTTATCATAAGGCTTTGGTTATAAAAAAAGGAGAAAAGATTGGACGAAAATACCAGTAGTGTTTCAGACGAAAGTTTTGAAGAGGAAGTGCTAAAAATTGAGCTTCCAGTGTTAGTAGATTTTTGGGCAAGCTGGTGTGCTCCCTGTGTGGTGATTGCCCCTGCCTTAGAAAACATAGCTCAATTGTATAAAGATAAGATGAAAATCAGGAAATTAAATGTGGATGAAAACCCGGGGACGCCGGCTAAATACGGAATAATGGGTATCCCGACCCTGCTTCTTTTTAAACAGGGATAGCTAAAAGAAGCCATTGTTGGGGCTTTGCCTCAAGGTAAAATAATTGAATTAATTTCCAAACACCTATGAATAATATCTATGATACAATCATCATCGGGGCTGGACCAGCCGGTTTAGCGGCCGCTATATATACCGGACGAGCCCGGCTGAAGACAGTGGTCTTGGAGAAAGGAATACCTGGTGGGCAAATTCTGCTTACTGACTGGATCGAAAATTACCCCGGTTTTCCTGAAGGAATTGCTCCTTTCCAGTTAATGGAAAATTTTAGGAAACAGGCCGAAAGATTTGGGGCTAGAATTGAGATTGATGAGGCAAAAGGAATCAGAAGGAAAGGTAAGTTATGGCAGGTAATAGGCAACAAGAGAGAATATCCTACAAAGGCAGTAATTATCGCTACCGGTTCAGTTTTCCGGAAGCTGGGAGTGAAAGGTGAGGCTGAACTTACCGGAAAAGGCGTCTCTTACTGTGCTACTTGCGATGGAGCTTTTTTCCAGGGAAAAGAGGTGGCTGTGGTCGGAGGTGGAGATGATGCTCTGACCGAGGCCATTTTTCTGACAAAGTTCTGTCGTTTAGTGAAAATAATCCACCGCCGTAATCAGTTTCGAGCGGTGAAAATTCTTCAGGAGAGAGTTTTAGCCAGTAATAAGATTGAAGTCATCTGGGATTCTGTAGTAGAAGCCATTGAAGGTCAAAATAGGCTGGAGTCGATAATTCTCAGGAATGTTAGAAATAATAAAAAGACCAGATTAAAACTTGATGGGATCTTTATCTCTGTTGGCTTGGATCCCAATTCCATGCTTTTTGAGAGCCTGGTGGATTTGGACGAAGAGCACAAAATTAAAGTTAAAGCTTCAATGGCCACTTCTCAACCTGGCATCTTTGCCGCTGGCGACGTGACAAATGCCTGTCCGGAACAGATGGCTATAGCGGTGGGCACGGGTGTGGCTGCGGCTCTATCTGTCGGTGATTACCTTAGGGATCGTCCAGCCCCTAAAGTCTAAACGCAAACCATAAACAGTAAAGAGTAAAAAGTTTAAAGTTGAAAGGTGTTGCGTCCGCTATTCTCTTAAGCTAATCTATAATTTTTTCTCTAAGTCTTCGATCCTCTTTTTTAGTTTTTTAACATCTTTAACCAGATCATAAAGATGGGGAAGTAAGACCCAGACCTTTCGCCAATCTCTAATGTCAAGATGAGGGCTGCCGCTGACTATAGCTTTTGGGGGGATACTTTTAGTGATGCCTGTCTTGGCTGCAGCTATTACCTTGTTGCCAATGGAGACATGATCAGTTACTCCTACTTGGCCGCCCATGAGGACATCATTGCCCACTTGAGTGCTGCCAGCAATGCCTGTTTGAGCGGCCAGAATAGTGTTCCTGCCAATGGTAACATTATGGGCCACCTGGACTAGGTTATCAATTTTAGCTCCCTTTTTAATAACTGTTTCACCCAGGGCAGCTCTGTCAATAGTTGTATTAGCCCCGATTTCTACTTCGTCTTCAATAACCACTGTGCCAATTTGGGGGATTTTAATGTGGCTGCCTTGCTTGTCGGGTTGATAACCGAAGCCATCAGCCCCGATGGTGGCCCCATTATGGATTATAACTTTATTTCCTATCCTGACTCCTTCCCTGATGGAGACCTGAGAATGAATAACCGTTTTTTGGCCGATAGTTACTTGGGGATAAATGCTGACTAAAGGAAATATAATCGTTCCCGCCCCTATTTTTACTCCTTCTCCAATAAAAGAAAAAGCTCCAATTGCTACGTCCTTGCCTATTTTAGCTGAAGGGTCAACTACTGCCTGAGGGTGGATACCAGGCGGAAGGCGGTATGGTTTAAAGAAAAGCTTAACAGCTCGAATAAAACTTAAGTAAGGCTGATCGGATTTAATGACCGCTATTTTAGAGTAGGTTAAATCAGAGGGAATAATAGCAGCCGATGCCTGACTTTGCTCTAAAAGGGATAAATTCTTGACCTGAGCCAAGAAGACGAGCTCGCCCTTTTGAGCTCTATCTAAGCTGGCTACTCCTGTGATTTCAGTTTGGCCTTCTCCTTCATAAGGACAATTAAGAAGCTGGGCCAGCTTCTTAACCGTAAGGCAGGAATAGGGGCGATCAGGCAGTTTTGGCATTGATTCTTTCGTTTAAAAGAGCGGCTAGTTCTGCCCCCCAGAGCAAGATAACCAGAGAAATAGAGATCCAGAGAAGGAAAAATATGAGCGAAGTCAATGTTCCTTGGAGAAAGCGGGAGAGGACTACTCCTATCGCTGAAAAGTGAGCCACATAAAAGGCAAAAAGTCTTTTAAATGCTTCCCAGAGAAGAGCACTTATGAGGGCTGCTAAAGCTGCCGCCCTTGTATGGACTTTAATTTCAGGGATAAATTTATAAAGAGAAAAAATCACCAAGAAGGTAAGGGTAAAGGGAATCAAATACTGGATCAAGAAATTATCCACCAGAGACATGATATGAGGGTTAATGTAGTTAGCTACCACCGCACTTTCTTTGATTGAGCGGTGAACAGCCGTCCAGACAGCGGTAATTGACAGGGAAAGGAGCATGATGAGGCCGATAATGAACATGATCAGGTATTCCATCAGGCGGTTATAGAAAAATGATTTCTGGTAGGAAGCTTTGAAAATAAAGTTGATGGAGTAAATAAGATTAGAAAAGAGAAAGCTGGCGGCAATGAAAGATCCGGCCAAGCCGAACCAGCCCAGATTGGTAATATTGCGGGAGAGTTCCTGGATTCTGGTGAAAAAGAGAGGGTCGAGTTTGGCAAAGAATTCTTCGGAGAAGATGTTGAGACTGCGGAAGGCTACTTCTGAGCCTCCAAAAACTTTGGCAGTGACAAAAGCAAAAAGAGCAACTAAAGGGATGGCACAGAGAACAGTAAAATAAGAAATAGTGATAGCCAAGTTTCCACACCTGTCCTCGTTAAATCTCTTGATGGTAGTTTTAAGAATATCGAAGACAGGGGGTAATTTCATCAAACCTGTCTTTTGGCCAATGGTTTTTTAAGCGTATTTACCCCATTGAACCATGAGGATTATGATGGTGATGAGAAGGGCATAAATTACCAGGGTCTCGATCAAAACCAGGCCAAAAATAAGAAGGAAGCGGATATGAGGTGCTGCTGAGGGATTGCGCGAGATTCCTTCGCAGGCACTGCTTATTGATTTTGCCTGGCAGAATGCCCCCGCAGAGGCAGCCAAAGCAATGACAGCTCCTCCGACAATAATAGATATTTTGAAAATGGAGGCCTTGGCATTGCCTGTTTGAGTCTCCTGAGCCAGAAGAGGAGAGGTACTCAAGGCTATAATAAAGATTAATAAAGCTAAAGGCTTGAGATTCTTTTTCATTTTTCCTCCTTTTTAAAATTAACGTTCTTCCTCATGGGCTACTGCTCCTGCAATGTAGATGCAGCTCAAGAGGACAAAAACAAAAGCTTGGATAACTGCAGTAAAAATAGAAAGAACCATGAAAGGCAGAGGCAGGAAAAAGGGAATGATGGAAGCAATAACCAGGATAAGCAGCTCTTCAGCAAAAATGTTGCCGAAAAGTCGGACCGAAAGCGAGACTGGCCGTGAGAAATGGCTGATGATTTCAATAGGTACAAGCAGCGGAGCTAAAAGCGGAATAGGACCGGCAAATTGCTTTAAATATTTAAAGAAGCCTTGCGACTTGATGCCCTGCCAATGGTAGTAGACAAAAACAACCAAAGCACAGCCCACAGTCACATTTAATTTACTGGTTGGGGACATAAAGCCAGGAACCAGGCCGAGCAAATTGCAGGAAAGAATGAACAGACCGATAGTGGCAATCATGGGCAGATATTTTTTCCCTTCTTCACCGATAGTATCAACCAGGAGACTCTCAAAAGTTTCGATGATGAGCTCCAGCAGGCTCTGGCGTTTGGAAGGAATGAGCTGCAGCTTCCTGGAGGCAAGTCCAAGAGTAAAAATTAAGAAGCCAGCTACAAAGATGCTCATGACGATGTAATCAGGGAAGAGATGCTGAGGATTTTTGACCTGAATTCCAACCAAACTTAGAAGAGAAGATAGAGGCGGACCGAATATCTTATTGAAAAGTTCGACTAAAAATAAACTATGTTCTAATTCATTCATTCTTTGTCTTAAAAAATATAGCTGCTGCTTCTCCTCCAATAACTAGGAGAATTGTTGAGAAGCCGGCTATTACTGCCCAAATCTTTCTTGAAAAGAAGAAGATTATAATAAAAAAGACAATAATTATCAATACAAGCCTCAGGCTGTAAGGAATTAAGATGGATACCAATTTTTTCTTTTTCTGGACTGAAGAGAGCAGGTGGCTTAAAGATTGTTTAAGCCAGATGAAATTCAGGGCAGATAGGAGACCTCCTCCAAAAATAAAGACCGCTGTTAAGGGCTTAAAGAAAAGAAGAGAAAAAAGAGATATGATAAAGGATAGGAGAATAATTTCCCAGGGGATGCGGTTTAAAATCGCCTCTTCTATCGGGGCTTTTACTTCTTTAGCGGCTTGATCAGTCATTATTACTCTTTATATCTATTTATTCCTCTAATCAGGCTGTAAAAGCCTGAAATCACCCCCAGAATGGTAAACAGGAGGAGAAGCCAGGGTTCAGTCCCTAACCATTTATCAAGCAAATAGCCGAAAAACAGGCCGACAGCTATGGAGGAAGGAAGCATGAGGACCAGAGAGCTCAAGGCCGTAATTTTGCGGTAATCCAATTTTTTGCGGCTTTTAAAAATCATTGTTCTCCATTATATTAA
>Ga0190360_1000054_pt1 | contig 56470 bp, 69 predicted proteins | sample 48721834_MG_FD_161271 | JGI IMG/M metagenome (GOLD analysis project Ga0190360, IMG submission 161271) | Hydrothermal vent microbial mat bacterial communities from Southern Trench, Guaymas Basin, Mexico - 4872-18-3-4_MG | ecosystem: Environmental > Aquatic > Marine > Hydrothermal vents >...
TATAATGCCACCCTATTTTAGACTCTAGAGGCATTTTAAATAGTTGATTAATAGATTGATTTTGCAATTGTTCTTGCAGCAATCTCTGTTTATGCCGCTGTACCATAAATTGTTGTATAGGAGAAAGCTCGTTTTGAAAAGCGCAGTGCGCTCTTCCCGCGTTGCAGAATATCAAATAATCAATAAGCAAACGATTAAATTCGTCAGGATTTTTTAACTCGTAAAAGCGCCAGTCAACAAAGTCATCTTGCATTGTTCGGTTAAAACGTTCAACGTGCGCGTTCATCTTTGGCGTTTTAGGGCAAGTGTGATAGTGAATCAAATAGTGCATTAACAATGCCAGTGGTTAAAAAACTCCATAGGTTTACGGCCTTATGGAGTTTAATATGTATCTGGCATTATGCAGGTTTATTGCCGTAAACTTATAATTTTCGGCAAATTCTCATTATTAATCTCTAATTGACACAATAAGAAAAAGTTAAAAATTCTTAATGAGAATTTATCTAATGGCAGACAAGTATGTTGCAAGTTTATAACCTGCGTCAACGGTAAATATCACAAAAGTACTCCCATTTAAAAATAATATAACACAAATATAACGGTCGTCGTATATGTGTTATAAGTATCTTTCAACTTAATTTATTTTTGAACTTATCAAGTTTTAATTATCTAAAAAACCTACCACTCTCTTTATATTATTGTATAATTAAATTTAAGTTTTCGTAGCGGTTTATTATAATGTTTTAAGTTTTCATACTATCATTTTCCGCCATTATGAGAATTTAAAGCATTTCGCATTTAAAGAAATAAGCAAATTAAAAATATTTTTAAGATGCTTTTTGCTTATTTGTTTATTTAACAATAATTATTTTTTTTCTTTTTGCGTCTTTTCGCCAATATTCTATTTTCACGCCAGACAACCTTTTTGTTTTAGTAGAATAATTAGCGGTCAAAAACCCAGCTTTTTCTAAAATTTTTTTAGTGGTTCTTCCTCGAATTAAAACTAAAGGGCCGGTAAAATCTTTTAGCTCTATTAAAGTATCTTCTTTATCGGCTAATTTTTCTAATCTTTCGTTTTCTTCTTTATTTCTTCCGACAATAATTTTTGTTTTATTAATCCAAAAATGCCGTCCCAATTTCAACAATTCTACATCTTTAGCGCTACAACGAGGATGTTTTTCAAATAATTCGCGAATACGTTTTGAAAATTCCAGATCAGTCAAAAGACATCCGCCTGCTGGACTGGGATATTCCCGAATTCCCCAACGGTCCGCCATATCCATTTGACGCTGACGCGATCTTCCTTGGATATCAAAAAACTTTTCTCTTAAAATCTTTCTCTCTTTTTCTAATTTGATCGGCGTCAAAAGTTTAGCTGAGAGAGGTCTAAGAAGCGCTCCGGAAAGCCCAGAAGTTCTTTCAGTAAATTCCAAGGCTTTTTTGTTCTGGGTTAATGGCCTTTGGCCCAAAACTTCACCCGTGGCGACAAAATCAAATTTTTTCTTTCTTATAAACTCTTTAGCTTTCTTCAACATAAAAATCCGGCAATCAAGGCAGGGATTCATTCCTTTGCCGCGGCCAAAACGAGGTTTTTTAATTATCTTTAAATAATCATCGCCTAATTTTATAATGTTTAATTTTACTCCACACCTTTCTGCCGCTGTTTTAGCTCCTTCAGATTTCCAAAAGAGACTGGCAAAAAATAATCCCTCAACATAAATGTTTTGGCTTTGTAAAATCTTCGTTGCTAAAATTGAATCTAATCCACCCGAAAAAAGCACAACTGTTCTTATTTTTTTAGGAAATTGCTTACTGAATCTGTTGTTGCGAGCCCGACCGAAGTAAGGATATGTCAATCCCGCTTTAACTCTTGACATAATCTGAAAATTATCTTAAGATATATAAAGATGGCTTTAAAAAACCATCTTTGCACCCTTTATTAGGAGGTGAAAAAGAAAAAAATGTGTTTGATGAAAAAAGTAATAGAAGCACTTGATGACCAGCAAAAATCAAAAGAAAACCCAATAGAAACGGACGATTTGCAAGAGAAAATAGCAGAAGAAATATCAGCGATAGTAATATTAGCAACAAAAAAAAATAGAAAAATAACGATAAAGACTCCAGACGGCAAGTGGATATCTATTTCTCCAGCTTCCGTTAAAGTAGGAGAAGGGGGAATGGCGTATTCTCAAATAACGCGCATACCACCGAACAGCGACCCAAAATATCTACAAGCGGTTCTTACAGAAAAATTCAGAAAAGAATCCTATCTTTTTGGGATAATAAAAAGTTTTTTTGTGAAACCAGAAATAACAATATTACCGATAATATCTTAAGCCCCTCAATTTCTAAAACTATTCAAAACTTGATGAGCAAATAAAATTTTTAGCTCATCTTTTTTTTATTTTTCCAATTTCTTTCTAATTGCCTCTCTGGCAACTTTCCGATCATCCCAAGGAATTTTTTTATTGCCCCAAACAATCCACTGCTCCGCGCCTTTGCCAGTAATTAAGACTAGATCGCCTTCATCAGCCATATCTATCGCTTTCCCAATTGCTTCTTTTCTGTCTAAAATTTTATAATACTTTTGAATTTTGAATTGCGCTTTTGACTTTTGACCACCGATGGCCCTCGAGGGCATGCTTTTGACTTTTGACTTCATAGCCTCTTCCACGCCTTGACTTACCTGTTCAATAATATCTTCCGGTTTTTCAGAGTACGGATCTTCATTAGTAACAATTACATAATCAGCATACTCCGCCGCGAGTTTCCCTAAAATCGGTCGGACAGTTTTATCTCTGTCTCCGCAAGCGCCTAAAACAACAATCACTTTTCCTTTAGCGCTTGGCACAACGGCTTCATAAAAACTTTTTAAAGAATCGGGTGAATGAGCATAATCAACAATAACCTTAAAATCTTGCTTGCCCGTCATTTTCTTTGAAATAAAGGCAGGACCTAAATCAATTTTTTCTAAACGACCAGGAACTCCTTTTATTTTTTCTAAAGCAGATTTATTTTTTTCAAGCTTTATCCCCTGAGAAAGCCCAACGCCAATAGCTGCTAAAGCATTATAAATATTGAATTTGCCGGGTAAAGACAAATTAATATCTAAAGATCCGCAAGGCGTAGCAACCTTGAATGAACTGCCGTCATCTGATAAGTGATAAGTGATAAGTGATAAGTGATAAATTTCCTCTGGAAATCGTTCGTTGTTAGTTATTGTAAAAATATATTTTTCTTTTACTGGGAATTTAAGAAAAAATGCCGAACCTTGATCATCTGCATTAATAATAACTGTCTTAAGATCTGAAGTGAATAATTTTAAATGTACATCCCGGTAATTTTCGTAAGTTTTATGATAATCAAGATGGTCAGGCATTAAATTAGTCAAAACAACAATCTGATAATTGATTCCCCAATGGCGATACTGGGCAAGACCATGAGAAGTGGTTTCAATAATCGCATAATCACATTTTTCTCTTACTGCCTCGCGCAGAAATTTCTGAATAAAAAAAGAGGAAGGGGTTGTCATCTTTACTTTATTCAGCCACTCTTTTTTGCCGATTTTCAAATTAGCTGTTGTGATCATCCCTACTTTAAATCCGCCTTCTTCTAAAATTTTAGCGATAAAATTACAGGTAGTCGTCTTGCCTTTGGTGCCAGCCACACCAATGACGACTAATTTCTTCGCTGGAAAACCGTAAATAACCGCTGCCGCAACAACTCTTATTTTATGCGTCCAAAGGATTGCTCTGTAGGGCAAAATTTTGCGAAGAATAGATTTAAACATAAAAAATAGCTGTCATTGCGAAGGGCTTTAGCCCTAAAGCAATTCTGTAGAAAATAACAAAACTTTTAAATTAAAGGTTTGCCAAAAATTCTGGAACTCATCGCAATGATAATTTGAAAATTAATTAAATTCACACATTGCCCTACCAATTCCTTTCTCTAAAGCTACCTTAAGAGCTAAAGCGACTTTCTCAACCGCTTCCTGAATAATTTTCTCTTCTTCTGTAGTGAATTTCTGTAAAACAAATTTTTCAATATCAATCCGTTTGGTTTCTATATTAATCGGCCGAATACCGATTCGAAATCTTAAAAAATCATTTGTTCCCAATTGATCGATAATTGATTGAACTCCCTTGTGTCCCCCTGATGATCTTCTTTGAGAAATTCTCAATTTTCCTAAAACAAGATCGAGATCATCATGAATAATCCAAATATCTTGAGGATTAATTTTATAATATGAACTTAGGGTTTTAATTGCCGTTCCAGAACTATTCATAAAAGTCTGAGGACACGCTAAAATAATCTTTTCGTTTTCGAAACTACCCTCACTAACAAGAGCATTAAATCTTTTATTTAAATGCAGGAATGTAAAATTTTGTGCCTCTGCTGACAAAAAAAATCCAACAGCCCTAAAACCAAGATTATGCCTAGTACGTTCATAATTTTTACCAGGGTTGCCCAAGCCAGCAATAAGTTTCATAAAATATAATTAACATTGAAATTTACCCTTTAGGGTTTCATAACAGCCTAAAGGCTGGATTCCTTTCAATGTTTTACAGTTGAAAGTTCAAAAATATTCCTACAAAACTCTTGAATCTCCTTAAAGTCATCTCTGCGAGGTAAAAGTACTGATATTCCCTTAATTCCGCCACTTTTTAAAACTCCATCCTTAGGATTATTATCTAAAACTTTATTTATTATCTTATAATTATCAATATCTCCGGCTATATCTAAAAATCGTTTTGCCTCACCTAGCTGAATATCAGTATCCAAATGACCCTTCAGACCTTTTAAAATATTATTGAAAGAAAAAATATTCTGGACAATATTACCCTCAAATACTTTATTTTTGATTGCGATCAAAACTTTTTGTTGGCGCTGAATTCTATCAAAATCTCCTCTCAAGCTATGGCGCGTACGGACAAATTTTAAAGCAGTTTCACCGTCTAAATTATATTTTCCGGCTTTTAAAGAAAAAGGTTCATAAGTATATCTTGGCCCAGGGAAAAGAGGATCATTAATATCTTCCTCAATATCTATTTCAATTCCCCCTAATTTATCTATTATTTCAATAAAACCACTAAAATCTAACTGAGCATAATAATGAATAGGAACTCCTGTAATCTCAGAAATTGTTTTTCTAAGTAAAGATATTCCTTCTTCTTTAGAGCTATAATAATTTTCCCCGAATTGCTCAACGGCGTTTATTCTGATATAATACCCAGCTTCTGAAACCTTAATATATAAATCTCTGGGAATGGAAATCATAGCCATTCTTTTAGTTTGAGGCTGAATACTGACAAGAAGAATTGTATCAGTTAGTCCGCCTCCTGGATGGCCCTCACCGCCTTTACCTAAAAATAAAATATTTACTCTGCCATCCTCTTCGCCTTTTAAGGGTCTATTTTTAGATAAAATTAAGTTCTTAAACTGAATAAAAGAAGACGATGGATATTCTTCGCAATTAAGAACCTCCTGCCCTGCTGAAAGAACCCCAAAAGCAAAAGTGCCGCCGGCAAGACCAGCGAATAAAAAGATAAATAAAACAAATTTAACCCAAACAGAAAAATAGCGTTTCTTTTGATTTCCTTGAAAAAAAAGGTTTTCTTCTCGTAATACTTTGTCTTTTGGCGCTGGCGGCCTAATGTCTTGAATTACTTTCATTAAATTAATCTGTCATTTTGAACTTGTTTCAAGATCTTTTTTATCTTATCGTTGAAACAAATAGTCTACGAAATATAGATAAAAGATTCTAAAATAAATTCAGAATGACACATTAGCTACAAATTTATACTAACTTTTAATTAGCGAAAAAGCCGCTTTGGAGAGATTTTCACTTCCGTACCATCAAAATATAAAAAATTAGGAACTATTATGAAAGAAGTGTTATGAAAATGGAAGAAATTAAAGAAAGAACAAAGGTTAGAAACCAAGTAGAAAAATTGATCACGGATTTAAGTATACGAATAAATTGGAGATAAAAAATTGCCTCCTATTTTTTTATGGCACTTTTAATAAAATCTCTAAAAAGTGGATGCGGTTTTAATGGCCTTGATTTGAATTCCGGATGAAATTGAGTCGCTACAAAAAATGGATGATTTGATTTTTTAAGTTCAATAATTTCTACTAAATCCATCTCTGGATTAATTCCAGAAAAAACCATTCCCTTATTTTCTAAATCGTTTTTATACTTATTATTAAATTCATAACGATGGCGGTGCCGTTCAAAAATTAAAGAATTATTATAAGCTTTGTAAGCGCGAGTCCCTTGCTGAAGACGACATTTATAAGCACCTAATCTCATTGTTCCTCCATATTTCTTTTCTTTTAATTTTTCTTTCTGCTCTTCCATTAAATCAATCACTGGATATTTTGTCTTGGGATTAATCTCGGTTGAATTTGCGTCTTTAAAACTTGCCACATTTCTGGCAAATTCAATTACTGCCAGTTGCATTCCATAACATAGTCCTAAAAACGGAATCTGGTTAACTCTCGCATATTTTATTGCCTCAATAATTCCTTCAACTCCGCGACTGCCGAATCCCCCAGGAACAATTATTCCATCGTAATTGTTCAAGATTTTTACTCGATCGGGACTGCCTTCAATTTTTTTTGAATCAATCCAAGTCAAATTGGGATTCACATCATTTGCCCATGATGCATGTTTTATCGCCTCTATTACAGAAATATAAGAATCAGATAAAACAAAATCACCAGTGGCAAAATATTTTCCAACTACCGCAATTTTAACTTGTTTCTTTATTGATTTTATTTTTTTTACTAACTGTTCCCAATCCCTTAAGTCATTTCTTTGAGAATTCAGATTAAATTTTTGAAGAATTTTATTTCCTAATTCTTCTTTTTCAAAATTTAACGGGACCTCATAAACAGAATCTGTATCCGGAGCAGAAATTATATTTTCAATAGGTATATTGCAGAATATAGATAATTTTTCTCTTCGTTTTTTGTCTAGAAGTTTTTCTGCTCTGGCTAATATAAAATCTGCTTGGATTCCCGCTGAATTCAAAGAACGCGCTGCGTATTGGGTCGGTTTTGTTTTCATCTCGCCTACTTTTTTCGGAATCGGAAGATAACTGACTAAAATAAAAAGAACATCATTAGGAGATTTAAGGCGCATCATTCTGGCGGCTTCTAAAAATAACAAGTTCTGATATTCTCCAACTGTGCCGCCTATTTCAATAATAGCCACTTGTGATTTGTTCTTTTGCGATGACTTTTTTATTCTTCTTATTATCTCATTCGGAATATCCGGCACAACTTCAACATCTTCACCACCGTATTCTAAGTTTCTTTCTTTTTCAATAACTGTCTTGTAAATTTGCCCAGTTGTAATATAATTATCTCTCGTTGATGAAATATCTGTAAATCTTTCATAATTTCCTAAGTCTTGATCTGCCTCAATTCCATCTTCTCCCACAAACACTTCACCATGTTCTGTCGGCCGGATTGTCCCGGCGTCAATATTAATATACATATCACATTTTATCATACAAACGCGATAACCTTTTGACTGTAAAATTTTTCCAATAGAAGCCGTAGCAATACCTTTCCCGACAGAAGACATTACCCCTCCAATAATAAAAATAAATTTTGTAGCCATATTTTAAAAATTAAACTATTCCTCTGATGTTTCTTCTGTTACAACAACATTAACCCGTGCTTCCAAATTATGAGCTAAATTTACATAAATAAAATACTCTCCTAACTCCCTAATAGGTTCTTTTATTGTTATTTTCCTCTTATTAATATCAAATCCCTTTTCTTTTAACGCTTCGGAAAGTTTTTGAGAAGAAATACTTCCATAAAGCTTGCCGTCTTTGCCTGCGCTAGCTGAAATTTCAAGAGTTAAACCTTCTAATTCGCGAGCCATCTCTTCGGCTTTATGCAATTCTTTCTCGGCTTTTTTTATCTCTGCAGCTCGCCGTGCTTCAATCTTTTTTATTTCTTTTTCAGTGGCAACTGTAGCTAATTTTTCAGGCAAGAGAAAATTACGAGCATAACCATCAGTTACTTTTTTAATATCAAACTTTTTGCCAAGATTTTCAACATCTTTTAGAAGTATAACACGCATAATAGAAAAATCAAAATAAAAATACAAAAGTCAAAATGACATATCAAAACTGGCCCCACAAGGAATCATTCTGACCCCCATAACAGAGAAGAACCCCCGAATTTCTACGGAAGAATCCTTCGTCGTCCCTTTACGAAACTCCTCAAGATGACCCCATAAGGAGTCATCTTGTATTTTGTATTGTCATTTTGCACTTTGATTTTTAATATTTGATTTTACTTCCAGCCTTTAAGAGTATTTTCTTTTAATTAAATTCCATTTAATCATGAATAAATCTTCAAGTGTAGTAAGATAGTCCTTCCAAGAAACTTTACTATTAGGATCATTAATCCAAACAACAGGAACCTCTTTAATTTTATAACCGAGCATTCGACCAATTGCCAAAATTTCAATATCAAATCCCCACCGGTTAATAACGGACCTTTTGAAAATATCTTGAGCTACTTTTGCTGTAAAACATTTAAAGCCACATTGAGTATCTTTAATTCCCGACACTGCTATTATCTGAATGAGAATATTTGAAAGTCTGCCGGGCATTTCACGAAACCAAGGCTGACGAATTTTTATTTCACTTTCTTTTAAAGCTCGTGAACCAATTACAATATCATAACCTTTTTGAAAATATGGCCAAAATTTTTCTATCTGATCAATTGGAGTAGAATTGTCCGCATCTGTAAAAAGACGAAATTCTCCCCTTGCTTCCAGTATTCCTTCGCGAACAACATATCCTTTACCGAATTCTTCTTTCCTTATTATAAATCGCAGGTTTTCAATTGATTTTTGAAATTTTTTAATAATCTCAATTGTTTTGTCACTTGATCCACCATCAACAACAAGAATTTCATAAGAATAATCCTGTTTTGTTAAATATTCGTTTATAGCTAAAAGAGTTTTGCCAATCCTTTTTTCTTCATTGTAGGCCGGGATGATTATTGAAAGATAAGGTTTTTCCATTTGTTCCATATTGTAAATTTTTTCTTCTCGCATAATATTAGAAAAGTAATTTATCAACCATCTTCATAAAATCACTAAAATCATCTAAATCTTCTCTCATATACTCCAAGATTTTTTCATTGTCAATTTCCCAATATCGATGGATTAATTTATTTTTGAATTTTACCATCCTCCTTAATTTTTGAGCCAAATTTTATTTTAAAAACTTTTCCTTTTCAAGTATCTCAAAACATTCACCAAATGCCGAAACACCCTTATTGAATTTTTCTTGCCGCAATATGCACGCAAATATTTCCTACGGATTCTATGGCTTACAAAAGATAACATTTAACCGCGGCAATATTTTCTTTTTTAGACCAAAATTTTTTATTATCCAATGAAATAAGATATTGATCTCAGAAAATCTTTGCTTAATTTTTTCTTTATCCATTTCCATAAAAACTATAAAATTACGCTGGCACTAATTCTCTTAAAGATCGATGGATAATATGTTCATTAGAAACAGCATCCAAAGATGTACGCTCTATTATAGCAGATAGCAACTGCTGATTCTTACAAGAAACTAATTTACCTCGACTAAAAATATTATTCAGAAAATGACTCGGGGCAAAATTTAAAACTTTGACATCAAAAATATCAAAAGAAAAATCACATTCATCGGCAATCTTCTTAGATAATTTCAATTCATAGTCAAAAACTTCATTTTCTCTTATGCTGTTCACATAAACACCAATATCAATATCTCTAAAAGAAGGTGCGTTCAAAAAGAACCAAAAATAAATACAAAAACAATATCTTTTTTCCTAAAAGAATTTGTTTAATCTTCTCAGTGATTTCTTGCCGTTTGTTTTGTTTTATTGAAAAATATTCTTTCATAATTTAGGTCACCTATAATATGAATTTTTTCATATATTTATTTTGAATCAATATATTTTACGGCTTCATTAATAATTGAAATATTTTTTATCCTTGAAGTAAATATTTTTTCTCTATTTTTTTCAATCTCTTGAATATCTTCTATAATAAAATCAGAAAAGACAAAGATAAATGGATAAATTCAATCCTTAATTACTTTTCCACAAAAGATTACATTATTTTTTAATACTTAACTCTCTAATTATCAAAACTTTTTTGCTCTTCATCGCCCTTTGACACCTTACCTAATAGCTAAATTTTCATAATAATTTTCTAAAACAAGTATACAAACTTTTTCTCTTATGAACATTTTGATAATACCATAAAAATCAAAAAAAATCAAAATTTTTCAGAAAACGGTTAATATCTCATGCCCGTTTTTTGTTACTGCCATTGTGTGTTCAAAATGAGCCGAAAGACTCCCATCAGAAGTAACAAACGTCCAGCCATCTTTGGCTTGATGAACATAATACTTACCCGCATTAACCATTGGTTCGATAGCAATAGTCATTCCTTCCTTTAATTTAAGGCCACTTCCTTTTCTGCCGAAATGAGGAATCTGTGGCGCTTCGTGGACATTTTTACCTACTCCATGTCCAACCAAATCGCGAACAACTGAAAAACCCTGACTCTCAACATAACTTTGAATAGCAAAACCGATATCACCGATATGAGCTTCTGGTTTCACCACATCGATCCCATATTTAAGTGCTTGTTCTGTCACTTTAATTAATCGTTCTGCTTTAGAACTTATTTTTCCTATCCCTACGGTTACGGCACTGTCTGTGCAAAGTCCTTTATAGTAAATTCCCATATCAAGACCAACGATATCACCTTCCTTTAATTTTCTCCCGGAAGGAATGCCGTGAACAACCTCTTCATTCACTGAAACACAAAGAGCTGATGGATAATTATTATAACCCTTAAAAGAAGGACGAGATCCATATTTCAAAGCAAGCTTCTCGGCATATTCGTCTAATTCTTTAGTTGTTACTCCTGGCTTTGCTTCTTTTTCCACTTTTTTTAAAATCTTAGCCAATATTTTTCCACCTTCTCTCATGATGGCTATTTCTTGAGGGGATTTGATGATAATCATAAAAAATGTCAAAAATGATTTATGATTTATAATTTACGATTTATGAATAATTTAGCCTTTTTAGAAATTAATTCTTTTTAATATTCTTAAATCATAAATCTTGAATCTTGAATCATCTTCGAATATTCCCAATAATATCTTTATGCACCTTCTCCACACTCTGCTCTCCGTTAATCTCAATTATTTTCCCTTTCTTCTTTAAATACTCAATTACTGGCAAAGTCTCTTTTTTGTATTCTCTAAGCCGGCTAAGAATCCTGAGGTGAGTATCATCTTTTCTTTGATAAATTTTACCGCCGCATATTGGACAAACTTTTTCGCCTCTTTTTAATGTTTTGCCCAAAATAAAAAGATGGCCGCATTTCGAACAACACCTTCTTATAGAAAGACGCCTTAACGCTTCTTTATCAGTTATTTTAATTACAAAAATATAATCTATCTCTCGGCCAATTTTCGCTAATAATTTTTCTAATTCTTTTATCTCTGGTAATTTTCTGGCAAAACCGTCAAAAACAATTCCTTTATTTTTATTAATTTTTTTAATTTCTTTTCTGACAAGCTTTACTATCCACTGATAAGGAACAAATTTTCCCTGTTGGTGTATTATTGTATTAACCTTTCTACCAAAGGAAGTATTTTCCTTAGCGATTTTTCTCAGTATCAATCCGCTTGCTAAATGCTCTAAGTTAAATTTTTTAGCCAAAAGTTTTGCTTGCGTTCCTTTGCCTGACCCTGACGGACCAAGAATAATTATATTTAATGGCTTTGACCTTGGCATATTTTATTTTTTGAAAAATATAATCCAAATAGCATGATCATAACATGTATATTATATTACAAACCGAAATATTTTCATATACAACGAATAAAAAAATTAAAAAAATTATAGCCAAATTTTTCGACTATACTTATTTGAAACAAAAAAAGAAACAAATTTATTGAAGTTTTTTTGCTAAATAAGTTTTTCTAATTCAGCTATAAACAGAATTAAAACTTATCGTAATCCCGCATCGCAAGCTGGGATTGTATTTGATTCATTGTATCTAAAACCACTCCGACAACAATCAAAATTGCCGCCCCTCCAAGAACCATTGTCGTAATATGAGTGACAGCTTGTCCAATAAAAGGCAAAACAGCGATCAAACCCAAAAAAACAGCCCCAACCAAAGTAATTCTTGTTAAAACTTTAGTTAGAAAATCGGCTGTTGACCTGCCGGGACGAATGCCTGGAACAAATCCACCCATCTTTTGTAAGTTTGTTGACACTGCCTCAGGGTCAAAAACTATCGCTGTATAAAAATACGTAAAAAGAACAACTAAAATGAAGTATAAAATTCCATAAATAAGTTGATCTTGAAAAAGATTAGCTATGTAGGTTGCCGCAGTAGCCAGCCAGCTAATATCTGAATGAGCTAAAAAACTGGCAATCATTCCCGGAAAAAGCATAATTGACATCGCAAAAATAATTGGAATCATCCCAGCGGAATTAACTTTTAAGGGCAAAAAAGTAGAAACTCCGCCATACATTTTCGCTCCTCTGACACGCTTGGCGTAAGACACAGGAATATTCCGCTGCGCCTCAGTAATAACAACAATTCCGGCAATAACAATTATATATAAAACAAAAAAGGCAATATATGAAGGAATTTTAGCCGGATCATAAGTGGTAATAGTTTGCTGAAAAGACATTGGAAAACCAGCGATAATCCCGGCAAAAATAATCAAAGAAATTCCATTGCCAATTCCTTTTTCTGAAATAAGCTCTCCTATCCACATTAAAAAAACAGTTCCAGCTGTAATAACAGTAATAGCAGTAATAAGGGTAAATCTATCGGAAATTTCAATGATTTGTTGGTTTTTAAGTAAGATAATCATTCCATAAGACTGCAAAATAGCCAAAGGAATAGTGAGGTACCGGGTATATTGGTTAAACTTTCGCCGACCCTCCTCGCCTGCCTCATGATACCACTCTTTAATCTGGGGAAAAATCATCGTCAGAAGCTGCATAATAATGGTTGCCGTAATATAAGGACCAACTCCAAGCATCACTATTGACATATTCTCCATTCCTCCTCCGGTAAACATATTCATCAACCCTAAAAACTGATTACCTTCAAAAAATTTTCTTAATTGTTCAATATCAATTCCGGGTACAGGAATATGCGCTGCCAAGCGAAAAACAATTAAAAGCACGGCGACAAAAAAAATTTTGTTGCGTAGTTCTTTGATCTTAAAAATTTGTATTACTTTTTGAAACATAAATAAAAAACTTTTAATTTTTAATTTCTAAACTAATTTCTTTATTAAACCGAAGACTTGTAAAAAAATGTATCCGAGAAATAATTAAAAAGATTATCCCTCATTTTTTTATTTTTGAATTTTGATTTGTCATTTTGACTTTTGACTTTTATCTTTTGAATTTACAACGCCTCCCACTTTCTCAATCTTTTCCCTCGCTCCGTCTGAAACAAAACAGCCTTTAATTTCTAATTTTTTGCTTAAATTTCCATTGCTAAGAATTTTCACTCCTGTTTTTATATTATCAATTAATCCAACTTTTTGCAAATTTCTCGGCGTAATAATATCGCCATCTGAAAAATTTTTATTAAGCTGACTAAGATTGACAATTTCTTTTTTGGGATGAATGCTCTTAAATCCTTTTTGCTTGGCAAGCTGACGCCAAAGAGGCGTTTTTCCACCTTCAAATCCAGGTTTCTTTTTTACACCCGAACGAGACTTCTGCCCTTTCATTCCACGTCCGGAATAAGTGCCGCGTTTTCCGCCACGACCAATGCGTTTTTTCTTCTTTAATTTATGAATTGGTTTAAGTTGATGAAGTTGCATAAAAATAAATTCAAAGCTTAAAGTTCGAAAATCAAAATTATAGCTTAGAACTAAAAACTAAAATAAAAAGTTTTAAGTTTTAAATTTTAGCTTTAAGTTTTAGGTTTTGGGTTTTCGTCCGTCAGAATCTTAAACTTCGCTTCTGACCTTGATTTTAACTTTTTCAAAGCCAAAATAGTAGCTCTTGCATTGTTAAGTTTATTCGCCGAACCAAGAATTTTACTGGTCACATTTTTAATTCCAGCCAAGTCAACTACAGAACGAACAACCCCTCCAGCGACAACGCCTTTTCCAGCTCGAGCTGGTTTCAAAAAAACTTTGGCGCCGCAAAATTTACCGTCAATTTGATGAGGAATTGTCTCTTCTGAAATATTTACCGTAATTAAGTTCTTTTTAGCATCAGCGACTGCCTTTGTTGTAGCATCAGAAACATCAGCTCCTTTTCCAACTCCAACCCCAACTTTTCCTTTTTTATCACCAACAACAACTACTGAACGAAAACTAAATCTTCTGCCGCCGGCAACGACTCTAGCAACACGCGCCACATCCAAAAGCTTGGAGTTAAATTCATCTTTAGACCTTTCTTTTTTAAATTCTTTTCTCATATTTTTTATTTGTCATCCTGAACTTGTTTCAGAATCTTTTACATCTTTTAGTTAAAATAATAGTCTATGAAATGGTAGAAATTGAAAAACTTGTCCTGAATTTATTTCAGGATTGAAAATTAAAATTCCAATCCTCCTTCTCTTGCTCCTTCAGCCACTGCCTTCACTCTTCCATGGTATTTATAACCGCCTCTATCAAAAACAACTTTCTTAATATTTTTCTCTAATGCTCTCTCTGTAATTAACTTTCCAACTTCATAAGCAACCATAACTTTACTAGTTCTAACATTCTCTTTTTTCTCTCTCAAGTTTTGAGTTTTAAGTTTTAGCTTTGAACTTTGAGTTTTGAGTTTTGGGCTTATTTCTTTGTCGCTCGCCGCCACAAAAGTCTGTCCCCTCTCATCATCAATCAACTGTGCATAAATATGTTTATTGCTTCGAAAAACAGAAAGACGAGGAACATCTTTTGTTCCTTTAATTTTCGCCCTCACTCGTCTATGCCGCCGCTGTTTTTTTTCTATTTTTTGTTTTATCTTATTTATTGCCATTTTTAAAACGATTCAAGATTTAAGATTCATGAATAAATTTATATTTTAAAAAACTAATCTCTTTTAATATTCATAAATCATAAATATTAATTCATAAATCATCCCTTACTTTTCTGTCGCCACTGTTTTTTTGCCAGCCTTCCTCCGTACTACCTCCCCCACATATCTAATCCCCTTACCTTTATAAGGCTCTGGTTTTCTAAGAGCTCTAATATCAGCGGCAACCTGACCAACTAACTGTTTGTTTATTCCACTGACAGTAATTATATTTTTATCAACTTTAAAATCAATGCCGTCTGGCGGTTCTATTTCTATCGGGTGAGAAAAACCAAGAGAAAGAATAAGTTTTCTGCCAGAAACTATAGCCTTATATCCAATTCCTTGAATTTCAAGTCTCTTTTCAAATCCTTCGCTTACTCCTTTCACCATATTAAAAATCAAAGCGCGAACGAGACCCCATAAAGCTGAAGCTTTTTTTGTCTTCCTGTCCACAGAAGTAATTATTTTCCTGTCTTTTACTTCTATCTTAATTTCATTATTTGCCTCATATCTAAGTTCGCCTTTTGGGCCTTTTACAACAATAAGAGTTCCGTCAATTTTTACCTCTACGCCTTCAGGAATTTTAATTGGTTGCTTTCCAATTTTAGACACAGTAACAAATTCAAAAATCAAATTGTTTACCTTGTTAAATTTGTCTCACAACTATTTAACAGGGTAAGTTTTGCATTTTGATATTTGATTCTTAATTTATTAAATATTACCATACTTCACAAATCACTTCTCCTCCCAACTTTTTCTTTCTTGCTTCTTTATTAGTCAAAAGTCCTTGGGAAGTAGAAATAATAGCTATTCCATATCCCTGCAAAACCCACGGAATCTTTTCTTTTTTTACATAATAGCGCCGACTTGGCTTACTAATTCGTCTTAAATTCTGAATAGCCGGGACTCCATTAATATATTTTAGAGCGATTTCAATGTTTACTCTTTTACCTCTCTTCTGCTTAGTCACCTCATCAATAAACCCCTCTTGCTTTAATATTTTAGCCAAATTAAGTTTTATTTTTGAAAATGGAACGAATACCCGAGGATGATTTTTTGCCTGGGCGTTTTTTATTCTTATTAACATATCAGCGATTGGATCTGTCATAGAAAATTAAAAAATTAAAAATGAAAAATGAAAAATTATGATCTAAAATGTAAAATTAAAATTTTTAAATTTTTCTCTGTCATTTTTCATTTTTCACTCTGATTTTTTCATTTTTTATTACCAGCTTGATTTTTTAACTCCTGGTATTTCTCCTTGACTGGCTAACTCTCTAAAACAAATTCTACACAACCCAAAACAGCGCATATAACCACGCTTACGGCCACAGCGCCAACAGCGCCGAACAATCCGTGTTGAATACTTCGGTTTTTTTAATGCTCTTGCTTTTACTGATGTCTTAGCCACCTTATTTAGAACTTAGAACTTAAAACTTGTTTATACTTGCAGTATAATTTTAAAATCTGAAAATTATGAGTCACAAGTTTTAAGTTACAAGCTTCAAGATTTTATAGGAAAACCTAATAATTTTAGTAATTTCTCCCCTTCTTCATCTGTCTTTGCTGTTGTAATAATAGATACCTCTAAGCCAAAAATACTTTTTACATCTTCCGAACTAATTTCCGGAAAAACAATATGCTCTTTTAAACCGATAGTTAAATTACCCTTTCCATCAAAAGATTTTTTATCAAGACCCCGAAAATCTCTCACCCGAGGCAAACTTACACTTATTAATCTATCAAGGAATTCATACATCCGCCCCTTTCTTAAAGTAACCATTGCTCCTACTGTCATACCCTCTCTAACCTTAAACGATGAGATTGATTTTTTGGCTTTAGTTATAACGGGCGCCTGTCCGCTAATAGCAGCAAGATCCTTAAGAACTTTGTCAAAACCTTTAGCGTCGCTAATAACTTTACCTGTTCCAATGTTAATAACTACTTTTTCTATTTGGGGTACAGCAAAATCATTTTGATATCCAAATTTCTTTTTCATAGCCGGGATTACTTCTCTTTTGTATTTTTCTTGAAGACGAAACATAACTTTTTATATTTCTTGTCCGCATTTTTTACAAATTCTGAATTTGCCGCTCTCAGTTAATCTGTAACCAACTCGGACAGCTTTTGCACATTTAGGACAAATAAGTTTAACGTTAGATATATTTATTGGTGATGGTATCTCTATTATCTGTCCCTTTTCATTTTCTCGGCGAGAGCGTCTGTGTTTTTTAATAATATTAATACCCTCGACAATTATCTTGCCTTTATTGGGTAACGCTTTACTAACTTTACCTTTCTTCCCTCTATCTTTCCCGGAAATTATAATAACATTATCACCTTTTTTAATCTTCATAAATTATAAAACCTCAGGGGCTAAAGAAACTATTTTAGAAAATCCCTTTTCTCGCAATTCTCTGGCAATAGATCCTAAAATTCTTGTTCCCTTCGGTTCTTTCTTTTCAATAATAACCACAGCATTATCATCAAAACGAATATACGAGCCGTCTGGACGGCGAAAAGATTTCTTGGTTCGAACAATCACCCCTTTAACAATCTGGCCTTCTTTCAGAGAACTTCGAGGCTCAGCTTCTTTTACCGAAACAATTATAATATCTCCAAGGGTAGCAAAATCACTTCTTCCTCTTCCTAAAATTTTAATACACTTAACTATTTTTGCTCCGGTGTTATCAGCTACTTTTAATTTTGTCCCTACTTGTATCATGGAAATGAAAAAATTTAAAATACAAAACGGAAAATTACAATTTAAAATTCAAAATTTCTAATCCTGGATTATAATTTTTCACTTTTCATTTTTATAACCCTCCATCTTTTATCTTTACTTAATGGCCGGCATTCAACAATTGTCACTTTATCACCTATATGAAATTCATTCTTCTCATCATGAACTTTATATTTCTTCGTCACTTTATATTTTTTCTTGTATTTTGGATGAAGTTTTAATCTATTCACGGCCACAACTATGGTTTTGTCTATTTTATCACTAACAACAACACCTTTCAATACTCTAATCTTCTTTTCCTCAGTCTTCTTTTTTTCTTTGTTATCTTGTTTCATAATAATAACTCAAAAATCTATTTTATTTTTCTTTTTTCTCTTTTTCTTTAAGTATAGTCAAAATCCGAGCGATAGTTTTACGAGTTTTTTGAACTTCCTGATTATTTTTAAGTTTTCTGGCTTCAAGATCAAAACGAAGCTTAGATAATTTTTCTCTCATAACTACTAGTAAATGTTGCAATTCTTCGCTATTTTTTTCTCTAATTTCTTTGATTTTCATAGTTAACTCTTGCCACTTTGGACGAAGTGAAGTATCTCGTTGACACTCGGCACGGCTCCGTCGTGAAGAATCCCATAGTTTAAGGAAAAACACGGAACCCTTCAGGCTTCCCCCAAGATGACAATCTGAAATTAGCGACTCATAAATCTTGTTTTTATCGGTAATTTATGCTTAGCCCGACGAATTGCTTCTTTAGCCATTTCAAAAGAAACTCCATCCATTTCAAATAAAATTCTGCCGGGTTTCACTGGAACAACAAAATGATCAACGCTTCCTTTGCCAGAACCCATTCCCACCTCAGCCCCTTTTTTAGTCACTGGTTTGTCTGGAAAAATCCTAATCCAAATCTTGCCGGTCCTCCCGGTATATCTGGTCATAGCACGCCTGGCTGCTTCAATTTGGCGAGACGAAATCCAAGACGCTTCCATTGCTTTGAGTCCATACATTCCAAAATCCAAAGAGGTTCCTTTCTTTGCTATTTTTGCTTGACTCCTCCCTTTTTGATGTTTTCGATGTTTTACTTTCTTAGGCATCAACATAAAAGAAACTCAAAAGTCAAAAATCAAAACTTAAAAGTTCAATTCAAAAGTCAAAAGTTTTAATACAATTAGATTACTTCTGAATTTTGACCTGTAATTTTGCATTCTAAACTTCGACTTTTGACTTAAACTATTTAAATTTGTTTTTTATTTTAATAAAAAATTTAGTAAATTTTAATCATTTCTCCCCTTCAAACACTTCTCCTTTATATATCCAAACTTTAATTCCAATAACTCCATAAATAGTATAAGCATTAGCTTTAGCATAATCAATGTCAGCTCTCAAAGTTTGAAGTGGAATCCTTCCTCGCTTAAGCCATTCTCTGCGAGCCATTTCTGATCCATCTAAACGGCCAGAAACAGCAATTTTTATTCCTTCTACTTCTTTGTTTTGTGCCACTCGATCAATGGTTAATTTAAGAACCCGTCGAAAAGGAATTCTTTTTTCCAGCTGTTGAGCTATATTTTTTGCAATCAATTGAGCATTAGTCTCAGGATTTTTAATTTCCTGAATATTAAGCCGAACTTCAACTTTTTCGCCTACCTTTTCTTTGAGTTCTTTTTTCAACTCTTCTGCGCCCATTCCTCCTCGACCAATAATAACACCTGGTCTTCCAGAAAAAACTGTTATAGTAATTAGATTCGTTGAACGTTCTATAACCACTTTTTCCACTGCTGCATTTGCCAGTTTTTTCTCAATAAACTCCCGAATTTCAAAATCTTGTTTTAAATTATCAGCATATTTCTTTTTATTAAACCACTTAGATTTCCAATCAACGCCTTTAGTAATGCCTAAACGGAAAGCAAGAGGATTTATTTTATGAGTCATATATTATTATCAGTTAAAACTAATAAGTGATAAATTATTTTAAAATACAAAGATTTTATATTTCTTGTTTCTTAATTCTTAATTCTTATTTCTTAATTTTTAATTTTTATTTAAGAAATAAGAAACAAAAATTAAGAAATTTTAATTGATTATTTAATCTGATCTGTTTTATCTGAAGATTTTTCATCTTTTGCCATAGAAGATTTTTCATCAAGAACAATAGTAATATGGCTTGTTTTCTTGTGAATTGGAGAAGATTTTCCCATTGCTCGAGGTCTCCATCGCTTAAGAATCGGCCCTTCGTTAACAAATATTTTTGAAATATAAAGGTTATCTTTTTCTAAATTAAAATTATTCTCAGCGTTGGCAATGGCTGAATTTAAAAGTTTAAGAATTGGCCGAGATGCCCGTTTACTGATAAATTCAAGCTGAGTCTGAGCTTCTTTTATATTCATCCCCCGGATAACATCTATCACTAAACGGACTTTCCTGGGCGATATTCTTAAATGTCTGAGATGGGCTTCAACTTCCATAAGTCTTGACAGATTTATTTATACAAATATAATGTAGTATTAACTGTTCTTTAACAAATTTTTTCCTTTGGTTTCTCCTTTTAGGGCAAAAGGATGCTTGAAATTTCAAGTGTTCTCTTGCCCTAAAGGGAAATCCCTGGGAAATAAAATAAAGGAAGGGAAAAAGATGGGAAAAAGAATGAAAATGAAGAAAAAGGATAGATTAGCAGAAGGAAACAAACATACGGTTAAGCTGGCACTTAGGGAATTAAAGGAGCCACAGACAAGATTAAACATTGAAACAGGTTATAATGCTTGTTGTAAAGCATTAGGAAGATTCAGAAAATGGACAAGGAAAGAAGTAATTAATTATTTAAAGAAATACTGGTACGAAGACATTGATGATCCTCTCGAGGGTCTAACAATAGAGGAAAAGTTTAGAAGGCAAAAAGGAAAAAGCTAAAAAACTTTGAGGACGCTTGTTTTAAAAACAAATCATAAAAGTCCTCTTTTTTTTATTTCTTCTTAGTATCATTAGCTGTAGCTGCCTTAACTTTTTCTTTAGCCGCTGCAGCGGCTTTCTGCTCTAATTCTTTCTGTATTTTCCCCCCATGTTTGACAAATTTCCGAGTGAGAGAAAATTCTCCTAATTTATGGCCAACCATATCCTCAGTGATAAATACCGGAATATGAATTTTACCATTATGAACACCTATTGTAAAGCCGACCATTTCCGGTGTAATTGTTGAAGCTCTCGCCCAAGTCTTAACAACCGTTTTATCTCCTGCCTTAAGCCTGCTTAGTTTTTTCAGTAATTTCTGATCCACATAAGGACCTTTTTTTAGCGATCGTGACATAATTTTATTAACTCAAATCTCAAAATTCAAAGCTCAAAACTACAAGGCAAAGTTCAAAATTTCTTTATTTTAATTCTAAGTTTTTAGTTATAGTTCTAAGCTTTGAACTTTGGGTTTTGAGTTATCTTAAACTTACCTTTTCTTCTTCTTTCTTCTTTTAATAATAAATTTATTGGAATGTTTATTTTTTTTCCTCGTCTTCACACCATAAGCCGGCTTACCCCAAAGAGTTTTTGGATGTTTCATTCCAATTGGAGATCTTCCTTCGCCTCCGCCATGAGGATGATCGCGCGGACTCATTGCTGATCCCCGAACAGTAGGCCGTATACCCAAGTGCCGAGTTCGTCCTGCTTTACCAATTTTTTGGATTTTTTGTTCCGGATTACTAAGTTCACCAATGCTTGCCATTGCTTGATCTTTAATCATTCTTATTTCTCCGGACGGAAAAACTAAATGAGTAAATCCTCCCTCTTGAGCTACAACAGTAGCATAATTTCCAGCGCTTCTAACTAATTGACCTCCCTTCCCGGGAATGAGTTCAATATTATAAACTGCTGTTCCAACGGGGATATTTTTAAGCAGAAGTCTGTTACCTGCCTTAAGCGGAGAGATTTTGGAACAAATTATTTCATCACCCACTTTCAAACCATTAGGAGCTAAAATATAACGTTTCTCGCCATCAGCGTAAATTACAAGAGCAATAAAACTTGAACGATTCGGATCATATTCAATAGAGGAAACTTTAGCCGGAATATCAATTTTATCGCGTTTAAAATCTAAAAGGCGATATTTCTTTTTATGTCCGCCGCCCTTATGTCTTGTAGTAATCTTTCCTCCTCCTCGTCCTGCCTTCTTTGGCTTTGCCTTTACTAAAGATTTCTCAGGCTTTTTCCGAGTAACTTCTTTAGTTTCAATTTTACTCATTCCACGTCTGGCTGGTGTTGTTGGTTTATATAATTTCATAACGCTCTAAAATTTTATTATTCTAATTCAATTAAATAATGACCATATTTTTTTACATCTTCTATAGCATTCATCTTCAGCATTTCAACTTTACTAATATTTTTACATTTTTTCTTTAATTCTCTTCCGGTATATTTTTTAGTCTTCGGATCCCATTCTTTCAAAACTAATATATCGCCTGTTCTAATATCAAAATCAGCGAGACGCAATTCAACATTTTTCTTTCTTGCTTTTACTAATTCAAAAAATTCCGGCCAACATTTTTTATAAATTTCCATAATTAGTGCGGCATTACTTCAATTTTTTGTCCTTCTTTTAAAGTAACAACTGCCTTTTTGTACCCAGATTTATAACCTATTGTTTGCCTTCTTCGACCAAAGCGGCGCTCTTTACGAGGAATATTAACAATATTAACTCTGATAACTCTTACTCCATAAAGTTTTTCAATGGTCTTTTTAATTTCTGTTTTATTGACACCGGGAAAAATTTTAAAAATATATTTATTCTGGCTAGTGAAATCAACAGCTTTCTCGGTTATCCAGGGTTGTCTTAAAACCTTATAAGCCTCGCTTGCTTCTTTTTTAATCTTTTCTTTTCCAATTAACCCGCTCTGTTTCTTTGCTACTGGTTCTCTTATTTCCGGTTTTTTTTCTGCCTTTTTAATCTTTTCAATTTTTTTCTTTTCTTCTTTTTTATCTCTTTTAATCCTCTGCTTTTCTTCTTTCTTTTTAAATATTTTATCAAACAATTTCATGGAATACGAAACATGGAACATAGAACAAAACATTATGTGTTCTATGTTCTACATTATGTGTTATGTAAACTTTTATAAGTTTTCTCAATCACCCCAATTGCCTCTTTTGGCATTAACAGATACTTATAACTCAACAAATCGACCACATTTAAGGAATCAGCTAAAATTGTTTTAACTTTTGGAATATTCCTTGCCGATCTAATTACATTTTCATCTTTTCTTGATAAAGTGATCAAAACACTTTTATCTTTTTTAACTCTGAGTTTTGCGTTATGGCTCTGAGTTTTAAGCTTTAAGATTTGAGTTATTATTTCTGCCATTTCTTTTGTTTTGACTTTTTCTAATCCTATTTTATCAAGAACAATCAATTCTTTATCTTTAACTTTACTGGAAAGTACCATAAATAAAGCCTTTCGTTTCATTTTTTTATTTATTTTCTTTTTAAAATTTCTCTCTTTCCGCGGACCAAAAGTTACTCCTCCTCCCTTCCATAAAGGGCTTCGAATTGACCCTGCCCTAGCCCTGCCAGTTCCTTTCTGTCGCCAAGGTTTTCTGCCACTACCACAAACCTCGCCCCTTGTCTTTGTATGGGCCAAAACCTTTCTTGACGATGTCATCTGTGCTATCACTGCCTGATGAACTAAATCAGAATTCATTCTAACACCAAAAATCTCTTTTGGCAACTCTATTTCGTCGATTTCTTCACCTTTTTGATTGTAAATTGGAATTTTCATTATTAAATGACTAAATTGCTAAACTATTCTATTGTTTTTTTTCTTTGATGGTTTCTCTTTTAATTCTAAATACCAATTTTTCATAGAACCATCCATAATCGCCTCGGCTAATTTTAATCCGTTTTCAGTTTTAATTCGTCCTTTTGAATGCTCCATCCATAACTCCGCCTGTTTGTTGCCAATTTCATAATATTCTTTCTCTTGTAGAAGTTGCTCTAAAACATCTGCATCTTTGACAATAATCGCCTCTTTAGTTTTCCGCTCTTCATATTCCTTTAGTAAATCCAGCATCTCTTTACCAAACGGTAAGCCTCTACACTGATCTTGGCGCGCTTCTTCTTCAGATGAACGGACATACTTTGCATGAACCCAATTTTGATCGCCGGTTCTTGTCTCCAGTAAATCATGGAATAAACACATCTTTGTCACTTTGTCCTCATCAACTTCCTCTTCTAATTTTGCCAAAGCATAGCCAATCATTGCACATCTAAAACTATGTTCGGCAATAGTCTCTCCACCCGAACCCAAAGTCTGATAGGAATTTCTAACCATCCTTTTCAATGTGCCAATTTCAAATAGAAAATTAGCTATGTCTTCCATATTTTTAAAATTTTATTTCTCGTTTCTAAAAGATAATTGACTCTTGACAAAATTTCTGCGTCTACTATGATGATTTTGGAGGTAAAAAATGAAAAATGCTCTTAGACGAAATTAAATTAGTATTAGGTATAATTTTAATTTTGTTGGGTATTTGGGATATAAAAAGAGGAGAATTTTTATTAGCGCTAACAGGAGTAGTAGGAATTCTGTTTTTACTATCCTATGTGTTAAGCAAAATAGAAGCATAGAAACTATCAACTATAGCATCATCTCATCGCAGTTGATGCTTCTTTTTTTGAAATTACAAACTATTCTTCAACTTTTTCCAAAAATTTCAAAATATAACCACAATACTGATGATAATCTTTTAGACAATCAATAATCGAGGAATAAATTTTAGAATAATCAACATCATCATAATCATGAGTTAATACATTTCTTGTGCTTACGCTTTTTGAAATATTTTCAATAAATTCTTTAGGGCAAATTTCTAAATCAGCTAATCTCAAAAATGTTTCGGTATAATCCTTCGGCGATTCCATTTCTCCGGTTGAAAGTTCGGCAATTAAATGCTGGTTAATATCAATCGCTCTGTTAATAATTCTTTCTAATAATCTTTCTATTGTTGCCTGTTTTTTAAAATCGCTCACAATTTCTTGGAAAGAAAACTTTGCCAATTTTTCCAAATTAACAAGTTCTTTTTGAATGAGTTCTATTTTTTGTTTTACAAATTTTTTATTCACCATAAATTTTATTTCTTAAAAATTCCTGTCTTTTTTTTATTAAAATATCTTGCAATTTAAACAATGGCTGAGAGTCAACATATTTTCTAAAAGCCAATGCTTTAAATTTTAAATAATCTATTTCCTCGCCATAAAGCAACTTGCTATTTTGGGCAATCTCGTATTTTAAAAGAGGATTATCTTTTTTTAAATCCACCAAATCTATTCTATCACAATGGAAAAAATCTATAAAATCGCAATTAAGATCAATTATTTCTTTGCCGCTTAAATCTTTTTTTGAACGATAAGCAATATCAAAATCACTTTCTTTGTGAAGAAATTTTTTATCTTTGGCTTGTGAGCCAAAAAGCAAAAGCAAATTCAAGTCATACTTTTTTGCAATGTTTTTGATTTTTTGATTTTCAATTTTCATATTGCTAAATTATTTCGCTTTTAAATTGTCAGAGAGCTTTGCTCTTGACAAAACTTCTGCATCTGTAAACGGCCTGTGGCACCGGCGAATCGGCAATGTCACCCAATTTGGCGAAGCCAAGAAGCTAAAAAGAACAAATCTTCGCTCCATAAAAGAAGTAATTAGGAGGTGAAAAAAAGAAGATTTTGCTCTTTTTTTATTTTGAAAATACCCTAACCTCTTATTTCTAACAAAGTTCCTCTCCTTCCCGGTACAGCCCCTTTAACCGCTAATAATTTTTTTTCTTTATCAACGCTAACAACCTCTAACCCCTTAACGGTTACCCGCTTATTTCCCATTCGTCCGGCCATTTTTTTACCCTTGAAAACATGCTCTGGAAAAGCAGAACCGATTGAACCCGGCGCTCTTAAATTATGCTTAGTCCCGTGACTTGCCGGCGCTCCTTTAAAACCATATCGTTTTACCACTCCTTGAAAACCTTTTCCTTTTGAAATGCCGGAAACTTTAACTTTATTACCAACCTCAAAAACTGAAATATCAATCTCATCGCCAAGATTATAATCTTTAATATTTAAATCGTCATTTCTAAATTCTCTAAAATATCTAAAATTCAAATCTTTATTTTTGAATTTTGGGTTTTGGGTTCTGGATTTTTTAAGGTGTCCTCTGATCGGTTTTGTCAATTTCTTTTTCTGACCATATCCAACCTGAACTGCCTCATAACCATCTCTTTCAAGATTTTTAATCTCGGTAACCATACAAGGCCCAGCTTCAATAACCGTTACTGGAATAACTTTTCCTTTCTCGTCAAAAACTTGACTCATTCCAATTTTTTTTCCAAGAATAAATTTCATTATATCAATAAAAAACGGGTCTTAGCCCTTTCGGGATAAACCCCGCTTTTAATTACGGCTAAATAATAATTTTACTAAATCTCATTGTAAAGAAAAGTCAGCATACATTATAAATAAACAAATTCTAATTACCGCTTTTATAAAATTCAAAAATCAAATATCAAAATGTAAAATAACAAATCAAAATTCAAAATTTTACATTTTGCATTGTCATTTTAATTTTTACATTTTGCATTTTGATTTTAGATATCTCTAAATATTAGAATTTAACTGCAATAATTTCCCTAATGAAATTGATATTTCTTACATCTTAATCTCAATATCCACCCCGGCTGGCAAATCTAAATTTGTCAAAGCATCAATTATTTTTGGAGTTGGATTGATAATATCAATAAGACGTTTATGAATTCTCATTTCATATTGTTCGCGGGAATCTTTATGGACAAAAGGAGAACGCATCAGCGTATATTTACTAATTTCAGTAGGAAGAGGAACAGGACCTATAACTTCCACACCACCTCTTAAAACTGTCTTAATAATCAATTGAGCTGATTGATCAATAACCTTATGATCATAAGCCTTAATTTTGATTCTAATTCTCGGTTTAGATTCTTCTTTTTCGGCCATTGTAGTAATTAAAGTTATTATTATTTAATTATCTTCGTTACCACTCCTGCTCCGACAGTATGACCGCCCTCTCTAATGGCAAATCTCATTTCTTCTTCAATAGCCACAGGCGTGATTAACTTTACTTTCAGATTAACCGTATCTCCTGGCATAACCATCTCTATTCCTTCAGAAAGCGTTATTTCTCCGGTAACATCAGTTGTTCGAATGTAAATTTGGGGTTTATAACCAGAAAAGAACGGCGTATGTCTTCCTCCTTCTTCTTTAGTCAAAATATAAATCTCTCCCTCAAACTCAGTATGCGGTGTTATTGAACCCGGTTTAGCCAAAACCTGACCCCGACTAACCTCTTCTTTTTTAAGCCCTCTAAGTAAAATGCCAGCATTATCACCAGCCTGTCCCTTATCTAATGATTTATTAAACATTTCAATCCCAGTAACTACTGTCTTTTTTGTTTCCCCTAATCCAATTAATTCTACTTCATCATTTAAATTGACTATACCGCGTTCAATTCTACCTGTGGCAACAGTACCTCGTCCTTCAATAGAAAAAACATCTTCAATTGGCATTAAAAATGGCTTCTCAATATCTCTCACTGGTTCTGGAATATATTCATCAAGAGCTTTTACTAAATCAAGAATTGGCTTACATTTAGGACATTCTTCTTTCCCGCAACCACATCCTAAAGCTTGGGTAGCAGAACCTTTAATGACTGGAACTTTTTCGCCATCAAATTCATATTTAGTTAAAAGCTCTCTTACTTCCGCTTCAACAAGATCCACTAATTCCGCATCATCAACTTGATCAGTTTTATTTAAAAATACAACAATAGCTGGAACTCCTACTTGACGAGCCAAAAGAATATGTTCTTTTGTTTGGGGCATTACGCCGTCTGCCGCCGAGACAACAAGAATCGCTCCATCCATTTGCGCGGCTCCGGTAATCATGTTTTTTACATAATCAGCGTGTCCCGGACAATCTATATGGGCATAGTGACGCTTTTCAGTTTCATATTCTACGTGGGCCGTGGCAATAGTAATTCCCCTTTCTTTTTCTTCCGGAGCATTATCAATATCATTTACTGATTTTTCCTGAGCTGTCATTCCGGCCCCTTTAAGGCATTTTAAAATTGCCGCGGTTAAAGCTGTTTTACCATGATCAACATGGCCAATAGTTCCAACATTAAGATGTGGTTTTTCTCTTTTAAATTCTTCTGCCATTTTTACTTTACGAATTTCGCTAATCTTTCACGAATATCACAAACATTTGTGTATTCGAAAAATTTGTGCTAAATTCGCGGATATTAGTGATTTATTAAGATTTGTGTAAATTATACCACTTACAAAAAATTTGGCAAGAGTTTTCTTAAATTTAAAGCTCAAAAGTTAAAGTTCAAAACTGCAACACAAAATTCAAAACTATTCTTTTTAATTTAAAGTTTTTAGCTTTAAATTCCGGTTCTGAGTTTTAAACTTTGAGTTTTGAATTATTAATGAATTTTCTAAAAAGACACAACATCCTCATTTTCTTTCACATATTTCACTTTCTCCTCGCTCCCATTCTCATTTTCATTCCCACAAACAAACTCCTTTGCCTTTTCCATCTCCTGCGCTTCTTTCCAAAGAAGAATATCTTGATTAATCTTTTCAATTAATTCTACTTCAGATAAATTTTTAATTTCAGAAGAATCTCCTTTTTTTCTACTCTTCGAGATAAGCGCTTGGTAATCTTCCAATGTCGCCACCACACAAACCGGCCTGCCATTTTCCACTATTATATACCTCCCTCCGATCTTTTGCAATAGATCTTTAATTTGAGAAAAAGTGTCAACACTTTTCATTTTAAAATTTTTTGCTTTAGTTTTTTAATTTCGCTGGGCTCCTCAATCAATTTTCCTTTATACAATTTATAGAGAAGCAAAATTACTCCGCAATCTTTGCACTTCCCCCAGGCGCAACGGCCGCCCTTTTCTTTTGATAATTTTTTACAAAGAGTGATTTCTCTATCAAATACATCTTTCTTAATTATACATTTTTTGAGTCCGGTTTTGTAAGTTGGAGATTCTTTAACCATTATTCTAATAATAAATTTTTAAAACCTCAAGAACGGATTATAAATCCATTCTCGCGAAAGAAAAATGAGGAAATATGAGGTTTCTCTCTTTTATAAAAAGGAAAATTATTTTACTTCTCTCCTTTCTTTTTCGCCACTATCTCCTCAGCTACATTTTTTGGAACCTCGGCGTAATGGTCAAATTCCATAGTAAAAGATGCTCGTCCCTGAGTCATTGAACGAAGGTTCGTCGCATAACCAAACATTTCTGCTAAAGGAACTTTTGCTTTAATTACTTTCACCGCAGATGGTCCCTCCCCCCGATCACTCATTTCTTCAATCTGTCCTCGCTTGGAGCTTAAATCCCCAATTACATCGCCCATAAATTGCCCCGGCGTCACTACTTCTATTTTCATAATCGGCTCCAAAAGAACTAACGATGCCCTTTTTGCCGCTTCCTGAAAAGCTATTGAGCCGGCAATTTTAAAAGCTGCTTCTGAAGAATCCACTTCATGAAAAGAACCGTCATATAAAGTTACCTTTATATCAACCATAGGATAGCCAGCCAAGACTCCTTTGTCCATCGCTTCTTTTACGCCTTTCTCCACTGCTGGAATAAATTCTTGAGGAATAATTCCACCCTTGATGGCATTAATAAATTTAAAACCCTTGCCTTTTTCTTGAGGTTCCAGACGAAGCCAAACATGGCCGTATTGCCCTCGACCGCCGGACTGACGAATATATTTCCCTTCTGCTTCAGAACTTTTTTGAATTGTCTCTTTATAAGCTACTTGGGGCGCACCGACATTGGCTTCTACCTTAAATTCTCTCATCATTCTATCAACAATAATATCCAAATGCAATTCTCCCATTCCGGAAATTAAAGTTTGTCCAATTTCCTGATCGGTTTTAATCCTAAAAGTAGGATCTTCCTCAGCTAATCGTTTTAGAGCAATTCCCATCTTTTCCTGATCTGCTTTTGTTTTTGGTTCTATGGCAATAGAAATAACCGGTTCTGGAAAAGAAATTTTTTCAAGAATAATCGGATTGTCCGATGTACAAAGGGTATCACCCGTAGTTGTAGCCTTAAGGCCCACCGCCGCGGCAATGTCACCGGCATAAATTTCCTGCATTTCTTCCCGATGATCAGCGTGCATTCTTAAAATTCTGCCAATTCGTTCTTTTTCGCCGCGAGTTGAATTCAAAACATAGCTCCCGGCAGACAAAGTTCCCGAATAAACTCTAAAAAAAACAAGTTGACCCACAAAAGGATCGGTGGCTACTTTAAAAGCAAGTGCGGCGAAAGGAGCATCGTCTTTAGGTTGACGAGTAATTTTTTCGGACGCTTCGCTCAATTCTTTAAACGATTCCTTTTTCACATCGTCATCTTTAGAACGAAACCTCCCCTCAGAAACTTTAATTCCCTCAATCGGAGGAACATCTAAAGGTGAGGGCAGATAATCAACCACTGCGTCTAAAACAGGTTGCACCCCTTTATTTTTTAAGGATGAACCGCAAAAAACCGGAACTAATTTATTAGCAATAACAGCTTTACGTAAAGCTTTTCTCAACTCATCCTCGGTTATTTCTTTACTCTCTAAATATTTCTGAGTAAGGGATTCATCCTGCTCGGCTATTTTTTCAACTAACAATTCCCGAAGTTCGCTGGCTTTTACTTTTAAATCTTCGGGGATGTCGCCTTCTTCTACTACTTCTCCGTAATCTCCTTTAAAATATAAAGTTTTTTGTTTAATTAAGTCAACCACCCCTTTAAAATTTTCCTCAGCACCGATAGGAATCTGCACTGCCAGAACATTGGAGGTCAACCGCTCTAAAATAGAATTAAAACTTTTATAAAAATCAGCGCCTATCCGGTCCATTTTATTGATAAAACAAATTCTTGGAACATTAAATTTGTCTGCTTGACGCCAAACAGTCTCGGATTGCGATTCCACTCCGGCCACTCCGTCGAAAACAACTATGGCTCCATCTAAAACCCTGAGCGATCTCTGTACCTCCGCGGTAAAATCAATATGACCGGGAGTATCAATAATATTTATCTGGCAGGTTTTTTCTTTTGGTTCAATCGGCCAATAACACGTTGTTGCCGCGGAAGTAATGGTAATTCCCCGTTCTTTCTCCTGAGCCATCCAGTCCATTTCTGCCTCGCCTTCATGAACCTCACCGATTTTATGCTTCTTTCCGGTGTAAAACAAAATTCGTTCGGTAGTCGTTGTCTTACCGGCGTCAATGTGAGCTATTATCCCGATATTTCGGGTTTTTTCAATTGGATGAGTTCGCATATGCTTAAGTTAAAAACGAAAATGAAAAATTACAAATCAAAATTTAAAATTGGAATTTTTTTATAAACACACTAATAAAAACCCAAAAAAATCCTAAAATAATTGCTAAAATTGCAAACCATCTACCTTTTAATTTTGTTTCTTAAGCTATTATTCCTGATAATCCAGCAATTAAAGCAATAATTGGTCCTACTTTACATCTAACTCCATAAGAAAAATTAAAACGAAAAAATTCATCAAGGTAAAAATCAAAAACGCGAAAACCGCAAGAAGAAAACTAAAAACTGCTAATCCACTAGTTTCTTTTAAAGAAATTTTAACATATTTTTATTTTTAAATTTTAATTTGTATTTTTGACTTTTGATATTTGATTTTTGATTTTTTTGTAGCTTATCTCGCAAAATGCGCAAATGCCCGATTTGCCTCGGCCATCCGTTGGATATCGTGCCGCTTTTTAATTGCCGCTCCAGTGCCTTTTGAAGCATCAATTAAATCGCGAGCTAATTTTTTAGATATTGGTTTTCCTTTTTGGCTTCGGGCGGCTTCAATAATCCAACGCATAGCTAAAGTCATTCTTCTGTCGCCACGCACCTCTATTGGCACCTGATAAGTCGCTCCTCCAATTCTTTTTGATTTAACTTCTAGAATCGGCATAACATTTTTAAGAGCTTCGTCGAAAACGCTAATAGGATCCTTTTTTGTTTCTTTTTTAATTATCTCAAATGCATCATATATAATTTTTTGGGCGATACTTTTCTTGCCTCTTGTCATCAGATGATTTATAAATTTAGCCACAACTAAATTATTATACCTTGGATCAGGTGCAATGTCTCGGTTTTCTTTTTTCTTTCGTCGTCCCATAATATTAAAGATAATTTACGATTTATGAATCAAGATTTAAGAAAAATTCATGAGTCATAAATCTTAAACCATAAATCATTTTTTGGCTTTTTCTTTCTTTGTCCCATATTTGCTCCTCTCCTGCTTTCGCCCTTCAACCCCGCCGGCATCCAAAACGCCTCGGACAACGTGATAACGAACTCCGGGCAAATCTTTGACTCTGCCGCCGCGGATCATTACCACTGAATGCTCCTGCAAATTATGACCAATACCCGGAATATAAGCAGTCACTTCCATTCCGTTAGTCAATCTTACTCGTGCAAATTTTCTTAGAGCGGAATTTGGTTTCGTAGGAGTCATTGTTCCTACTTTTATGCAAACTCCCCGTTTAAATGGACTCGGGAAATTTTTCTGCTTTGTCTTTAATGTATTAAAAGACCGCATCAAAGCCGGCGCCTTTGATTTCTTTTGTTGTTTTTTTCTTGGTTTCTTAATAAGTTGATGAATGGTAGGCACGTTTCCTCGCTTCGTTCGGTCAAATGCAAAATTCAAAATGAAAAATGCAAAATTCCGAAGTGAAAAAAATAAAACTATTAATTCTCTATTTGTTGACTGTTATCTGTTAACTGTTGATGATAATTTAACAAAATCAATAGCCAATGTCAACTAAAAAGATAGCAGCATTGGCTACCTCTTTACATTTAAACTTATCATATATTTAAATCAACGTCAAGGGCTTAAAAAGTTAGAACGCAAGTGATTGGCCAACGATTAATCCATAAATACCAGAAATTATAGGAAATATTATTGGAAGAGCAAAAAATATAAAGAAGATAAGCAAAACGAGACCGTATCGCTCAAAAACTTCATTTAAAGAAGGCGGAATGAAAAGAGACAATATCTTTGAACCATCAAGCGGAGGAATAGGAACTAAATTAAAAACAGCAAGAATAATATTTATTAAAACAATAATGCTAAAAAAAGGAATAAGCGTAGAATTAATGCCTTGGGTAATCAAAAATCTCAAGGCAAGCCCAAAAATAATAGCTACTAAAAAATTTGCTCCTGGACCAGCCAGTCCAACTAACGCAGGACCATATTTTTGGTTTTTTAGATTATAAGGATTATAAGGAACTGGCTTTGCCCAACCAAAAAGAACTGGCGAGCCAACGATAACAAGCATAAAAGGAATTAAAAAAGATCCCCATAAATCTAAATGAGCCATGGGATTCAAAGTTAGTCTACCTGCATATTTAGCTGTTGGATCTCCTAAATAATTAGCCATCCAGCCATGGGAAAACTCATGAATAACAATAGAAAAAACTAAAATGATAATTTGGAAGATTACTATTGATTCAAGCATAAGTATTTGCAAAAAATAATTAATGTGTTAAAATATAAAATAGCTAAATTCAAAATTCAAAAGTAATAATGGGATTCAGCCTTTAGGCTGTTATAAACCCTAAAGGATAAATTCCAAATATCAATATGGCTAGAAAATGCGATATCTGCGGACGAGGAACACAGGTTGGTCTTCGCCGCAGTCATTCTAACGTTGCTACAAAACGAAAACTCAAAATCAATTTACAGGCCGCAACTGTTAACGGAAAAAGAATGCGAATCTGCACAAAATGTTTAAAAACCCTAAACAAGAAAAATTCTAAGAAATAATCTTTCTTTGTTATTTTTTTTGAATGGAATAACACACAAAGAAGCTGGGGTGTGTTATTTTTGTTATAACAACAAACTCCGTTTCGTTCCATTTGTCACTCAGTCAATCTTTTACTGGTCGGGGCGACCTGACTTGAACAGGCAACCACTGGACCCCCAGCCCAGTGCGCTAACCAATTGCGCCACGCCCCGAATGTTTTTAGTATAGCATAATTTATTAGAAAAGAAAACTGTTTAGATCTGCTATGCAATAAAAAAAATTCAAAAAAAGGACCGCGCTTATATTTATTCTACGCGCGGCATTTTAGACTTTGCGTTTTTCTCTCAAAGAACAGAATAGGAACCGAGTATTTTTAGAGACGTTGTCTTTTCTTTTATCGCTGTTAATGCTTCTTTTATGTTTTTATCTAGTGTGTGTCCTTCTATATCTATAAGAAAATCATAATCGCCAAGCTGTTTTCCGGTAGGTATTGACACAATCATTGTCATATTTATACCAAAATTTCTCAGCACTTCCAATACTTCAACCAAAGCTCCCACTCTATTATATACACTAAGAATAATCGATGTTTTATCATTTCCTGTTCTCTCTGCGTTTTCTCGACCTATCAATATAAATCTGGTGGTATTGCTTGAATTATCGTTGATTTTAGCAGCAACCTCAAGTTCTGGGAAAAATTCACTAAGCCACTCTGCTCCAATTACTGCTGTACGTTTGTTATTTTCTTTAACCACTAATTCAGCTGCTTTTATTGTGCTCTCAACTGCTTGGCAAATAATTTTTCTCTCGTTCAAAAATTTCCGGCACTGTCCAAAAATTTTACCCATAGAAAAAACTTTTTCAATATCGCTTATTTTGCTTCCGTTTAGTACTAAAAGGTATTGTTCAATCGACAGTTTTATCTCTTTCTCTATCCTTAAATCCTCCGGCATTCTCCTTAAGAGACTTATCACTTCTTCTATTCCTCCGCCGGAAGAATTCTCTATGGGCAGTAATATCTCATCCGCCTTTCTTTCTACAAGAAGCTGTATTCCTTCCCAAAAAGAAAAAAAAGGAATAATACTTCTTTTTTCTATTTCTATTACTGCCTGCACTGCTTTCCATGAAAAAGTTCCCTCGGGTCCCAAATATCCAATTTTTCTTTCCATCTCTTTACCTCTTTTTTTTAACTTTTTCTCGCTTTCCTATTTTTATAAAAAGAACACTTTTAGAGGAATAATCCCTCAAGATGAATCCCCTAAAAATAAAAAACGGCTTCCTTTTTTGAAAGCCGTCTTTTTGGAATTAATTTCTATTTATTCAAATTATTTTAAATTAACCGCCAAAAAGACGACTCGCAAAAAGCAAACCAAAAAAAGAATACAAAGCCAGCACTATTTTTAATACTGGCAGAAACCACTTCATTTGATTTTTTAAAAATTAAATTATTCATCGTTATTCTTATAGAATTATCTTGTTTTACAGTTTAGAAAAATAAAATATCTTTGTCAATAGGCAAATTGCCTAAGTTATCCACAGGTAAAATTTGCATAAAAAAAGAGGGTTACGATTTACTTTTTATTGTGTAACCCTTTTTACATTTCTCAACATAACACGACTATTCTTCCTGTTCCCGATGCAGGCAATCGTTCTTCTACAAAAACTCTCTCTCCTAAATTTGCTTTTATTTCTTCAATAATCACTGTTAAAACAACAGATTTTCCTGTCAATTTTACCGCTCGGTCTGAAAAACCACCGGCTTTCAAATCTTCAACTTTAACGTTTGGTTTTCTCTCTAAATCCTGTATTATTTCCCTTATCTGTTCAAACTCATTCTTGTTTGTTCTCCTTAAATCAAAAATCAATCTCACTTGTTGCTCTTTTCTCTCACAACTCTTACTTCTTTCTTCTTCCATTTTTTCCTCCTTTTATAAAAAGAACACCTCGGGCATTTGCCCTAAAAATAAAAAACGGCTTCCTTTTTTGAAAGCCGTCTTTTTGGAATTAATTTCTATTTATTCAAATTATTTTAAATTAACCGCCAAAAAGACGACTCGCAAAAAAAGAAGAAGGCCGAGCAAAAACAAACTCACTTTAATGGATTCAAAAGGCGACAATACGTATAGTTGGCTTCTCTGCTGCCCCACCGTAGTTTCTCGAAGAGGACTGCGGGGAAAAATACTGGAATCAATCTTTGCAGTTTCTTTCAGTAGATTGCGACGGAACGTATTGAATTTTAAAATTTTAAATTTTAAAATTAAACAATTCATTTCATTTAAAAAGATTTATAGGGCACAAGAAGAATTTTGTTGTTAAATTCTTCTAATAGAATTTCTCTATTCTCATTGTATTTATTATGAGTGTGCCCTATATTTTTTTCTTTTCCGCTTCGGAAAAGAAATTTCTTTAATCCCGAGGTAACCGGGAATGGACAGAGCAGGATTCGAACCTGCCTTCTCCCTTTGGTAAAAGGGCGTCTTGCCATCCGACTCTCTGTCCTTGGAAATAAAAACGGCCTTCTTTTGAAGGCTGTCTTTTCGGGGTTAATTTTATTTGATTTGATTTATCTAAATTAACCACCGAAAAGACAACCCACTATAACAAGAAGGCCAAGCACTAATACAAACGCACTTATGACTTCGGAATAAAACCCTTTATCTAATTTTTCTAAAATTAAACTATTCATTATAATTTTTAAACCTTTGTATTTTGTAGTTTAATAAAATAAAATATCTTTGTCAAGAGAATATTTTGGTTTAAATAAACCGAAAAATAAAACAAAAACTTAATTAATTTTTTAAAATTCTAAGAATAAAACCTAAAAATTCTTGAGTTATCCACAGGTTGAAAATTATAGATAAAAAAGAGGATTATGAATTCATTGTTTTTTATTATTCATAATCCAAAAATTTTTCTTTTCTGCTTCAGCAGAAAATTGTTTGGTGTTCTTCTGAAATTGGCAGCAATCCTCTAAGAGGAATACCTCCCTCCCAAAGAGATTCTCCTATTTTGAGGGCTTTATACAAAGAAATTTTATCTCCTTCTAATTTAAACGCCCTCTCAAAGATACTGCAACCAATCTCTGTAACTTCTACACCCTCCTCCTTTATTGCTTTTACTGTTTCTTTTATTTTCTCTTCATCCGTTTCTCTTGTTCTCACTACTACCAAATACCTTCCATTCGGTCTTTTATTTCTCATTTTTTATTCCTTCCTTAAAGAACATAAAAACATATTCTATTTTAGAAAAATTTATTAAATTACAAAAAGTTTTGACAATAAAATAAATTCAACATAATATTACTTATCCCAGAAATCTCCCTTAACCGTTTTTACAAAGAGAAAAATAAATATACAAATAAAAACAGCCTTCTTTTAAGGCCTGTATTTTTGGAATTAATTTCTATTTATTTTAAATTAACCGCCAAAAAAACAGGCCAGAAGACCGATAATAATAATTAAACTGATTTCTAAAATATCAAATTTTTTTAAAATATTCAGTTTTACTGTATTTAAACTTTCCATACTTCTACGAAAAGTTTAGCAAATTAATAAATTATGTCAAGAGTAAATTATTCACAGATAAAATTCGTTCTATCATTTCTCTTTTATTCTTTTACAAAGAAGAATCATAGTTTTTAAAACATCGCTTCTTCTTCGACTCGCTTGTAACTGTGAATTTCCTCTGTTGCAAACCAAAGGTTTATTTCATGTTCCGCTTCTTTAAGATTGCCCGAAGCGTGAATGATATTTTTTACTGCCCTTTTAGCCGCATTAGCCAAGCTTGCTGAATCAACAGAAAAATCTCCCCGGATTGTCCCTGGTTGAGCAAAGGCAGGCAGGGTATTTCCAGCAATCATTCTGACATTCTCTACAGCCTGGTTTCCTTCTAAAACCATCGCCACGACAGGTCCTGAACTTAAATAATCAATCAGCCAACCTTTGACCATTTTTCCAATTTCTACCGGATCTTTTGTCCCTAACTCTTTTACTGGATCTAAATTAAGTTTCTCATAATCGGCCAAACTTTTTTTACCTAATGTCTCCAGCCACTCATCAGAATCTGGATAATGCCTGTTAATCTGCGCCTTATCTACTTTGATTAATTTTAACCCAACCAATTTTAATCCCGTTTTTTCAAAACGAGAAATAACTTCACCAACTATTCCCCGCCGAACTCCATCAGGTTTGACAATAACTAATGTTTTTTCTTTTAGACCTAAATTTTCCATAGAAAATTTTTAACTATTATTTATATTATTTAACTAAAAATACAATTTATTTAATTTATTTTATTAACTCAGAACGCAAAAGTCAAAACTTAAAACTTTTTTAATTTCAGCTTTTAGTTTTAAGTTGTAGTTTTAACTTTTGAACTTTGACTTCTGAGCTATTTATTAACATAATTACTTCTCAGTTTCTATTAAAAAAGAAGCACCATCGCTAACCACGCGTATATCGCCATTTATATCTGTACGATACACCCTAATTCTATTTTCGTCAAGTCTTTCTAATAATTCTCCGTGCGGCATACCCCAGCGATTTTCCCCCACCGAAATAACAGCTGCTTTAGGGGAAACTTCTTTTAAAAATTCCACACTGGTAGCACCTTTACTTCCGTGGTGGCTTACTTTTAGAATATCTGAATCAAGATTAATATTTGAAGCAAGAAGTTCTTTCTCAGTTTTTATTTCCGCATCGCCAGTAAAAAGAAAAGAATTCTTTCCATAGACTAATCGATTCACAATAGAAGTATTATTATCATTTTTTACTTCTTTTCCTTTCAAATTTTCAAAGGGATATAAAACAGCTAAATTAAATCCTTGATCTATTTTAATAATTTGGCCAGCCCGAGCGATTTTAACTGGAATATTTTTTTGACTGATTAAATTATTCCACTCTTTACAGATAGCTGTAGAACATAAAATTCCAGTAGTCAGAATTTTCTCAACTTTATATCGCCTTAAAACTTCTACTAGTCCAAAAAGATGATCCTTATCTGGATGAGTTAAAATAACCAATTCAATTTTCCGATCATAAAAAGGGAGATCGCGACCTAATTTTTCCAAAATAGAAAAATCTGGCCCGCCGTCAATTAGAATTTGATTATTACTTGAAGCTTCAATAAGTACTGCATCACCCTGACCAATATTATAGAAATTAATTTCCAAATGATCAGACTTTGCCTCAATAAAAACCGCCAACCAGATAAGAATCGCTGTAATAACTAAAAAATAAATAATAAAATAAACAACTTTCCGATTTAATTTATTTCCTTTGAACATTTTACTTATAGATTCCTCGCCATGACGAAGAATCTTTTAGCACTAATTAAAAATTTGCTTTATTTAAACCAAAAAAATTCCTAGAAAAATAAATTTCTTTATGAATCTATTAAAAATCACCAAACTCTATTTATCAAAAAAACAATTCTTTAATATCTCCGTCACCATTAATTTTTTCAACAGTCATAAATCTTATAAAGTTACCTAAAGAATATATATCTAAAAATATCTTTACTTCTTTAAAAACATTGTAAGGATAAATCCAAACACTTTTTTTGAAGCTGCTTAAATCCTAAAAATTTTAATCTATTTCTTAAAAAATCTCTAACTTTCTTTTTATTAGCCGGAATATCAAAAATTATTACCCTCCATTTGCCATCCCATTTTCTGCTTTTCTTAATGATATCATATTTAAGAATTTCTACTTTCCCTTTATCAGTAATTTTATAAACTTTCTTTACCTTCTTTTTTGAATTCCCTCAAATATTCACTTTTCTTAAGGATATATAGATTTGCATAAATAACATTTTTAGACACCCCCTCCTTTCGCTACTTTATCAAACTCTGAATATGAATCATAACAAAGATCTATTCCTTTTTCTAAAAGGTTAGATAAAATCATAAAAATTTAAGAGGCAACAGAAATTTTAGAAACCATAAATCCATTATTAAAATATTAAAATTTTTTCAGTCGTTTCTTATATTTTATCATAAAAATTTCGCCATGGTGAGAAATCTTTTAGTAATTTTGTTTTTTCTTTAACTGCCAAATCAATATCCCCAAAAAAACATAATATCCAGCTATCCACCAAATACTTATTTTTTCTATCTTTATTATTAAAAAAGAAAAACTACTCAAGCATTCGGATATCTTCAACTGATAAGTAAGCATAAGCCAAGTTGGCCAGCTGATTATTTGTCCCAGAGTTTGACAGGTAAGACCGAATATTCCTGCTAAAAGGCCTCCAATCATCGCCAAAGGAACCAAAGGAACGATTAAAATATTAGCCAAGGGCGCAACTAAAGGAAAGTGACGAAAATTAGCAATAATGATTGGCAGAGTCGTTGCCTGAACTGATAAGGTTATAAATAACACACTCCGAAGGTGTAAAAAATTAGGAATTCTCTGAAAATAATTTTCAAGAATAGGAAAGATAAAAATTATGCCCAGAATTGCGGCAAAAGAAAGCTGAAAACCAACATCTAAAGCCAAAAGTTTTGGATTTAAAAAGAGCATTCCTGCCCCGGCAAAAATAACGGCATTTACTGCTGAATTAAGCCGTCCGCATTTCATAGCAATTAAAACCAAAGCACCCATAATACCTGCTCTGACAGCCGAAGGAGGAAATCCAATTAAAATAATATAAAACAAAAGAGTAAAAAGAGTAAAATAAAAGGCCCATGAACGACTTAAACCAACAGCCAAAGCAAGATACATTAACAAAATTACCATTATACTCACATGAAGCCCTGAAATAGCAACAATATGTCTTGTGCCAGTGTTGTTAAAATTTTCCAAAACGTATTGAGGAATATTCTGTTTCTTGCCTAAAATCATTGCTGAAATAATTGATCCTTGTGGTTCTGGGAAAATTGAACTTAAAATTGAGTGAAATTTATTTTTAATCGCTAAAATATTTCTTAAAACTAAATATTTCGCACACTTTCCTTCACAAAGAGCATTACTTTTTATTAATTGAACTTTTGGCAAATACATCACCGAATAAATATCATCTTTGGCTAAATAATTTTTATAAGAAAAATCTTCAAACTCCATCGGAGTTTTTAATTTCCCCTTTATTTTTAATTTATCGCCATAATTATATTCCGGATACCGCGATACCGTAACTAAAACTTTACCATTTACTGTTGTCCGATGACTTTTATTTATTAACTGTTTACTGTTAACTGTTAACTTAATATTATCATCTCTTATGTCTGGTTCTTTTATCACTATCCCTTCCAAAACAACTTCATCTCTATTATTATAGTATTGGATACAATTCGGCGTTATTTTAACAAAAGAAACTTTTTGATACCGCCAAATTCCAACGATTACGAAAATCAAACAAAATCCAAAAACAACTATTTTTTTATTTCTCCACCAAACGCTAATTAAAATAATTGCAGTGATTAAAATCAAAAATAAAACTAATTGAGGAATATTAAAAAAAGAAGCAATAGATATTCCTAAAATAAACGAAAGGCAAAAATATAAAAATATTTTTGATTTGGTCATATCTTTATTATAGCTGTTCAATAGAATTTATCAAAATAAAAAAAGAGGGCGGTGAAACCTTGCCAAATTTTTCTAAAAGAAATATAATTTTAATATCTAATTTATGATTCAAGATTTATGATTTATGAATTCTTAAATCATAAATCATAATTCATAAATCATCCTTATATGCTTTCTATTAATGATTTAAAAATCGGAACAAGAATAAAAATTGCCGGCGAACCTTTTGAAGTTTTAGAAACTCATCATTTTAAACTTGGACGGGGAGGAGCAATTTTAAAAACAAAAATAAAAAGCCTCATTAGTGGCAATGTCTTTGAAAAAAATTATAAGGCTTCGGATAAATTTGAAGAGGTAGAACTTGAGGAATCGCACGCTCAGTATCTATACCGGCAAAAAGACCAATTTTATTTTATGGATGAGAAAACTTATGAAGAGTTTACGCTTTCCAAAGATAAATTGGGTAAAACAATAAATTATTTAATTGAAGGCTTATCGATCAAAATCTTAAATTTTGAAGGCGAACCTATAAAAGTTTTACTGCCACCCGAAGTAAGCTTAAAAGTCATTGAAGCTCCGCCGGGAATAAAGGGCAATACTGCCGAAGGAGGAACAAAAACGGTTATTTTAGAAACTGGACTAAAAATCACAGCACCTCTTCATATAAAAGAAAATGATGTTATTAAAATAAAAACAGAAACTGGAAAATATGCGGGGAAAAAGTAAAATTTTCAATTTACAATTCTCAATTTTCAATCAAATCCTAATTTTCAATTCTCAAACATTTATTATTTAGAAAATTTGAAAATTTAGTAATTGAAAATTCATTGGAAATTAGAAATTGAAAATTGAAAATTATATTAATTTTATATTCCCCTAATTTCTACCCTTTTAACTTCTAGTTTTATAATATTCGCAAAACCCTCCAATTTTTCATTCGAATATGGCTTAATTTTCTCAAAGGATTTATCCAAAGTTTTCTCTGGCCGAAACTGCTGAATGGCATAAATCTTGGCTTTTTCTAAAACTCCTAAATTTTTCAACCATTTTTTTATTCTGTTCATTTCTTTTTCGTCAATAATCCCCGGTACCGCCGTTGTTCTAAATTCAAAAGGAATACCACTCTTTTGAATAATATCTAAGCTTTTTTCAATATTTTTTAAAATGTCATTTTGAAAAAGCAAAGCAACCGAAGAATCTCTCAACTTATTTAAAGAATTTCTCGCATTCGCGGGAGACCTTCTGCTACGTTCAGGATAATAAAATAAACCAATCGTTTTAAGGTAATTTTTTGGTGAAGCCTTAATATCCACGGCAAAATAATCAATCATTTTTTTACTTATTAATTCCTCCAACATTTTAGGATTTGAAGCGTTGGTATCCAGCTTAACTGAAAATCCTATTTTTTTTATTTTTTCTAAAAACTCCGGCAAATCTGGATTAATTGTCGGTTCGCCGCCTGTAACAGATACCCCTTCCAATAATTTCTCTCTTGATTCTAAAAAAGCAAAAAAATCTATTTGCGAAATTCGCGGCAAGATAGCAGAAACAGAATATTGCTTTGTCTCTACAAGTTCCGGATTTTGACAAAATGGACACCTGAAATTACATCCAATTAAAAAAACAACCGCGGCTATTTTACCTGGCCAGTCAATCAAGCTTACTTTTTGAAGTCCACCAATTTGCATAAAAACAACCTGTTATCCCTGAAATAAAGTTTATACTGAATCTATTTCAGTACTCAGAGCAAGTTCTAAACTTGTTTCAAGATTTTCTTTGTCTCATCGTTAAAACAAATGGTCCATAAAACAGTCTTTAATTTTGTCGGAATGACATAGTAAATATAATCCTATTTTCCGGAAATAACCAAACCCCTAAATTGAATCCAAGGAAAAATCGCATCGCCGAAATTTATTCTTTCTTTGGAAACACCTTTTATATTTCTTAACATCTCGGCAATATTTCCAGAAAGCATTGTTTCGCTTAAAGGATATCTAATTTTTCCATTTTCAATGTAATAACTGTTTTTAGCCACTCCTGAAAAATCGCCATTATCGCTTGGAGCCCCTCCGGAAAATCTTGAAAGAAGAATCCCTTTTTTTACCGTCTTTACTAAATCTTGAAAAGATTTATTTCCCGGTTCAACAACATAAGCGCCGCCGGAATTTACCGCCCTTGCTTTTCCGGTTTTTTTAGAACCATACAAACTTAACAAAAATGTTTTTAAAACTCCTTTTTCAATAATGGTGCTGTTTTGGGCTTCAAATCCATCAGGAGTAATAAAGTAACCATCGGCAATTTCTTTTGAAACCGGTTTTGAATAAAGAGAAAATTTTGCATCCGCAATAGACTTATTTAATTTGTCTTTAAAAATAGAAGTGCCGCTAATTAAAGAATAATCACTTAAAAAACTTGTAATATAATTAATAAATTCTCCGAGGCAATCAGGAGTAATAATTATATCCCCAATAATTTTTTCTGGAAATATTTTTGTATTTATCTGTTCTGAAGACTGTTTTAATAATATATCTATAGAACTAAAATCTTTTAATTCTTTATTCAAATTTTTAGAGGAAAATCCAGTAATATTATAAGAAGATCTTTTCTTTTCCTCCTTTGAAGCAAACATAACTCCAAAGTTATAAATTCCCTTTTTAGATATAAAATCAACACCGTTTGAATTTTGAAAATAACTTTCTGTTTTTGTAAAATCAAAATTTACCTCTTCTAAAATTGTATTCGGATAATTCTTTTTGGCGTATTTTAAAAATGATTTCAATCTTCTGTACATTAAATCAAGATCTGGTCTTTCTGGCCCTAAATGAAATATTTTCGGCTCTTGCTTTTCAGAAATATCGTTTGCCGAATCCGCTTCTGACGCTTTGGCTAATTCTACAACCTGCAAAATTGCCTCGTCAATTGAATCTTTGTCAATTTTATTTATCCCAAGAACCCCTTTTTTGTTATTCAGAATCGCGGTTAAACCCAAATTAGTATCAAAAATAGTTCTGAATAAATTTATTTTGCCGGACGCAACATTAAATTCATTTTTTTCTCTAAATTGCAAAATGCACTGGGCTTTTTCTGCTCCGGCATTTCTCAAAGAATCAATAGAATATTTTACAATTTCTCTTCCATTCATAATTATTTCCCCCCAATATTAACTTTGCATTTTATTGCCGGACCGCCAAATCCAACTGGAATCCATTGTTTCTTGCCACAAAATCCGGCAACTTCCCATACCATATCATTAGAAATCATATCTACTGTTTTTAAAACATCAAAAGCGATTCCGGAAATTGTCATATCCCGAAGCGCTTTCCCAAGTTTTCCGTTTTTAATTTCATAACCCAAAGTAACTCCAAACATAAATTCACTGGTTGAATCCGCCTGTCCATTGCTTGGTCTTATTAAATAATAACCGTCATCAATAGAAGAAATCATTTCTTCTAATTTATCTTTACCCGGTAAAATTGCTGTATTTCTCATTCTAATTATCGGTTCATCGGAAAATTGGAAGGCGCGCGCATTTCCGGTTAATTCCATATTAAAATGCTTGGCGGTTTCTTTATTATGCAAAAAACTTTTTAAAATTCCGTTTTCAATAATCACTGCGTCTCTTGCTTTTGTGCCTTCATCATCAATAAAAACAGGAACCGGGCACAATTTCCCTAAAGCGGTATTGGCAAAATCAACAAGATTAATTAGCGGACTGGCGATTTTTTGATTTAAATATTCTCCGGCGATCGATCCGCCTAAAACACCATCCGCTTCAACAGTGTGACCAATTGCTTCGTGTGCCAAAATTCCAGAAAGCTCTGCGTCCAAAATACAATCTTTAATTCCGGCTTTTGGGTATACTCCTTCTTTCTTCTTTAAAAGATGCTCGTATTGGGCATCAATCTTTTTAAAAAGAAAATTTGGATCTGAAAAATTATCTTCAAATTCACCAAATCCACCGTAAACATCTGATAGTTCAACCGGCTCTTTGTTTTTTTCAACTGAAAGCGTAATATAAAGTATTGCCCGCGGAATCATAGAATAGCTTAACGAACCGCAAGATGTAACCAGTGATTTTTCCATATCAAGACAGCTCAAAGCGATTGTCCTCGAAAAAAGCTTGGGATATTTTTTCACGATATGAATATCAACCTCTTTAATAAATTCAATCAAGTCTTTCTGTGATTTTTTATGTTTTTTTGTTGAAAAATCATTTTCTGAGACAGCATTTGCCATTGGCAATCCACCAGCTTTTCTTTTCTCTTTGGAATTTAAAAAAAGCGCATTGTCGACCGCAGATTTAATAACTTGTTTTACAGTCTCATCTGAAAAATCAGAATTGGAAGAAAATCCCCAAACGCCGTCCTTATAAACTCTTGCCGAGACGCCGCTTACTGCCGCTTTCGCATTTTTAACAATATCCCCATTTACCATCACAATCCCCAGATCGCGATTTTCCTGAATTCTAAGTTCAGTGTATTCGGTAAATAATTTTGAATAATGGCTAATATTTTTTTGAATCATAATAAATTTTATTGCGAGGGATCCAGCACATAAAATTTATGCGCTGGTTAATGAAACAACCCTGACGCCACAAGAGACAACTCTAAGAATAAAACAACAGGGTTGCTTCGCTATTTACCTCGCAAAGTTTGTGCTGAATTTCTCAAAACAACAGAAATAATTTCTACTTTTATTATAATAACACAAGAACTGGTTTTGAGCCAGTTCTTGAATCTTCTGTTAATTCCTTGATCCTAGTCTCCTGACTGAAACCCCCTGTGTTGGGTTCAATCATCCCGACTAAACCTTAATGTTTTTATTGCGAGAAAACTAAATAAATAGTTCAGTCGCGAACAACTGAACCAATGAAAAAGCAATTCAGGAAAAAGCTGATATCTTTCAGTATCTCATAGTAATTTTTCTTTTCTTTTTTTTTATCGTCAAACAGAACATCACTTAAATTATCTTGAAACTCTTAAAGTATCCAAATTATTGGGATATTTTTGAGCGTTCAAATTAGTAACTTGCTTATATTACCAGTCAATTTTTGATGATTTTTTAAATGACCTTCTTTGAAAAATCTTGTAAAATATCAATTATAAGTACAGCCGTTTTCGCAAAAGAAGCCGTTACTTCCCACCAGTCCCAACAAACTCTTTCCTCTCTCTAAACTCTTCCTGTTTACCTTTATGCCACTGCTGAACTGGTCTTAGATATCCGACAACGCGGGAATAAACTTCACAAGGCTGGTCAATGACACACTTCGGGCATTTAAAATGCTCGCCGGGTAAATAGCCATGATGCGGACAAATACTGAAAGTGGGAGTAAAGGTAAAATAAGGCAGGTGGAAATTTTCAAAAATTTCTTTAATTAATTTTTTAACAATATCGGGATTATTTATCTGTTCCCCCAAGAAAGCGTGAAAGACAGTCCCTCCGGTATATTTTGTCTGAAGCTCATCCTGAAGGCGGAGTGCTTCAAAAAGATCGTCAGTATAATTTACCGGCAGTTGACTTGAATTCGTATAATACGGCTCCTCTTCTCCGGCGGTAATAATATCCGGATATTTTTCTTTATCAAGTCTTGCCAGTCTATAAGAAGCGCCTTCAGCCGGAGTAGCTTCCAAATTATATAAGTTGCCGCTTTCCTTTTGATAACCAACTAATCTTTCTCTCATAAAATCTAAGATCTCAGCGGTGAATCTTCGGGCTTCCTTTTGACCGATATTTTCTCCCATAAAATTAAGCATCGCTTCATTCATTCCCACCAGTCCAATAGTTGAAAAATGATTAGCCCAATACTGATCCCGAGCTGTCTTAATGCCAGATAAGTAATATTTAGAATAAGGATAAAGCCCTTTTTCGGTAAATCGCTCTAAAATTTTTCTTTTAATTTCAAGGCTTTCTCTAGCTAAATCCATAGATTTTGCAAGTCGCTCTAAAAATTCTTCTTTACTTTTTGAAAAATATCCAATCCGCGGCATATTAATCGTTACCACGCCAATACTTCCGGTTAATGGATAAGAACCAAAAAGTCCTCCACCGCGGATATATAATTGCCGATTATCTAAACGAAGTCTGCAACACATACTTCTAGCGTCTTCTGGCTTCATTTTAGATGAAATAAAATTTGAAAAGTAAGGAATTCCATATTTAGCGGTCATTTTCCAAACACCTTCTAAAGCTGAATTGTCCCAGTCAAGATCTTGAGTTATATTGTAAGTCGGAATTGGAAAAGTGAAAACTCTCCCTTTAGCATCGCCTTCAGTCATCACCTCGGCAAAAGCCCGATTAATCATATCCATTTCCTCTTGAAATTCTGAGTAAGTCTCTTCTTGAGCTTTTCCTCCAATAATTACTGGCTGTGATGCAAGCATCTTAGGAACCTTAATATCCAAAGTTAAATTTTCAAAAGGAGTTTGAAATCCTACTCGCGTTGGCACATTACAATTGAAAAGAAATTCCTGCATCGCCTGTTTTACTTGAAGATAATTCAAATTGTCAAATCGGACAAATGGAGCAAGCAGAGTATCGAATGAGCTCAATGCCTGAGCCCCGGCAGTCTCACCTTGAAGAGTATAAAAGAAATTAACAATCTGACCCAAAGCTGTTCTGAAATGTTTAGCTGGCCTTGATTCAATCTTACCGAAAACTCCACCAAATCCTTTTATTAACAAGTCATAAAGATCCCAACCGACACAATAAGCAGCTAAAACATTAAGATCATGAATATGAAAATCTCCTCCTTCAGCCGCTTTTCTAATTTCAGGTGGATAAATTTTGTCTAACCAGTATTTTTTTGTAACCAAAGAGGAAATATAATTATTAAGTCCCTGAAGAGAATAAGCCATATTACTGTTTTCACTAACCTGCCAATCTATTTTTTCAAGATACTGATCAACCATATCTACTGTCTCATCAATAACTTTTTTGGTTTCTCTAATTTTTCGATGCTGATCCCGATAAAGGATATAAGCCTTTGCCGCTCTATCGTATCCTTTTTTCATTAACACGCGCTCAACTACATCTTGGATATTTTCTACCGTCGGAATTTGCGGTGGTGGAAAATTTTTATTCAAAATGCCAATAACCTTATCGGAAAGTTTCTGAGCAATTTCCCCATCACTGGTATTGGTAGCTTCAAGCGCTTTTTTTATAGCTCTGGCAATTTTGTCTTGTTCAAAATCAACGACACTGCCGCTACGTTTCTTTATTTTTGTTATCTTGTTTCCAAAAAACATAAAATTTTTAAAAATTAACCCTGTTAGAAAAACATCTCTGTAAAGAGATAGAGCTTTTTCCAAAATAAGTTAATAGTGATCAAAACTATCACCTTTAGCATCTTTCTAACAGTATTAACAAAAAATAAAATCACTGATAGTGATAATTAAACTTTTGATACTTTTGAAATTTATCTGTGTTGCTATCGTTTAATATCTCAACTTTATATCTAGTCTCTTTGCCAATTAACGAATCCATTTTTCACAACGATCCGCTTTATGGAATAACATCACCATTTCTTGAAAATATTTATCGGCTCTTTTAACATAATTATCAACGGCTGTTTGAAAATTGGAAAAATCTTCTCTAATTTCATCAAACCTTCTATCGATTTCTTCTTCAAACAGCAAAAACTCCTATAAGTTTTTTAATATCTTCATCTGTAAGCATATTTTTTAAAAGTATAAATTACTTTTCTTTTATCTTTCGCCTAATAAACGCAGGGATATCAAGTTCATCTTCTTCTTCCTGGATTGGACTAACTTTTGCCTTAAAAGCTTTCTCTATAGGAACTTTTTTTTCTTCTTTTTCTTCTTTTTTTTCTTTAGGAAAAACCGCCTTTTCTCCATCAAATCCCGTAGCAATGACTGTTATTTTTATCTCCCCTTTTCTTAATCCATTATCAACAACTGCTCCGAAAATAACCTTGGCATTAGGATCAATGGACCCAGTGATAATTCGCGCAGCCTCATTTATCTCATCCATTTTAATGTCATTTCCTCCCGAAACATTAAAAATAACCCCCCTTGCTCCATCAATAGAAACTTCAAGAAGAGGGCTATTAATAGCTTGTTTAGCCGCTTCTTGCGCCCGAGCCTCGCCGCTGGCACGGCCAATTCCCATTAAAGCAGAGCCAGCATCTTTCATAATCGTTTTAATATCAGCGAAATCTAAATTAATAATTCCGGGTACTGTGATTAAATCTGAAATTCCCTGTACTCCCTGGCGAAGAATATCATCAACGATCTTAAAGGCATCTAAAAGAGTGGTTTTTTTATCAATGCTTTGAAGCAACCTGTCGTTGGGAATAGTAATTAAAGTGTCCACGCGACCAATCAATTCCTGTAATCCTTCTTCAGCAATAGTCATTCTTCTATTTCCTTCAAAAGAAAAGGGTTTTGTTACTACTCCTACGGTTAAAGCTCCTAATTCTTGAGCAATTTCGGCAATAATGGGTGAAGCGCCTGTCCCGGTTCCTCCTCCAAGCCCACAAGTAATAAAAACCATATCAGAACCCTTTAGAGCTTCATGAATCTCGTCTTTGCTTTCTTCAGCCGCCTCGCGGCCAATTTCCGGGTTCATTCCCGCCCCCAACCCTTTAGTTAGATTTTTACCGATATGAATTTTTTCCGGAGCATTAGTATTGTGAAGGTCTTGAGCGTCAGTGTTAATTGCAACAAAATCAACGCCGCGAAGACGCGATGCCATCATTCGACTAATAACATTTCCTCCACTACCCCCAACACCAATCACTTTAATCCGAGCAAATGTTTCAATTTCTGGTTTTATCTCAGCCATAGTTTTAAATTTAAAAATTAGATTTATAGTATAAAAAGTGTTTTATGGACTTAATTTTGACAAAAATATTAAGACCGAAAAATCTTAAATCCAAAATTACAAATTTCAAATAAACTCAAAATTACGAAGTTTTGAACATTTAAATTTTGAATTTGTGATTTATTTGGGATTTGGTGCTTTGGATTTTGAATTTTAGAACTTTGGTAAGAAATTTACTGAAATCCACCTAGAAAAAATATCTCTAAGAAGATTCTTTCTCTCCTATATTCTTTATCATCTCTTCTTGGTATTTCTCTATCTCTTTTTTTAAAATAGATGCAAAATCCGGCACTCTATCTCTTAAATACTGATCAATTTTTTCCATATTTCCTTTTTCAAAAAGATTATTCAATTCGGTCGCCTCTTCATCACTAAGTTTTTCAACGACTCTCAAAAGAACTCGTTCATAAACTACCTCACTCATATCACTAACTAATTTTTCCTGCTCGTCCACTGACAAATTTTCCAAACCTAATTCTTTAATCAGGTCTTTTCCTTGAATGGTTATTTTTTGATTTTGTTGTGGCATAATTTTTATTTCCCTTTTTCTATATCTTCAAAAAATTTAATAGAATTATCAATCCATTTTATGTTTGCTTCCATTATTTGTTTTAATACCTCTTTATCCGCCTCATCACCTCTATCAAGTTCATTTCTAAAATATGTAATCAAATTATTATCGGGAGTGATAAATGGTGCAATAATCTCTTTTAAATCTTTGATAGAATATTTTTCAATGTCTACTTTCTCTAATAACTCCCTAACTTGCTTATAATCATTTATTCTTTTCTCTCTTTCTTCTAGATGAGTTTTATAAAATTCCTCCCAATCTTGTTTTTGTTTAAAAGAAATATCACTACTAAAATTCTTAACTGCTTCAACTCCTTCTTTTATTTCTTCTTTATTTTCTTTTCTTTCACCTAAAAATTGCTTTTTTATCTCTTCTTCTCTTTCTTTATCTTTAAGTATATCTCCTACTGCAGATACACTTGTTTTATCACTAATTTCATAAGCTATTTTATATATCTTACAAGCTGCTTCAGAAAGATTTCTTTCTTTTTCTCCTGTTATTTGACGAGCCATAGTTATTGAACGAATAAGGGCATCTGACTCTGAATTAAGAAAGTGACCCGCCGAACCAAACCCGACTATTCCTTCAAGATTAACTGCTACCTTTGCTAATATTCTTGGAGAAATATTATTCTCTTTTGCTTTGTTAAAAATAAAGTTTACTTCAGCTTTTGTTTTTTCATCAGACCAGTGTTCTGCTGCAGAATCCTTTTTAAGAATTTCTATTATTTTCTCTCTATCAAGTTCTTCCTCTTTCTCATTTTCTTTTTCTTTAGTTTCTTTTCCGATTTCTAATTCTTTTTTTCCCTCTTCTTTTTCTCTTGGCTCTCCAATTTCTAATTCTTCCTCTTCCTTTTCTATTATTTCCTCAACTTCTTCTTCTGACCCCTCTTCTGCTGCTTTCTTAATTTCTTTCCCAACTCCTTCTACTTGTTCCTTTAATTCTTTATCTTCAACCACTACTTCTTCAGCTTTTCTCTTGACTTCCTCGCCAATCTCCTCTACTTTCTCCTCATCTCCTCTAACTTCAGCAGTCACTGCCTTTTCAACTTTTCCTTTAATTTCTTCTACTTCTCTTTTCCTTTCCTTAATTCTATTTTTGATTATATCTCTTAGACGAAATCCTGTATATATTCCACTTCCAGCACCAACAATACTCCAAGCAGTCCCGGCCGCTTTTACACTCATAAGTCCAAGAGTTCCATAACCAACCCCAAATGCAGGACAAACGACCGAAGCTCCGACGATCGTTCCGCCAATAATTACTTTTTTAAATTTTGGATTTTTAAATAATTTTTTAATTGCCTCTTTCTTACTCTCTGGCTGTGCCTCAATTTCTTTTTCATTCTCTATTTTTTGTTCTTTTACTGTTTCTAAAACCTGCTCTTTGCGTTCCTTTTCTTTCTTTTCTTCTCCAATTTTTTCTTCCTTCCCCACCTCTTTTATTTCTTTTTTTTCTTCCTCTTCTTCGCCTTCGGTTTTTTCTCCAATCTTTTCCATTTCTTTCTTTTTTATTTCTACATATTCCTTTAGAAAATCATCACCTGAAATTTCTCCTTTTTTTAAATTTCCTACTGCTTCTTCTCCTGATTCCACTCCTATTTTCTTAAAAAATTCTTCTTGTTCTTCACAAGACATGCCTTCTAAATTTTTTCTTAGCTCTTCAATCTTCTCTTCTTCCTTCGTCTTTTTTTCAATTTTTTCTTCCTCTTTTTCTTCTACTGTTTCCTCCTTCCCTTTTATTCTCTCATAAATTTCTCTCTCCTCTTCTGTTAACTCTACTTCTTTACCAGTCCTCATTTTTTCTAATATTTTTTCTTCAACTAATTCTTCCTCTTTCTTCTTTTGCTCTTCAATTCTTTTAGTAGTTTCTCCTAATGTTTCCTGTCCCTTATCTATTTCCTCTTTTTCTTTTTCCTCTTCGGCTTCTTTTGTTGGTTTTTCTTCTTCTCGCCTTTTTTGGTATCTCTTAAATTCTCTTAAATATTTATTTTCTCCCAATTCCTTTTCCAATTCTTCTCTTTGTTCCTCTGTAAGATATCTTTCTCTAAGTTCCTCTGTTTCTCTTTCTGATTTTCTTTTTTCTTGTTCTTTTTCAATTATAGATTCGCCTTCTTTTATTTCATCAGGTATTTTTTCTCTTTCCATAATAATTTTCTTCTTTCTTTTAAAATTCAAAATTAATTTGGGATTTATTGAATAATCTCCATTATCTTTTCAGTATATTTCCTGTATAAATCAATAATGGTTTTAATGTTTCTTTTAGACCAAACAATATAAATATTAACATCGTAAGAATGGACTATCTCATTGCAAAAGTTTACCATATCAATAAAAAGATATAAATCTTCTTATCTAAATTCTAAATTTTGTTTTTTTAATACTTTATTTTCTAAATCTCAAAAAGACTGCTTAGCGCTCCGAGATTTTTCTGAAACTAAATTTTCAAGAATAAATTGGTTAATATCAATTGCTGAGTCAACTAATTCTTGAATTAATTTTTTAATATATTTCAAATCCCTAGGCTTATCTTTAAGTTTATCTAAAGAAAAATCTTCATACTCCTTTAAGGATTCTAAATGATTGGTTAAAAATTCTAATTTTTTATTGATAAAGTTCTTATCCATACTTAGTATTGTGAAGGTCTTGAGCGTCAGTGTTAATTGCAACAAAATCAACGCCGCGAAGACGCGATGCCATCATTCGACTAATAACATTTCCTCCACTACCCCCAACGCCAATCACTTTAATTCGAGCAAATGTTTCAATTTCTGGTTTTATCTCAGCCATAGTTTCAAAATTAAAAATTTAAAGTAAAAAGGTTATTGTTATATAAATCAAATTATCCCGACAATTCCAATTTTTGCCTCTAATATTTCTATTCTCTTTTTCTAGTAAAATAACTTTTTCTTTATCAGTTTCTTTTTGTTCTTTAAAATTTTTGGATTAAAAACTTTATCTCTTTCAACTCGCCAGAATACTCTCTTAATATCTCAGAATATTCCGTGATTTTATCTTCTAAAAATATTATTCTTCTTTCCAAGCTGTCTAACTTATTTTTTTATATCTTCTATCAACTTCTATTTTGCTAAATCTTTTTTAATTTTATCAAATTTCTCATCGACGCCGTCAAAGTCTCTTTTAGCATCTTAGCTAAATCTTCAGATGTTCCTTAAATAATTTAGAACAGCCAACCAATTCTATTTATCATAAATATCTTAAAATTTATCTATTTGTTCATATTATAGCATTTTTGAAATTTTTGACAAATCTCTTTCATGGAAGAAAAGTTTTAAACAACCGCTTTAATTTACTAATCGGATTGGCTAAATAGGAAACGCCGGAAAGTTGAAATTTTCGATGAGAATAAACTTTCTCGTCTAATCCCCATAAAACTAAACCAACAACCGTAGCAAAAGAAGGATCATTTATTCTGTCAACAATGCCTTCAATATTTTGAGGAAAGCCAATCTGCACCGGAAGAGATAATGTCTCCTTTGCTAAATCAATAATACCCGGCATTTTAGCTCCTCCCCCAACAAGCACCGCTCCCGCCGGAAGCATCTTGCTTCTATCTATCTTTTTTAATTCCTGATCAACAAGTGTAAAGATTTCAACTATTCTTGCTTCAATAATCTCGGCTAAATGACGACGCAAAACAACTCCTTCTTCAGAAGAATCAATCTTAGCTAAATCAATTTTATCTCTTTTGCTAACTTCTAAAGGTAAGGCTGAACCAAAATCTCGCTTAACTCGTTCAGCTATATCAATAGAAGTTCTCAGCCCAATAGCAATATCATTAGTCACATGCCCTCCTCCTACCGGAAGAACTGCCGTATGGATAAGAGTATCTTCTTCAAAGACAGCCAAACTTGTTGTCCCTCCTCCTAAATCAATAACAACTACTCCAAGTTCTTTTTGTCTGGAAGAAAGAACCGCTTTTGAAGAAGCCAAAGATGTTAAAACTAAATCATCAATCTCAACTCCGCTTTCGTGAACACATTTAGTTAAGTTTTTGATAAAAGGTACTGCCCCTTCAATAATTAAAACATTTGCTTCTAAGCGTACGCCGTTCATTCCCACTGGATCCTTGATTTGCTCTTGAGAATCTAAAGTAAAACTTATTGGAATAACATGAAGTATTTCTTTGTTTGGAGCTATGGTAATTGCTTGAGCCGCATTAATCACTCTGGCAACATCTTCTTCACTGATTTCCCCATCAGCTCGAGAAACAGCCACTACCCCACGGCTTGACTTAGAAATTATATGCTCCCCGCCTATACTAACATAAACATGCTCAATAGCCGTTCCTGCTATTCTTTCAGTTTCTTCTAAAGAAGCACTTATAGCTTTGACCGTCTCCTCTATATCAACAACCGCCCCTTTTCTAATTCCGGTTGAAGGAACTTCACCTATTCCGATAAAAAGAGGTTTTGGTTGTTTTGGATTTTTTTGAGCAACAATTGTTCGAACAGTAGTAGTTCCAACATCAAGCCCAACGATAATTTCCTGACGAGCCATAAGTAAAGTGAAAAATTAAAAGTGAAAAATATATGGTAAAAATATTAAAAGCCCAATAATGGCTGCTCCGATTGAAGCAAGAAGGACGACTCCGGCTGAAATGTCTTTTATAGCGCGGACCTTAGGATGAAATTCCGGATTTATTATATCAACTATCCTCTCAAACACAGAGTTAACTAATTCCAACGCCAAGACAATTATAATAGCCATAAGCAAAACAACAAATTCTAAAACAGATATTCCTAATAAAACAGCAAAAAGCATAATTAAAAAAGCAATAGCAAGCTGAATCCGAAAACTTTGCTCTTTTAAAATGACTTCTTTAAAACCACAAAAGGCATAGTGAAAACTCTTAAAAAGTTTTCTAAAATTGGACATAAAATACATATTTTGTCATTGCGAACAAGCCCGAATGGACAAATAAAGCAATCCCATAAATTATAAAAAGTCTTTGTTAATAGTACGGAATTGCTTCGTCATCTCAAATGGAACTCCTTGCAATGATATTTCCTAACAACCTACGCCCCGAAATAATATTCACAAAAACAAATTTTTCAAAATCAATTTTTCTTGTATCTCCATCTTCTCAGCTTCTTTTTTCATTCTATGGTCATATCCAACTAAATGCAGTATACCATGAATCAATAAAACTGCCAATTCCTTTTTAAGGGAATGTTTTAATCTCTTTGCCTGTCGGAGCGCCTCTGGAAAACAAATAATTACTTCTCCTAAATATTTTATTCCGCTAGGTGGCTTAATAAATTTTGCCTTTGTTCCATCTTTTAACTCTCCGAACGACAATACATCAGTTATTTTATCTACGCCGCGATACTTTTTATTAAGCTTTTGAATCCGTTTTGCACCAACTATTGCCAAGCTAATTTCCGTCTTGCCTCTTATTTTTATCGCCTTTAAGGTCTTATTCGCAACTTTCTCTAAAAATTTTTTATCTAGGCGGTTCTTTGTAAAATTTCTAATGAGTAGCATTTAAATAATTTTAATTCTATATTCCAAGTATCTTCTTTATTTCCTGAATCAACGAATAAGAAATAAGGACAACGGCAAAGCCAAGAATCGTATAAAAGAGTATTCTTTTAGCTCTTTTGATCTGTTCTTCGTTCCCGGCGGCGGTCATATACATAATCCCGCCAATAATGATAAAGAGAAGCACAATTGACCCGATAATCGCCAAAAGCCAATTGATAATGCTGACAATTAATTCTTCAAAAGTAGTAGCGTTGATAGGATTTGAAAATGTCACTGGCCAGACAGGACCGGATGGAGCAGTGGTAGTCGTTGGTCCCGGGGCTGTGGTGGTGGTTGGTCCCGGGGCTGTGGTGGTGGT
>Ga0190360_1000055_pt1 | contig 56304 bp, 52 predicted proteins | sample 48721834_MG_FD_161271 | JGI IMG/M metagenome (GOLD analysis project Ga0190360, IMG submission 161271) | Hydrothermal vent microbial mat bacterial communities from Southern Trench, Guaymas Basin, Mexico - 4872-18-3-4_MG | ecosystem: Environmental > Aquatic > Marine > Hydrothermal vents >...
TTTGAGTTTCCGAAAGAAATTCTATTCAGCGACAATCTATCCAATACAGCAGGAGCCGGTAAATTCTCTATTCTCAGTAATCCTTTTGAGAGTATCCAACAATTGATAGCCATCATCCTTTAATTTTTTCTCAATCAAAAAATAAAAATCTCTCTCGTTAGTTATTTTTCTTTCTTTAGCTTGTAATTTGCCAAAATGTTTTTCCATAAGTTTTTCCTCCTCATGGAGCAGAAAATTTAGTCGAAGATTCCCGGCAAAAATTGAAAAATAGACTCTGCCTTTTATTTCCAACTTGTCAACATTGGTTTCTGCTTATATAATGGACGAAGTGAAAAACAAGAATAAAGAAGTTAATCTTGAGCAAATTATTTCTAAATACAGACCTATCATCGGTTTTAGAGTAAAAAGATCTTTAGGCCACTCTAATCCTGATTGGGAAGATGTGGTCAATGAAATCATCCTTAATGTTTTGGAAAAGATTAAAAAGGGAGAATTTAGAGGAGAATCATCGATTGGAACTTTCATTTACATTATCACTAGCCGCAGGATTGTAGATTATATCCGCCGCAAAAGCAAAGTATTAAGGCATATGCCTGAACCCAGCCCCCTACCAGCTCCCTATGAACAAATCGAAAACAAAGAAAGAGCAGAATTAATAGCTAGGGCTATAAAAAAGCTAAAGCCCAAATATAGAGAAATTTTATACTTATATTATTATAGGGACATGACCAGAGAGGAGGTAGCTCAGAAGCTGGGTATATCACCCCGGCGAGTCAGCGAACGAGTAAATTATTCCCAAAAGCTCCTCAGAAAAATATTAAAAAAATGAATTTTTTCCGTTTTTTATCGGCTGAGACGACTAAATGGTTGAAGTCAAATAAAAGGGAAAGACGATGAAAAAATGTGAGTATGAAGACTTAATTGATGATTACTTAAGAAACAAACTTTCTGAAGCTGATACAAAAAAATTTGAAGAGCACTATTTTAACTGCTCCTCCTGTTTTCAGAAAATGACTGAAAGAGAAGAGCTTCTGGCTGTCATCAAAAATAAAGGGTATGAAATATTCCAAAATGAGTTCCTCACTGAGGAAACCAAAAGATCTCCCTGGTATGAACCCCTTATTTCCTTTCTCACTCCTCGTCAATGGGCCTTGGCTGCTGTTTCAGCCGCTCTTATCCTGGTCGTTGTCTTAGCAGTTATTCCCATCATGAAAAGTTCCTCTCCTCAATTCTTTATCAACGAAGACTTGGTTAGAGGACAATCAATAACCCTTATTTCCCCTGTCATTGATATAAAAAACGTTCCTTCTGAATTTAAATGGAAAAATCTGGGTAAAGATGTTGAATATAAAATCTACATCTACAATGATAAGCTTCTCTGGACCGCCACCACTAAACAGAATTCAATCACTCTTCCTGATGAAGTCAAAAAATTAATGACCTCTGATCAGAAATACTCTTGGCAGGTTAAAGCCTTCTCTCCTGAGGGAGGCCTGATAGCTGTTTCCAGTCGGGTTCAATTTAAAATTACTTCAACAAAATAAAGAAAAAAGCAGCTATTTTTTCTTAATCTTCTTCCACTCTTTCTTCTTCAGTATACATCCTTCCTTTTGTTTCTTTTTCAAAAGCCAGACAACACATTAGCCTTCCACACAAACCAGAAATCTTGGTAGGGTTTATTACAATTTGCTGCCTTTTTGCCTTTTGAATAGTGACTGGTTCAAAATTTTTAATAAAACTAAAACAGCACAGAGGGCGGCCGCAAACACCCAAACCACCAATCATCTTGGCTTCATCACGGACCCCAATTTGTCTCATCTCGATTCTCATCTTCAATTCCTTAGCAAGATCTCTAACCAGCTGTCTAAAATCTATCCGGCCATCAGCCGTATAGTAAAAAATGCCCTTTTTTTCATTGAAAAAATAGCGGACCATGACTAACTTCATCGGTAACTTTCGGGCTTTAATTCTCTTCAAACAAAACTCAAAGGCTTTCTTTTCCTTCTCTTTCAGCCACTGGAATTTTTTTTTATCATCCTCAGTAGCTTTACGGATTATTTTTATTGTTCCCTTACCTGATTTACGATAATCGCAGATTTTACTCGAATCATCAACTACTAACGCCAAATCACCTCCCAATTCAGATTCAACCAGGCAAAAATCACCTCTTCCAAGCTCTTCTTTCCCTTTTTTCGCTCGGAATATTTTACCTGTCCTCTCGGAAAGGACACGGACAATTTCGGCCATCAATTTACTCCATTAAATTCGAAAATAAAGAACTAATTAACAAATTAATATTCAAATTCTTCTGCAAGGCATAGAGATTATAATCCATTATTTGAAGGCAGTCTACCGACTTTTGCCAAGAAATAAAGTCTTTTAATTGAATCATTTTCTGGGCGTAATCAGGGTTCATTAAGAGGTGGGGATTACTTCCCTGTTGGAGTAGAACCAAATCTCGACAAAAAGAAGATAGTATTTCCAAATTTTGTTCTAACTCATCTCTGGTCAATCCCTGCCTAGCTGAATATTGATTTAAATAAGAAGCTACATTTTTCTTCATTACAAAAGATACAAAAAACTGCCATGCCTCTTCCCTTCTACTCTGGATTTTTTCCCAATCTAGGTGCAAAGCTTTTTTTAAATTGCCTTTGACCAGGAGAGAAATAACCTTGGCTCTTTTAGCTGAAAAACCCTTCTTTAAGAGTATTTTTTCTATTTCTTCTCTTAGAATGGGCTGGAAATTTAAAATTTGACATCTCGATTTGATGGTAGCTCTTATCATTTCTGGATTAGTAGTTATTAAAATAATATGGGAAAAAAGAGGAGGCTCTTCCAAAATCTTCAAAAGAGAATTAGAAGCTTCTTCATTCATTTTCTCAGCCTCGGTTACGATAAAAACCCTCTTTTTACCGACCATAGGCCTTAAATAAGCTGTTTGCTTTAAGATCCTCATCTGGCCAATTTTAATTATGTTTCCCTCAGGAGATATAACCATTACATCAGGAAAATTGTTTTTATTAATAGCTCGGCACGCTGAACAGGTCTCACAAGCATCATCTTTTTTAGAGATACAGTTCAGGGCTTTGGCCAAAACAAGAGCTATGCTTTTTTTGCCTATTCCTTCCTGACCACAAAAAAGCATAGAATTGGGTAGTCTCCCTTTTTGGAGAGCTCTTCTTAAAATCTTCTTTTGGCGTTCGTTACCTAATATGTCTTTAAAAGCCATTATTTAATCCGGGTGAGATGAAGCCTGAGTTTCAGTTATTTTTTTGCTCCGGCCTAAGATTTTCTTCAGAAATTGACCGGTATAAGATTTCTTATTTGCAGCTACTTCCTCCGGAGTACCTTGGGACACTATCCAGCCTCCTTTATCCCCTCCTTCTGGGCCGAGATCAATAATATAATCTGAATATTTAATAACTTCAAGATTATGTTCAATAATGATGACCGTATTGCCCAATTTTACCAGCTGACCAAGGACATCAAGGAGTTGACGAACATCATCAAAGTGAAGACCAGTAGTAGGCTCATCAAGGAGATACAAAGTCTGGCCAGTGTCTTTTCGACTGATCTCCTTGGTCAATTTAATCCTTTGGGCTTCCCCACCTGATAAGGTAGGGGCTGGCTGACCCAATCTTATATAACCTAAGCCTACCTTCTTTAATAACCCCAGCTTCCTTTTCAAGACTGGATGAGCTTTTAAATATTCAAAAGCTTCATCAACTGTCATGGCCAGATAATCAGCAATATTATTTCCTTTGTACTCAACTGCTAAAGTTTCTTTATTATAGCGCTTGCCCTGGCAGCGGTCACAGGTAACGTAGACATCAGGTAAAAAATGCATTTCAATTTTTTTGGCTCCAGCTCCTTGACATTCTTCACAGCGACCGCCGGGCAAGTTAAAGCTAAAGCGGCTGGGAGAGTAGCCCCTTAATCTTGCCTCTGGAGTCAGAGCAAAAAGCTGGCGTAAGGAGGTAAATAAGCCAGTGTAAGTAGCCGGATTGGAACGGGGAGTCCGTCCTATAGGTTTTTGGTCGACAGCAACTACCTTATTAATTTTATCTAAGCCTAAAATTTTTTTATGCCTTCCCGGTCTTTGTTTGGCTTTATAAAATAAATTGGCTAAGCTCCGGTAGACGATATCATAAATCAATGTGCTTTTTCCTGAACCAGAGACCCCCGTCACTGCTGTCATTACTCCCAAAGGAATACGAACATCAATATTTTTTAAGTTGTGTTCTTGAGCTCCTTTGACAATCAACCAGTCTTTTGGCTTTTTTCGAGGAAAAGGTATGGGGATATATTTTTCTCCTTTTAGATATTGAGAAGTAAGGGAAGAGGATGATTGCAGCAGCCCTTTTAGATTACCTTCAGCTACTTTATAGCCTCCTCCCTCTCCAGCTCCAGGGCCCAGATCAAGAATATAATCAGCAGAGCGTATAGTCTGTTCGTCATGTTCAACAACAATAATAGAATTCCCTTCATCCCTTATACTTCTAAGTAAAGAAATTAGCTTTCCATTATCTCGCTGGTGGAGCCCAATAGTCGGCTCATCTAAAACATAAAGTATTCCTCTTAGGCGAGCTCCAACTTGAGCAGCCAGCCGAACACGACGGGCCTCCCCTCCAGAAAGAGAGGCGGTTGTCCTGCTCAACTGCAGGTAAGACACTCCCAGCTCTACCATAATTTTAAGCCGAGAATTAATTTCTTTTAATATTCTAGAGACGATAAGTTCTTGACTGGAACTGAACTTTAAAGAACGCAGCTCAGTTAATAGGTCGCTGATTGGCAGCAGGCAGAAATCATAAATATTTTTGTTCCCTATTGTAACAGCCAAGCTTTCCTTTCTTAAGCGGCTTCCCCCACAGTAAGAACAAACTTCATTGGTAAGTTCAATTTCCCCCCATTTATTTAAAACAGTCTCATAGCCTAAACCATGGCAGTGAGGACAAGCTCCATAAGGGCTGTTAAAGGAAAAACTCCTCGGCTCTAACTCTGGCAGGCTAAGTTCACAGTAAGGGCAAAGGAGGTTTAAAGAAAAATAATAATCCCTCTCTTTTTCATCAATAATCACTAAGTCCCCCTTGCCCATCTCCAAAGATAAGTCGACTGCTTCTTTGAGTCTTTTCCCTGAACCTGAAGTTATTTTTATCTCATCAATTAGGACATCTATGTCATGCTTTTTTGTTCTTTCTAAAGAGAGGCTTTCCTCTATTTCCCTTATTCGGCCATCTACTCGAAAACGGACAAAGCCTCTTTTGCCCAATCTCTCAAAGAGAGCATGATATTCTCCTTTGCGGCCTTTAACTACGGGGGCTAGTATCTTTACTTTCTTGCCAGGATAAGTTTGGCCCACCCTTCTCACTATTTCTTCTTCAGTTTGAGATCTCACCTGGCGACCACAGCGAGGGCAATGAGGCACCCCTACCTTGGCAAAAAGAAGCCGCAATAAATCATAGATTTCAGTTGCAGTTCCCACAGTAGAACGAGGATTTGATGAAATCGTCTTTTGCTCGATAGAAATAGAAGGAGAGAGACCTTCAATAGCTTCCACTTCAGGCTTTTCCAACTGTTCAATGTACTGACGAGCATAGGTAGAAAGGCATTCAATATACCTTCTCTGTCCTTCAGCGAATAAGGTGTCAAAAGCTAACGATGATTTGCCAGAGCCACTAGGGCCAGTAATGACAATGAATTTATTTCGGGGCAGGCTGAGATCAAGATTTTTCAGATTGTGTTGAGAAGCTTTCTTAATAATTATCTCTTTTAACATAATATGATTTTAGCACATTCTTGGCCAAAGTCACGAACCCTTAATTAACATCGAAAAGATCATTATTTCAGCGATTATTAGTAAACACAAAAACAAGCATATAAGGTTACGTTGATAGCCTTCCATCCAAAGCCCACAGCGGTGGGTGGGGTCTTGGGCAAGGATGGATGGGCATCAACATTATTTCTAGTAACTTCTTTAACTATTGGGCATCAGGTAAATAAGGATGCATCCATTAGCATTATAAGCATTCTTACTATGAAACCATTTTTTCAGTTGACCAATATCCATGCTCATAATAATATAAGACCGGAAGCATTTCCAAAACCGTGATAGCTAATAATGAATAAAGTTGTATCTAGGGGCAGCAACTTTCCACTATCCAAACCCATAGCGGTAGGTTAGGGGCCTTGGCCAGTACGGAGGGAAATCGCTGCCACATATCATTTCCTGGTGAAAACTTTCAATCATCACCGAAATGGAAATGCTTACTAGAAGAAAAAATTGGTTGAAGTAAATGATCAATAGAGAAGAAAACCTTCTTAAGTCCTTAAAGATTCTCCAAAAAACTGGAGCTGAAACAGGTTCAATCCGTATTATTAAACACATCCCTCCTCAACCAGGAGAATATAGAGACTATCCGCCTGATCTTCATCCGGCCTTGGTCAAAGCTCTTAAAGAAAAGGACTTCTCTAAGCTTTATTACCATCAATACCTTTCCTGGCAGCTTCTCCGTCAACGAAAAAATATTGTGGTTGTCACCCCTACTGCTTCGGGAAAAACCCTCTGCTATAATTTGCCAGTGCTTAATGCTATTCTTGAAAATCCTTCAGCCCGGGCTTTATATCTTTTCCCGACTAAAGCTCTTTCCCAAGATCAGCGAGCAGAGTTGGATGAAATCATCGCCCTTCTTCCTGAAGAAATAAGAATTTTTACCTACGATGGCGATACACCTCAAGATGCCAGAAAGGCCATCCGGACCAGGGGACATATCATCCTTACCAACCCGGATATGCTTCATACAGGTATTCTGCCTCACCACACCAAATGGATAAAATTGTTTGAAAACTTAAAATTCATAGTCATTGACGAACTTCATAACTACCGTGGTATCTTTGGCAGTCATTTGGCTAATGTTCTTAGAAGGTTAAAGAGAATTGCTCAATTTTACGGAAGTAAACCCCAATTTATTCTCTCTACAGCCACCATCGCCAATCCTTTAGAAATATCTGAAAAAATGATAGAGGAACCAGTTTCAGTAGTTAATCGCAGCGGAGCCCCCAAAGGAGAAAAATATTTCATTTTCTATAATCCACCTGTTGTTAACAAATTCTTAGGAATTCGGCGTTCTTATATCAATGAATCACGCTGGGTAGCTTCAATTTTTTTAAAAAACCATCTTCAGACCATTGTTTTTGCCCAAAGCCGCCTCATGACTGAAGTTCTGGTAACTTATCTTAAAGAAGATATCGAAACCAGCGTTGGTCAAGAAGGGCTTATCCGCGGTTATAGAGGAGGGTATCTTCCTTTAAAACGCCGGCAGATAGAAAAAGAGTTAAGAGAAGGCAAGACAAGAGGAATTGTCTCGACCAATGCTTTAGAACTGGGAATTGATATTGGTAGTTTAGATGTGGCTGTTTTAGCCGGATATCCAGGGACAATCTCCAGCACCTGGCAAAGAGCCGGTCGGGCTGGCCGACAAGCAGGAAAATCGGCTGCTATTTTGGTGGCCTCCAGCTCCCCCCTTGACCAATTCATTATCAACCATCCCCAGTATTTCTTCTCCAAAAACCCAGAAAAAGCTCTGATAAATCCCGATAATCTTTCTATTCTCATCAGTCATATAGAATGTGCCACTTTTGAACTTCCTTTTATGGATGGTGAAAAATTTGGCAAGGTAGACATCACTGAAATCCTTAAATTCTTAGAGGAAGAAAATTTAGTTCACCACTCCCAGAATAAATGGTTCTGGACTTCAGATGCTTATCCAGCCGATGGCGTAAGCCTGCGCAGTATAAGCTCTGACAATTTTGTGGTGATCGATACTTCCCAAAAACCTCAAGCCATCGCTGAGGTTGATTTTTCCTCAGCCTTAACCACTCTTCATCCCAAAGCTATTTATATTTGCGAGGGTGAACAATATTTTGTCGAAAAACTCGATTACCAGCAAAGAAAAGCTTATGTCAAAAAGACAGATGTCAATTATTTCACCGAGGCCATAGATTATACTAAAATCAAAATCCTTGATATTTTTACCCAAAAGAAATTAGCTCAAGCTCATATCGCCCACGGAGAAGTACATGTGGCTACTCAAATAGTAGGCTTTAAAAAAATCAAATTCTACACCATGGAAAATTTAGGCGCCGGAGATTTAAGTCTCCCCCAAAACGAGATGCATACTACTGCTTACTGGCTAAGCATCCCTGCCTCTATTTTTCAAAGTCTATCCTACAGTTCTGAACAAAAAATAAATGGCCTTTTTGGCTTGGCTTATCTTCTTCATCATGTCTCACCTCTGTTTCTAATGTGTGATCTTCATGATATTGGTGTCTCTATAGGAGATAACGTAACAGGTATGTCTGTCCCCCCCCGAGATATGCTTTCTAAAATTGGAAGAAGAGAAGCTCAACTCCTAAGAGAGGCTAAATTTGAGCCCAATATTTTCATCTATGACAATTATCCAGGGGGAATAGGGCTTAGCCCTTCTCTTTTTGAACTCCAAGAAAAACTTTTCAAACACTGTAAAGAAACAATTGAAGCCTGCCCTTGTCAAGAAGGCTGTCCCTCGTGCGTCGGACCTTCCAAAGCCCTTGGCACTTTAGCCAAGCAGGTCGCTTTAGAGATTCTGACAAGGTTAATTGCCTAAATTCAACTCCTTCAGAATTAAAATCTAAATTCTTATGATTTAATAGAATTAATTTTAGCTAACTGCTTTTCTTCGCCCATGATGATCAATATATCACTATCCTTGATGACAAAATCGGCACGCGGAATAAAAGTTGTTTTTTCCGGAATCAACTCTTTAATAGCGATTACCTGGATGCCATATTTGTTTCTTAAGTCCAATTCTTTAAGGCTCTTGCCCATGAATTTTTCGGGAGGGGCTATCTCTTGAATCCCAAGCCCTGAAATAAGAGGGAGATATTCCAGGATATTAGGATTACTTAATTTAAGGGCCGTCTTTAGAGCCATATCCTTCTCTGGATAAATTACCTCTGTGGCCCCAACCGCTTCTAAAATTTTAGCATGATCTTCGGTGAGAGCTTTAGCTATTATCCTTTTAACTCCCATTTCATGTAAGTATAAAACTGTAAGAATAGAAGATTCCATCTCTGGTCCAGAGCTGACCACAACCACATCCATCTCTCCTACCCCTAAGGCCTGAAGATTTTCTTTAACTGTGGCATCCATATTAACGGCATGAGAAACAAATGTTTTTACTTCTTCTACCTTTTCTTTATCCTTGTCTACAGCTACTACCTCATTCCCTTTTTCATAAAGAGTTTTGGCCACATGAGCACCAAAACTTCCAAGACCAATAACTGCAAATTTCATGAAAATAAATCTCCTTTATCTTAACCTATCATAACAGTTTCTTCAGCATATTCAAATCTTCCGTATGATTTTTCTCTACTAAAAGCATATAAAAGGGTTAAAGGGCCGATGCGACCGATATACATGGTAAAGATAATAATAATTTTTCCAAAATCATTCAATCTTGGAGTTATACCTAAAGAAAGACCTACGGTTCCAAAGGCAGAAAAAACTTCAAATAAGATCTCCTTCATTGCCAATCCAGGTTGTGTCAGGAAAAGCAAAAAGGAAGAAAGGAAAATAATTAATATAGCTAAAGTTACCACCGTAAAGGCTTTAGTCACCAGTTCAACAGGGATGGTGCGGTAAAAGACATTGACCGATTCTCTGGCCGTAATTTTAGATTTCAGATAAGCAAAAATAACGCCTATAGTACAGGTTTTAACTCCCCCGCCTGTTGATCCAGGAGAAGCCCCGATAAACATCAACATGATTAAAAGAAAGATTATGGGTAAACTTAAAAGATTTAAATTCAGAGTATTGAAGCCGGCGGTACGGGGGGTGACTATTTGGAAAAAAGATGAAAAAACTTTATCTTTAAGGGAAAAACCAGCTAAAGCCTGATTCCATTCAACTGCCAGAAAAATGAGGGAGGGAAGTAAAATAAGAACTGCAGTAATTATCATAACCAACTCTGTATGAAGAGAAACCTTGATTTTCTTCCTTTTTATGAGCCTAAAAAAAATATTTCTTACTTCATCCAGCACCAGGAATCCAACTCCTCCTAAAATAATTAACAACATAATAGTCAGGTTTATCCAGATGTCTCCTCTAAAAGAAAGAAAACTGCCACTAAAAAGAGAAAAACCGGCATTGCAAAAAGCAGAAACTGAATGAAATACAGCTTTACAGATAGATTCTAACCACGAATATTCTCTCAACCAGCGGAAAAAAAGAGAGAAAGCCCCAATCCCTTCGAGAATCAGGGTATAAAGAAAAACCCGAGTTATAATAGATTTTATATCTCGGGGGGCAGTGTGGTGAAAATCCTGTTGAACAATTATCCTATCTTTTATGGAAATTCTTTTGCCGGCAGCCAGGAGAATTAGAGTAGAAAAAGTCATTATGCCTAATCCTCCCAACTGGATAAGAACTAAAATTATTATCTGTCCAATTGGAGTAAAAAAAGTGGCCGTATCCTGGACAATAAGGCCAGTTACACATACCCCAGAAGTAGATGTAAAAAGAGCATCTACAAAAGATATATGACCAGACCGGGTGGCTAGGGGAAGAAGGAGAAGCCCGCTCCCCGCTAAAATAGTAATAATAAAGCTAATAGCCAAGAACTGAGCAGGCTGAAATCTTTTTTCGCCTTTAATTTTCTTCCTCCTTGCCAAACAAATATCAAATCTATTACTTAAGCTAATTTTTGTCAATCAATAGTCAATCATCTCTTATCCTTTCATATTCAACCATCAGAAAGTATTTCTATATCCGTGGTCAGTGAAGATTTAAAGTTTTTTGAAATGCTTGCCAACCATCATCTTTATTTGACAATGTCCCAGCCATATGCTACTTTTTTTGAGGAAAATCATGAATTTCTTCAAACTTGTTCTTGGGGCTGGGGTTGTAGTCCAAACTGTTATCTTTATTCTCGTTCTATTTTCAATTTTTTCCTGGGCCATAATTTTCTTTAAAAGAAAAACTCTTAAGTCTGCAGCCTCTCAATCAAAAAAATTCCTAGCACTTTTCAGAAAAAGCAACAATCTGTCCGATGTCAACGAAGCTGCCAGAAGATATAAGGCAAGTCCCCTGGCCGTGCTTTTTCGGTCTGCTTTTAGAGAACTTTCTTACCAAACAAAATCCAACCCCAAGCTTACTCTTAATTCGGCTAAGTTAGAAAGCATTAACCGAGCTTTAATTAAAGCTTCCAATCAAGAAATTTCTAGGCTAGAGAAAATGATGAACTTTTTAGCCACTACCGGCAGTGTAACCCCTTTCATCGGTTTATTTGGAACTGTCTGGGGAATTATGGACGCTTTTCATAGAATTGGCATTGTTCGCTCAGCCAGCCTAGTAACTGTTGCTCCGGGCATTGCTGAAGCTTTGATTGCCACTGCCGCTGGGCTTTTTGCGGCTATTCCAGCAGTTATTGCTTACAATCATTATCTGCACCGTATAAAAGACTTAATCACCGAAATGGAAGATTTTTCCATCGAATTTCTGAATTTAGCAGAAAGAATTTATGGCGATTAGAAGACATTCCATTTCTAAAAGACAGATCGGGACTTCTCTCTCTGAAATAAATGTCACCCCGTTAGTCGATGTCATGCTTGTCCTCCTTATAATATTTATGGTCACTGCTCCCATGATGCAATCAAGTCTCGGAGTTAACTTGCCTCAGGCTGAAACTGAATCATCACCAGCTGAAGCAGGTCTTACTTTAACCATAACCAAAGACAGGTATATTCATCTTGAAGATTCGGTAATCAATCAATTTCTTTTGGAGAAAAAGCTAAAAGAATACTTTTTTGGCAAAGAGAAAAAAATTGTTTTTATCAGAGCCGATGAAAGGTTAACCTATGGTTATGTCATTCGCATTTTAGATATAGTAAAAAAGGCTGGGGTGGAAATAGTAGGCCTGGTCGTCGAACCAGTAGAGGTTAAAGGAAAAAAATGAGCCTGACCTCCTTTTCAAACCATGATACACCTTTCCAAAAATACATTATTCTATCCATAATCTTTCATCTTTCCCTTTTCCTTTTAATTCTTCTTTCCCCTTATTTTCCCAAATCCTCTTCTAAAGGGATGATCCATTATGTTAATCTCATTTCCCTCCCTCAAGGTGGCGGCGGTTCTTCTCTAGGAGGGAGCAAAGCTTCAGTCACAGCTCTACCTCAAAGAGAAACACTACGAGACTTAACCACTCCACCAAAATTTGAATCTCGCCCATCTTCAACTTTAAGACATCCCGTCTCCAAACCTAAGAAAGAAAAAAAAATACCTCCTAAAAAAAAGGCGGTTATTCAAAAACAAGCCCTACCCCCCACTGGACAAGGCAAGGCACAACAGGGAACCTCCTCAGGAGTTGGCTCAGGGGTGAGATTAGGTATAGGCAGTGGTCAAGGAACTGGAGGCGGTTTTCAATCCCCATATTCCTCTCAGATTGGCCTGGCCAGTTTTCCTTTTACTTATTATCTCCAAATAATTATGGACAGAGTCTCCAATAATTGGTTTACCTCTCTGGTTGAGCCTGGCTTAAGAGGAAAATTTCAGGTAACAGTCTATTTTAAAATATATAAAAGCGGTCATATATCTGATTTAAAAATAGAAGAATCGAGTGGATTAAGATCGCTTGATCTATCTGCTTTACGAGCCATTCAAACCTCAGCCCCTTTCCCTCCATTGCCTAAGGAGTACGATGAAGAATATTTAGGCATTCATCTGATATTTGAGCATTCCAAATGAAAATTAAATTTATACTTTTTTTTCTCGCTTTTTTCCTGGGGGGAACCCTCCTTCTTCATCCCCAGCAGGAAGTAGTCTTGAGCATTAAAGAAGGGATGCCAGCTATTCCTATTGCTATCCCTGAATTTATAATTCACAGTTCTTCTCCTAACCTATCTTCAGCTGCGGCTGATCTCCATCAGGTTATTGTCTCCGACCTGAAGTATAGTCGTGTCTTCCAGCCTCTGCCCAAAAGTTATTATGATTACATAAGGCCCTTAAATCCCCGTCAAATATTTTTCAAGGATTGGGAGTCCATCCAAGCTAAAATTCTTTTTGTCGGAGAAGTCTCCTCCTCAAATGAAAACAGCCTTTTTTTTGAAGGAAAGACTTATGATGTCAAGAGTGGTCGATTTATTTTCGGCAAACGCTATCAAGCTGAAAAATCTCTTCTCCGCCTAGTAGCCCATAAAATGGCTGACGAGATTATGAAAATTTTTGGAGAAAAGACAATTTTTACTTCTAAAATCGTCTTTATATCTAATAGAGATGGCAATGACGAATTGTACATGATGGACTACGACGGTTATAATCAAACCCGAGTAACTTTTAATAAAGTTAGAGACTATATGCCAGCATGGTCGGCCGATGGTCAAAAGATAGCTTATACTTCTTACAGAAAAAATAAAGCCGCTCTTTACATTTTAAATCCTTTTGAAGGAAAAATAACTGAAGTGTTCAACCAGGGAACAAATTATGCTCCTTCTTTCTCTCCAGATGGAAAAAAACTGGCTTTTTGCTCTACTGAAAAAGAGGGAAATCCTGAAATTTATGTCGCTTCGAGCCAAGGAAAAAAGATCAGGAGATTAACCTTTAATAAAGCAATAGATACAGCTCCTTCTTGGTCACCAACTGGCCGTGAGATTGCTTTTACTTCAGACCGAAGCGGGACTCCTCAAATCTACATCATGGATGCTGAAGGCTCAAATGTGCGGCGGATAAGTTTTGGTGGCAGCTACCATGATGCACCTAGTTGGTCACCTACGGGTGATCGCATTGCTTATGTCTCTCGAGTAGAACAAATATTTGACATCTATATTCTCAATTTGCGGACAAACCAGATTATAAAACTGACCGAAAGCAATGCTCGTAATGAATCTCCCTCCTGGTCTCCTGACGGAAGGCATCTTGTCTTCTCTTCCAACTTATCCGGAACTATTCAAATTTATACTATAGATTACGATGGAACCAATTTAAGGCGGCTGACCTCTGTAGGGGAAAATAAGCTGCCTGATTGGTCTCATTAGAAACTCAGGGGAAGGTCCCTAGAAAAGTTTCCCCTAGGTTTCCCTTAAATAGTGTTGACAGAGGTTGAGTTTAATTGTATATAATTGTGGGAGAAAAGGTGTAGCGATTTTCGTTAAGAAATTGACAGATAATAAAAAAATCTAAAGGAGGCCCAATGAAAAAAAGTCTTATTATTTATTTGTCCTTAATGCTGGTTTTTGCTTTCTTCATTTCCTGTCGGAAAAAAGTAGAGCAAGAACCCCCTCCTCCACCGCCTCAAGTTAAGGAACAGCCAAAAGTTGAAAAAGTTCAAAAGCCGGCCGTAGTTAAAAAACCAAAATTGACTGAAGAAGAAATATTTATGGCCAAGTCACTTGAAGAAATCAACAAGGAAGCCCCTCTTAAAATGATTCATTTCGATTTTGACCGCTATTTCATCCGCGACGATGCTAAGCCTGTCTTAGAAGCGGACGCTCAATGGTTGAAAAAATACCAAACTGTCAAAATCCTCATCGAGGGCCATTGTGATGAAAGGGGAACTGAAGAGTACAATCTTGCTCTGGGCGAAAAGAGGGCCAAGGCTACTTTTGACTATCTTGTTTCTTTAGGCATTTCTCCCGACAGGATGAAAATCATATCCTATGGCAAAAGCCAACCTTTAGATCCTGGTCACAATGAAGCTGCCTGGGCCAAAAACAGAAGAGCCAAATTTACAATCATAGCTAAATAATCTATGAACCGAAAGCTTTCTTCAGGGATATTTCTTATCCTTATTATTCCACTCCTTTTAATGGGGACCGATAAAAGTAAAAAGGCTTACGAATTAATTTACAAAGATGTCCAGCTGCTAAAACAAAAAATTATTCAGCTCGAACTAAACATCAAATCTAACTCCGAAGATATTAAGACTATAAAAAAGCAACTTGATGAAATCTTAAATATTGCCAAACTCCTTCAACAAGAACAGGCAAGTTTTCAGCAAAGCCAGAAAAATATTCCAGCTCAGTATCAAGTCTTGGTTGAAAAAATAGAAACGATGAACTCCCAATTTGCCAAATTCGCCGATGAATTAAGGGGAGTAAAACAGGCCTCCCTGCAGCAGTTTGCACGAAAAGAACAGCCGCCCCAAGAATCCACCTCTTCTCAACAAAAAGAGGAAAAAGCACTCAAAGAAAAGAAACAACCCCCTCCTACTCCTATCCTGCCCCCAACCATCTCTCCCCAGGAAGTATACAATACAGCCTATTCTGACTATTTAAAAGGAAATTTTCAATTAGCCATTGAAGGTTTTTCTCTTTACAGACAACAATTTCAAGAAAGCCCCTTAGCTGATAATGCTTTATACTGGATAGGGGAGTGTTATTTCAGCCAGAAAAAATTCCAAGAAGCTATCGACCAGTTTAACGAATTAATACTCAATTATCCTCATGGTGACAAAGTAGCTGCAGCTTATCTGAAAAAAGGAATAAGCTTAGTAGAATTAGGCAAAAAGGATGAAGCTCTGGCAGTTTTCAAATTATTAATTAGCAAATATCCTCTTGAAGAAGAAACAAAAATTGCCCAAGAAAAAATAAAGGAATTAATTTCTTAACCATGAGAGATATAAACAGTTTAAACAAAGTTATTCTCATTGGCCGCCTTGGACAAAGGCCTGAACTAAGATATTTACCTCAAACAGAAAGAGCTGTAGCCAGATTTACTTTGGCCACTAACGAACGCTATTTTAATCCTACCACCAACGAAAGCAACGTTAAAGCCGAATGGCATCGGATAGTCGTCTGGGGAAAACTAGCTGAATTTTGCGATAAATACCTTACTCAAGGCAAACAAATTTATCTCGAAGGAAAACTTAGAACCCGCAGCTGGCAAGATAAAGAAGGCCGTAAAAGGTTTACGACTGAAATCGAAGCCCAAAATATCATTCTCTTAGGAAAGAAAGAAGACACAACCATTCCTGAGGAATACTCTCAAGTGGCACCTTCTGAATTTCCTCAGGAAGAAACAGAAACTAAAGATGATCAAGAAGAGGATGAGGTCCCCTTTTAATCCCTGAAAATTGAGCTTAGTCAATAGTAGGATAGCTTGAATTTACAAGCCAAATTGTGGCAGTCATAAAGGAAACCTGATGTTGGAAGATGATGAGAAAAAGAAAGAATTGTCTTTTCGAAAACAAATAAAAGAAGATAAGAGACCCTGGGGAAAATTTAGAGCTTATCCCCATCAGCTAGCCAACAGCATCAAGATCATTACTATTAATCCAGGTCAAGCTCTCTCTCTTCAATATCACAATCATCGAAGCGAGTTTTGGGTAGTTTTAGATAAAGGGTTAGAGATAACAGTTGGAGATAAAGTTTGGCAACCTGAGGAAAACGAAGAAGTATTTATACCCCAAAAAGTTCCTCACCGCCTTCGTTGTTTAGGCCCTAAACAAGCCCGGGTTATGGAGATTTGGATTGGCCATTCAGATGAAAATGATATCGTCCGTCTCCAAAACGACTATGGACGAAACTTTCCTTAAGGTAGGATTTATATTTCTTTAAGCTTATCAGCTATTCAGCCTGGCTTAGGCCATAAGGAAAGCTTTGGGATATTTAACCAGCACTTTCTCTATAATATACTCTTCAATTTCTTGAGAAGTAGGTAAGATTATCGCCTTGCGCACAATGTTTTTTACAACTTTATATTCAACTGAGCGTAAGGCTCTTTTTACTCTAGGAATAAAAATAGGATTCATACTATACTGGCGCAAGCCAAAGCCAAGTAAGACTATGGCTGAGAGAGGGTCAGCGGCCATCTCGCCGCAAACAGTTACCTCTTTTCCTGCCTTTCGGGCTCCCTCAATAATAAATTTTATAAGTTTTAAAATAGAAGGATGAAGCGGTTTATAAAGGTAGGAAACTAACTCATTAGAACGGTCAACCGCCAAATAATACTGGATTAAATCATTGGTGCCAATACTCAAAAAGTCAACCTCTTGGGCCAAAACATTAGACAAAGCCGCTGCCGCTGGTACTTCGATCATGATTCCCAAGGGAATATTCTCATCAAATTTCTCTCGTTTTATTGTCAGCTCCTGTTTTACCTCCTGGAAAATGTGTTTGATCTCAGCTAATTCTTCAATCTCAGTCACCATTGGAATTAAAATTCTTATGTTTTTCAGGAAACTTGCCCTGAGAATTGCTCTCAGTTGAATTTTAAACAAATCTTTGTTGCGGAGAGAAAATCTTATGGCTCTCAATCCTAAAGCAGGATTGGGCTCTTTTTCAATTTTTAATTGAGGCAAACTCTTTTCACCGCCTAAATCTAAAGTCCGGATGAAAACTGGTTGAGGATAGGCTTCTTTAGCAATCCGGGAATAAATAGAAAAGTGATCATCTTCTTTGGGCACCGTATCACTTTGAAGATAAATAAATTCAGAACGAAAAAGTCCTATGCCCTCCGCTCCTAAAGAAAAAGCCAGATTCACTTCTTCAGGAAGTTCGATGTTGGCTAAAGGAAAAAACTTAAAACTATCTAAGGTAAGGGATCTTAACTTGGCTGTTTTTTTAAGTTCATGACGGTAAATATCATACTTCTCTTTTTTGCTGGAAAACTCCTTTCTGATGGCTCGAGGTGGATTAATTATTACCTCACCGTCAGTTCCGTCGACAATCAAAAAATCTCCATCTTCTACAACTTTGGTAATATTTCCTAAGCCAACCACAGCCGGGATATTTAAGGAGCGAGCCAGAATAGCCGTATGAGAAGTCTGCCCACCCATATCAAGGGCTATTCCCAAAGTATTTCCTCGGCTCAGCTTGGAGGCTGCCTCTGATGGTAAAAGTTCATGAGCCACTAAAATTTTTTCTGTATCATCTTCTCTTTCTTCAGGAGCAGAAGCCTCCAGGTTATTATAAATCTTACTAAGCACGTCAGATACATCTGATCTCCTTTGTCTGAAATACTCATCAGTTATCGATTCAAAAAGTTTTTGGTATTTATTATGAACTTGAGATATAGCCCATTCTGATCTGGTCTTTTCTTGCTTAATTATTCTCTGCAGTTCTGACAATAATGATTTATCTTCAAGAATGAGAAGGTGCGCATCAAAAATAAAAGAGTGCTCCTTTCCTATTTTCTTCTTTACTTGTTCTTTTATTTTAATTAGTTGTTCTTTTGTCCGGTTCAGAGCATTCCTCAACCTTTTTATCTCCTTATCCACCTGTAATAAGGGAAGGCTTTCTTTTCGGGCAGTAAAGACAATTCTGCCCAAGAGCCGAACTTTACCCATAGCAATCCCAGGAGAGACTCCAATTCCTCTTAGCCTAAAATAATCCATCACTCTTTCTCTTGGAATTTATCATCAATTAAAGCTATTAAGGCCTGCAGGGCATTTTTTTCATCCTGCCCGGAGATTCTTAGGATTATCTCTGAACCTTGAGTAGCCGCTAAGGTCAAAATGCCCAAGATGCTTTTGCCATCAATTTCATTGCCATCTTTTTCTATCCTGACACTTGAACTAAAACGATTGGCCAGGTTAACAAACTTTACGGCAGCTCTAGCATGCAGCCCAAGCTTATTTTTTATGGTAATTTTCTTCTCAACCATTGAAAAGAAAGAAATTATTACTTACTACTTAAAAGGGCGCTGGCTAAATGTATATTTTTCTTTCCTTGTTCCACTACTTTCCTGGCTACTTCTTTCAAATTATTGCTCCTTTGAAGAGACACAAATTTAATGAGCATGGGCAGATTTACACCAGTGATTATTTCTACTTTATTATTTTTCATAAAGCTAAAACTCAAATTGGAAGGAGTCCCTCCAAACATGTCTGTAAAGATAACAACTCCATTTTTCTGATCTACCCTTTTCAAACTCTGATTTATCTTCTTTTTTGACTCCTCAACATCGTCATACCAGCCAATGGAAATAGCTTCAATATTGACTACTTCTCCCAGAATAATATTTAGAGCATTAAGCAGTTCCTCGGCCAGCTTTCCGTGAGAAACTATAATACCACCTATCATCTCAGCTTCTATTCTTTTTTAAATTATTCAATCTTGATTTATTTTATCACTTCTCCTATCTAAACTTAAGTTTTTTATTTTTCCAGTAAGTACTTGTCCCAAATCATCCCAAAAGTATTTCCAAAACCGTTATAGCTAATAATGAATTTGTATCTAGAAGCAGCGACCTTCGGCCATCCGAGCCTATAGTGAGAGGTCTTGGTGAGGATGGGAGAAATCGCTGCCAAATTTCATTTCTTGGTGAGGAATTTCACTCATCACGGTTTTAAGGAAGCTTACATTTTTCCAAGAAGGGAAAGTTCCTTTGAATAATAAAATTAGCTCTTATTCAACCAGGAATTAATATTTAAAGCTCTTATTTATAGATATCCCGATGATACACTCTAATTTTATATCCCTTCTCGGTTAAATGATCCTTCAGTTCTTCAGCTATGACTACAGCCCTGTGCTTGCCTCCCGTACAACCAATGGAAACATTAAGATAGCTCTTTCCTTCTTCAACAAAATTAGGCATTAAATAATCAATAAAATTAAAGAGTTTAGTTACAAAAGCTTTTGTTTCAGGCTTTTCCAGAACATAATCTCTGACATTTTTACTCTTACCGGTCTTATCTCTCAGTTGATCAATATAAAAAGGATTGGGCAGAAATCTTGTATCAAAAACTAAATCAGAATCAACTGGAAGGCCGTATTTGTAACCAAAACTAACAACTAAAACTTGGAGTTTAACTTCTCTTCTTACCAATAATCTGGTCGTCAGCATTTTTCTCAACTGGATAATACTGGTAGCTGAAGTATCAATAACATCATCAGCTAATTTTTTTATCCTTTCTAACCTTTTCCTTTCTAAAGCTATATTTTCCAAAACTGATTTTCTCTGGGCTAAGGGATGCGGACGTCTTGTCTCTTTAAATCGCTTAACAAGCGTTTCATCAGAGGCCTCAAGAAAAATTAATCTGGGTGATATTTTTTTCCTTATTCTTTTTAGCACTTTTGGAAATTCAGAAGTAAAACCGGCCTCTCTAATATCTACGACTAAGGCTACCTTGCTAATCTCAACTTCTTTTCTCATCCAGAGATTGACAAAATCAGGAATCAATTTGGCCGGCAAATTGTCCATGCAATAATAACCCAAATCTTCAAGAAAACGGCTGACAATTGTTTTACCTGAACCAGATAATCCAGTTATAATCAGAAACCGGTCATTTCTCATTTCATTCTTCATCTTATTAGCGAGACGAAAGAACTCTATTTAGCTTTTTAGCTATTTCTTGAGGAGCAAAGTAACCTTTTTTTCTAAGGATATGGACTTTACAAGCTACTTCAATCAGAGTAGCAATATTCCTTCCTGGAGCCACTGGAATATTGATTTGAGACACTTTCTGGCCTAAAAGTTCACCTTCCTCAGGAAACTCAACGCCCAGCCGGTCATATTCTTTGCCTTTTTTCCACTTCTTAAGGTTAATAATTAAGCTGAGCTCAGCTTGGGCAGAAACCGCTTTAGGACCAAATATTTTTTTTATATTAATTATTCCTAATCCCCTAATTTCCATGAAATAGCGGCTGAGGCTGGGCGAGCTGCCCACTAATTTGCCTGCCCTTGTTCTCCTTAATTCTGTGACATCATCTGAGATAAAGCGGTGCCCCCTGCTAATGAGCTCTAAGGCACTTTCACTCTTGCCTATGCCGCTATCTCCTCTGATCAGAACACCGAGACCAAAAACTTTAAGTAATCCGCCAGAAATTGTTATTCGTTTAGCAGGGGTTTTATCCTGCCCGCTACTCATTTAACTTTTCTTCTTCCTTTTGAATAATCTCCAGAATTGAGCTTATGCTTCTGGCCTCAAGTATTTTTTTGAGCAATGAATTTGATTTGCGGACAAGATGGGCAATGGCCGCTAATATTTGAAGATTCAAGCTAGGATTTTCAGGAGATGAAACAACCAGGAAAAAAATATGAGAAGGTTTGCCATCCAAAGAATAAAAATTAACTCCTTTCTTAGAAATAGCCAGGAGGACAATCGGATTTTTTACTCCCTTCATTTTGCAATGAGGAATAGCCACTCCTTGGCCGATAGCTGTACTTCCCAAGTTTTCCCTCTGGATAAGTTTCTCACATAATTCTTTATCTTTAGTAATCTTGTTCCTTTTTTTCAAAAAATCAACCATCTCTTTCAGGACACCTTCTCTATCCTGATATTCCAGTTCGGGAATGATCATATCCTGAGGTAATAAATTATGAATTTTCAAGGCAACCTCTCACTTTCTCTATTCAGGCTCTATAAAGCCCAAATTACCATCTTTTCGCCGATAAATAAATACCCATTTTTCTGAACCTGTTTTCCGAAAAGCAAAAACATCTTTTTGGCTCAAATTAAATTGCAGAATAGCTTCTTCAAGAGACATGGGTTTAAGAGAATAATCATTGCTTTTAATTATTCTCGGAGTTGGCTCTTCTTTTTCCGTTAATGTAAACAATTCTTTTTCTCTATTTTTTCTTCTTTTTCTTTCTCTTAGCTTTTCTATTTCCTTTTTTATTCTCTTTTCCAGATTATCAAAAGCTGCACCTAAAGCAAACATCATATCTTGGGTCTCTTCGGCTGCATTAATGCTTATTCTTCTACTTTTGATGTTTATTTCAGCCTTATGGCGGTATTTTTCCACTGAAAGGATGATATCCGTTTCTATGGAAGAACCCAATATTTTTTCCAGGCCCTTTATTCTTCTTTGAGAGTACTTCCTAATATCGGGAGTAATTTGGGCATGACGGGCTGTAAAATTGATAATCATTTTCTCTCCTCCATCCAATACCTCTTTTTTCTCACATGAGAAGGGGGGATATTTAACTGCATTCTATACTTAGCCACTGTCCGTCGGGCAATTCTAAAGTTTTCTTTAGCTAAAATTTCACCTATTTCTATATCACTGAGAGGTCGTTTTTTATTCTCATGTTCAACCAGCTTTTTTATTTTTTCTTTGATTCTTAAGGATGATATCTCTTGGCCATAATCGCCCACCAGAGATTTATGAAAAAAATACTTAAGGGGAAAAACTCCTCGAGGGGTTAGCATATATTTATTAGCCACTACCCTGCCTACAGTTGATTCATGGACACCAATTTCTCGGGCTAATTCCATTAAAGTCAAAGGTTTTATAAACTCGATTCCTTTCTCTATAAAATCTTTCTGTTTGTCAACGATATATTTGGCCACTTTATAAATGGTCTGATTCCGTTGATCTAAACTCCGCAAGAACCAAAAAGCTTTTTTCATCCTATCTTTTAGGAATTTATAAGTTTCAGGGCTGTCCTGGGAGGCCCTGGCCAAAAGGCTTTTGTAATAACTATTGATTCTTATTCGAGGTATCCCTTCATCATTCAAGGCTATTTTTAAGTCATTGCCTTCTTGGCTGACAATAATATCGGGAATTACATAGAATGTTTTTTCCTGGCTGTATTTTCTGCCTGGATTCGGATCCAATCTCTTAATAACTTCAAGATGATATTTTAGAGAGGAAAAAGGGATATTCAAGATTTTAGCCAATTGAGCATAATCAGCCTTTTCCAAAAGATGGAGATGGTTTTCTACTATCTGGCGGCTCACTTCATCTTCAAGCTGAAGATAGTCCATTTGAGTTAAAAGGGCCTCTTTTAGTGACAGACTCCCTACTCCTACAGGATCAAATTTTTTAATTTTCTCTCTTACTTTATTCACTTTGGCCAGAGTAGATTTTGTCTCCTGAGCTACCTCTTCTTCGGAAATAGTTAAATAGCCATCTTCATTGATGTTGCCTATGATATAGCGGGCAATTTCCTTCTCTTTCCGATCAAAAAAAGTTAAATTGGCCTGCCAGTTTAGATGATCCCAAAGAGAAGGACTCTTAGATACTACATTCTCTAAAGGAGGGGCTTCTCTGTGTTCTAAAAAAAAAGACCTAAAACCGTTGTCAAAATATTCCTGAAAGTAAGCCTCAAAGTCTTCTTCTTCAACTTCCTTTGACTCCTTTTCCTCAGCTATTTCTTCCTGCGATTTGAGAGGAAGAGCTTCTTCATTCGTCTTTTCAGCTGTCTCATCTTCTACCTCCAGCATCGGATTCTGGGAAAGCTCTGCATCGATAATTTCTATGAGCTCCATATTAGTCAGAGGCAGGAGCTTGATTGCTTGTTGTAAAGCAGGGGCCAAGATTAACTTCTGAACCTGCCGCTGGTCTAAACGCTGTTTTAAGGCCATTTTTCTTCCCAAATTGAAATCAAATAATAAAACTAATCAAGAGAAAAATCATCTCCTAAATAGCTTCTTCTAACATTTTCTGAGGAAACCAGTTCTTGAGGGGTTCCAGCCAGTAATATCTTCCCCTTATCTATGATGTAAGCTCTCTCTGTTATTTTAAGTGTTTCTCTTACACTATGATCAGTTACGAGCAAACCCAGGCCTTTCTCTTTTAAAGAGAAAATAATTTTATGTAAATCAGAAATGGCCAAAGGATCAATTCCTGTAAAAGGCTCGTCCAAAAGAAGGAATTGAGGTTTGGTGATCAAAGCTCTGGCAATTTCCAATCTGCGTCTCTCTCCTCCAGAAAGAGTATAGGCTTTAGCTTTAGCTAATTTATCCAGTCCAAACTCCTTCATTACTTTCTTTAAATCTCCATTCTTTTTAAACTGAGTATCTCCAGAGGCTTCTATAATAGACAACAAGTTCTCTTCTACTGTTAAGCCTCTAAAGGCCGAAGGTTCTTGAGGGAGAAGCGATAATCCTCTCCTGGCTCTAATGTACATAGGATAATCTGTAATATCTTCTCCATTTAAATAAATTTTACCTTTATCCTGGGAAATGACACCTAAAATCATGGAAAAAGTAGTTGTCTTGCCAGCGCCATTGGGCCCCAAGAGGCCAACGACTTCTCCCTTATTTACTTTAATTGAAACATTATCAACTACTACTTTATGGTGATAACTTTTTTCGAGCCCAACTGCTTCTAAACAATATTTCATTTCTCACGATTTTATAATGGTAACCGACCTCTCCCGCTCTTTATTTTCAACGACGATTCTACCATCGGCCATATAAAAAGTCAATTTGTCCCCCTCAATCCTTCCCTTATTTTTATCTATCAGAACGGGATTTCCAGTAAGGATAATTGTCTCTCGTACCAGGTTATATTGGGCCTCATTTCCCTGTCCTTGACTTTCATTCTGGATGACTACTACTTCTCCTTTAGCCTTAACACTTTCCATTGCGCCCTCCCCTTTTTTCAGATTTACTATGATGGATCGAGCCGAAAGAGAGTTGTTTTTTACTTTTAGATAACACTTCCCTCCATAGCTAAGAAAACCTTGATCTCGCTCATAATTTAAGGTCTCCCCCCCAATCTCCATTTCTTCTTCTCCTCCCTTCTGGGGCTGGTAAGGGATAATCGTTTTTACGTTTCCTAAAGCAGAAATCTCTCCTTCTTCCTCCATAAGGGAAACCTCATCGGCTATCAGTGTTTTCTTTTCCTGCCACATTCTGACTTTCTCCTTAAAAAGGAAACGCTTCTCTTCTTCTAAATATCTCATTTCCTGAGCTGAAATAAAAACAGGTTTTTCTTTAGAAAAAAAGCCAAAAGCTTTTTCTTTTCCAGATTTAAGCCGGAAAGCAGTTTTGACGTCTCTTTTTAATGTCAAATTACCGTTATCCAAAACCATCTCCATCTCATCTCCGTAAATTTTGTTCTGGCTAAAGACAATACTGGGCTTAAATTTCTCTTTTCCTCTCACCTCCAGAGTGTTGGAGTCTTCAGACATTGACATCATTTCACCTTCAATAATTCTCAGCTCTTTAGAATCCTTTTTCTTTTCTGTTATTTTTGCCTTTTTCTGGGCTTTAAAGGCAGTTAGCTCTCCTCTACGGTTGAAGATAAAACTAAGGTTTTCACCCTGAATCAAAGTATATTCATTCTCGGAAGAAATAAATTTAAAAAGGCAACTACCCTGGGCATCAACAGCTTTAATCTTAGGGAGGTCAATAAATCCCTGAATTACTATCTGCTCTCCTTCGACTTCTCTTTTTGCACTAGAAGGAATGAGGAAATTTTTGCCGGCCACAACTTGTTCTCCTTCGGAGATAAGAGAAGACCTTACTTTACCTCTAAGAATAACGTTTTTTATCTGCTGTTCATCATCAGACAACTCAAATAGGGCCTGTTTAGCTGTTGCCTTGCTTTTTCCTTGAAATATCTGGACATCACCTTCTATAGTTCCCTTTTTTGTTTTACGACTGTAATCAAATCTTTTGCTTTTAATCAAAAAGGGTTGAGAGTTTTCTATACGGGGCTTTACTACAAGTTCCACTTTTTCTCCAAGTTCAAGTTTTTCCTTATTCATTAAATAGAGAAGCTTGAGCGCAGAACCAGAAAAAACTGGAGAGGTAAACTGAGTTTTTTTCTCACTTCGAAATGTTTCTTTCTTGCTGCTGTAACTTAGAGAAGAAGACTTGATGATGAGATCTTTGAATTTGATAGTAGCTTCCCCAGAAAGAAAGAAGTGATTACCTTTTTTATCATAAATAATCTGTTGGGCATAAAGGTAAATATCTTGACCTTCACTTTTTTTGAAAAAAATAACTTCAACATTTCCCTCTAAATGATACTTTTTGTCCTCTCCTATATAATGCTTATCAGCCCTAACTTTAAAATTACCTTTTTCCCCTTTAACCTCAAAATGCTCAATTTTTTCCTTCTTTTCTATTTTTTGAGAAGAGATAATTTCTTTTTCAAGAGGAGGTTTGGGCTTTCGTTTAAAATGAGTTATAAAGTTCCAACCGATTAAGACTAGAATGACTATTAAGAAAAGGACAGCCAGCAGCTGCATCGTTCTTTTCTGATTGATTTTCATTTTCCCAAATGACGGATTTAAAATTTGATGTCTTCTACAGCCAGTGAAATTTTATCTTCACCTAAATATCGGGAAAATTGAAGAGAATAAACCAGATCTATCCTCTCTCCTCTAAACAGAGTTTCGGCCCAGTCTCCTCTTCCCCAGGCTAAAGCTTCGAATATTCTATTTTTTTGTTTGAGCCATAGTTTAGAATGTTTTCCTTGAAGCTTTTGAGGTTGAGCTATGATTTCTGCTCCTCTAGTTAAAAAAAATGGTTTGGGATTGCCGATGCCAAAAGGAGCTAACAGCCAATATTTATCAAGGAACGAAGAGCTGAGTTCTGAGAAATTCAACTCGGCATCAATATAAATTTTTCTTTTCAAATCTTCGGCAGTCAGCCTGCTCTCAGCATAGGAATTAACAGCTTGTTTGAGAGTAAGAATTTTTTCTCTTTCTAACTCACAACCTACGGCTAAGGTGTGCCCGCCATAACTAATAAATAAATCTTTATATTCGTCCAAACAATTGATTAAAGGGAATTCTTTTATACTTCTGCCCGAGCCGTAAGCATGGCTGTCTTTATAGGCGAAAAGAAGAACGGGGCGGTGGAATTTATCTTTGAGCTTGGAGGCCACAATACCGATTATCCCCCGATGCCATTGCTCACAACCCATTACCAGAAATCTATAACGCTGGTCAAGCTGGCGGGATTTTATTCTATTTAGAGCCTGATTATATATATTTTCTTCTATTCTTTGCCTCTTGGAATTCATAGTATCCAAGGAGCGAGCCAACTCTTCAGCCTCCTGGAAAGATTCTGCAAAGAACAGCTTAACAGCCTGGTCTGCTTCTCCCATTCTGCCGGCGGCATTAATTCTTGGTCCTAAGCGGAAACCTACATCTCCTACTGAAATCTTTTTTCCTCTCAGCCGGCATATATCCAACAAAGAGTTTAAACCTATATTTGAAGTTCCATCTAAATTTTCAAGACCAAATTTTACAAGTAACCTGTTCTCCCCCCTTAACTCGGCTACATCAGCTATAGTAGCAATCGAGACCATCTTAAGGTAAGAAGAAAGCTGAGAAGACCTTTGATAGCCATCCAGAAGAGCCTGAATCAATTTAAAAACAACACCAACTCCGGCTAGCCTGTTATCCGGATAGCCACAATCAGGCAGAACCGGATTAAGAATGGCCAAAGCTGAAGGCAATTCAGAACCAGGCTGATGATGGTCGCTGATAATCACATCAATTCCTTTCCTCCTGGCCTGGCTAACAAAACGGGTGGCTTTTATTCCACAATCAACACTTATCACCAACCTGGCTTGGTTCTTCTCGACAATGTCCATATATTTTTCTTTAATTCCATAGCCATCTTTGAGCCGATTGGGAATAAAATAGCTCACTTCTGCGCCTAAAGACTGCAGCGCCTTTGTTAGAATCACGATAGAAAGAATGCCATCTACATCATAATCCCCAAAAATTAATATCTTTTCTCTCCTGACAATAGCTTCTTTTACTCTTTTTACCGCCTTTCTCATATCTTTCATTTGATACGGGTTATGCAAATCGTCTAAAGAAAGGTAAAGAAAATTAGAAGCTTTCTCTGGATCAGAAATTCTCCGATTTACTAAAACTTTAGAAATAGCCAAGGGTAGTCCTAATTCGGCTGAAATTCTTTCAGCCTGTTGGCCAGAAGGGTAAATTATCCAAATTGTTTCCTGCATTTAGGTCTAAATTTAACATAACTCTTTCCATTCCACAACTACGAAACTCAGTCTCTGGCCATGTATTTTTTCCTTTAGTTTTTTAACGGTCTTTTGAGGACAGCAGACCCTACATTTATTTTTCACCTTTTTTGCCTATTTGTCCTGCAGCCCGTTAAGGACAATGGGCCCTACATTACTCCTCACTCCTCACTGGCATGTATTAAGGAGTTGGCGGGCTGGATTGACTTTAAAAAATGTGAAAAATATAATGGAAAGACGATGATTGGCGATCTTAAAGAAAAACTTTCACGAACAAACCGCAATTTCAAAGAAAAATTTAGCCAATGGCTATCTACTGATAAAAGCAGGGGAGAAATTCTTGATGAACTATTTGAAATTTTAATTTTGGCCGATGTGGGGATAGCCACTACTGAAAAAATAATCAAATCCATTAAAGAAAAAAGCAAGAAAAATGATTCTTTCTCTACAATTAAAAGCCTCTTAGAAGAAGAGCTCTCAAGTATGCTCAAATCATTTCCTTCTGAATTAAATCTAAATTTCTCCTCTTCTGTGGTGATGTTTGTCGGTGTCAACGGAGGCGGCAAAACAACCTCTTTGGCTAAAGTGGCCTACCATTTTAAAAATCAGGGAAAAAAGGTTTTGATGGTAGCTGCTGATACTTTCCGGGCCGCAGCCCAAGAACAACTCACTATATGGGGGAAAAAATTAAATATCCCCCTTATAAAAGGGCAATATGGGGCCGATCCTGCCTCCATTGTCTATGATGCCCTTCAATCTTTTCGGGCTCATTCTTACCATCTTCTCCTTATTGATACCGCCGGCAGAATTCATACTAATGTCAATCTCATGAGTGAACTGGAAAAAATAAAAAGAGTAATATCTAGAGAAATTGAAGGAGCTCCCCAAGAAATCCTTTTAGTTCTGGATGCCAGTATTGGCCAAAATGCCCTGATCCAGGCTAAAGAGTTTCTCAAGTTCTCGGGGATAACTGGGATTTTCCTTTCCAAATTGGATGGAACAGCCAAAGGCGGGAGCGTGTTAAGTATTGTTGATGAATTAAAACTCCCCATAAAGCTGATAGGCATTGGGGAAAGTGAACAAGATATGCTCTCTTTCTCAGCTGAAGATTACATCAAGGCTTTGCTGGCAGAATGATTGAACTTAAAGATAGATCATATATGGAAATGGCCTATGCTTTGGCTACTAAGGCCAAAGGCTGGGCCAGTCCTAATCCATATGTGGGAGCTGTGATCGTTAAAAAAGGGGTAGTTGTTGGTTATGGCTACCATGAAAAGCCCGGAAAACCTCATGCCGAAGCCCTTGCGTTCCAGAGAGCCGGCTCCCAGGCGCATAACAGCACTGCCTATCTGACCCTTGAACCTTGCGTTCATTGGGGCAGAACCCCTCCCTGTGTGGATACCATTCTCAAAGCTAAACCAAAAAAAGTTTTTATTTCTGCTCTTGACCCTAACCCGTTGGTTCATAAAAAAGGAGTAAAAAAATTAAAGCAAGCAGGCATTGAAGTATCTTTAGGGCTTCTTCAAGAAAAAAACGAACGCCTTAATGAAATATACATAAAATATATTACTAAAGGCATTCCCTTTGTGGCCGCCAAAACGGCTGTTAGTTTAGACGGCAAAATAGCCACTAAAAAATATTCATCACAATGGATCTCTTCAACTAAAACTAGAGAATATATTCATTTTTTAAGAGGAGAGTTTGATGCTTTATTGATTGGTATAAATACCCTTCTTAAAGATGACCCACTTCTGACAATTCGCCATCCTTTCTGGAAACAGAAAAAACTAACGCGAGTAATAGTTGATTCTCACCTCCGTTTTCCCCTCAAAGCTAAGATCATATCTACTCTTTCCCAGGGAAAAATAATAATTTTCACCCTTCCCCAAGCCTCTGCCCATAAAGCCGAAGCCTTACGCCACCAAGGGATAGAAGTTATTCCCTTGAAGTCAGCCACGCCTCAAGTTGATTTAAAAAAAGTTCTCCGCTGGTTGGGTAGCCACCAGGTCTCAAGCCTTCTGGTAGAAGGAGGCAGCCACATTTTAACCTCTTTCTTAGAAAAAAGGTTGGTTGATAAAATTATTATTACTATCTCGCCTAAATTAATCGGCGGCCAAAATGCTCCTTCCCTCCTGGCAGGAAAAGGAGTAAACTATATAAAAAATTCATTGAAACTAAAAGATACAGATGTTTTTCAGATAGATGAAGACGTAATTGTCAAAGGATACTTTTAATGTTTACAGGTATTATCAGCCATTCTGGGCTCTTCAAGGGCTGGCGTCGAGGAAAAAAGGAAATAATAATCGAGGCCCCCTCTCTTTCTTCAAAATTGGATATAGGAGAAAGCCTGGCTGTTAACGGTGTTTGTCTGAGTTTAGTAAAAAAACAGAAAAATCTTCTCTTTTTTAGTATAGCAGAAGAAACCTTGACCAAAACTAACCTAAGCCGTTTACTGCCGGGGGAAATCCTCAATCTTGAACTGCCCCTCACTCTTAACTCTCCTCTTGGGGGACACCTGGTGACTGGTCACGTCGATGGCCAAGGTAAAGTTGAACAAATAATCAGCAAAAATAGGAGCAAGCGTTTGACCCTTTCTTTTCCGCCAGAACTCAAAGCTTATTTTATTCCCAAAGGCTCAGTAGCCGTCAATGGGGTTAGCTTAACTATAGCCTCTATTAGTGCTTCTTCTTTTCAAGTGGAACTTATTCCAATCACCCTAAAAAACACCAATTTAGGCGGCTTAAAGCGAGGCGATGAGGTTAACCTGGAATGTGACATAATTGGCAAATATGTGTATAATTGGATAAGAGAAATAAAGAATATAAAAGCTTGAGGCTCTAAAGATGAATAGCAAAAAAGGAACAGTTTCAGTCGAAAAAGCTATCGAGGCCGTAAAGGCTGGCAGGATGATAATTATTGTCGATGATGAGGACCGAGAAAATGAAGGCGACCTGATGGTGGCCGCTGAAAAAGTAACTCCACCTATGATAAATTTTATGAGTAAGCACGGCCGAGGGCTAATCTGTCTGCCTTTAACCAAAGAAAGGCTCAAAGAGCTGGATATCCCTTTAATGGTTAAGGAAAATACGGCTCGCTTTGAAACCGCTTTTACGGTATCTATCGACGCTAAAGAAGGAGTGACCACCGGCATTTCTGCTTATGACAGAGCTCAAACAATTAAAATTGCTGTCGACCCTCAAACTAAGCCTTCTGATTTAGCCCGACCTGGCCACATTTTCCCCTTACAGGCTAGAGATGGAGGTGTCCTGGAAAGAGCTGGCCAAACAGAAGCGGCCGTGGATATGGCTCGCCTGGCCGGCTTAAAACCTGCGGGTGTCATCTGTGAGATTATGAATGAGGATGGTTCCATGGCCCGGCTGCCTCAATTGGAAAAATTCAGCCAAACCTATGACATTCCTATTTTAACCATCGCTGATCTTATTAGATACCGAATGAAACATGAGCGCCTGGTCAAGAAGATTGAAGAAGCGGATTTACCTACCCATTTTGGCCATTTTAAGATTCTGCTTTTTGAAGACATTATCCATAAAGAATGCCATTTAGCCCTGGTTAAAGGCGAAATCAAAAAAAACGAGCCTGTTCTTGTTCGTGCCCATTCCCAGTGTTTAACCGGTGATACCTTCGCTTCTGCCCGCTGTGATTGTGGGGCTCAGCTTCATCAAGCCATGAAAATGATTAACAAGGAAGGAAAAGGAATAATTCTCTATATGCTCAATCAAGAAGGAAGAGGAATTGGTTTGGTCAACAAGATTAAAGCTTACGCTCTCCAGGATAAAGGAATGGATACAGTCGAAGCCAATTGTAAATTGGGATTTAAGCCTGATCACAGAGATTACGGCATCGGAGCTCAAATCTTAGCTTCCTTGGGAGCAACTAAACTCCGCTTGATTACCAATAATCCTCGGAAATTCATTGGCCTTGCTGGTTACGGTCTGGAAATTGTGGAGAGAGTGGCTATTGAAATTCCTCCTAATAGTAATAATTTTAAATATTTAAAAACTAAAAAAGAAAAAATGGGGCATATTTTAGAGATGGTTTAAATCTCTATAAAGCCTCAAGGAATTGTTCAGAAGTGGGGGAGAAATTAAAATCGCTATCCGCCAGCCAAAAAATAAAATTATTTGAACAACAATTAAAGAACCTTCAAGAGGGAGAGAAAAGAACATTCTTGTTGCAAACGATTGAGGATAAAGAACTCCCTTCCTCAGTCCAGGCAGCCGCCCTTAAAGCCCTGAGCCAGTCTTCGTTTCAAGCAGAAGCTGTTCTAAAAAAATATGTCAGCTACAATTCTCGAATTATAGCCAGAGCCGCCAAAAAAGCTTTAAAAGAAATAAAACAACGACAGAATAAAGATAAAAGACTGTCCACCTTAGTTTTAAGAAAAATAAAATCTACTAAAGAGAAACAAAAAAGACTGAAGATAATTAAGTCCATTGCTGGGGTAGATGGAGCCTGGGTAAATGAAGTTTTACTGGCAGCCCTTGAAGATCCATCAGAAGAGATTAGAAATTTCATTATTAGGGAATTAGCTCAAAGAGAAGATCTTAAATTGGACAGCCTTTACCAAAAGCTGCTTCATCCTCCATGGTATGCTAAAAGTGCTGTCCTAAAAATCTTATCCTATAAAAAAGATCCTCTCACCTTAGGCTTAATTGAAACCGTTATCGATGATCCAAATGTGGATGTCAGAATAAGCGCAGCTCAGGCCTTAGGAAAAATTGGAGGGGAAGAAGCCCTTCTTCTGCTTAACAAATTAGCTCAAGACAAAAATCGATTCGTCAGAAAATCAGCCGAGAAAGGCATAAACAAAGCCAGCCGCCTAAAATTCAGCTGAGCATAAAGGGGGAGTGTCCCCTAAAATTGGGATTGTCCCCCTTTATCCAGGATAAAAGTTACCGGGCCATCATTAATTAAACTGACTTCCATCAGGGCCCCAAAAATCCCTGTTTCAATCTTTATCCCTCGCTCTCTAATTAGCTTAACGAAGTAATTGAAAAGGGCCTCGGCCCTGGCAGGTTCTTCGGCTCGATCAAAGCTTGGCCGGCGCCCCTTGCGCAAAGAACCGGCTAGAGTAAACTGGGAGACAGCTAGGATTTCTCCTTCAATTTCAAGAAGGGAAAGGTTCATCTTTCCTTCTTTATCCGCAAATACCCTCAATTCTACAATTTTTTTGGCTAAATACTTAGCCTCTTCTTGAGAATCCCCTTTCTCAATCCCTACCAAAAGACAGAGCCCAGCTCCTATTTTCCCGACCACCTTCCCTTTAACTTTGACTGAAGCTTGTTTAACTCTTTGTAAAACAATTTTCATCAGATTTTCCTCAAGAATTAATCTTTGGACGGGAGAAAAGGTCTTTTAAACTCCTTACATCCTCATGATTAAAAAGCAAGTTTAAAACAAAATAAGCGATTATTCCTATTAGAATGGCTGCCAGTAAAATTCCTACTTGGCGGATAAAAACCAAGCGAGCAAAGTCAAAATTTCGAATGAAAAACCAGACGGCCACCCCCATTCCCAAACCACCAATAGCAGACTTCAAGGCAGATTTAAAAATTTCTTTTTTGTCCAGAGGCCCAATTTTTCTCTCCAGTAAATAAAAAAGAAAGAAAAAATTGATGACTGAAGCTATAGACAAGGCTAAAGCTATGCCCCCCACCCTTAAAGGAACCATGAGGATTAAAGAGAGGATGATGTAGCTAATCATAACAAAGAAGGCAACGATAACAGGAGTTTTTGTATCCTTAAGCGAATAAAAAGCAGGGGCTAAAATCTTTACTCCAGAGATAACTGGTAAACCGAAGGCAAAGAAGAAAAGACAAGAGGAACTCATAGCCGTTGATTGGGCATTAAACACTCCCCGTTGAAATAAAACTTGAATGATAGGCTTATTCAAAATCAAAAGACCAACCATTGCTGGGAAAGTTATGAAAAAGACAAGCCTAAAAGAAAAAACAAGTGTTTTTTTCATCTGAACATAATCTTGCTCAGCCGCCAAATCGGAAAGAGTTGGCAGCAGAGCGATAGAAAGGGCAATGGAAAAAAGACCCAAAGTTAGCTCCTGGACCCGGGAAGCAAAGTAAAGAGAAGCCACACTGCCCTCTTCTAGTAAAGAGGCTATCATCCGGCTGATGGCAAAATTTACCTGATAAATGCCAAAACCAAAAATGCCTGGAGCCATCAATTTGCCCACTTTGCGCACAGCCGGATGAGTAAAAGAAAGGCCGAATTTAAAACGCATCCCTTGTTTCCACAGCCAGGGTAGCTGAAAAGCTAGCTGTAATACTCCACCCAGAACAACTCCTCCAGCAAAAACAAAAGCTGGTTCTTTGGCTCGGGGAGCAAATAAAAGAGCAACGCCTATGATGGACAAATTAAATAAAACAGGAGTAAAAGCCGGCACAAAAAATTTATGAAAGGAATTAAGAATGGCCATAGCCAGAGCGGCTAGGCTGATTAAGAAAATATAAGGGAACATCAACCGAGTCAGAGCTGTAGTCAATTCCCATTTGCCCTGAATATTTTTAAAACCAAAAGCAATAATCCTGACCAACAAAGGAGACAAAACAACCCCCAACACAGTCAGCAGAGCCATAATCAGAGTTAGGTCAAAAAAGAAAGCGTTGGCAAATCTCCAGAGTTCAGCTTTTGATTTATCTTTTTTCACTTGGGTAAAGACAGGAACAAAGGCTGCGGTCATAGCTCCTTCGCCCGTCAATCTTCGCAGGAGATTAGGAATTACATAAGCTATGGTAAAAGCATCACCACTTCTACTTGTCCCCAGATAAAATGCCTGGATCACATCTCTTAAAAAACCAAAAATCCTGCTAAGGAGGGTGGGAGAAGCCACAGCCAAGGTTGACCGGACTAATTTTCTGTTTTTTTCCTGGTCAGTCATTTGCCTATCACCGGGATCAGGCTTTGTTATTGATATTTTAAATAGTCTATCTTATTGCTTCAGACTTTCTATTACGACCAAATCTGATCCCAAATCTACACTCTATATAAATACACTATACAAGGAAGCCTTCCAAAACCGGGTTAGATAATAATGAAGTTGTATCCAAAAGCAGCGATTTTCTTCCATCTGAAGTCCATAGCGGTGAGTGGCAGGATGTTGGCGAAGATGGGGGAAATTGCGACCACATATCATTTCTTAGTGAAACCTTCTAATCATCCCGGATATGGAAATGCTTGCTCCTATATAAATATAAGTTGACTTTAATCGCAGTTTTCCTTATCATACCATTCCCATAGAGGTAATAACATGGCTCATCATAAATCAGCCAAAAAACAACTCAGATATTCTCTCCGCCGCAGAGCTATCAATAAAAGAAATAAATCCCTGCTTCGAACCCAAATTAAAAATCTAAAAAAAGCTATCGCCAACAAAGATAAAGAAGAAGCTATGAAATTGCTTCCCCTTACTTTTTCTCTGATAGATAGGTCTGTCAAAAAAGGAACTATCCACGAAAACACTGGCCGCAGGTATAAATCAAGATTAAGTCGACAAGTGGAAATGATTAACCTCTCTCCTTCCAAGCAAGGGTGACTCGGGCTAAATGATCACAATAATTATATAAAAAACCCTCCAGAAGGACCTGAGCCGAAGCATCTGAACTCTTGATTTTCCAATCAATCTGGCTTAGTTCATTTAAAAAAAAATTCAAATCTTTTAGTGATAGTTTATCCACTAAAGAGAAAAACAAACGGTACTTATCTCTATAAAATTGGCCAAATCTTTCTTGAATATTGGGCTTGATTTCTTTAAAAATGCCTTTTCTATCTTTCTGCCTATCCCTCAACCAGAGTTTGGCCAAAAGAAGATCTCTAAAAAAGCGGGATATTATACCCACCAGTAATTCTGGCTTGGTTCCTTCTTTAAACAAATTATTCAAAATCAGAAGACCCTTGTTGAAATCGCCTTTTTCTAGGCTATCAGCTATTTCCCATTCGACAAATGATTTTACCCAGCCAGCTACCTGGTTGACATCATCCAGCTCAATTATTTTTTTATCACCAACAAAGTTGACCAGTTTTTCCAGTTCATTACTTATTCTTCTTAAGTCATTGCCCACTAATTCTTCTAATCTTGTTTTGGCCTCAGATGTAGCCGCTTTTCCTTTTAAAGAAAGTTCTCTATCAATCCAAGCCGAAAGAGAGCTTTTTTTTAAGGGTTTCAACTCTTTAAGAAAAACCTGAGACGGAGGAAAAGAGGAAAAGAACTGGAAAAGGGTAGACCCTTTCTTCATCTTGCCTGGATAAATAATTATCATCACTGTATGGCTGGAAGGAGAGGCCAGATAGTCTTTTAAAATACTTTTTTCTGTAGAAGAAAGAGCCCCTTTTCTACCGCCAGCCAGCTTCACTACAATTATCCTCCAGGTTGAGAAAAAAAAGGAGGGGGTTCGAGCTACATCGATAATTTCCATCCAGGAGTTATCTTCGAGATTAAATCTCTCTACATTGTAATTTTCAGCCTCAGCCGAAATTAAGGATTCCTTTAATTCCTGAACAAACTGATAAGCTAAAAAAGTCTCTTGGCCGTAAAAAAAATAACAGGGTAATATATTTCCCTTCTTAATTTCTCTGGAAAGAAAATTTGTCAAGCTTTTAGAATCCTTCTAAAATAGTTATAACTAAACTACGAGCAAACTTCTCGGCTACTTTATCAATAGCCTCTGTTTCGACTGTCTCAAAATCAGTCCCCTCAGGAACTTCATACTCTTCCTGATAAACAAAATAGGGGTTGGAAAATATGGTCTTTCGATTAACTAAATCCCTGAGGTTTATTTTAGCCGCAATAGTAATTTTATAGCGATCTGCTGTTCCTTCTCTGGTAAAAGCAATGGGAGAAGCATTAAAAGAAACTATTTCACCGCTTAAAACAGCATCAGCGCTTTGAACATCTCCTGTAATTTCAACTTTCCCTCGAGCCACCAGCTCATCTATAACTTTTTGAGTTAATTTAACATCTAATTCAAAGCGGGTCGTTCGGTTCTTGAACATTGGTACATTAATCTTTTTGATATGAACAGGTAGAGAACTGCCCATTCCCCTTAAATGATATCCACAATTTATGGCTAAAAGACAGACTATTGTCAACCAGATATATTTTTTCATTAGATTTAATTTAAATAACAATGTTTATCAGTTTATTTTTAACATAGATAACCCTTCTGACTTTTTTTCCTCTGATAAATTTCTGGACGCGTTCCAGGTTCAGGGCTCTTTCTTTAATCTCCTCTTGGTTTAACTCCCTCTCCACCTCTAATTTATCCCTTAATTTGCCATTAATTTGGATGACTATAGCTAGCCTCTCTTCCTGAGCCAATTGAGGCTCATAGGAAGGCCAAGAAGTTTTTATAAGAAAATCTTCATGTCCCATTTTCTGCCAAAGTTCCTGAGAGAAATGAGGTGCAAAGGGAGAGAGAAGAATCACCAATTTTTCCATGGCTTCCCTCAATGACTGCCGACCCAGCCTGGTTTTAATCAATTCATCCCTTTCACTCTTCATTAGATTAAAAAGTTCCATCAATGAGCTTATCGCTGTATTAAAATGGAATCTCTCCTCGATATCTTGGCTGACCTTTTTTATAGTTTGGTGAGTTTTAATTCTAAGCTGGAGAGAAGGAATATTCCTTCCTCTTTCGACTTCAGTTTGATTCTCCTCTTGTCTAAAGAGGTCTAAATTCTCCCCATAAAAAGCCCAAACTCGGTTTAAAAATCTAAAACAGCCCTCAATTCCCTTTTCATTCCAGGCAAATTCTTTCTCTGGAGGAGCAGCAAAAAGAATAAAAAGTCTTAAGGTGTCAGCTCCATATTTGCTGATCATGTCATCAGGGTCAACTACGTTTCCCTTTGACTTCGACATTTTAGCTCCGTCTTTGGTGACCATTCCTTGAGCTAAAAGTCTTGGAAAAGGCTCATCCAATTTGGTCAGGCCAAAATCTCTTAAAAACTTACAGAAAAAGCGGGCATAAATAAGATGAAGAATGGCATGCTCAACTCCACCTATATAGAGGTCTACCGGCAGCCAGTAATCGACCTTCTGAGGATTAAAGGGGAGCTTGCTTTCCTGAGGTGAAGTATAACGGAAATGGTACCAGGAAGAGTCGAAGAAAGTATCCATGGTGTCGGTTTCTCTTTTTGCCTTCCCTCCACATTTGGGACATCTTGTCTCGACAAAGCTTTTTACTTTGGACAAGGGAGAGCCTTCTTCTCCTTTAAACTCAACTTCATAAGGAAGAACTACTGGCAGTTCATCATAAGGAACAGGGACAATTCCACAATGCTGGCAGTAAACAACAGGAATCGGTGTTCCCCAATAGCGCTGGCGGGAAATCCCCCAATCGCGAAGCCTATAAAGAACGCTTTTACGGCCGAATTTTTTTTGAGTTGCATAGCGGACCATCTCTTCGGCCGCCTGAGAGGAAGATTTGTTGGAAAAAGGTCCAGAATTGACTACAATCCCATAATCCTCAAAGGCCTTATCTGATTCTGAAGGAGGAGGCTGTCCCTCAGGCACAATGACTACCTTAATAGGTAAAGAATATTTGCGGGCAAAATCAAAATCCCTCTGATCGTGGGCAGGAACAGCCATAATGGCTCCAGTTCCATATTCCATCAACACATAATTGGCAATCCAGATAGGAATTTCCTGACCGTTGAAGGGATTGATAGCTTTTTTGCCGGTATCAATACCTTCTTTTTCAGCCTCTCCCAAATCTTTTTTAAGATGGCGCTCAGCTAAACTCTTCTCTATCCATCTTTCTAACTTATCTCTGTGAGCTGAATCAGCTATCAATTGCCGGCCTAAAGGATGCTCTGGCGAGAGAACCAAAAAAGTAGCCCCATAAATAGTGTCCAGGCGAGTGGTAAAGACTTCGATAGATTGTCTGGATCCTTTAAGGGGAAAACTAACGTGGGCTCCAACACTTTTGCCTATCCAGTTTTTCTGCATTATGAGGACATGTTCAGGCCATTTTTCTAACTCCTGGTGGCCGGCCAGGAGTTCTTCAGCATAATCTGAAATCTTAAGAAACCATTGCTCCATCTCTTTCTGCCTAACTTCAGAATCACAGCGCCAACAGCGCTCGCCAATTACTTGCTCATTAGCCAGAACCGTCTGGCAGCGGGGACACCAATTTACCCAGCTCTTCTTGCGGTAAGCCAAACCTTTCTCTAACATTTTCAAAAAAATCCACTGGTTCCATTTGTAGTATTCAGGCAAGCAGGTATTGACTTCTCTCGACCAATCATAACTGAAGCCCAATCTTTTTAACTGCTTTTTCATATGAGCAATATTGGCCAAGGTCCAATCCTGAGGGTGAACTTCCTGAGTTATAGCCGCATTTTCGGCTGGCATTCCCAAAGCGTCCCAGCCGATAGGGTGAAGGACATTATATCCCTTCATGAACTTGTAACGGGCTATGACATCACCGATTGAGTAATTTCTGACTTGACCCATGTGGATTCTGCCTGAGGGATAAGGATACATTTCCAGACAATAATATTTCGTTCTTTGGGGATTTTCGGAAGCTTTATATACCTCTTCTTTTTCCCAAATCTTTTGCCACTTTTCTTCAATTGCTTGGAAATTATAGTCTTCGCTCATTTCTTGGTTCTTTCTTTGTTATCAATAGGGCTAATTACAAAGAAGTAATAAAGCCATTATAAAATCAATCATAAATATTAATTTTAACCTCTTTAAAAGTCAAGGCAACAGAGAACTTGACAAACAACTGCTTTTCTGCCAAGAATGAGGACTCAAAGGATAAATACTTAAATATAGATTGAGGCTTTTTTAAAGCTCAACGCTTTTTCCTTAATTATGTCAATTCTTGAAGTTAAACACCTTTCTGCCGGCTATGAAAGAGAACATGTGATTAGAGACATTTCTTTCTCTTTGGAGCAAGGAGAATTTGTTTCTATCCTGGGACGAAATGGTTCCGGTAAAAGCACTTTAATTAAAGCCCTGCAGCGGATGCTGAAAAATGCCGAGGGCGAGGTTAAAATCGATGGCCAAAACATCTCTTCTTTGCAACCTCGCCAATTGGCCAAAAAGATTGCCTATGTCCCTCAGATATTTGATTTCTCTTTTGAATTCAGGGTGGAAGAAATTGTAGTTATGGGCAGATACATCCACCAGTCGCGATTGAGCCGGGCTTCAGCCTCTGATCAGCTGGTTATTGAAGAAGTTATGGATCTAACTCAGGTATCTCATCTAAAAAATAAAAAAATCGCCCATTTAAGTGGTGGCGAACGCCAGAGAGTCTTTATTGCCAGGGCTCTTGCCCAAGATACACCTTTAATTTTTCTGGATGAACCCAGTTCACATCTAGACATCAATTATCAACTAGAAATCTATCAAATACTAAAACAACTTCAGCAAGAAAAAGGGAAAACTATTCTGACAACTGAACATAATATCAATCTGGCCATTCCCTATTCCCAGCGATTGCTCTTCCTTAAAAACGGGAAAATTCATGCGGAAGGCAGCCCCCAAAAATTAATTACCAAAACCCTTATTAAAGACGTCTTCGGAGCAGAGGTAGAAATTAGAGATAATCCTCATTCTCATTTACCTGAAATCTCTTTAAACCCCAAATTTCTGAATAATCAATGAGTTATCTAAAAACAAAATTAAGTCTTAGCCTCGCTTTCTTTCTCCTCCTAACCTCTAACCTGACTGCCCAGACCAAAACTATTATAGATGCTTTAGGCCAACCCTTTTCCTTAAAAGCCTCTCCCCAAAGGATAATATCCTTGGCACCTAACATTACTGAGATTCTATTTGCTCTTGATTTAGGCCCAAAAATCGTGGCTGTAACTCGTTATTGCGACTATCCTCCTCAGGCTCTTAGAAAAGAGAAAATTGGAGGAATGATAGATCCCAACCTGGAAAAAATTAAAGCCCTCAATCCTGATTTAATAATAGGCTTTCGAGGTAATCCTTTAAAAATGCTGGAGCGGATAAAAAGTTTAAATCTGCCTCTTTTTGTTTTAGAAATGGGTAATGAGCTGGAATCTGTTTTTCAGATTATCAAAAAAATAGGCATAATTACCTATAAAGAAGAAAAAGCAGCTGCTCTTATCCAGAAAATGAGGAACAAATACCAAAAAATCAAACAGAATCTTCAATATATTCAACACTGGCCAAAAGTATTTTTTTCTCTTCACGGTTTTGGTCTCTGGACCTGTGGCCGTCATAGCTTCTTAGATACGCTCTTAAGAGAAGCCAAGGGAATAAATATTGCTGGCCGTATAAACAGAAAGTGGCTCGTTTTCAATCGAGAGCAGCTAATTCATGAAAATCCAGAAATAATTATCATTGTCTCCAAATCGCCAAAGCAGTTTGCCCAGGCAAAAGAGTGGATAACCAATGAAAAATCTTTTCATAGGGTCAGGGCAGTCGTTAGCCACCACCTATATTATCTAGATGAAAATATGGCCACTAGGCCAGGTCCCCGCCTTATAGACGCTCTCCAAGAGCTGGCCCGTCTTCTTCATCCTCAATTCTTTGAAAACTGCTACTCAAAATGAAGTCAAAAAGATTTGAACTATTCTTCATTCTGATTGTCCTTCTCTTAGCTGGATTGTTATTGTCTCTGCTGGTCGGCCCAGTTCCCACCAAAATCCACCACCTCTGGAGTTTTATTTTCAACCACGATCAAACTTATGCTCCCATTTTCCTTGACCTCAGGTTATCACGGGCCCTGCTGGCTTTCCTAGTTGGAGCCAGCCTTTCTCTATCTGGAGCAATTCTGCAGGGCTATTTTCAAAATCCAATGGCGGGCCCTTTTGTCGTTGGAGTTTCATCAGGAGCTTCCTTAGGAGCTGTTCTGGCCATTTATATTGGCCTCAATTTTCAGTTGTTTGGATTTTCTCTTCAGAGTATTTTCGCCTTCGCCTCGGGTTTTGTTCTTGTCTATTTTGTCTATTTGCTGTCCCAGCGGAATGGACTATTTAAACTAGAAACGCTGCTTTTAACTGGAATTGCGGCCGGTGCTTTAGCTTCCTCTCTAACCTCTTTTTTTATATTCATAAAATCAGATTCTTTCCAACAAGCCGTATTTTGGCTTTTAGGCAGTTTCTCTCTAGCTGACTGGAGTCAGATTGCAGTTATAGCCCCTTATTTTGTCCTTTGCCTGGTTGGAGCCCAATGGATGGCTAAAGATATGAATCTTTTGGTTCTGGGAGATGAAGTAGCCCAATCTCTTGGTTGTTCTGTCAAAAGAGTAAGAAAAATTTTTCTGGCTCTTTCCACACTTCTGGCCGCCTCAGCCGTCTCTGTCAGTGGTATCATCGGTTTTGTCGGTCTGATTATTCCTCATCTTATCCGCCTTCTCATCGGACCAGACCACCGTTATCTTTTTTTCTTTTCCTGTTTAGCCGGAGGGGTATTTCTGGTTTATTCAGACCTTGTTGCCCGGACTATTCTTTTTCCAACCGAACTGCCCATAGGTATTATAACCTCCGGCATCGGTGCCCCTTTCTTTATCTACCTCCTCAATCATAAAAGATAATAAAGGGAAGTGTCCACCTTCAACCGGCCTCTGTTTTGCTTGCCGCTCCATAAAGCTAAATGTTACAATTAATTACACTCATGAAATTTCTGTTTGTTCAAGACTATCATCATAAATACCGCTATTTCTGTTTAGAACAGAGTTCACAAATTCAGGTTAAGTTTTCTCGCTGGCAAAAAATTTGGGATAAAGCCAGAAAAAAATTAATGCTCCTCCCAGCTAAAGAGATCCATCAGGAACAAGCTTTAGCCCGGGCTTTAAAACTTGAGGAAGAAAATGTCCAAATAATGGTTTCAGGCCTTCTTTCTCCCAAAAAATTAAAAAGTAAGTTTTACTTTTTTCTCCAAAAACAAAGGACAAAGCATATTTTCTTTCTTATAGGCGAGACTCTTCTCCTTCCTCTTAGCGGTTTGGCCGCTATTCTTCCCGGCCCAAATGTCTTTTTTGGGGTTCTGGCACTGCTAATGATTACCCATTGGCAGGCCTTAAGAGGAACAAACCGCCTTCTGAAAAAAACACCACAATTCATTCCCACCTCGCTTCTTAAGGAATGGGAAGAGGCTCTAAAATTAGAAAAAGAAGAGCATTTAATTTCAATATTGGATAAAATATCTTCTGCTTACGGTCTTCCCCATATCCGTAAGCTGCTCTGGAAATAAATTAAATTGGCCTCAAGCTTTGTTTAATATCCTTATTCCTCATGGCCTGCAGGGGACAGCAAGCCTTACAGGTATCATTGTTTACGCTCTACATTTATCTATTTGACAAAGGCAAGCTTTTATTTTATCTAATAAGTGCGATGTCGTTGACCTTAAATCAATTTGTTTTATTAGTGATTACTATCGCTGTAGTTGTAGCTGTCACTTTTCTGGTTATTTTTTTGTTTCAATTAAGAAAAACAGCCAAAGAAGGCGAGCAAACATTAAAAGATCTTCGGCTCCTTATTCAGAATTTCAATGAAACCAATCAAAGGTTTAGATCTAAAGTTGAAGATATGGGCGAAATTGTTGAAGTAACCAAAAATGCTGCTTCCAGTTTCTCTGAAATCCTGTGGTTTCTAGCCACTAAAATCATTAAACCCACTTCCAGATATTGGCCTTTCCTCTTTCCCTTCATTCGCCTCGGTTGGCGGCAATTAAAAAGAAAAAAAAGAAAGGAGGCAAAAAATGGCAAATAATAAAGGTTCAAGCGCTTTAGAAATCACTCTATCTTTTCTAGCGGGAGCTACGGCCGGTTTTCTGTTAGGTATCCTCTTTGCTCCTGCTAGCGGAGAAGAAACTCGTAAAAAAATTCAAGAACAAGCCACTAAAACCGGTGAAAAAGCCAAAGAAACATATGATAAAATTGCTCAGGAAGCCGAAAAAGGAATTAAAATTGTCAAAGAAAAAACCTCTGAAGGTTTAGAAGCTGTCAAAGAATTCGTCGAGAAAAAAAAGGAAGAACTGACCAAAAAATCTCCCGAAGAAGCCAAACAAGGAGAAGTCAAAAAGTAATTAACTCAGCCAAAAGACAATACCTTTTCTAATTAACTCCTGATAAAAACCAAAAAGGAGAAAGTCTAATGGAAAAGACCATAATAACTAAAATCGAAGCTCAGGAAATCCTTGATTCCCGAGGCAATCCTACTATCCGCACTTTTGTCACCCTTAATTCAGGCATTGTGGGCAAAGCCTCAGTTCCTTCTGGAGCCTCCACTGGAAAACATGAAGCTCTCGAGTTGAGGGATGGCGACTCTTCTCGTTTTCTGGGGAAAGGAGTTCTCAAAGCTGTTTCTAACGTTGAGAATATTATTGCTCCTGAAATTATTGGCCGTAATGCTTTACACCAAGAAGAGATTGATAAACTTTTGATAGAATTAGATGGTACTCCTTCCAAAAAAAATTTAGGAGCTAACGCCATCCTATCAGTTTCCATGTCCGTAGCCAGCGCTGCCTCTAAATCTGTTGGCCAGCCTCTCTACCTATATCTAAGTGACAGTGAGAATTTCCGTTTGCCTGTGCCTCAAATTAATATCCTCAATGGAGGCTCCCATGCTGATAATAATGTTGATATTCAAGAGTTTCTGATCGTCCCCGCCGGCAGGCCCAGCTTTTCCCAAGCCATCAGAGCTGCGGCTGAGGTTTTTCAAAACCTAAAAATTATTCTTCGTCAAAAAGGTTACAGCACGGCTGTGGGCGATGAAGGTGGTTTTGCTCCTAATCTCAAATCAAATGAAGAAGCTTTTGATCTAATCATGGCCAGTATTGAGAAGGCCGGTTATAGAGAAGGACAGGATATATTTTTAGCTATCGATGTGGCTGCTTCAGAATTATATTCTGATAATAAATATATATTCAAAAAATCCACTGGAATGAGCAAAACAGCTGCAGAAATGATAGATTTTTACCAGAAACTGATTGAGAAATATCCTATTATTTCTATAGAAGACGGTTTGGCCGAGGATGATTGGACCGGCTGGAAAAAATTGACAGAAAGATTGGGTCAAAAAATACAGATTGTAGGTGATGACATTTTTGTCACCAATCTTCAAAGATTTAAAAAAGGAATATCAGAAGGAATAGCCAATTCCATCCTCATCAAACTAAACCAGATAGGTACTTTAAGCGAAACTTTAGCCACTATCAAATATGCTCATCAAGCGGGATATACAACTGTCATCTCCCATCGTTCAGGAGAAACAGAAGATACTTTTATTGCTGATTTAAGTGTGGCTGTTGATTCTGGCCAAATAAAGACCGGTTCTTTGAGTCGAAGTGAAAGAGTGGCTAAATACAATCGTCTTCTTGAAATTGAAAGAGAATTAAAAGACAGAAGCCGCTATGCAGGCTCTCAAATCTTCGATAAATATTTATCCTAATTGAATATTCTGGCCTAATTTGCTTCTTTAGTAGATAATATGCTCTTCGGTAAAAATGTCTGCTCCTAAAGAAAGAAAAAAAAAGTTTCTGACTTCTTCAGCTATTGAAGTCAAATGTGTTTACGATGAAAATGACTTAAAAGGGTTCAAACCTTCCAATTCGTTAGGAAAACCAGGAAAGTATCCTTTTACCAGGGGAATCTATCCAACCATGTACAGAGGTAAACTCTGGACTATGCGGCAATATGCTGGATTCGGCACAGCTCAAGAATCCAATAAAAGGTATCGTTTTCTTCTTTCCCAGGGACAGACAGGTCTTAGCGTCGCTTTTGATTTACCCACCCAGCTGGGCTTAGATTCTGATCACCCCCAAGCTCAAGGAGAAGTGGGCAGGGTTGGCGTAGCTGTAGATAGCCTGGAAGATATGGCTATTCTTTTTAAAGGCATTCCCCTGGACAAAGTCAGTGTCTCCATGACCATTAACTCCACAGCCGCTATTATTTTGGCCATGTATCTGACCTTGGCTGAAAAAAAGAGAATTGCTTGGTCTGAGCTTTCAGGGACTATTCAAAATGATATTCTAAAAGAATATATTAGCCGTGGCACTTACATTTACCCTCCCCAACCTTCCTTAAAAATCGCGACCGATATTATAGCTTTTTGCCAAAAAAATGTGCCCCGCTGGAACACAATGAGCATCAGCGGTTACCACATCCGCGAAGCCGGGGCTACGGCTGTTCAGGAGTTAGCTTTTACTTTAGCCAACGCTCTTACCTATGTCCAATCAGCTCTCGAAAGAGGTTTGAAAATCGATGATTTCGCTCCTCGTCTTTCTTTCTTTTTAGCTGCCCATAACAATTTCTTTGAAGAAATAGCCAAATTTCGGGCAGCCCGCAGAATATGGGCTAGGATAATGAAAAATAGATTCAAGGCGAAAAATCCCCAATCCTGGAAATTCAGATTCCATACTCAAACAAGTGGAGTAACCCTGCTGGCCCAACAGCCCGAAAATAACATCATCAGAGTGACTATTCAGGCCTTAGCTGCAGTTTTAGGAGGAACCCAGTCACTCCATACCAATTCAAGGGACGAAGCATTGGCTTTACCCAGTCAAGAATCGGCCCGCATAGCCCTGCGGACCCAACAAATAATAGCCCATGAAAGTGGAGTAGCTGAGACTGTTGACCCTCTCGGCGGGTCTTATTTTATAGAGTGTTTAACCAATCAAATTGAAGAAAAAGTATCAGATTATTTAAAGAAAATAGAAGATATGGGAGGAATGCTGGCTGCTATTGAAAATGGTTTCATCCAAAAAGAAATCCAGGATAGCGCTTACCAGTTCCAAAAAAAGGTCGAGACTAAACAGCGAATTATTGTCGGTCTTAATCAATATCAACAAGAAAAAGAAAAAGTAAAGTTTGATCTGTATTATCCACCTTCCCAACAAGAAAGGGACCAGGTAAGAAGGCTGCAGGCTTTCAAAAAGACAAGATCAGAGCAAAAAGTCATTCGAAGCTTAGACGATTTGCGACGAGCCGTCCGCACCAGAAAAAATCTTATGCCCTTCTTCATCGAAGCTTGTCGAGCAAAAGCCACCCTAGGAGAAATGTTATCTGTCCTTAAAGAAGAATATGGAGTCTACCAAGAAGTTGTTTGACTTGATCCGCCAGCCATTTTAAGATAAAGCCATGTTGGGGAATTTAAAAATTAGAATTGCTTTTGTTGCCTTTCCTCTCCTTTGGTTAACTCTAACCGCCAGAGCCGTTGATAAACAGACGGCTTTACTCATAGATAAAGAGATAGAAAAACGTAAAATTGAAATTATAAAAATTCGCCGTTTTCTCCATATGAACCCAGAATTGAGCAACCGAGAATATCAGACAAGCAAATTGATCGCTTCCAAACTTATATCCTGGGGATTAGAAGTCAAGACAGGCATAGCCAAAACAGGAGTTACAGGTTTACTCAGGGGCAGCGAAGAAGGACTGACTGTAGCTTTAAGAGCTGACATGGATGCCCTGCCCATTCAGGAATTAGCAGAAGTGCCTTATAAATCACTAAACCCAGGAGTAATGCATGCTTGCGGCCACGATATTCATACTTCTATCGCTCTAGGCGTAGCCTTGGTTCTTAATAATCTCAAAGATCATATGAAAGGGAATATAAAATTTATTTTTCAACCAGCAGAAGAAGGCCCTCCTCCTGGCGAAGAAGGAGGAGCAGCTCTAATGATAAAAGAGGGTGTTCTCGACAATCCTCCAGTAAGAGCTATCTTTGCCCTTCATGTTTGGCCTCAAGACTTAGGCCAAGTCTTCTTTTCCTCCGGGCCAATATTGGCGGCGGCCGATCGCTTTCAGATTGTAATTAAAGGTAAAAGCGCTCATGCTGCTAGACCTTATGAAGGGATTGATGCCATCACTCTAGCCGCTCAAATTATTGTCGATATCCAGTCAATTATAAGCCGAATGGTCGATCCTAATGATCCAGCCGTCATTACCATCGGTAAAATTCAAGGAGGAACAAGGGCTAATATTGTAGCCGACGAAGTTCGTCTTGAAGGGACAATTCGAACCTTGAGTGAGGCTAATAGAAAACGGATCCCGCTTTTAATCGAAAATATAGTCAGGGGAATAACAGAAGCTTTTGCTGCTCAATACAGTTTTAAATTCCAGCCTGGTACACCTCCTGTCTATAATCATCCTGAATTAGCCAAACTTATGCTGCCCACCCTGGACCATCTTTTGGGAGAGAATAATGTCAAAGACATAAAGCCGCAGTTGGTAGCTGAAGATTTTGCATATTATTGCCAGAAAATCCCCGGACTTTACTTCTTTTTAGGCGTTAAAAACCCTCAACAAGAAACAATGGCTCCGCTCCATAGTCCCTATTTTAATCCTGACGAAAGAAGTATTCCTCTGGGTATAAAAGTCATGTCTCATCTTCTTTTAGATTGTCTCCAGCATCAAAGTACTCTGGCCGTAAATAACTCCCTCTTCTGATAAATAATGGCTTTCCCCTTCCTTTTTTTAAGCCTGTCTTTAGCTGCAGGCATCCTTTTCTTCCATTATCTTTGCCCTTCCTTGCCAACCATCATAGCTTTATTTGGAGTAAGTCTAATTTCAGCTTGGATCTTTTACTTTTTTAAAAGAAACAAGAGATGTTTGACCTTTATTCTTCTGTCTACTCTTTTCCTGGGTGCAAGCTTGCTGGGACTAGTTGATAAAAACTTTAACCAAAACTCTCTTCATAACCTCCACTATGAAGATTATATCGACTTCTACGGCACTTTGGCTAAATCGCCTTCTCTCGGTCAGGATAAATTTTGGTTGCTATTAAAAGTTGAGAGAGCCTCTTTCCAGAAAAAAGAAAAAAAAATTAAAGGAAATCTAAGGATTACTGTCTATAATTCTTCTCCCTCTATCTCCGCCAGAAACCTTCTGGTCGGCGATAAAATTAAAGTTTCAGCCTGCTTAACTTCTTCTCGAGGTTTTAGAAATTTCAACAGACCTTCACTCAATCTTTATCTTAAAACTCAAAAAATTCATAGGCGGGCCATTAGCAAAAGCCCGTTGCTAATAGAAAAAATTAAATCAGGAAAAAGGTTCTCTCTTTTAAGAGCTATTTCCTGGCTCCGCCAGAGCCTCCAACAAAAAATTGAGGAACATTTCCCATCCTCTGCCGCCTCCCTCTCTGTCCAAGGAGCAGTCCTGGAAGCTCTCCTTTTAGGAGAAAGAAATCGCCTGAATAATTCAACCTCCAGGGCTCTGCAGAACGCCGGAATTTACCATCTTATGGCTATCTCCGGGGCCCATATTGCTATAATTTCTTTCTTTTTCTTTTCTATCCTCAAATTATTTAGAGTCCCTGAAAGGTTATCATATATGCTGCTTATGCCTTTCTTGGTCTTTTTTGCTCTTCTGGTGGAAGGGCGACCTTCGGTTATGAGAGCTACCATCATGGCCTTAGCCTATCTTCTGGGAAAAATCATCTGGTCTGATGTTAACCTGATTAATACTATTTCCATTAGCGCCTTCTTTCTCCTGCTGCTTAATCCTTTCAGTCTTTTTAACGTTGGTTTTCAGCTTACCTTTGCCGCTACCCTGTCTATCATCCTCTTTTTTCCCAAAATTATAAAATATCTGCCCCGGCTACCTTTCAGAATAAGTGAAATTTTCTGCCTTTCCCTTACAGCCCAACTGGGAATCATACCTATTGTGGCCGCTGTTTTTCATAGAGTTACTTTCTCCGCTATTGTTCTTAATTATGCGGCCTTACCTCTAGTGGCAGTGATTATGGCAGGCGGCTATATTTTCCTTATTTTCTCCTTTTTTAGTTTCTGGCTGAGCCATCTTCTGGCTAAATTTATTTCCCTGAGCATCAATCTCTTAATCAGAACCTCTCACAGCCTAGACTGGCTACCTTTTGTCTCCTACCGCTTACCCAGCCCTCATTTACTGACAATCATATCTTATTTTGCCTTTCTTTTGCTTTTTCTAATCTCTTTTAAGGCAAAAAGACATAAATTATGGTTATCTTTTTGTTTCCTAGCTGTCTTCTTTATTTTAATTTATTATCCTTTTCCTTCCTCCTTTTCTCCCGGACTTAAACTGACTGTCCTTGATGTTGGTCAGGGTGAATCTATTCTTGTTGAATTTCCGGGACGGAAAAAAATGTTAATTGATGGCGGCGGGCTGCAACAAGAAACATATGATATTGGGGAAAACGTGGTTTCCCCTTTCCTCTGGAAAAAAGGGATAAAAAAAATAGACTATTTAGTTTTAACTCATGCTCACCCTGACCACTTGAATGGACTGAGAGCTGTGGCCAGAAATTTCAAAATAAATGAATTCTGGGAAGCCTTAAGTCCTTTAAAAAATAAAACCTACCAAGAATTCAAACGCCTCCTCCCCCCCGCTAACCGCCAGAAGAGGATGTTTAGAGGAGAAGTACATAAAGAAGGATCGACAATAATTAGTGTCCTTCATCCAGCCCGCCAAAATCCCTATGTGGTTAAAGTTGACAATGACCAATCCCTAGTCTTAAGACTTACCTACGGCCAAACCTCTTTTCTCCTACCAGGAGATATCGGCACCAAAGCTGAAAAAGAAATCCTAGAGACAGGACTCGAAATCCAAAGTCAGCTCTTAAAATCTCCTCATCATGGTAGCAAGACTTCAAGCTCAGCCGTCTTTTTAGAAAAAGTTAAGCCCCAACTTGTAATTATTTCTGTAGGCAAGGGGAATAGATATGGATTTCCTAATAAAGAAGTCTTGGCCAGGTATAAACAATTTGGCCTTAAAATTTACCGCACTGATCTTGATGGAGCAGTTGAGGCTTTATCTGATGGCCACAAAATATCAACCCGAACTTCGGTTATCCGCTAATGGAATTATTAACTAAATTTATCTTTGACTTAAAGACTTAAATCTATATAATTTAATTACAACCATTGTTTATAAATGAATTTTCTTATCTGAAGGAAAAAATCATCTTAGCTTAAGGAGGAATTTAAATGAAAAAAGGAGGCATTTTTCGCTTTTTAGCCATTATTGGCCTAGGCTTGCTCATCTTTTTTCCTCTGGAAGCCAAAAAAACCCAGAAAAAAACAGGGCCGCTCCTCAAAGAGTCTATCCTTAATAGCCTTAAATGGAGATGTATTGGGCCGGCTAATATGGGCGGCCGCATTGATGATTTTGCTGTAGTCGAATCCAACCCAAACGTCATCTATGTGGCTACAGCCTCGGGCGGAGTCTGGAAGACAATTAACAATGGGGTCACTTGGCAACCTATTTTTGACCAAGAAATTACCAGCTCCATTGGAGATGTGACGGTAGCCCCTTCTAACCCTAATATTGTCTGGGTAGGAACAGGGGAAGCTAATAACAGGCAAAGTTCTTCCTGGGGGAATGGAGTTTATAAATCAACTGATGGAGGCTTAACCTGGAAGAATATGGGGCTTAAAGATAGCCATCACATAGGTAGAATTGCTATTCATCCTGCTAATCCTGATATTGTCTATGTGGCTGCTTTGGGTCATCTTTGGGGACCAAACCAAGAGAGAGGTCTTTTCAAAACCGAAGATGGGGGAAAGACCTGGAAGAAAACACTTTTTATCGATGCTAACACTGGCTGTGTGGATGTAGCTATAGATCCTCAAAGTCCTAATATCGTCTATGCAGCCGCTTACCAGCGCCGGCGGCGGGGCTGGGGGTTCAACGGCGGAGGGCCTGGCAGCGCTATTTATAAAAGCATAGATGGGGGCGAGACTTGGGTTCGACTGACAAACGGCCTGCCTTCAGGAATTATAGGCCGCATCGGCCTTGATATTTACCGCAGCCATCCCAATATAGTATATGCTATCATTGAACATAAACAAGGAGGGGTCTTCCGTTCAGAAGACAGAGGGCTTACTTGGAAAAAAATGTCAAGTACTAACCCTCGCCCTATGTATTACAGTCAGATAAGAATCGACCCTAACAATGATCAAAGAATTTGGGTTTTAGGGGCAGCTATGTATGTCTCTGAAGACGGTGGTAAAACATTCAGAACGGACTATGTCCGGCGGACCCATGGTGATTATCATGCAATGTGGATAAATCCTTCCAATTCTAATCATATGATTGTCGGTTCTGATGGAGGCATCTACTTTTCTTATGACAAAGGCCGCAGCTGGGACTTTATTAACTGTTTACCCATTGGACAATTCTATGAGATAGGTTATGATTTACGTCAGCCATTTTATTATATTTATGGAGGCCTCCAGGATAACGGCAGCTGGGGAGGCCCTAGTGGCACTTGGTATAGGGAGGGTATAACCAACGAGGAATGGATAAAAATCGGAGGAGGCGACGGCTTTTATACTCAGGTTGATCCTACTAACTACAATATAATCTATGCCGAATCGCAAAACGGCAACCTCTTCCGTTTTGATTTAAGAACAGGCGAAAGTAAATCGATCAGGCCGGAGCCTGAAGATGAGAAAGAAGTTTACCGCTTTAACTGGAATTCGCCAATCTTAATATCTCCCCACGACCCTAAGACCATTTATTATGGAGGAAATAAGTTATTTATCTCTAGAGACAGAGGAGAAACGTGGACAGCCACCGAAGATCTAACCACCCAGCAGGATAGAGAAAAGCTACCTTTAATGGGAGTTCTTCCTGACAAAAACACTCTCTCAAAGCATGATGGCATTGCCTATTATGGAGACATTACCACCATATCTGAATCTCCTTTAAAACAAGGTTTACTTTATGTCGGAACTGATGATGGCAATCTCCAAGTTTCCCGCGATGGAGGAAAAACATGGCAGAACGTCATTAGCAGAGTGCCTGGAGTGCCAAAATACACTTACGTCAGTCGCCTGGTTGCTTCCCGGTTTGAAGAAGGAACAGTCTATGCTACCTTTGATGGACATCGAAATGATGATTTCAAACCTTATGTTTTCATGAGCACTGATTATGGCCAAACCTGGAAAAATATTAGCAACAATTTGCCTATGGGAGGAACAGTTAATGTCATCAGAGAACATCCACGCCAAGCTAACCTTCTATTTGTAGGCACTGAACGCGGCGCTTATTTTTCTATAGATAGAGGCAGCTACTGGCTAAAATTCAAAGGCAACCTGCCCACTGTCCCCGTCGATGACATTGCCATTCATCCCCAAAAAAATGATTTGATTTTTGGCACCCATGGACGAAGCATTTGGATCTTAGATGATATCACCCCTCTAGAAGAACTCAGTCAGAAAGTACTTAATTCTCCATTTTTCCTCTTTGACATCCATCCGGCTCTAATTTTTCACCCTTTTTCCCACAAAGGAAATTTAGGGCACAAATTCTTTGTCGCTCCCAATCCTCCATTTGGAGCTATCATCAACTATTATCTAAAGGAAGGTAATCAAAAAGATGTAAAAATTATCATCAACGATAGTCAAGGCCAAAAAATAAGAGAACTCTCAGCTCCTTCTCAACCAGGTATAAACAGGATTACTTGGGATCTTAGATATGAACCTCCTGTCACTGGGTTAGAAGGTCAAGCAAGACGTTATTTCAGAGCTTCAGGCCCTTTTGTTCTGCCTGGAGTCTACCAGGTGATTCTTCAAGTTGGGGGCCAACAGATGAAAAAAGAAGTCAAGGTTGAAGGTGATCCCAGAATTAATATATCTTTCGAAGATAGAAAAGCCCAGCATGATGCCCTTTATACCATCTATAAACTTTATCCTATTTTGAGCCAAGCCAGTAAGGCTACTAATAACATTAGAGGAGAAATACGTAAATTAGGGGACTCTCTCCAGAAAGTTCCTAACCTTCCTCAAGCTATAAAAGACCAAATTAAGGCTATCTCTCAACAAATAGATGGGATAAGATTAAAATTATTCGGCGATCCCAAATTAGGTTATCGGGGTATGCGCTATTCAATACGAGGAAGGCTATTTCTTCTCTATCGCTCCTTAGGAAGTTATACAGGTGCACCCTCTAAACGGCAGCTAGAGCAAATAAATCAAAAAGAAGCTGAACTGAAAACTGTTATAAACAGCCTCAACCGCCTAATCGAAGAAGATATTCCCCGCCTGAACAAACTCATGAATGAACAGGGTATCCCCCGCCTTTTTCCAGGGAAAAAGATAGAAATTCATTAAGCTAACAGCGGCGCCAGAATCTTTACATAAGTTATTGTCTTTTTTATAATAGCTGTTGAATTTTCTCTAAGAATGGAGGAACTAAATGAGATCAAAATTTTTAAGAGCCGCTATTTTAGCTTTAATTCCTTTAATGTTTTTTTCCTGCCAGAGGCAGGTCAAGGTTAAAGGAGTTTCTCTTCAGGTTAATTTTTCAGATCAGACTTTAACTGATAACCTCATGACTGATATTCAATATAAATGGAAAACCAGCCATGATTTCTTGAAATTGGATCGTGATTACAAAATATTTGTTCATTTCTGGCATAAAAATAACATGCTTTTTCAAGATGACCACTTTCCAGCCATTCCTACCTCAAGCTGGGAAGCTGATCAGGAATATTCATATACCAGAAGAATTTACATACCATCTTTTATTGATGAATATGACCCTGAGTTTAAGGGAGAAGAAAGCCTGAGGTTATCTATTGGCTTTTATTCTCCCTATGATAGGACTGGAAAATCAGCCCTTGAAGTCTCTAACAAAAAACTGAAGGTATTACCAGCTCCCCCTGATACGCCAGAAATTATCTACGAAGATGGTTGGTATAATCAAGAGAATAACCCTCACTCATTCCTCAAGCAATGGAGATGGACAGCCAAGGAAGCCCGGTGTTTGATTGACAACCCTCATCGCGACGCTCTTTTAGTCATAAAAGGAGGTATAAATCCTCAAGCTCTCAAAGAGCAAAAAGTAATTTTTAAAATCAATAACCTTATTCTGGATGAATTTATACCTAAAACAGACCACTTTAAAAAATCATACAACATAAAAAAGGAAATGCTTGGCGAAAATGACGAATTTTATCTCACAATTGCTACAGATAAAACTTTTATACCGGCCAAAGTCCTGCCAAATTCCCAAGATACAAGAGAACTCGGCGTCCAGATTTCCTTTATCTACTTCAGGTAAAAGCCACACTTAAAAAGTAGTTTCTAGTCTTATTTTTGGCTTTTAAGCTGGTTCAATTGTTGTTTGATTCTCTTCTCTTCTTCTTTGGTTGTCTTTAATCTCTGATTTGTCTGTTTAATACGCTTCTGAATATTTACCTTAGGAATTGAATCATCCAGGCTGTAAAACTCCTGCCAGAGAGCATTGATTTTAAGCATCAGCAATTGGATATATTCTTTTGTCCGTTGCAGCTTCTCTTTAAGTTCTAAAGCAGAAATCTGATAATCCATTTTATCGGCCTCCATTTGGCTTTGAGGCTTACTTTTTACTGGCCTTATATTCTTCATCGGAGTTTTAATTTTCTTGGGTGATTCTTTAAGGACGATGGGTGGAGACACGACCACAGCCAGACGATTCTTGTGCTTAGCTAAATCAGCGTTGGTAATTATTATACTCTTTTTACTCTTAATCTTAGCTCTTCTCTCTTTCTCTTTCTGGGCAAGTTCCACCAGATTTTGAGCCAAAATTAGAGAAGTGGCTAAAATAAACATTAGAGACCAGGAAATTATTCTTTTGATCATTACTTTTATTAATATTATGCTACACTATGCCTTGCCAACTGTCAATTCCTGCGTTGACGCTTATGGGGTCAGACCTTCATAAGTTTCATAACTTTAATTTTTACAATAATTCTAATAGCTTTTGTCCCTTACAAACCCACGAAATATATCAATAGAGAAGCATAATTTATGAAACTTATGAAGGTCTGACCCCCACAGCCTATATAGCATTCCTGCGGTAAACATCACCAAAACCACGATAACCAATAATGAAGAAGGTCACACTTATAGGCAGCAATTTTCCTCCATCCGAGCCTATAGTGGTGGGTGGGGGGTCTTGGCGAAGATGGAGGGAAATCGCTGCCAAAGTTCATTTCTTTATGGGGAATTTCACTCCTCACGGTTCTAGGGATACTTTCATTCCTGCCTCAAACAAAAAAGCATTTCTATATGAAAATTATTAAAAAAAGCTATTGGTCCCGCATTTAGAGATGCTTGCCTCAAATCTTGTCTCAAATACAGTTATTATTGGTCATTATGGAAATAATAACGCTTGCCTAAATTAGCCTCATCTTGAAAGAGAAAATAGAATATAGTATAGTCCTCAAAGAATGAATTTTCTCTTTTGGCTCTCATTTATTTACTGTGGAGTAAGCCGTTTCAGATACTTTTTATATTCTCTCCATTTTCTCAAATCCAAAAAAGCTTCTCTACCTGTAATAAATATTGGCAATCTTACTTTTGGTGGTTCAGGCAAAACTCCGTTAGCCATGGACATTTTATCTTTTCTTATAGAAAAAAATTATAAACCTGCCCTCCTAACTAGAGGCTATAAAGGCAATTGGGAAAAAAAGGGTGGTATTCTCTCAGACGGAGGCAAGATCCTGGGCAGCTGGCAGGATTGCGGTGATGAGCCATTTATGATTGCTAAAAATATAGCAAAAGCCGGCATCTTTGTTGGTAAAGATCGCTTCTCCTCAGCTCAAATGGCTGTTAAGCTTGGTTTTAATATTGCTCTCTTGGACGATGGTTTCCAGTACTATCCCCTCGCTCGCGATATCGATATAATCCTCTATGAAACTTCTCCTAATCTTCCCCGCAGGGAGTTTGACTCTTCT
>Ga0190360_1000056_pt1 | contig 55800 bp, 52 predicted proteins | sample 48721834_MG_FD_161271 | JGI IMG/M metagenome (GOLD analysis project Ga0190360, IMG submission 161271) | Hydrothermal vent microbial mat bacterial communities from Southern Trench, Guaymas Basin, Mexico - 4872-18-3-4_MG | ecosystem: Environmental > Aquatic > Marine > Hydrothermal vents >...
CTTGAGTTTGAGGCTACAGGGGCAATCCAGGATGGCCCAGATCTTACGCAGTGATTTCAAGACCTCATGGTCATAGGTTTTGGGGCGTTTGCGTTTGATCCTGCGGTGGGGATCGGCCACAAGGATGGCCCTGGGGCCCCTGGGGGGTGTGGATGGTGATTCTCCTTCCGGCATGACGCAGAAGCCAGGGGGCATAGGAGCGGTTGTAGCCCGTGAGTTTGGTGAACTCGTCAAGGATTTGTGATTTTTTCCTCTTTGAGGGGACCCTTTGGTAGTGCTTGGCGTAGGCGAGGGTGAGCTTTTTCCGAGTCATGAGATCCCACTGCTTCCGAGACATGGAAACCTCCTTCCCTGAGATCCTTTGGGAAGGAGATTAGGGGATTTGGGGTAGATTTTTACATGAGGCAACGATGGGGCTTTCGAATAGATTTTTGATGAGGCAAGTCGAGACCTTGACCCCTCAGGACCTTTCTGTTAACCTGGGGTCGTTCAAAGGACGGTTCCTCGGACCAGACCTTAACCCTCAAAAAACATTTTGTCAGGGGCATGACCGATATTTGGAATCAGGTCCTCGATTGTCTGAGGTCTACCCTTCCCCCCAATGCCTTCAATACCTGGATAAAACCCCTAAAGGCTAGGAGCGATGCATCGGGAACCCTGACCCTTGAAGCACCCAACAAATTCTTCAAGGAATGGATAAAGGAGAACTACTTAGACGTAATAGAAGACGTCCTGAAGGACATCCTGCACGAGAAAATACGTGTAGAGGTAGTAGTCAACAAAAGAAAACCGCATGAAGAACGCCTTTACGGAGAAGATGAACGCATCCAAAAAGCTTTAAAGGCCTTCAATCCCCGTTACACCTTTGACAATTTTGTCGTAGGTAGTGGGAATCAATTGGCCCATGCTGCCTCTATGGCTGTAGCAGATAACCCAGGAACCAGATATAATCCTCTCTTTATTTACGGTGGTGTTGGACTTGGAAAGACACATCTACTTAATGCAATAGGGCAGGAAATAATAACAAAGAGAAGGGTGAAAGATCCATTAAAAGTGTGTTATATCTCAGCAGAGGAATTTACGAATGATTTAATCAATTCGATCAGATTTGAAAAAATGGATGAATTTAGGAAGCGATATAGAAGTATAGAAGTTCTTCTTATCGACGATATTCAGTTCCTGTCAGGCAAAGAAAGAACTCAAATTGAATTTTTTCATACTTTCAACAGTCTTTATCAAAACAAAAAGCAAATAGTCATCACAAGCGATAAATTTCCAAGAGATATAGCAAATATTGAAGAAAGGTTGCGTTCGCGTTTTGAGTGGGGTCTAATAGCCGACATTCAACCTCCAGATATGGAGACCAAGGTGGCCATCCTCAAGAAAAAGGCCGAGCTGGAAAACATACCCCTTCCCGACGATGTCGCCTTCTACTTGGCTTCAAAGATCGATTCCAACGTCAGGATCCTCGAGGGATGCCTCATAAGGCTGGGGGCCTTTGCCTCTTTGACCAAGAGGCGCATCGATATGGAGCTGGCAAAAGAGGTTTTGAGACACGTGGTGAAGGAAGAAGAGCCCATAAACTTGGACCGCATCCTAAGCGGTGTATCGGCCTTCTTTAATGTGAAGATAAAGGATATTTGCTCGAGAAAGAGGATGAGGAGCGTAGTGCTGCCGCGTCAAGTGGCGATGTATCTTGCCAAGCGCCTCACCGATGTGCCTCTTGTGGAAATAGGGAGGAAATTGGGTGGAAAAGACCATTCCACGGTATTGTATGCCATAAAGAAGATCGAAGAGAAGGTAAAAAGGGACCCTGTATTCAAGGAGATGGTAGAAGAATTAGAGCGAAAGGTTAGGGGTTAATAATGTGCAAAACCGCTTGATCCTTTCCACTGGTCCAATACTGCATTATCGTTCTATATTTCTCTTTTTTCCACACTTTTAGCACCCTTGTGATTATGATGAGGAGGTATATCAAGAAATGAAAGTAATATTAGACAGGGATGAATTCCAGAGAGTCTTAGCCAGGATGCAGGGCGTAGTAGAAAAACGTAGCACCTATCCAATACTTTCTCACATATTGCTTACGACGAAGGAAAACGAGATCTCCATAGAGGCGACTGACCTCCAACTCGGGATTCGGGAGACGATGAAAGCTCAGATAGGCGAAGGAGGGAGAATGTGCCTTCCGGCGAGAAAGTTGTACGATATCGTAAGGGAGCTTCCGCCCGAACAGGTCCAGATCGAAAGCGGCGACAACTTTTGGGCGAGGCTCAGGTGCGGTTCTGTCTCTCTGGAGCTGCCAGGAGTCGATCCGTCGGATTTTCCAGCCCTGCCTGAAGGAGGAAAGGCGGCCATCTCCCTCCCCAACACCCAACTCAAAGACATGTTGGAAAAGGTAATCTTTGCCACTTCCTCTCAGGAGTCTCCCCTCAACTTGCACGGCGTTCTCTTTGAGTTCCTGGACAAAGGGGGACTGAGGTACCTCAGGATGGTAGCAACTGATGCGCATCGATTGGCGTTAATCGACAGTGAAGTGAAGGGAACTGGTTCTAACGAACAATTGATATTGCCGAAACGCGGCTTGGGTGAAGTTAGAAGGGTGTTGACCGAAGATGGAGAGGTGGAGATATACCTCGGTGAAAATGTAGTCAAATTTGTGGATGGGAAGAGGTTGGTCTCAATTAGGCTCCTGGAGGGACAATTTCCCGATTACAAACACGTCCTTCCCAAGGACCTCGAAAACAGGGTGATTGTAGACAGAAGGGAATTTTTGGCTTCGTTGAAGAGGGCCGATATACTGGCCAGCGAGAAGGGAGAGGGTGTGAAATTTAAGATAGAAAGTGATAAAATGGAATTGAAGGCAGGAGGGGCGGATGTAGGACAGATTGTGGAGGAAGTTGCTGTCCAGTACAGAGGTGACGCCATATCCATAATCTTCAATTCCAGATACCTGATCGATGCATTGACGGTTATGGAATCCGATCAAGTGATCTTCGAGTTGAGGGACGAGGAGAGCGCGGGTCTATTAAGGCCAGAGGGGGATAAAGACTACTTGTACCTCGTAATGCCTATGAAGATGACATGAAGGAGAGGATACGGTGAGAAGGGCTTCGGCTGTGACTTACAACGCAAGCCACATAAGGGTCTTGGAGGGCCTCCAAGCGGTGAGGAAGAGGCCGGCCATGTACATCGGAAACACAGACCTTGAGGGGCTACATCACCTTGTAGAGGAGCTGGTGGACAACAGCATAGACGAGGCTCAGGCCGGCTTTTGCGATAGGGTCGAGGCGATCTTGCACATGGACAACAGCGTAACCGTCAAGGACAACGGTCGGGGCATCCCTGTGGACGTCCATCCCCAAGAGGGACGACCGGCTCTGGAGGTGGTCCTGACGAGGCTCCATGCGGGGGGGAAGTTCGACACCAAGAGTTATAAGATCTCCGGGGGGCTTCACGGTGTGGGCCTCTCGGTGGTGAACGCCCTTTCGGAATATCTGGAGGTCGAGGTGAGGCGCGATGGGAAGGTCTACTTCCAGAGATATGAACGAGGCAGGCCTGTCACGCCGTTGCGGGTGAAAGGTTCGTCGGACAAGACCGGGACCTCCATTCGTTTCAAACCGGACTCCAAGATCTTCGGCGAGCTGGAGTTCAATTACGATCTACTCTCGCATAGGTTGAGGGAACTGGCGTTCTTGAACAAAGGGGTAGAGCTCTCGATCCTGGACGAAGGAAGGGGGAAACAGGAGCGCTTTCTCTACGAGGGTGGCATCGTTGAGATGGTCAGGTTCCTGAACAAGAACCGCAACTGTGTACATCCGGACCCCATCTACATCGCCGGCTTGAGGGATGGGTGTTATGTGGAGGTGGCCCTCCAGTACAACGACGGCTTCAACGAGAACATCCTCAGCTTCGCCAACTGTATAAAGACGGTCGAAGGCGGCTCGCACCTGGTCGGTTTCAAGTCCTCGCTGACCAGGACGATAAACTCCTATGCGTCACAGCAGGGCTTTTTGAAGGACCTGAAGGAAGGGCTCAGCGGTGAAGACGTGAGGGAGGGACTGGTGGCCGTCGTGAGCGTGAGGTTGCCTCAACCCCAATTTGAGGGACAGACCAAGACGAAGCTGGGCAACAGCGAGGTAAAGGGCCATGTGGAGTCGCTGGTCAACGAGGGCTTGGGTTCCTTCCTCGAAGAGAACCCCTCGGTGGCCAAAAAGATACTGGCCAAGGTCGTAGAGGCGGCCAGGGCCAGGATTGCGGCCAGGCGGGCTCGGGAGCTGGCCAGGAAGAAGGGGTCCCTTGAGGGGGCCTTCCTGCCGGGGAAGCTCGCCGACTGCCAGGAGCGCGACCCCTCCAAGAGCGAGCTCTACATCGTGGAGGGGGACAGTGCAGGCGGTTCCGCCAAGCAGGCGCGGGATCGCCGGTACCAGGCCATCTTGCCCATCAAGGGCAAGATCTTAAACGTGGAGAAGGCCCGCATGGATAAGGTGCTGTCCAACGAAGAGATAAGGACCATCTTTGCGGCGTTGGGCGTCGGGGTCTTGAAGGGGGAGATCGGCGCCGACAAACTGCGTTATCACAAGGTCATCATAATGACCGATGCTGACGTGGACGGCTCACATATAAGGACCTTGCTGCTCACCTTCTTCTTCAGGCAGATGGTACAGGTGGTGGAGAAGGGCCACCTTTATATAGCCCAACCCCCCCTCTACCGCGTCAAGAAAGGCCAGGAGACGGTCTATCTGAAGACCGATGAGGATCTGGATCAGTTCCTCCTGAGGAGGGCCTCTCAGAGGGTCAAGGTGGAGACCGCTCGAGGGGAGATCCTGCAAGGGGCCAGGCTCCTCGGAGTCTTGAGGAAGTTGGCCCTTTTCGAAGGGTTCCTGGAAGCGTTTGACAAGCACGGGCTTCCCCGCGCGCTGCTTTTGGGCTTGCTAAGGAGGAGGGTCAGGGCCAAGGGGTCCTTTAGGGAACGGATGTTGCTGGAAGAGTTGGTGGAGGAGTTGGCGGGTGAGGTAGAGGTCCACGGTCTAGAGAAGGAGGACGGCCTCTACTATCTTGTGGTCTCGGGGACGAACGGACGGGGATTGACCAGGAAGGTCAGCTGGGAGTTGGTGGTGTCCCATGAGTACAGAAAGCTCCTCGAGACCTATGGGGAATTGGAGGCCTTTGTGGAGGCCTTCCCCCTCCTGCTGACCGTCGGCAGGGAGCGGAGGAAGGTCCAAACCCCGGGGGAGTTCCTTCAGGTGGTGAGGGATTTGGGCAGGGAGGGGCTTTACATCCAGCGTTATAAGGGCCTCGGGGAGATGAACCCTGAGCAGCTCTGGGAGACGACCATGTCTCCAGAGAGCAGATCGCTGTTGCAGGTAAGGATAGACGACGCGGTGGCTGCCAATGAGGTCTTCTCGGTATTGATGGGGGAACAGGTAGAGGAACGCAGGAGGTTCATAGAGGAGAACGCCTTAGAGGTGGAGAACCTCGATATATAGGTTCCCTCCGAATAAGCTGAGGTCTTTCACTGCGCGGTAACCTGAAGGGTGGATGGAGACGAAGGCCTTGGGGGCCCAGAGAGGCTTCGGTAGGAAAGGGCGCTTATGGGGACTGTGGTGCTCGGCCTGACGGGGGGAGTCTGTACGGGTAAGAGCGTGGTGGCCCGGTTCCTCCGCGAGGAGGGGCTCACGGTGATAGATGCCGATGAGATCGGGAGGTCTCTGTTGAGGAGAGGGCAGGAGGCTTACAGGATGGTGGTGGAGGCCTTCGGCAAGGGGGTACTGGGGAAAGAAGGAGAGGTGGACAGGAGGAAGTTGGGGAGGCTGGTATTCTCGGACCCCTCTAAGAGGAAGCGCCTGGAGGAGATCCTGCACCCTCTGATCGAGGAGGAGATAGAGGATCGGCTGAGGAGGGCTCAGGGGGATGTGGTGATAGACTCTCCCCTGCTGATCGAAAGGGGCGATCACCGGAAGGTGGACTACGTCATGGTGGTCTACGCCCCTCGCCCCTTACAGATAGAGCGCATGAGGAGGCGCGATGGCCTCTCTCGGGAAGAGGCAGAACAGAGACTCAGGGCCCAATGGCCCTTGGAGGAGAAGATAGCCCAGGCCCATTTCATCATCAACAACGCAGGGCCCTTGGAGTACACGAGGGAACAGGCCTTAAGGGTCCTCAGGGCGATCAGGAGGTCCAACCAATAAGCAAAGGCAGGGAGGCATGGCCATGGAGGTGCTCAACCTAACCGAGCTGAAGAGGAAGAAGGTAAACGAGCTGATGGGGATCGCCAGGGAATTGGGGGTGGAGCACGCCGCTGGGCTGAAGAAACAGGATCTGATCTACGCGATCCTCCAAACCCATGCCCAGAAGAACGGGGTGATCTATGGAGAGGGGGTCCTGGAGATCTTGCCCGACGGCTTCGGTTTCCTCCGCTCCCCCGAAAACAGCTACCTGCCCGGCCCCGACGACATCTACGTCTCCCCCTCCCAGATCAGGAAGTTCAACCTGCAGACGGGGGATACTGTCTCGGGGCAGGTGAGACCCCCCAAGGAGAACGAGCGCTACTTCGCCTTGCTGAAGGTCGAGAAGATCAATTACGAGGACCCCGAGGCCGCAAGGGACAAGATCCTCTTCGACAACCTCACCCCCCTCTACCCCATGGAGAAGATCAACCTGGAGTACGACCCAGAGGACTACTCCACCCGGGTCATGGACCTCCTGACCCCCATAGGTAAGGGGCAGAGAGGGTTGATCGTCTCCCCCCCTCGAGCCGGGAAGACGATGCTCCTCCAGTCCATAGCCCACGCCATCATGGCCAACCACAAGGAGATGCACTTGATAGTCCTCCTCATCGACGAGCGCCCCGAGGAGGTGACGGACATGGAGCGCACGGTCACGGGCGAGGTCATCAGCTCCACCTTTGACGAGCCCCCTCAGCGGCACGTCCAGGTGGCCGAGATGGTCATCGAACGGGCCAAGCGACTGGTGGAGCACAAACACGACGTCATCATACTGCTCGACAGCATCACCCGCCTCGCCAGGGCTTACAACGCCGTGGTCCCCTCCAGCGGTAAGGTCCTCTCCGGGGGGATCGAGGCCAGTGCGCTGCAGAAGCCCAAGAGGTTCTTCGGGGCTGCTCGAAACATAGAGGAGGGCGGCAGCCTCACCATCATCGGCACTGCCCTCATCGAGACCGGCAGCCGGATGGATGAGGTGATCTTCGAGGAATTCAAGGGGACGGGGAACATGGAGCTGGTGCTTGACAGGAGGCTGGCCGACCGCAGGATCTTCCCGGCCATGGACCTCTACCGCTCAGGCACCAGGAAGGAGGAGCTGTTGCTCGACGAGTGGACCCTGCATCGGGTCTGGCTCCTGCGGAGGGTCCTCACCAACATGAACATCGTGGAGGCCATGGAGTTCCTCCTCGATAAGCTCCGTGGGACCTCCTCCAACAAGGAGTTCCTGGACAACATGAACCAGTGAGGGTTGCCCCTCGACGTTGAAGGGAGGGGCAAAAGGTGTTAAGAATTAAGGGGTATGAAGCCCCTGAAAGGGGGAATTTTTGTGGAGGGCGAGCCATGAAAAAGGGGATCCATCCAGAGCTTCACGACATCACCATCACCTGTGCCTGTGGGGCGACCTTCAAGACCAAGTCGACCCGCAAGGACTACAAGGTGGAGATCTGCTCGCGATGTCATCCCTTCTTCACCGGCAAACAGAAGCTGGTGGACACCGCGGGCAAGATAGAGAAGTTCACCAAGAAGTATCGCAAGTTCTTGGAGCAGCAGTAACTGAAGGGGATGGAGGGGACCTCCCGTGCGGGAGCAACTCCTCAGGAAGCTCGAGGAGGTGGAGAGGCGCTTTCGGGAGGTGGAGGGCCTCCTCGTCGACCCCGAGGTGATAAGGAACCCCGAGCTCTACCAGCGGTACGCCAAGGAGCACGCGGAGCTCAAGAGGTTGACGGAGCCCTTCCGACGCCTCAAGGCCATTGAAGAGGAGATCGCCTCCATAGGCCCCCTCTTGGAGGATGAGGACGAGGGGATACGGGCCATGGCCAAGGAGGAGTTGGCCCGTTTGGAGCGGGAGCGGGCCGAAGCCGAAAGGGATCTCAAGGTCGCCTTGCTGCCCAAGGACCCGAGGGATGAGAGGAACGTGGTCCTGGAGATCAGGGCCGGCACTGGGGGCGAAGAGGCAGCCCTTTTCGCCGCCGACCTCTTCCGCATGTACAGCAAGTACGCGGAACGGAAGGGCTGGGGGGTGGAGGTCCTGAGCCACCACCCCACAGGCATGGGGGGCTTTAAGGAGGTGGTCGCCCTCATAGAGGGGAAGGGGGCCTACAGCAGGCTGAAGTACGAAAGCGGGGTGCATCGGGTGCAGAGGGTGCCGGAGACGGAGTCCCAAGGGAGGGTCCACACCTCTACGGTGACTGTGGCGGTGTTACCTGAGGCGGAGGAGGTGGAGGTAGAGATAAACCCCAAGGACCTGAGGATCGACGTCTTCAGGGCCTCGGGCCCCGGGGGCCAGCACGTCAACGTGACCGACTCCGCGGTGAGGATCACCCACCTCCCTACGGGCCTGGTCGTACAGTGTCAGGACGAACGCTCCCAGCACAAGAACAAGGCCAAGGCCATGAAGATCCTGATGGCCCGCCTCTTGGAGTTGAAGAGGAGGGAGCAGGAGCAGAGGATCAGCCAGGAACGACGCAGTCAGATCGGCACGGGCGAGCGCAGCGAGAGGATCCGCACCTATAACTTCCCCCAGAGGAGGGTGACGGATCACCGCACCGGTCTCACCCTCTACAGCCTCGAGGAGGTCCTGGAGGGGGAGCTGGACGAGATCATAGAGCCCCTCATCACCCACTACCAGGCCGAGGCCTTGCGAAGGGCGGAGGAGGCTTGAGGGCCGTGCTCGAGCAAAAGCGGTGGACGGTCCTCAAGGTCCTTCAATGGACCACGGACTTCTTCCAGAGGAAGGGGCTGAAGAGCCCTCGCCTCGATGCGGAGGTCTTGTTGGCCCACCTCTTGGGCGTCGATCGGGTGGGCCTCTACATGAACTACGACAGGCCCTTGAGGGAGGAGGAGCTCAAGGCCTTCCGCGAGATGGTCCAGAGGCGGACCTCAGGGGAACCCATCGCCTACATCACTGGACAGAAGGAGTTCTGGTCTCTGTCCTTCAAGGTGAGCCCCGCCTGTCTCATCCCCAGGCCGGAGACAGAGGTCTTGGTCGAGGAGGCCCTCAAGGCCGCGAAAGAGGCCCCCCTTCCCCTCCAGATCCTGGAGATAGGGACGGGATGCGGAGCCGTGGCTGTGGCCTTGGCCAAGGAGCTCCCCGGGGCCGAGATCTGGGCGACGGAGAAGTCCCCCTACGCCCTGGAGGTGGCCCAGCAGAACGTGGAGCTGCACGGGGTGTCAGGGCAGGTGGTCTTGCTCGAGGCCGACCTCTTCCCCGAGCGGGGGCCCTTCTCCCTCATCGTCTCCAATCCCCCTTACGTGCCCACCGAGGAGGTCCTGCGGCTCGATCCGGAGGTACGGGACTTCGAGCCCCTGGAGGCCTTGGACGGAGGTCCCGATGGCCTCCTCTACTTCCGCAGGATCGCCTCCGGGGCCCGGCAGTACTTGAGGGCAGGGGGGTGGCTCGTCCTCGAGGTGGGTGAAGGACAGGACGAGGGGGTCCAAGGAATCCTGAAGGAGGCGGGTCTCTCCCGCTTCGGGGTGAGGAGGGATTATTCCGGGGTCAAACGGGTGGTGAAGGGGAGGCTCGAAGGGTGAGGGGGCTGCTGATCGAAGGGGGCGAGAGGCTGGTGGGGGAGGTGAAGGTGAGCGGGGCCAAGAACGCCGCCTTGCCCCTCATGGCCGCCTCCCTCCTGGTGGAGGGGCCGGTAGTCCTCGAGAACGTCCCCCATCTGAGGGATGTGGAGACCTTCATCCAACTCCTGGAAGGCTTGGGGGTGAAGGTCTCCTGGAGAGGCAAAGGGGTCCTGGAGCTCGATGCCTCCAGGCTCTCCGGGTTCACCGCCCCTTACGAGCTGGTGAAGGCCATGAGGGCCTCCATCCTCGTCCTCGGCCCCTTGTTGGCCAGGCTTGGAGAGGCGAAGGTCTCCTTGCCGGGGGGATGTGCCATCGGGGCGAGGCCTATAGACCTACACCTCAAGGGCCTCGAGCAGATGGGGGTGGAGATCCGCTTGGAGCACGGCTACATCCACGCCACGGCCAAGCGCCTGAAGGGGACCAGGATCTACCTCGATCTCCCCACCGTGACCGGCACGGAGAACCTGGTCATGGCGGCCGTTCAGGCCGAAGGGGAGACGGTGATCGAGAACGCGGCCCGGGAGCCCGAGGTGGGGGAGCTCGCCGCTGTGCTCCGGAAGATGGGGGCTTGGGTCGAAGGGGAGGGCTCTGGGGTCCTCAAGGTGAGGGGCCCTAGCCAATTGAGGCCGGCCAGCCACAGGATCATACCCGACAGGATAGAGGCAGGCACCCTCATGGTCGCCTCGGCCATCACTCAGGGCAACGTCTTGGTTCGAGACGTGCGGCTCGATCACTTGGAGGCGGTGGTGGAGAAGCTCCGGCAGACGGGCACCGAGATCAAGCCTGCCGGGGACCAAGCGGTGAGGGTGATAGGCCCTGCGAGGATCCTGAGCGCCGATGTCCGCACCCATCCCTATCCGGGCTTTCCCACCGACATGCAGGCCCAATTCATGGCGCTGATGTCGGTGGCCCAGGGCTTGAGCGTCATCACGGAGACCATCTTTGAGAACAGGTTTCTCCACGTGAGCGAGCTCCGTCGGATGGGGGCTGACATCCGCATCCAAGGCCCGAGCGCCATCGTGCAGGGGGTACCCTACTTGAGCGGGGCCCCTGTCACGGCCACGGACCTGCGGGCCAGTGCCTCCTTGGTGCTGGCGGGGCTCGCGGCCGAAGGGGACACGGTCGTCACGAAGATCCACCACCTCGAACGGGGCTACGAGGATTTCGCCGGGAAGCTCTCCGCCCTCGGGGCCAAGATCAGGGAGGTGGAGGTGGATGAAGCTGCTGGATAGCAGAGACCCGGCCTTCAGGAAGCGCTGGGAGGCCCTGCTTCAGGAGCGTTCCTCTTCGATGGAGGAGGCCCTTGAGGTGGTCCAAGGGATCCTCCAACAGGTGCAGGAGGGGGGAGATGAGGCCCTCGTGCGCCTCACCGAGCGCTTTGACGGGGTGAAGCTCCGGGTGGAGGAGCTGGAGGTCGAGAGGCAGCGGTGGCGGGAGGCCATGGCCCAGGTGGATGGCGAGGTCCTGGAGGCCCTCGAGGCCGCCGCCTCCAACATTGAGGCCTTCCACAGGCAGCAGTTGCGGGAGGGCTGGGTCGACTTCTCCCCCGGGGTGGTGCGAGGGGAACTCAGCAGGCCCGTGGAGCGGGCGGGGATCTATGTGCCCGGCGGCAAGGCCCTCTACCCCTCTTCCCTCCTGATGGGGGTCATCCCCGCACGGGTGGCCGGGGTGGAGGAGGTGATAGTGGTCACCCCCCCCTCTCCCGGCGGGGTGAACCCAGTGGTCCTGGCTGCGGCCGAGATCGCAGGGGCCGATAGGCTCTTTCAGGTCGGTGGGGCCCAGGCCGTGGCGGCCCTGGCCTATGGCACCCGCAGGGTGCCGCGCGTGGACGTGATCGCTGGCCCCGGGAACCTCTACGTAACCGCGGCCAAGAAGCTCCTGTACGGGGAGGTAGGGGTGGACATGTTGGCTGGTCCGAGCGAGCTGTTGATCTTGAGCGACGGGTCCTCCTCGCCGCGCTTCGCCGCGGCGGATCTGTTGAGCCAGGCGGAGCACGACCAGGAGGCTTGGATCCTGTTGATCACCCCCGAAGGGGCCTTCGCCGAGAGGGTACTCGAGGAGTTGGAGGCCCTCCTCGCGGAGACGCCGAGGAGGGAGGTGGCCTCTGAGAGCCTCAGGCGGCACGGCTTTGCCGTTGTGGTGGAGGACTTGAAGGAGGGGATGGAGCTCGCCAACGAGTTCGCCCCCGAGCATCTGGAGCTCCACCTGAAGGAACCCCTGACTTGGCTCGAAGGGGTGAGGAACGCTGGGGTCGTCTTTCTGGGGGATCAGACCCCCGTGGCCTTGGGGGATTACTACGCAGGGCCCAATCACATCCTGCCGACGGCTCGGGCGGCTCGGTACAGCTCCCCCCTGGGGGTGTGGACCTTCCAGAAGCGGATCAACTTCCTCTATTACGATAGGGGGGCCTTGGCTGAGGCCGCCAAGAGGGTCGTGCCCCTGGCGCGGATCGAGGGGCTCGAGGCCCATGCCGAGGCGGTGAAGGTGAGGGTGGACCATGGGTAGAAGGGCCGAGGTGAAGAGGAGGACTAGGGAGACGGAGGTGGCCGTCACCCTGGAGCTGGACGGCTCGGGGCGCTACCAGGTGGACACTGGCATCGGCTTCTTCGACCACATGCTGAGCCTGGTGGCCAAGCATGGGCTCCTGGACCTGGAGGTCAGGGCCCGGGGTGATCTCGAGGTGGACTATCACCATACGGTGGAGGACGTGGGCATCTGCATGGGGGAGGCCTTGAAGGGCGCCCTGGGGGAGGCCCGGGGGATAAGGCGCTTCGCATCGGCACTGCTGCCCATGGACGAGGCCTTGGCGATGATGGCCCTCGATATCTCAGGGCGTCCCTTCCTCGTCTACAAGGTGGGCCTGGCCGGCAAGGTGGGGGACTTCGACCTGGAGCTGGCCGAGGTCTTCTTCAGGGGGTTTTCCACCCACGGGGCAGTGACCCTTCATGTGAACCTCCTCTACGGCCGGAACCTGCATCACTGCTGTGAGGCCCTCTTCAAGGGCTTCGGGCTCCTGTTGAGGGAGGCCACTCGCTTGGAGCCCAGGCTGGAGGGTCCCCCCTCCACCAAGGGGGTGCTATGAAGGCTTGGGTGCCCTTCCTGGTGTTCCTGCTCCTCTTTCCCCTCCAGGGGTGGGGTAAGGAGGTGGTCCTTTTGCCCCTGTTGGTCAGGGGAGGGGTCGAGGGTGAGGCCCCTGCCCTCTGGGGCGGTGGCTGCCTCAGCAGGGGGGAGGTGCCCCCGGGAGCCCCAGAGGAGGTGAGGCAGCTCCTGGGGAGGAAGCTGAGGGAGCTCAGGCGGTGCGAGCTCGTGTCCCCTGAAGTAGACGAGGTCCCCCAGGCGATGGCCTCGGCGCCCCTCGAGGCGTCAAGGGAGATCGGGCGAAGCCTCGGTGCGGAGGCGGTGCTCCTCGGGGCCCTCTACCGTTATAGGGAGAGGGAGGGGAGCGCCCTGGGGGTGATGCGACCGGCTGCGGTCTCCCTGGAGTTGCTCCTCCTCAGGGTACGGGATGGGAAGGTCCTCTGGCATGTGCGCATCGATGAAGAGCAGCGCTCCCTCAGCGAGGACCTGTTCAAGGTGGGCCGATTCCTGAGGAAGGGCCTCAGGTGGTTGACTGTGAGGGAGTTCACCGAGGTCCTGCTGCAGGAGGCCCTGAAGTCCTTCCCTTCTCTGGACTGAGATGCTGGTCATCCCCGCCATAGATCTGAAGGGGGCGAGGTGTGTGAGGCTGAGGCAAGGCCGGATGGACGCCGACACCGTCTATTCCTCCGATCCTCAAGAGGTGGCCCGGCGTTGGGAGGCGGCGGGGGCGGAGTGGATCCACGTGGTCGACCTGGACGGGGCTGTCCAGGGGCGCCCTGTCAACGTGGAGGCGGTCAAGGGGATCTTGGAGGCGGTTCGCTGCAAGGTGGAGCTCGGTGGGGGCATCAGGACCCTGGAGGTGGCCGAGGGGTGGCTTTCCTTGGGGGTAGAACGGGTAGTGCTCGGCACGGCGGCCTTGAGGGACCCTTCGCTGTTGCGGGAGGCTGTGAGGCGATTCGGGCAGCGGGTGGCTGTGGCCATCGACGCCAGGGATGGGGTGGTGATGGTGGAAGGCTGGAGGGCCTCAAGCTCGAGGGACGCCCTCGAGGTGGCCGAGGAGCTCAAGGCCTCGGGCGTCTCCCTGGTCATCTACACCGACATCAAGCGGGACGGGATGGCCTCCGGGCCCAACTTGGAGGCCGCCCAAGAGCTCTCCGCCCTCGGTTTGTCCTTCATCCTCTCGGGGGGCATCGCCTCCCTCGAGGACCTGGAACGGGTCAAGGGGTTGCCCGGCTTGGTGGGCGTCATCGTGGGAAGGGCCCTCTACGAGGGGTTGATCGACCTGCGGGAGGCCATAAGGAGGTTTTAGGGGTGAGGCCCTCCCTGCTGCTCGCCACCTGGGGCGGGATGGGCCGCTCACCCGTGGCCCCGGGGACCGTGGGGACCCTGGGGGCTGTGCCCCTCTGGTTCCTCCTTCACCCCCTCCCCCTCTGGTCCTATCTGGCCGCCACGATCCTGCTGCTGCTCGCAGGAGGTATCGCCGCCTCCAAGGCTGAGGAAGCCTTGGGCAGCAGGGACCACCCGGCCATCGTGGTGGACGAGGTGGTGGGATTCCTGGTGACCATGGCCGCTGTAGATCCCTCCCCTTGGACGGTGCTGCTCGGCTTCGCCCTCTTCAGGTCCATGGACATCCTGAAGCCCCCGCCCATTCGATGGCTGGAACGGCGGATTCGGGGCGGCGCAGGGGTGATGGCCGATGACGTATTGGCCGGCCTTTACGCCCGAGCCCTCCTCGGCCTCCTCGGGCTTTGTTGACAGGGCAGGGGCGGGCAACTATCTTAAGGACCTTGGAGGTAGGGGATGACCTTCTCGGACAGGGGGAAGGAGGTCCTGAAGATCGTGGTGGAGGGGTATATAGAGACCGGCGAGCCAGTGGGCAGTCGGACGGTGGCGAAGCGCTGCAGCCTCAACCTGAGCCCCGCCACCATACGGAACGTGATGGCCGACCTGGAGGAGATGGGCTACCTCTTTCAACCCCACGTCTCGGCAGGTCGCATCCCCACCGAGAAGGGTCTCCGCTTCTTCATCGATGTGCTCCTGGAGCCCGAAGAGCTCAGCCTCTTGCAACGGGCTCAGATCGAGCGCCTTTATGAGGAGCCCGGAGGGGACCTTGCGGCCCTGATGAAGCGGGCGTGTCGGCTTGTGGCGGCCTTTAGTCACTACCCCGGTCTCGTGATGTTGCCCCCCTTACGGGAGACGGTCTTCAAACGGATAGAGTTCGTCAGGCTCAGGCCGAAGCAGATCCTCGTGCTCTTCGTCTCCTCCTCGGGGATGGTGCAGACCCGTGTGGTGGAGCTCGATGAGGACCTCCCCGAGGGGGAACTCAGGCGCATGGCCGAGTACCTCAACGAGATGCTCACGGGCCTTCCCCTCAGGGAGGTGAGGGAGCGCCTCATGGCGGAGGTGGAGCGAGAGAGGAAGGCCTACGACGACCTGAGGGCTCGGGCCCTGAAGATCGGAGGGCACTCCCTCATGTTGGTGGAGGGGGACAGGAAGGTCTACATAGAGGGTCAGACGCAGATCCTGGAGGAGCCGGAGTTCTCCTCCGATGCCAGGCGGATGAGGCAGTTGCTCGAGGCCCTGGACCGGAAGGGCCGCCTGTTGGAGATCCTGGACAAGGCCATAAAGTTCAAGGAGGAAGGGGTCCAGGTCCTCATCGGCTCCGAGTCGCGGATAGAAGGGCTGGAGATGTGTAGCCTCGTCCTCTCCCCCTACGGGCTGCAGGACCACGCCTTGGGCATCCTCGGGGTGATAGGTCCCTTAAGGATGGCCTATTCTCGCGTCGTCCCTTTGGTCGATTACACCGCCAAGGTCCTCTCCCATGTGATAGAGACTTACTGGCGGGGCGCCCTTTGAGGGCGACTTGAGCGATCCCGGTGTGGTGTTTATTTTGATGAAGCCCTTTCCAAATCACCCTCGCCGAGGAGGTTGAGCCATGGCTGAGGAGGAGAGGCCCAAAGAGGAGAAGCCAAAGGAGCAGAAGAGCCCCGAGGAGCTCTTGGAGGAGTTGAAGGAGGAGCTGGAGGGGGCTAGGAAGGAGGCCCAGGAGCACTACGACAAGTTCCTGAGGCTTTACGCCGAGTTCGAGAACTACAAGAAGCGCGTGGCCAGGGAGAAGGCGGAGCTTGTACGCTACGGCAACGAGGAGCTCCTGAGGGAGCTCCTCCCGGTGGTGGACAACCTGGAACGGGCCCTGGAGCACGCCAGACAGAAGGGCGACCCTGAGGCCATCCTGGAGGGGATAGAGCTGGTATTGGCCCAGTTCCATCAGGTCCTGGGACGCTTCGGCGTCTCCCCCATCGAGGCCGTGGGGGAGCAGTTCGACCCCGAACGCCATGAGGCGGTGATGGAGATGGAGTCCGAGGAGGCGCCCCCTGGGGAGGTGATCTCCGAGGTCCAGAAGGGCTACATGCTCAACGACCGGCTCTTGAGGCCCGCCAAGGTGGTGGTGGCCAAGGCGAAAGGGGAGGAGAGCGAAGAGGTTGCCTCATCGGATTGAGGTCACCTTCAAGGAGGGGATCCGGGACGCCCTGGCCGAAAAGGTCAAGAGGGGGATCCTCGAACACTTGGGCCTCCCCGTCGAGGAGGTGAGGAGGGTCGAGGTCTATGTGATAGACGCCCCCCTTACCCGGGAACAGCTCGAGGCCCTCGCCCAAGGCCCTTACAGCGATCCCATCCTGCAGCGCTGGAGCATCGACCGGCCCATAGCATCCGATTTTGATTGGCTCATCGAGGTGGGGTTCCTCCCCGGGGTGACGGACAACGTCGGCCGGACCGCCACGGAGGCCCTCATGGCCAGGCTCGACCTCCAACTCCGGGACGATGAGCGGGTCTATAGCTCCACCCAATACCTCATCAAGGGCCGGCTCAGCAGGGAAGAGGCCTGGCGGATCGCCACCGAGTACCTGGGCAACCCCCTGATCCACCGCTTCGTCGTCTTGAGCCGCGTCGAATGGGATCCCGAGAAGGGGGTGGGTCCCACGGTGCCTAAGGTGACAAGGCTCAAGGGCGGCCGGGTGGAGCGCTTCCCCCTTCAGCAGTTGGACGATGAGGCCTTGATGCGCTTGAGCCAGGAGCGGCTCTTGGCCCTGAGTTTGGAGGAGATGAAGGCCATCGTGGCCTATCTTAGGCGGTCCGAGGTCAGGGAGGAGCGGCTCCGGATCGGCATCGGCGAGGGGATCACGGACGTGGAGCTCGAGGCCATCGCCCAGACCTGGTCCGAACACTGCAAGCACAAGATCTTCAAGGCCGAGATCCTCTACGTGGACGAGGAGACCGGGGCCGAGGAGCGGATCTTCAGCCTCTTCGACACCTACATCCGTCGCTCCACCGAGGAGATCAGGCGACGGCTGGGCGACCGGGACCGGTGCCTCTCGGTCTTCGAGGACAACGCCGGGGTCTGGGCCTTCAACGACCGCTGGGCCTTGACCTTCAAGGTGGAGACCCACAACACGCCCTCAGCCCTTGACCCCTACGGTGGGGCCCTGACGGGGATCGTGGGGGTCAATCGCGACCCCTTCGGCACCGGCAAGGGGTCCAAGTTGATCTTCAACACCGACGTCTTCTGCTTCGCCCCGCCCGACTACGATAAGCCCTTACCCCCGCGGATACTGCACCCGAGGAGGATCCTCGAGGGGGTCAGGGAGGGGGTGGAGCATGGCGGGAACAAGAGCGGCATCCCCACGGTGAACGGCTCCATAGTGTTCGATGAGCGCTACCTTGGCAAGCCCCTGGTCTATTGCGGCACCTGTGGGATCATGCCCCGCCAGATCCAAGGGGAACCCTCCCACCTAAAACGGGCCGATCCAGGGGACCTGGTGGTCATGGTGGGAGGACGGGTGGGCAAGGACGGCATCCACGGGGCCACCTTCTCCTCGGAGGAATTGCATGAGGCCTCCCCCTCGAGCGCCGTCCAGATCGGCGATCCCATCACCCAGAAGAGGATGTTCGACTGTTTGCTCATCGCCAGGGACCGGGGGCTCTATAAGTCCATAACCGACAACGGTGCAGGGGGGCTTTCCTCCTCGGTGGGGGAGATGGCCTGGGGCCCCGGCGGCTGTGAGATATGGCTCGATCGGGTGCCGCTGAAGTACCCCGGCCTTGACCCCTGGGAAGTGCTGTTGTCCGAGTCCCAGGAACGCATGACCCTGGCGGTGGCCCCGGAGAAGATCGAGGAGTTCTTGGCCCTCTGCCGCAAGATGGAGGTGGAGGCCACCGTCATAGGCCGCTTCACCTCGACGGGGAAGTTCCACTGCCTCTGGAGGGGCCAGACCGTGGCCTACCTCGACATGGACTTCTTTCACGAAGGGGTTCCCAGGATGCGGCTCGAGGCCCGTTGGAGGAGGCCCGAGCACCGGGAGCCGGACTTTGAGCCCCCCGATGACCTGGGGGAGGTCCTGGAGGGGATGCTCTCCAGGCTCAACATCTGCAGCAAGGAGTGGGTCGTGAGGCAGTACGACCACGAGGTCCAGGGGGGCAGCGTCGTGAAGCCCCTCTGCGGCCTGTGGGACGATGGCCCCCAGGACGCCGCGGTCCTCAGGCCGCTCCTGGAGTCCCTTGAAGGGGTGGTGGTCTCCCATGGGATCTGTCCCCGCTATGGGGACATCGACACCTATTGGATGACGGCCTGTGCCCTCGAGGAGGCCATAAGGAACAACGTGGCCGCGGGAGGCGATCCCGAACGGATGGCGGCCTTGGACAACTTCTGCTGGCCCGACCCTGTCCCCTCGGAGAAGAACCCCGACGGTCCCTACAGACTGGCCCAATTGGTCAGGGCCAACAAGGCCCTCTACGACTTCACCACCGCCTTCTCCGTGCCCTGCATCTCGGGCAAGGACAGCATGAAGAACGACTACATAGGCGGAGGGCTGAAGATCTCCATCCCCCCGACGGTCCTCTTCTCCGTCATCAGCAAGATAGACGATGTGCGCCAGTCGATGACCATGGACGCCAAGGCACCGGGCCACTTGGTCTACGTCCTCGGGACCACCTACGAGGAGCTGGGGGGGTCGGAGTACTTCGCCATGAGGGGGGCGGTGGGCAACGAGGCGCCCAAGGTGAGGGCGCTCCTGAGCAGGGAGCTCTTCAGGCGGCTCCATCAGGCCATAAAGGAGGGGCTGGTGGCATCGTGTCACGATTGCTCCAACGGTGGCCTCGGGGTGGCCTTGGCCGAGACGGCCTTCGCCGGCGGCCTCGGGATGGAGGTGGACCTGAGGGAGGTCCCCCGGGAAGGGGTCTCCAGGGACGATTTCCTCCTCTTCTCCGAATCCCAAGGGAGGTTCGTAGTGACGGTGCCCCCTGACCGTAAGGGGGCCTTCGAGGGGCTGATGGCGGGCCTGCCCTTCGCCCCGGTGGGCAGGGTGGTGGCCGAAGGACGACTTCTGCTGGTGGGCTTGAGCGGCAGGGTGGTAGTGGACCGACCCATCTCCCAGCTCAAAGAGGCCTGGCGTCGTCCCTTGGCCTTCTGAGGTCTTGTCTTGATCCTGGAGTTCCTCAAACTCCTCTTCGCCGCGGTCCTCCTCTGGTGGGGGGCCACCTGGTTGGTCGAGAGCTCCGCCCGTATAGCCAAGGCCTTGCGGGTTTCCGAGCTCGTCATAGGCCTAACGGTGGTCGCCTTCGGGACCTCGGCCCCGGAGTTGGCCGTGACCCTTCAGGCGGCCTTAGGGGGTTACATCCCCATCTCCGTGGGCAATGTCGTCGGCTCCAACATCTTCAACATCGGCTTCATCTTGGGCGGGGTGGCGATGGTACGGGCCCTAAAGACCGAGGCATGGATCGTCTACCGGGACGGCCTCTTCGTGATCGCGGTGACCCTTCTGCTTGTAGCCCTCCTTTACCTCTGGCCCCCCTTGGGCAGCTGGGAGGGTGGGCTGTTCCTGGCCCTGTTGGGGTTCTATCTCGTCTTCCTCTTCGCTTGTAGGGAGGAGATCCCCGAGGCCTCCCTCGAGGAGAGGGCCCGCTGGTGGGACCCCTTTTTGGTCCTCGCAGGCCTTCTGATGATCACCGGAGGGGGAAGGGTCCTGGTCTCCTCCGCAGCGGCCCTGGCCAAGGCTCTGGGGATCTCGGAGTGGGCCATCGGCCTGACGGTGGTGGCAGCGGGGACCTCGGCCCCGGAGTTCGTCACATCGCTTGTGGCGGTGTGGAAGGGGCGTTACGGCATCTCCGCGGGGAACATCCTCGGCAGTTGTACCTTCAACATCCTCGGGGCCCTGGGCCTGGCAGCCCTCTTCAGGCCCTTGACGGTGGGTCCGGAGGCCTTGTGGAGCCTGCTATTGTTGGTGGGGCTATCGGCCCTCCTTGTGGCCTTCATGCGGACGGGCTGGGTCTTGGACCGAAGGGAAGGGGTGATCCTCGCCTTAGTGGGCCTCGGTTGTTGGCTCTTCAACCTCCTGTAGGAACCTCGCCCTCACCGCGGGGGAGCAGGCGGTGTAGTCCAGCAAGGCCAAGGCCTCCTGGTTGCTCCGCCCCGACAGGAGGTAGTATCGCCCTTTGGCCGTGCTGCAGACCTTTCCCTCGGTCAGGTCCTCGATCTCCCCCTCGGCCATCGCTATCTTGGAGGAGACCTCCACGGCCCGGGCCCGGGCTCGATAACGCCTCTTCACGGGGGTGGGCTTCTTGTACCTCACCGTCATCTCCACCGTGAGGCAGGCGCGTCCGGTCCTCCAGGCCACTGCCCACCACATCACCTCATCCAGCACCCCGGCCAACATCCCCCCGTGGATCCTCCCCTCGTAGCCCGTGAAGGTCTCCGAGAGCTGAAACTCCGCCCAGACCTCCTCCCCTTCGGCGAAGACCTCGAGCTTAATCCCCTGGGGGTTCCTCCGACCACAGAAAAAGCACGGCCCATAACTCGGCAAGCGCTCCATCCCCTTTACATTGACCCATAACCCCTCAGGAGGTCAAGGTCTGAAGAGGACTTGTCAAGGGCCCCTCCTTGCGTTATTATTTCTTCAGCGGGAGAGATGGCCGAGCGGCTGAAGGCACTCGCCTGCTAAGCGAGTATCCCGGGAAACCGGGATCGAGGGTTCGAATCCCTCTCTCTCCGCCAAGGGGCAAAGGGGGCGAGAGGCCCTTTCCCGTTTCCATATGGATTCCCCTTGCAGAGACCACCTCTCCAGAAGGCCGTAATCCCCGCCGCAGGCAAGGGTACGAGGCTCAGGCCCCTTACTGAGGATACCCCCAAGGAGATGCTGCCCATAAGGGGGAAGCCCATGATCTCCTACGCACTCCGTGAGGTGGCCCTGGCGGGGATAGAGGAGCTCTATGTGGTGGTCAACCGCCGAAAGGCCCTCCTCTGGCGCTATCTCGCCTCGGGACAGTGGCGAGGGGATGTGGGGGAACCAGGGAAGGGGCTCTCCTTGCAGTTGGTGGAGCAACCCGAGCCCCTCGGTTCAGGGGAGGCCCTCTGGAGGGTCCGAGAGGAGGTCGGCCCGAGGCCCTTCGGCTGGCTCATGCCCGACTTCGTCCTCTTCGACGGCCCCCCGCCCCTATGTCAGCTCCTTCAGGCCTTCGGGCGCTTCGGCACGACCACCGTGGGGGTGATAGAGGTCAAGAGGGGGCGTGAGGGGCTTTACGGCGATGTGGGGATTGTGGAGGGGGAGCGCCTACGAGGGGGACTGATGGAGGTGAGGGGGCTCTCGAGGAAGAGGAGGGGTCCCCTTCGCGCCCCTTCCGGGGATGGGCTCTACAAGGCCGTCGGGCGTTGGATCTTGCCCCCCTCCTTCTTCGACCTGCTGCTGCAGACGAGGGGCCAGGGGGAGTGGGACGACACCCCCGCCCTTCAGCTCCTGTGTCGGAGGGAGAGGGTATTGGGGGTGATCCTGAAGGGGGAGGGCTTTGACGTGGGCAACCCCGCCGGCTATCACGCTGCTCTCCTTGACGGTGGTGGGTAAAGGTGTTAAATAAACTGGGGGGCGCGCCCATAGCTCAGTCCGGATAGAGCGACGGACTACGAATCCGTAGGTCAGAGGTTCGAATCCTCTTGGGCGCGCCATGGGTTCTTTGAGAGCAGACGAGGCCTTTATGGAGATCGCCCTCGAGGAGGCGGAGGCGGCCGCCCGAGAGGGAGAGGTCCCTGTGGGGGCGGTCCTGGTGAGGGGCGAGGAGGTCCTGGCGAGGGATCACAACCGCACCATCGCCCTTTGTGATCCTACGGCGCATGCCGAGATCCTGGTGTTGAGGCAGGCGGCTCGTGTGGTGGGCAACCGGAGGCTCCTCGGGTGCGATCTCTACGTGACGGTGGAGCCCTGCGTCATGTGTGCGGGGGCCATCGTCCAGGCCAGGATCAGGCGCTTGATCTTCGGTGCCCGGGACGAAAAGGGAGGGGCCCTCTCCCTTTACGGCATCTTGTGTGACGAGAAGCTGAACCATATCGTGGAGGTGGTGGAGGGGGTCAAGGCCTCTCGGGCGCGGGCGCTGATGCAGTCCTTCTTCAGAGGCCTCAGGAGCGGAGAGGTACCGAAGTGGTCGTAACGGGGCCGACTCGAAATCGGCTGTGCCGCGAAAGCGGCACCGTGGGTTCGAATCCCACCCTCTCCGCCAGGCGGAGAGATGCCCGAGCTGGCCGAAGGGGCACGACTGGAAATCGTGCGTGCCGCGAAAGCGGCACCGAGGGTTCGAATCCCTCTCTCTCCGCCATGGACAGGCGGTCAGTATTGATAGCTGGGTCCTGCGTGCCAGCGGGTTATGAACCCCGTCAGGCCCGGAAGGGAGCAGCGGTAGTAACCTGAGCTGGCGGCGCAGTCAACCTAGCTATCAACAGTGGCTGTCTCGAGGTGGGGGCTTTTGCCCCCCACCCTTTTTCCTCAAAGGAGCCCCCTCGTGTCCTATCTCGTCTTGGCCCGCAAATGGCGCCCCCAGGTCTTCGAGGAGCTCCTGGGTCAGGACCACGTCGTCAAGACCCTCAAGAACGCCCTTACCAAAGGGCGCATCGCCCACGCCTATCTCTTCGCCGGACCGAGGGGGGTGGGCAAGACCTCCACGGCGAGGATCCTCGCCAAGGCCCTGAACTGCGAGCACGGCCCTACCCCCACCCCTTGTAACCGCTGCGATCCCTGCCGGGAGATCTCCGAGGGGACCGCCATGGACGTGCTGGAGATCGACGGGGCCTCCCACACCGGGGTGGATCACATAAGGGAGCTCCGCGAGAACCTCAGGTACATGCCCAGCCGCTACCGCTACAAGGTTTACATCATCGATGAGGTCCACATGCTCTCCTTGAGCGCCTTCAACGCCCTGCTGAAGACCCTGGAGGAACCCCCCTCCCACGTGATCTTCGTCTTCGCCACCACAGAGCCCCACAAGGTGCCCCTGACGGTACTTTCCAGGTGCCAACGCTTTGACTTTCGGCGCATACCCTATGGGGTGATCCTGGGACACCTGAGGAAGATCTGCGAGGTGGAAGGGGTCGAGGCCTCCGAGGAGGCCCTCGCCCTTATAGCCACGAGGGCTTCAGGGAGCATGAGGGACGCCCAGAGCCTGCTGGATCAAGTGATGGCCTACACCGGGGAGGGGGTAGGGGTCGAGGCGGTGAGGGAGGTCCTGGGGATAGCGGACCGGGGGAGTCTGCAGGAGGTGGTGGAGGCCCTGAACAGGGGCGATGCCAAGGAGGCCCTGCGGATCGTGGAGGACCTCTACGAGAGGGGCGTCTCCTTCAGCGATTTCCTTCGCGAGCTGATGGCCTATCTGCGGGACCTCATGGTGGTCAAATTAGGGGCAGGGCAACAGGGGGCTGAGGCCACCGATATCGACCTCATGCAACTCCGTTACTGGTTCCAACTCCTGTTGCGGGCAGAGGGCGAGATCTACCGAGGGGATCTCCACCGCCTGATCGTGGAGGTCACCCTCATAGAGATGGCCCACTGGAGGGACCTCATCTCCTTGGAGGAACTGTTGCAGAGGTTGGAGGCTCTGCCCGCTAAGCCCCAGGGGCCGGTCCTCCAGGAGCCGGTCCCCCAGGAGGTCGTCCCTCATCCCCCGGCGGAGCTTCAGGAACGTTGGCAAGAGTTGGTGAAGTTCATATGTGGGGAAAGTCCCATCCTCGGCACCTTCCTGCAACAGGGGTCCCTCCTGGAGGTGAGGAGTTCGGGCCTGCGGATAGGCTTCCCGAAGGGGTCCTTCGCCCTGGAGCGCCTCTCGGAGCCCGAAAGCAAGGAGGCCGTCGAACGCCTGGTGTCCAAGTTCATGGGCCGGGAGGCCACGGTGGAGCTCCTCCCCTTGAAAGAGGCCCCATCCCCTCAGTCCAGGGTCCCTCGAGGGGAGCCACAGGAGGACCCCGTGGTGAAGGAGGCCCTTGAGGTCTTCGGGGGGAAGGTGGTGGGGGTCAGGCCTGTGGATCGGGCTTAGGGGGTTCGAGGATGAAGGGGCTCAAGCCGGTAAGGGGAGTCAAGGTCACCATCTTGATGGACAACTACGTCGATGTGCTGTTGCCCTCCTCCGAGGTGGTGAAGAGGCCGCCCTTGGTCAAGGAGGGGTCCATGGCCCCCAATCCAGTGGCCGAGCATGGCCTCTCTCTCCTCCTGGAGGTGGAGGGAGAGCGCTTGATCATGGACTTCGGCCTCAGCCGCCACGGGCTCCTCTACAATATGGAGGTCTTGGGGGTAGACCCCAAGGGGATCCTCTGTGGGGTGGTGAGCCACGGCCATCACGACCACCTCGGGGCCCTCGTGCCCTTCCTCGAGGAGGCCTCCAGGCCCTTCCCCCTCTATTTGCACCCGGATGCCCTTCTGCCGGGGAGGTTCATCCGCCTCCCCTCCGGGCAGGAGGTGGCCTTCCCGGCGGTGGACCCCTCCCAGTGGAAGGCCAGAGGGGCTGAGGTCCACCTGGTGGAGGCCCCTCAGCTCCTCCTCGAGGGGAAGGTCTTGGTCTCAGGGGAGATACCGCGGGTGACCGATTTCGAGAAGGGCCTCCCTGGGGCCTTTTGGCGCGATGGCCGGAGGGAGGTGAGGGACTCCATAAAGGACGACATGTCCCTCTACCTGGTGCTCGAAGGCAAGGGGCTCGTAGTGCTCTCGGGCTGTGCCCATGCGGGGATCGTGAACTCCGTCCTCTACGGGATCGAGCTCACGGGCGTCCAAAAGGTCTTCATGGTGGCGGGGGGCTTTCACCTGACCGGGCCGGGGATGGAGGAGGTCCTGCCGAAGACCTTGTCCCGCCTCCTCGAGTTCTCCCCCCGGTGGGTATGCCCCATGCACTGCACCGGTTGGCTGGGGCAGAGGAGGCTCTTCGAGGCCTTCGGTGAGAGGTTCGTTCTCTCCTCCAGCGGCTGCACCCTCCTCCTCTGACTCTGAGCGACCTTGACAGTTATTGACCCATGGTCGATAATTCTCTTTGGGGCCCATAGCTCAGTTGGTAGAGCCACCGGCTCATAACCGGAAGGTCCCAGGTTCGATTCCTGGTGGGCCCACTGGAGAAGGGCATGACGAAAAGAAAGGGAGGGCAAGAGGAATCGGGGCAAAAGGGTGCACATGGTGCACCCTTTTTCTTGATCTAAAGGGACCAGGATGAAGGAACAGCTTCACCTGCTTTGGCGCCTTCAAGGGGTGGAGGCGGCGCTAGAGGAGGCCGAAGAGGAGAGGAGGCGCTATCCCCAATACAGGAGAGACCTCGAGCGACAGATCGAGGAACAGGAGGAGAGGCTCAGGAGGGCCCAGGAGGAGATAGAGGAGCTGGAGAGGAGGCGCCGGTCCCTAGAGCGGGAGGTGGAAGAGAACAGGGAGCGGATCAAACGGTCCAAGATCCGTCTTCTGGAAGTGAAGACCAACAAGGAGTACGAGGCGGTGTTACACGAGATAGAGTGGGCGGAGCAGGCCTCAAGCCAGATGGAGGAGGAGATCCTGACCATCCTGGAGGAGCTCGACACCAAACAGGAGGGGCTCCGTTCCCTGCAGCAGGAGGTGAAGCGGCAGCAGGAGCGATTCCAGGGGTTGATCGAGGAGCTCGAGGAGCGTCACAAGCGGCTCGAGGAGCAGGTCCTGGCATGGCAGAGGGAGAAGGAGGAGCTCTGCAGGAAGGTCACCCCGGAGCTCTTCTCCATGTACAACAAGCTGAAGGAGAAGAGGGGGATGGCCATCGCCCTGGTGAAGGACGAGGCCTGTCAGGGCTGTTACGTCCACATACCGCCCCAGCTCTACAACGAGGTCCTCAAGAACGAGAGGCTCTTCACCTGTCCTAACTGCCAGCGCATCCTCTACTGGAAGGGGGAAGATGGCTGAGGGGGTCCTCTATGTGGACGGGGCATCCCTTGGGAACCCCGGAGATGGTGGGGCGGGCGTGGTGCTGAAAGACGGGGAGGGAAGGCTTATATTCAAGTGTGGGGAGTATCTCGGCAGGGTGACCAACAACCAAGCCGAGTACAAGGCCCTGATAAGGGGCCTGGAGGAGGCCAAGAGGAAGGGATGGAAGGATGTGTTGATCCTCACCGATTCCCTGTTGGTGACCAAGCAGTTGGAAGGGGCCTATAAGGTCTGGAGCGAGCAGTTGCGACAGCTCCACAGGCGGGTGCAGCGGTTGCTCAAGGGCTTCTCCTCTTGGCGCGTAAAACACATCCCTCGCGAAGAGAATCGCGAGGCAGACCGAATGGCCAAGGAGGCAGCAGGGAGAAGCGGGTCAGGTGGTCGCTGGCCCCTTTGGGGGCCAGAGGAAAGTCCGAGCTCTAGAGGGCAGGATGGTCGCTAACGGCGACTGCCCCGGCAGGGGTCAGGAAAGTGCCACAGAAACCAGACCGCCCCTACCCCTGGGTAGGGGTAAGGGTGAAAGGGTGAGGTAAGAGCTCACCAGCAAGGAGGGCGACCTCCTTGGCTTGGCAAACCCCATCCGGAGCAAGACCGAATAGGAGGGCGAGAGGGTGGCCCGCCCTATGCCCTCGGGTAGGTCGCAGGAGGCATGCGGTAACGCATGTCCCAGATGAATGACCACCACCCTCCTCAAGGGGAGGGGACAGAACTCGGCTTATGGCCCGCGCGGTCCCTGCTGCCCTTGGCCGCCAAAGGACCCCATGAGGATTCTCGCCCTTTTGTTGGCCCTGTTGATGGCTGTCCCCCTAGGGGCAGCCAGGACCGGGCTTAGGAGCTTCTCCCTCGGTTCCAAGGACGGCAAGCTGTTGGTGGAGTTTTACCTAAGGGACGCCTTCCCCGAGGGGCTGGAGGAGTCCCTGAGGGCCGGTGTGCCCCTGATCTGCGACTTTTCGCTGAGGCTTTACCGGAGGCGGGCCTGGTGGCCGGACAAGAGGATCTTGAAGTGCAGCTTTCGCCACCGCCTCTTTTACGACAACCTCAAGGGCGTTTACTCCCTGGTGCTGGAGGAGGAGGGCAGGACCCTGTCCTTCAAGAGCCTCGAGGAGGCCAAGGCCCAGATGGCCAGGGTGTGTTCCCTTCCCCTCACGAGGATAGAGGACCTCAAAAGCGGTCGCTACAGGCTCAAGCTGAAGGCCAAGATAGGGCTGAAGAGGCCTCACCTTTGGCCCTTCTTCCTCAAGTCCCTTTTCGGCCTGGGGAAGAGGACCATATCCTACCTCTGCGAGTTCACCATAAAGGGTAAGAGGCTGTTGCTTGGGCTGCAAGGCCCCTCCTTTGCGGAAGTCCGATGATAGACGAGAGGGAGCGGCGGAAGAGGCGCAGGGAGTTCTACATCATCCTCTTGGTGGCCTTCTTCATCGTGGGGATCACCTTCTTAGAGGTCCACCTGCGAGGGGCGGAGAGCCCTGCGGGCAGCAACATCTTCTTCTTCACCATCCTCAACGTCAACCTGATCCTGCTGCTTTTGCTCATCTTCCTCGTCATCAGGAACCTGGTGAAGCTTATGCTGGAGCGCCGAAGGGGGCTCCTCGGCTCACGGCTGCGGACGAAGTTGGTGATGGCCTTCATCCTGCTGTCGCTGGTTCCGGCCATGCTCCTCTTCTTCATCTCGGCCCTCTTCATCACCCGGAGCGTGGAGAGCTGGTTCAGCGCCCAGGTGGAGAGGTCGCTGCAGGGGGCCTTGGAGGTCGCCCAGCTCTACTATCGAGATCTGGCCGCAGATACCGTCCACTGGAGCCGGAGGATGGCCACTTCGCCACCTTCGACCCTCAAGGGATGGGAGCGGAGGAGGGCGGAGTACGGCCTCAGTTGGATGGGCCTCTTCGACGCCAAGGGCAAGTTGTTACAGCGGGTCTCCTCCAAGGACCTCCCCGAAGGCCTCAGGCCTCCCAAGGAGTTGGTGGAGGAGATCCTGAAGGGGAAGGAGGCCACCAAGGTCACCCCCTTCCGTTCCGGGGAGATGGTCTGGGGCGGCTACGGAAAGGGAGGTCGGGCTGTGGTGGCAGGCCATTACGTCCCCGAAGGGGTCCTCTCCAAGATGCGGGACATCTCCAAGGCCTTCGTCGACTACAAGCGCTCCCAGATCCTCAGGAGGCCCATCACCCTCAACTACCTGTTGCTCCTTCTGACCATCACCCTGCTCATCATCTTCTCGGCCATCTGGTTCGGGTTGCGACTGGCCAAGGAGATCACCGTGCCGGTGGGGCGCTTGGTGGAGGGGACTCGCAGGGTGGCCGAAGGGGACCTCGACTTCAAGCTGCAGGTGACCTCCTCGGACGAGATCGGGGCCTTGGTGGAGGCCTTCAACCGCATGACCCAGGACCTGAAGAGGAGCCAAGAGGCCCTCCAGGAGAGGCGTAGGTACATAGAGGTGGTCCTGGAGAACGTCTCCGCGGGGGTGATCTCCTTCGACAAACGGGGCCGCATCACCACCATCAACCAGGCCGCTGAGGAGATGCTCGAGGTCAAGGCCTCGGAGGTCCTGGGCCGCTACTACAGGGAGGCGATGAAACCGGCCTTCAGGAAGATCGCCAGGGAGCTCATCAGGGAGATGAACGCCTCGGGTAGTCGTCGGGTGGAACGCCAGACGGAGCTCTCCATCGACGGCAAGGTGGTCACGGTGCGGGTGAGCTTGAACGCCATGCGGGACGAGCGGGGGGAGTACTTGGGGATGGTGGCCGTCTTCGACGACCTGACCCATTTGGTCAAGATGCAGCGGCTGGCCGCTTGGCGAGAGGTGGCCAGGAGGATCGCCCACGAGATAAAGAACCCCTTGACCCCCATTCAACTGTCGGCCGAGAGGATCTATCGCCGATACAAGGATCGAATCCTCGGCGACAAGAAGGTCTTCGAGGAGTGCACCAGCACCATCATCCAGCAGGTGAAGGAGCTCAAGGGACTGGTCAACGAATTCAGCCAATTCGCCCGGATGCCCTCCGTCAACCCGACCCTTAACGACCTGAACGAGATCGTCAGGGAGAGCTTGGTCCTGTACCGCGAGGCCCACCGTGAGGTGGCCTTTAGCTTCTCCCCCGATCCCGCCTTGCCGCCTTGCAAGCTCGACCGTGAGGGGATGAAGCGAGTGATGATGAACCTCTTGGACAACGCCGTGGCCGCCGTGAACGGCTCAGGGACCGTAGAGGTGGAGACCCGTTACAACCCATCGCTACAGATGATAACCCTGGAGGTGAGGGACGACGGCTGTGGGGTCCCCGACGAGGACAAGCCGAAGCTCTTCGAACCCTACTTCTCCACGAAGGGATCGGGCACAGGCCTGGGTCTGGCCATTGTCAGCTCCATCGTGGCCGACCACAACGGCTTCGTCCGCGTGAGGGACAACCATCCCCGTGGGACCCGTTTCATCATCGAGCTGCCCGTAAGGAGGTGAGGGGGATGGATTGGGAGAGCTTCAAGAGGTTGAGGGGAAGCCAGAAGAAGGCCTTCTTCATGCGTGACGGCAACATCTACCATGTGATCATGGCCCAGCAGTTCGACAGGGGGTTCCTCGACGAGATCTGCAACCTCGCCACCCGCATCCGCCAGATCGCCAAGAGCAACGAGGGCACGAGGTTCCTGCTATCCCTCCTTCAGGGCCGAAGGGCCATGCTCTACTTCGTGCAGCCCTCCACGCGCACCTTCCTCTCCTTCATGTCGGCCTGCCAGATCCTGGGGATGCAGTGTTCCGAGGTCCGCGACACCTCCACCTCTTCAGAGGTCAAGGGGGAGACCCCGGAGGACACCGTGAGGACCTTCTCCAGTTACGTGGACCTCATCATCATGCGCTACCCGGAGCCGGGCTTCGCCGAAAGGATCGCCTTCTTGCTCAACAACAGCGGTCGGCCCGTCCCCGTGATCAACGCGGGTTCGGGCCGGGATCAGCACCCGACGCAGGCCCTACTCGACATCTACACCCTTCACCGTTCCTTCGAGGACCAAGGGGGTATCGACGGCAAGAGGATCGCCCTGGTCGGTGACCTCAAGAGGGGGAGGACCGTCCGCTCCCTCGCTTACCTCATGAAGAACTACGAGGGGGTGAAGCTCTACTTCGTCTCACCGCCGGAGCTGCGGATGGAGGACGACCTGAAGGAGTACCTCAGGGAACACGAGGTGGAGTTCGAGGAGAGCGAGGACCTGGCTGAGGTGATCCCGCAGGTGGACGCCGTCTACATGACTAGGATCCAAGACGAATACGACCTGGAGGGGGAGTCCAAGAGGATCGATTACTCCCGCTTCCACTTCAAGGTCGAATACTTGCAATTGCTCAAGCCCAATGCCATCATAATGCACCCTCTGCCGAGGCGGCAGGAACTTCCCACGGAGATCGACCAGGATCGCCGGGCCGTCTATTGGCGGCAGGTTCGCAACGGCATGTGGGTGCGTGTGGCCTTGATCGCCAAGATCTTCCGCGTGGACGGTGAGATCTGGCACTACTGAGAACGGGAAGGAGCTTCCTTGGTACCCAAGGCCTTGCAGTTCCTCAGGGAGAACATCCTCTCATCCGAGGATCTCTTCGGCATCGACAGGTCCCGCTGGGCTGAAGGCCTCGGTCTTGAGCCCGAGGGGGAGGTCCTCTTCTTCGCCGGCTGCGGCTACCAATACCTCAAGGGGGCCTCTCGCTTCCTCTCCTTGGCCCAGAGGGCCGAGGAGAGGGGCATCGATTGGGAGGCCACCTGGGGGCTTTGGGGACGCCTCAGGGCCTTGGGCCGCCTCTTCACCTCCGGCCAAGGGCGAAACCCGCTGAGGGACGGGGTCGAGCTCCTGCGGAGGGCGGGCCTGAGGGTCGCCTACCTCGGGCCGAAGGAGCCCTGCTGCGGTGCCCCTCTCTACTTCGCGGGCTTCAGGGGTGACTTCTCGGCCCGAATCCCCTCGGTCATCGAGGCCTTGAAGGGCTCGGGGGCCAAGGAGGTGGTGGGGATGGTCCCCTCCTGTACCTACGCCCTCAAGGAGCTGATGGGGGAGGTTCCTTTCCAGGTAGTCCCCTTCCCCGTTTATCTCACCCGGGTCGACGGCGGCAAGAGGCGACTCCCCCAGCCCAAGAAGGTCGTGTATCACGACCCCTGCATGCTGGCCCGCTACCTCGGGGTGACGGAGGAGCCGAGGGAGCTCCTGCGTTCGGTCGAGGGGGTGGAGTTGCTCGAGCCGGAGGCCTCGAGGGAATGGGCCACCTGTTGCGGGGGAGGCGGTGGGTTTGAGGCGGTCTTCCCCCAGGTGAGCGCTGCCCTGGCCAGGAGGAGGGTGGAGGAGTTGCTCCGGACCGGGGCCGAGGTGATAGTGACCGCCTGCCCCGGCTGTCTGCTCCAGCTCTCTGAAGGGGTGAAGGCCGTCGGGGCCAAGGGGGTGGAGGTCCTCGACCTGGCCGAGTTCCTCGCGCGAGCGGAAGGATGAACCTGAAGGAGTACAAGAGGAGGTTGAGGGAGGCCCTCAGGTCCGGAAGGATCGCCGAGGCCGTAGGGAGGGCCCGTTCGAGCTACCGCAAGAACGTCCAGGAGGCCCTTGAGAGGTACCCCCACACCCTTGAGTTGGCCAAGGAGGTGCGCCGCATAAAGGAGGAGGCCATAGAGCGGATGGAGGAGCTGGTGGCCGAGGCCCGGGAGCAGATGGAGCGCAACAGGATCAAGACCTTTCTGGCCCGCACCGCCTCCGAGGCCCGCGAGATCATAACCTCCCTCTGTGGGGCCGCCACCGTCATAGTGAAGGGGAAGAGCCTCACCTCCGAGGAGATCGACCTCCGAGACCATCTGGAGGAACAAGGCTATGAGGTCTACGAGACCGATCTGGGGGAGTTCCTGGTGCAACTGCTGGGGATCAAGCCCATGCACCTCCTGGCCCCCGCGGTCCACCTCACCAGGGAGGAGGTCTCCCGGATCCTATCGCAGCACCTCGGCAGGGAGGTGCCACCTGAGGTCGAGGAGGAGGTGGCCGCCGTGAGGGAGTTCCTCAGGGACAAATTCACCAGGGCCGACGTGGGCATTACCGGGGCCAACGTCATAGCCGCTGACACCGGCACCATCCTCCAGATAGAGAACGAGGGCAACGTCCGTCTGTCCAGCTCCCTTCCGCCGGTCCACATCACCCTGGTGGGGATGGAAAAGGTGGTCCCGACGCTCTCCCAGGCCATGAAGGTGGCTGAGGTCACCTGGCGCTATGCCAACTACACTATGCCCGCCTACGTGAGCCTCATCTCGAGTCCGAGCAAGACCGGCGACATCGAGAAGGTCACCACCTATGGGGCCCATGGGCCTAAGGAACTCTACTGCGTATTCTTGGACAACGGCCGAAGCGCCATGGCCCGGGACCCTCGATTTCGTGAGGCCCTCTATTGCCTGAGGTGCGGCGGATGTCTTTACGAGTGCCCCCTCTTCTGTCTGGTGGCGGGTCACTTCGGCGACCGTTACTTCGGTGGGATAGGGGCCCTCTGGACGGCCTTCGTCACCGGAGGGTTGGAGGAGGCGGCCCCTTTGGCTTACAGTTGCCTTACCTGTGGCCGCTGTAAGGTCCGCTGCCCTCTGGAGATCGACACCCCAGGGATGTGCCTCCAGTTGCGCCACCTCATCGCAGAGGGGGCGCAGGAGCCCCTTTCCTGATCTGGTAAGATGCCACCATGGATAAGCGGCAGTTCGTCAAAGGGGGCTTCGACGCCATCGCCTCGCGTTACGACCTAGCCAACCGCCTCTTGAGCTTCGGTGCAGATGCCCTTTGGAGGCGCAAGGCCGTCGGACGCCTCGGGGAACGGCCCCTGGTGCTTGACCTATGTGCCGGGACCCTGCCCCTCAGTGCGGCCTACCTGCGCCGGTTCAGGGCTCGGGTGGTTGCCCTCGACTTCAGCCTGAGGATGCTCCGGGTGGGGCTCAAGCGGAGGACCCAAGGGGGCCTCCTCCCCCTCTGTGGGGACGCCTTGAGGTTGCCCTTCCCGGAGGGGACCTTTTCCGGGGCCATGGTGGCCTTCGGCCTGAGGAACCTCTCGGACCCCTGGCAGGGGCTGAAGGAGCTCTACCGAGTGTTGGCCCCCGGCGCAAAGGCGGTGATCCTCGAGTTCGGCCGCCCACGCCTGCCGCTGTTCCGCCAGATCTACCACCTCTACTTGGCCCACTTCATCCCCTGGGCAGGAGGTCTGATCACGGGCAACTCCGGGCTCCATGCCTATCTTTACCGTTCCATCGTGTCCTTTCCCTCCAAGGAGGAGATCCTTCGACAGATGGAGCAGGTCGGGTTCCAAGGACTCAGGGCCCTTGACCTCACCTTGGGGGTCTGCGTGCTCTACGAAGGGGTGAAGCCTTGAAGGTGGCCGTGGCCCTAAGCGGGGGGGTGGACAGCTTCACAGCCGCCCTCCTCCTCAAGGGGGAGGGGCACCAGGTGATGGGCCTCTTTATGTACGTCGTGGACCAGGGTGAGATGACCTCCTCCCCTCCCTACCTCCGGGCCAAGGAGGCGGCCGATCTGTTGGGGATACCCCTTTACGCCCTCGACCTCCGAAGGCCCTTTGAGGGATTGATCGTCGAGCCCTTCCTGAGGGAGTACATGAGGGGCAGGACCCCAAACCCCTGCATCCTCTGCAACGAGCAGGTGAAGTTCGGCCTCCTCATGGAGGAGGGGTTGAGGTTGGGGGCCCAGTTCTTCGCCACGGGCCACTACGTGAGGAAGGAGGAGCGAGGGAGGCGCTTCGTCCTGTTGCGGGGCAGGGACCGCGCCAAGGATCAGTCCTACTTCCTCTGGAGGCTCACCCAGCGACACCTCTTCCAGGCCCTCTTCCCCCTGGGGGGGCTCACCAAGGCGGAGGTCAAGGGGCTGGCGGCTGAGGCGGGCTACACCGCCTCCCGAGAGAGCCTGGAGATCTGCTTCATCCCCGGGGGCGACTACCGGGGCTTCCTCGAAGGGCGCCTCGGGGAGGGGTTGAGGCCTGGTCCCATCGTGGACCTCGAGGGGCGGGTCCTCGGCCAGCACCAGGGGATCCACTGCTTTACGGTGGGCCAACGTCGCGGCTTGGGCATAAGGGATAGGCGCCCCTATTACGTCCTCAGGATCGAGCCCGAGACGGGCCGAGTCGTGGTGGGCAGGCAGGAGGACCTTTACGCCCGACGGCTACGCGCTCGGGGGGTGAACTGGGTGGGAGGAGATCCCCCCGATGGGGAGATGGAGGCCGAGGGGCAGGTGAGGTATCGCCACAGGCCCAGCCCCTGCAAGGTATGGCTCGAGGGGGAATCCCTCCTCTGCGAGTTCTCAGAGCCCCAAAGGGCCATCACCCCTGGACAGGCCCTGGTGCTGTACCGCGGCGATCTGCTCCTCGGAGGGGGCTGGATAGAGGAGGTCCTCGCTTGAGGGTCGCCTTCCTGACCTTCGGCTGCAAGGTGAACCAGTACGAGAGCGAGGCCATGGCCCAGGCCCTCGAAAGGGCAGGCTGGGAGTTGGCCACCGTGGAGGAAGCCGACCTCATCGTCATCAACACCTGCGTGGTCACCGCCAAGGCCGAGGCCGAGGCGAGAAAAGCCGTGCGAAGGGCGAAGCGGACCGGGGCCAAGGTGGTGGTGGCCGGCTGTTGGCCTCAGTTGGACCCCCAGGGCCCCCTTCAGCTCGGGGCTGATGGGGCCCTGGGGAACGAAGAGAAGGCAGAGATCGTGGCCGTGGTCGAGAGGGTGCTGCAAGGGGAGCAGGTGTTGCAGGTGGGGGACATCTCCGAGGCCGAGGGCTTTCGTTTCCTTCCCCTCGACAGACCCCGCTTCCGCACCAGGGCCCTGCTGAAGATCCAGGAGGGGTGCGACGCCCGCTGCGCTTACTGTGTAGTCCCCCTGGTCAGGGGGAGGCCCAGGAGCCTCCCCCTGGAGGAGGTCCTTCGGGCCCTCCAGGGGCTCGCCTGGGAGGGGATCAAGGAGGTGGTCCTCACGGGGGTCCACCTCGGCCGTTGGGGCAAGGACCTCCGCCCGCCCCTCGATCTGGTGGAGCTCCTTCGGCGGATAGAGACCGCCGAGACCCCCCCGAGGATCAGGTTGAGCTCCGTGGAGCCCCAGGAGATCTCCCAAGAGCTGATCGCCCTTCTGGCCTCCTCCGAGAAGCTCTGCCCCCACCTCCACGTGCCCCTTCAGAGCGGCTCTGAGCGGGTCCTCAAGGCCATGGGTCGCCCTTACACCCCTTCGCAATTCCGCGACTTGATCCACCGGATCGTCGGGCAGCTTCCCGGTGTGGCGGTGGGGACCGACCTCATCGTCGGCTTTCCCTCCGAGGACGAGGAGGCCTTTTCGGAGACCTACCGCCTCGTGGAGGCCCTCCCCCTGGCCTACCTGCACGTCTTCCCCTTCTCGGTGAGGCCCGGTACAGAGGCGGCCGGACTCCCCGGCCGGGTGGACGAGCGACTGAAGCGGCAGAGGGTGAGGGCCCTGAGGGAGCTCGGTCAGAGGAAGCGGAGGGAGTTTTACAGCCGCTTCTTAGGGGAGAGGTTGTCGGTGCTGGTGGAGGGGAAGGAGGAGGGGGGCCTCCTCACCGGGCTGTCCAGGAACTACCTCCGCTGCCTCATCGCCGGGGCGGAGGGGATGGTAGGGGAGGAAGTCGAGGTCGAGGTGAAGGGCCTCCAAGGGGAACGGGCCCTCTGTGAGGTCCTCAGCTACGAAAGCAGGAGCCCAACCCCCAGCAAGGCGGGGACGAAGAGGGTGTAGAGGACATTCTTGCCGAGATAGGGCACGAGGCCCTCCAGGTCCTCGGCCTTCTCCATCACCCCCTTGATGGTCCCCAAGGCCATGGGCAGCGGCAGGAGGGCCAGCAGTCCCCCCAAGGGGAGGAGATCCGCTGCTACGGCCACCACCACCCATGCGAAGGCGGCCAAGGCCAGGGCGGCGTAGACATAGGAGGCCTTCTTCCTCCCCATGACAATGGGCAGGTGGTGACGGCCCACGGCTTTGTCGGCCTCCACGTCGGGGAACTGGTTGATTAGCAGCAGGTTGCTCACCAGAAGACCAGGCACCAGCGATGCCCAGAAGGCCACCAGATGGTACTGCCCTGTCAGGGCGAAATGGGTCCCCATCACCATTAGGGGTCCAAAGCCGAGGCCCGGGGCGAGGAGGCAGAGGATGGGATTCCTGGTGATATATTCGGTGTAGAGCACCATCACCGCTATCCCTAGGAGGCCCAGGGGGAGGATCCGCCACCCCCACACCTTCAGAAAGTAGGCCCCCACGGCCACTACCACCGCCAGGGAGACCATCCCCAAGGTGAGGACCGCCTTGGGGCTCATGAGACCTGCGGGCAGGATCCCGCTCCCGCCGCTGAAGGGGGTGCGATGGGTCATGAGGTCGAGGCCGCTACGGTAGTCAAAGTAGTCGTTGAGCACGTTGACGGCCACGTGGGAGAAGATGGCCCCCACCAATACCAGGGCTAAGTACCCCCACGGGACCGCCCCCTTCAAGACGTAGGCAGCGCTGCCCAACCCCACCAGACAGCAGACGGGCGTCAGGATGAGGAACTGGGGCCGGGTCTCCTTTACGATGACGCCAAAGGACATGGGAGTCGTCTTTACCACATCTGTCTCGAGGAGACAACCCTTAGCCGAGGAGCCCTATGGTCATCACCCCGGCCACCATGAGGGCTGTGCCCCCAAGCCTCTTGCCCAGGTGCCCTTCGCCGAGCAGGAGCCCTCCGTAGAGGACCCCGAAGAGCGGGCTCGTCCTCTTGACCGAGATCACGTAGGCCGCCTCCGCCATGGTTATGGCCACGTAATGGCTGGCGAACATCGCAGCCAGGGTTGCCCCCACGCATAGCCCCTTGAGCGGCCTCTCCAGAAGCCTCCTGCCCCCTCCCCTCATGAGGAGGGGCAGGCCCAGGGCGAGGGCCAGCAGGGTCACGTAAAGGGGCGCGAAGAGGAAGGGGTCCGAGCGGCCGATGGCGAGCTTCCCCATGGCCGATGTCCAGGCGTAAAGGAGCGCCGCCACCAGCATCATCCAGGAACCCCTCTCCGAGGCCACGGCCCTGACGGGCCTGAGGAGCCCCCCGCCGGCGTTGAGCACGTATCCCCCCATGACCACGAGGATGATCCCCCCGGCCCCCCAGAGGGTGGGGAGTTCGCCGAGGATCAGGAACCCCGTCAGCACCAGGAAGAGGGGCGTGAAGGAGAGGAAGGGCAGCGTCAGCGACAGAGGCGAGGAGCGTATGGCCTCCATGTAGAGGAGGGTGGCGGCCACCTCAACCGGCAAGAGCCCAAGGATCGCCTCCCAGAAGCCCTCCTTTATGGGAGAGGGAGGGGCGAAGGCCACCAGGGGCCATAGGAAAGGGAGGCTCCAAAGGAGCCTCAGGACCGCCATCTCCCAGGCGCTGAGCCCCGAGAACCATCGCTTGGTGAGGAAGTCAGCCGTGGCCCAGGAGAGGGCCGAGAGCAGGGCCAGACCGAGCCAGAGCAAGGCCTTACTTCTCTTCCGCCTTCCTCATCGCCTTTATGAAGGGCTCGAAGAGGTCGATGGGCACCGGAAAGAGGGTCGTGGAGTTGTGTTCGGCTGCCACCTCCCTCAAGGTCTGCAGGTACCGCAGCTGCAGTGCATAGGGGAACTGCTCCATTATCTTTGCGGCGTCGGCCAACCTCTGGGCCGCCTGGAACTCCCCTTCGGCGTTGATCACCTTGGCACGGCGCTCCCTCTCCGCTTCAGCCTGCCGGGCCATGGCCCGCTGCATCTCCTGGGGCAGGTCGATGTGCTTTATCTCCACCAGGGAGACCTTTATCCCCCATGGGTCGGTCTGCTTGTCCAGGATCGACTGCAGCTGCTGGTTGATCTTCTCCCGTTCCGCCAGCAGTTCATCCAGCTCCAGTTGCCCCACCACGCTCCTCAAGGTGGTCTGGGCCAACTGCGAGGTGGCGTAGAGGTAGTCCTCTACCTGCACCACCGCGCTCTCAGGGGAGAAGACCCTGAAGTAGACCACGGCGTTGACGGAGATGGAGACGTTGTCCCTGGTGATGACGTCCTGAGGGGGCACGTCCAGCACCACCGTCCTCAGGCTCACCTTCACCATCTTGTCCACCCCGGGGATGATAAGGAAGAGCCCCGGGCCCTTCACGCCGATCAACCTCCCCAGTCGGAAGATCACCCCTCGCTCGTACTCACGGCAGATCTTTATGGCCGAGCTCAGGATGATCAGGATGAGCAGGGCCAGAAGGGGCCAGAAGAGCGAAATGACCATTCTATCCCTCCTTTCTCGCCTTTTTTACTTTGAGCTTCATCCCCTCCACCCCAGTGACCTCCACGGGTTCCCCCGCCCTTATCTCCTCCTCGGCCTCGGCTCGCCACAGTTCGCCGAAGACCTCGACGAGCCCTTCAGGGGTGAGGTCGCTTTTGGCCTCGCCCACCCTTCCCACCAGCCCTTCCTTGCCGGTGGAGGGTCGCCTCCGATGGGCCCTGATGACCATGGTGAGGGCGAAGAGGAAGAAGCCGGCGCTCACTATCACTACGGGCAGGATGAAGCTCAAGGAGAGGCGCAGATATTCGGCGGGGCTCTTTATCAACATGAGGGAGCCGAGCAGTATGGAGATGACCCCTCCGATGGAGAGCAACCCGTAACTGGTGACCTTGACCTCGAGGATGAGGAGGATGATGCCGAGGATGATGAGGGCCACCCCTGCGTAGTTGATGGGCAACATCTGGAAGGCGAAGAAGGCCAGGATCAGACATATCCCCCCCACCACCCCGGGGAATATGGCCCCGGGGTTCGAAAGCTCGAAGAAGAGGCCGTAGATGCCCAGCATCAGCAGGATGTAGGCGATGGAGGGGTTGGAGATGGTGTGCAGCAGCCGGTCCCTGAAGGACATCTTCAGCTCCACCACCTCCTTCCCCTTCGTGTGCAGCAGCACCGTCACCCCTTCCCTGAGCTTGACCCTCCTGCCGTCGAGCTTCTTGAGGAGGTCCTGGAGGTCCTCGGCCACCAGGTCTATGACCTTCAACCGCAGGGCCTCCTTTGCCGTGACCGAGACGCTCTCCCTTACAGCCTGTTCCGCCCAGCGCGTGTTGCGGCCCCGCTGCTTGGCGATGGTCTTGATGTAGGCCACGGCATCGTTCAACACCTTCTTGGCCATCTCCTCGTCCATCTTCTTCTCACCCATCTGTACGGGATGGGCCGCCCCGATGTTGGTCCCCGGGGCCATGGCCGCCACGTGGGCCGCCAAGGTGATGAAGACCCCGGCGGAACCCGCCCGGGAACCGCTGGGGGCCACGAAGACGATCACCGGGATGCGGGCCGAGAGGACCTTCTTCACGATCTGCCGCATGGAGTCCATCAACCCCCCAGGGGTGTCGAGCTGCACGATCACACAGTGGCCGTCCACCTCCGCCTGCTCTATCCCCCTGACTAGGTAGTTCGCTATGGCGGGGTTGATGATCCCCTCTACCTTGAGGAGGTAGATCTTACCCTCGGCCCCCGAACTGCAAGGGAAGAGGAGGAGAAGGGAGAAAAGGAGCAGAAGCGAAAGGACCCCCTTCATCCCGAAGGAGATCTTAGCCCCAAGGGAGGCCTTTGTCAAAGTGAACTGAAGGGCTGTCATCATAAATTTCCTCATCGCCCAGGACCCCCTTGAAGGAGCATCTCGAGGTAAGAGGTCCGTATCGCCTCCTCAGGGGCCAAGCCGAGGCGCTCCAGGAGCCGAAAGGCCTCATCGAGCAGGTCCCCATAAGGGCCCTCGGCCTTGGCCTCTACCTCCACGAACTCCCCGAGCCCCTCGACCTTGTCCAAGGAGACGGTGAAGGCCCCCAACCGATAACGCTCCCTCACCTTCCGCACCCACGTGACCTCGCGATACCCCAAGCGCCCCAAGAGCTCCCTCATCGCCTCCCAGTCGCCCACCTCCACCTCCACCTCCCTCCGGCTCTTGCTCCTTCGGTCGAGCTTCGGTCCCTTGTAGGTCAGGACCCCCCTGCCTCCCCTCACCCTTATCCTCAGGGCCTCATCGGTCTTGGAGAAATCGCGATCCGGGGCGTTGAAGTAGAGGTCCCATTCCTCCCCCGCCCCCTGGGCCTCGGCCCCCAACTCCAGCAGGGCCTCCCGGACCCGGCCGAGTTCCCCCCTCGCCTTGACCTCCACCTCCACCATCTCTCCATCATAACCGAGCCAAGGGCCGAGGTCAAAAAGGGTTGACAAGGGGATGGTGGTTTGTTAACGTTAACGCAAACCGAGGGGGTTCCTCGTGAAGGGAAGGTCCACCATAAAGGACATAGCCCGGTTGGCGGGGGTCTCCCCCATGACGGTCTCCCGGGTCCTGAACCGGAGGCCCGGAGTCAAGGAGGAGACGCGCAGGAGGGTCCTCGATATCGTCCAGCGCCTGGGTTATCGCCCGAGCCTGGTGGCTCGGAGCCTTGTGACCAAGAGGAGCGAGACCCTCGGGGTGATCATCACCACCATCCGCAACCCCCTCTACCTCGAGATGGCCCAGGCGATGGAGGACAAGGCGAGGGCCATGGGTTACAACCTCCTTCTGGCCTCCACCCACTACGACCGGGAGCTGGAGGCCCGCCAGATAGAGGAGCTGAGGTCTCGAGGGGTGGACGGCCTGATCATCACCAGCGCCCACGTCGAGGACCCCGAGGTGGCGGAGTTGGCCGAGGAGGGCTTCCCGGTGGTGTTGGTCAACAGGCGGGTCCTGAGGCCCGACCTTCGGGGCAAGGTCGACTTCGTGGGGGTGGACAACCGCAAAGGGGCCATGGAGGCGGTGGAGCACCTGTTGCGGATGGGGCATAGGCGGGTGGGGATAATCTCCGGCAGGAGAGAATCCTCTGTGACCCGGGAGCGGCTCGAGGGGGCCAAGGAGGCTTTCAGGAGGCACGGCCTTCAACTGAAGGAGGAGTGGGTGGTGGAGGGCTACTTTCAGCGCGCCTCGGCCTATGAGGCCGCCCAGAGGCTCCTCCAGCTCGAGGAGCGCCCCACGGCCATCTTCGCCATGGGCGATTACATGGCCTTCGGGGTCTACGATGCAGCGCTGCAGTTGGGCCTCCGGGTCCCGGAGGATGTGGCCCTGGTGGGCTTCAACGACATCGATTTCTCCTCCATGAGGGCAGTGGGCCTAACCACCGTCCACCACTCCATCGCCCGGATGGGGGAGTTGGCGGTGGAGGTGCTCCTGGAGAGGATCGGGGGGAGGCCCCCGGGCAGGGTGGTGATCTTAGAGCCCCGCCTCGTGATCCGTTCATCCTGCGGCTTCGCCCAAAGGATGGGGGCAAGGGGCGTTGAAGGGAGGGCGCCATGAAGAGATTGACCGAGGAGGAATTGCTCCAGAGGGCCAAACGGCCCTCGGAGGATGCCTTAAGGCTTCACCCCTTCTACCGAGGGAAGATCCAGGTGCTGCCGAAGTGTGCCATCCGGTCCTTTGAGGATTTCGCCATCTGGTACACCCCTGGGGTGGCTGCTCCCTCGAGGGAGATCCACCAGGACCCCGAGAAGGTCTTCGAGCACACCAACAAGGGTAACTTGGTGGCGGTGGTCTCGGACGGCACCAGGGTCCTGGGGCTCGGGGACATCGGGCCCGAGGCGGCCATGCCCGTCATGGAGGGCAAGGCCCTCCTCTTCAAGTACCTGGGTGGGGTCGACGCCTTCCCCATCTGTGTCGACACCAAGGACCCCGAAGAGCTGATCAGGGTGGTGTTGCTCCTTCAGCCCACCTTCGGAGGGGTCAACCTCGAGGACATCGAGCAGCCCAAGTGTTTCCGGGTGCTGGACACCCTGAGGAGGGAGGCCCACATCCCGGTGTGGCACGACGACCAACAGGGCACAGCCGCCGTGACCTTGGCGGCCCTGAACAACGCCTTGAAGGTCGTCGGGAAGGCCCCCGACCAGGTGAGGGTGGTCATGGTGGGGGCGGGGGCTGCCAACGTCTGCATCGCCAGGCTGCTGGAGAAGGCGGGCTTTGACCTCGGCAAGGTCGTGATGGTGGACAGCCGTGGGACGCTGCACCCGGGCAGGGAGGACCTCAAGGGACGCTATCCCGAGAAGTGGGAGCTCGCCCAGCGGACCAACGCCTCCGGGATCGTCGGGGGCATCCCCGAGGCCATGAAGGGGGCCGACGTCCTGATCGCCCTCTCACGGCCCGGTCCCGGCGTGGTCTCCAAGGACTGGGTGGCCTCCATGGCCCCGGGGGCGATCGTTTTCGCCTGCGCCAACCCCATCCCGGAGATCTGGCCTTGGGAGGCCAAGGAGGCGGGGGCCAGGATCGTGGCCACCGGTCGCTCCGACTTCCCCAACCAGGTCAACAACTCCTTGGGCTTCCCGGGGATCTTCAGGGGGGCCCTGGACGTGAGGGCCAAGACCATCACCGACGAGATGTGCATAACCGCCGCCGAGGAACTCGCCCGATGCGCCGAGGAGGGGGGACTGCGGGACGATCGCCTCATCCCCACCATGGAGGACTGGGAGGTCTACCCCAGGGAGGCAGCGGCCGTAGGGCGCAAGGCCATCGAGCAAGGGGTCGCGCGGCTCGAGTTCAGCCGCGAGGAGCTCCTGCAGATGGCCACCAAGACCATCAGGAGGGCTCGCGAGGAGGTGGAGGCCCTGATGAGGGAGGGGCTGATACCCCCTGCACCGGAGGGATGAAGCATGAGGGAGGTCCACGTAAAGGAGGTCGAGGAGCTGGTGAGACGCCTCTTCGTGGAGGCCAACCTCTACCTCGGCGAGGACGTCTTGGAGGCCTTGAGGCGCGCCTTGCAACAGGAGGAATCGCCTGTGGGACGGGAGGTGCTCGAGGAGCTCTTGGAGAACGCAGAGGTGGCCCGCAGGGAGCGCCTCCCCATCTGTCAGGACACGGGGCTTGCGGTAGTCTTCGTGGAGTTGGGACAGGAGGTGAGGATGGTGGGAGGGGACCTCTACGAGGCCATAAACCAGGGGGTCCGTAGGGCCTACAAGGAGGGGTATCTACGGAAATCGGTCTGTCACCCCTTCAGCCGCAAGAACACCGGGGACAACACCCCTGCGGTGGTCCACCTGGAGGTCGTCCCCGGGGACGAGGTCAGGATAATCGCCGCCCCCAAGGGGGGAGGTAGCGAGAACATGAGCAGGGTGGTGATGCTCACCCCCGCAGCGGGCAAGGAGGGGGTGGTCCGGTACGTAGTGGAGCGGGTCAGGGAATCTGGGGCCAACCCCTGTCCGCCCATCGTGGTGGGGGTGGGGATAGGCGGCACCTTGGAGCAGGCGGCCCTGATAGCCAAGAAGTCGTTGTTGAGGCCCCTGGGCGAGCACCATCCAGACCCCGAGGTGGCCGCCCTCGAGGAGGAGATCCTCCGGAGGGTCAACGCCCTTGGGATCGGGCCCCAGGGCTACGGGGGCAAGATTACGGCTCTGGCGGTCCACGTGGAGATGGTGCCGTGTCACATAGCGTCGCTGCCCGTGGCCGTAAACATCCAGTGCCACGCCCACCGACACAAGGAGGGGGTGATCTGATGCAGCCGCGCCGAATCACGACGCCCTTGAGCGAAGAGGTGGTGATGTCGCTGAGGGCCGGGGACCGGGTGTTGCTGAGCGGTGTGATATACACCGCCAGGGATGCGGCCCACAAGAGGATGCTGGAGATGCTCGAGCGTGCGGAAGCGCTGCCCATCGAGCTCAAAGGCCAGGTGATCTACTACGCCGGTCCCTCCCCCGCCCCTCCGGGGAGGCCCGTGGGCTCCATAGGCCCCACCACCTCCGGCCGCATGGACCCCTATACCCCGAGGCTGCTCGAGCTGGGGCTCAAGGGGACGATCGGCAAGGGCAACCGTTCCCCTGAGGTGAAGGAGGCCCTGAAGAGGTACAGGGCGGTCTACTTCGGGGCCACGGGGGGGGCAGCGGCGCTGCTGGCCCAGCGGGTCAAAAGGGCAGAGGTGGTGGCCTTCGAGGACCTGGGGCCCGAGGCCATAAGGAGACTGGAGGTGGAGGACTTCCCACTGGTGGTGCTCAACGACCCCTACGGAGGTGACCTCTACGAAGAGGGCATGAGGAGATACGCCAAGGAGGTTTGAGGTGGATCGGCTTCGGAAGGAGGAGGTGGACGGCGCTGAGGTGAGGAGGATCGAGGATCTGAGCGGGCAGGATCTGTTCGCCTGCTATCAATGCGGGAAGTGCTCGGCGGGCTGTCCCTTGGGTTCCTTCATGGATCTTTTGCCCCACATGGTGATCAGGCTCCTTCAGATGGGTCTGGTGGCGGAGGTGCTGGAGGCCTCATCGCCCTGGCTCTGCGCCTGCTGTGAGATGTGCGCCACCAGGTGCCCCAGGGGGGTGGACGTCACCAAGGTGATGGAGGCCGTGCGGCTCCAGACCCTGAGGGAGAACCGCGACAGGGTCCACCCCACGGTCCTGCCCAAGGAGAAGTTGCTCGAACTCCCGCAGATCGCCCTGGTGGGGAACTTCAGGAAGCTCACGGCTTAGGCCCATGAAGGTCCCTTACTACCCAGGCTGCACCCTGAAGACCAAGGCCAAGAACTTCGAGGAGTCGGCCCTGGAGGCGGCGAAGCTCCTCGGCATCGAACTCCAGGAACTCCCTACGTGGCACTGCTGCGGCACCTTCAGCTCCTTGGCCACCGATGACTTGATCCATTATGTGGCCCCCTTGAGGAACCTCATCCAGGCCAGGGAGATGGGGGGGAAGCGCTTGCTGACGCTCTGTTCGGTCTGCTACAACGCCCTCAAGAGGGCCAATCGGTTCTTGAAGCGTGACGAGCTCACCCACAGGACCCTCAACACCTTCATCGAGGCCTCCGAGCCTTACGACGGCGAGGTCCAGGTGGTCCACCTCCTGGAGGTCCTGAGGGAAGTGGGGTGGGACCTCCTGAGGGAGCGGGTCAAGAGGCCCCTGGAGGGGTTGAAGGGGGCCACCTACTACGGCTGTATGCTCCTCAGGCCGCCCGAGGTGGGGCTCGACGATGCAGAGAGGCCCTCGGTGATGGAGGAGATGATGGGGGCCTTGGGGGCGGAGTCGGTGATCACACCCTATAGAAACGAGTGCTGTGGGGCCTTTCACACGGTGGAGCGGGAGGAGATGGTCAGGGAGCGGGCGGAGCTGATCGCCTCTTCCGCCTCAAGCCGCGGGGCGGACGTGCTGGTGGTGAGCTGTCCCCTTTGCGCCTATAACCTCGATTGGGGACAGGACCAGCTGCCCGTGCTCTACTTCACGCAGCTTCTGGCCCTGGCCCTGGGGGCCGAGGGCGACTTGGGTTGGGGGATGCACCGGATAGACCCGAGGCCTCTGTTGGAGGAGAAGGGGTTGCTCGGCCGATGAAGACAGGGGTGCTCATCTGCTCTTGCGACCTTCGGCCCTTCGACGGAGGGGTCCCCCCTGAGGTGGCGGGGGACCCGGAGGTGGAGATCCGCGTGGTGGAGGACCTCTGTTTACGGCCCCCTGAGGAGGCCTTGGGGGACGTGGGGGCAGAGGCCTTAGTGGTCCTCAGTTGCCAGCCGGCTTTGCACGAGAGGCTCTGGAGGAGGGCTGCCCGAGCCCTTGGGATCGATCCCCACAGGGTGGCGGTGGTCAAGGGGGTCAAGGAACTCCCCGATGCCCTGCGGAGGGTCCGCCGTGCCCCGGAGGCTGAAGCGGAGGTGATCCCCAGGGCCCTGGTGATCGGAGGAGGGGTGGCGGGAATCCACGCGGCCCTCGAGATCGCCGAAGGGGGTTACGAGGTGTTGCTGCTGGAACGGTCCCCCTCCATCGGGGGCCACATGATCCAGCTCTCGGAGGTCTTCCCCACCCTGGATTGTCCCCAGTGTATCCTCACCCCCAAGATGGTCCAGTGCGCCCAGCACCCCTTGATCGACATCCTCGCTTACAGCGAACTGGAGGCGGTGGAGGGGACCGCGGGTCGCTTCCGGGTCACGATCAAGCGGAAGAGCCCCTACATCGATTGGTCCAAGTGCACCGGCTGTGGCGAGTGTACCGAGGTCTGCCCTGTGGAGCTCCCCAGCCTCTTCGACCGAGGTGTGACCTCGCAGAGGGCCGTCTATAAGCCCTTTCCCCAGGCGGTTCCCAACAAGCACGTCATCCTCAAGGAGGGGATGTCCCCCTGTCGGGCAGCCTGTCCCCTGGGGGTCAATCCCCACGGGTACGTGGCCCTGATAGGGGCTGGCAGGTTCGAGGAGGCCCTCAAGTTGGTCCTGGAGAGGCTCCCCTTCCCCGGGATCATGGGCAGGATCTGTACCCACCCCTGCCAGGAAGGGTGCAGTCGCAAGGAGGCGGGAGGGGCCTTGCAGATCAGGGCGCTGAAGCGGTTTCTGGCCGATCAGGTGAAGGTCCCCTTCGTCCCGGAGGTCGAGGGGGAGAGGGAGGGGGAGGTGGCCATCGTCGGGGCCGGTCCCTGCGGGCTGATGGCCGCCCATGAGCTCAGGAGGAGGGGGTGGAAGGTCAGGGTCTTTGACGCCCTCGAGGCCCCGGGGGGGATGCTGCGGGCCGGGATCCCCCCTTACAGGCTCCCCAGGGAGGTCATAGAGCAAGAGGTGGCCCCCCTGGAGGAGATGGGGGTGGAGTTCAGGCTGGGGGTGAGGGTGGGGCAGGACCTCCCTTGGGAGGACCTGCTGGAGGGTTACCCCGCGGTGCTCATCGCCACCGGGGCCCATCGTCCCCTCAGGCTCGGCGTTGAGGGCGAGGAGCTCGACGGGGTTTGGCAGGGCCTGGAGTTCCTCAGGGCCGTAAACCTCGGCTTCCCTCCCGAGGTGAGGGGGCGAGTGGTGGTCATCGGTGGGGGGAACACGGCTATCGACGCAGCCCGCACCGCCATGAGGCTCGGGGCCGAGGAGGTCCACCTCTTCTACAGGCGGAGCAGGGTCGAGATGCCCGCTTCCCCGGAGGAGGTCGAGGGGGCGGAGGAGGAGGGGGTGAGGTTCCACCTCCTGGTCGCCCCGGTGAGGATATTGGGGGACGGGGGGAAGGCGAAGGGGGTGGAGTTCCTCAGGATGCGCCTGGGGGAGCCGGACGAGGAGGGGAGGCGCAAGCCCATCCCCCTGAAGGGGACGGAGTTCCAGGTGGAGGCCGATCTGGTGATCGCCGCCATAGGGCAGGCACCGGAGCTGGGCTGGGCGAGGGACTTGGGACTGGAGCTGACCGAGAGGGGGACCCTGAAGGTGGACCCCGTCACCTTGGAGACCTCGCGCCCAGGGGTCTTCGCGGGGGGCGACGTCGTCACGGGACCGAGGTCCGCGGTGGAGGCCATGGCGGCAGGTCGCAGGGCCGCTGAGTCCATCGACCGACTCTTGAGGGGTGAGGACTTGAGGGAGGGGAGGGAGGTCCCCGAAGCGAAGGTCCCCGAGGTGGACCTGAGGGGGGTTGAGGGGAGGCCCCCTGAGAGGCCCCCGACCCTTTCGCCCGAGGAGCGCAGGGCCGACTTCCGCGAGGTGGAGCTCCCCTTCGATCCGGAGGTGGCCGTCAAGGAGGCCAAGCGGTGCCTCAACTGCGCGGGTTGTTGTGAGTGCTATAGCTGCGAGTCGGCCTGTGAGGCCCAAGCCATCGACCACGCCCTCGTGGACAGGCTCGAGACCTATGAGGTGGGGGCCATCGTGGTGGCCACAGGCTACGAGCTGCTGCCGAAGGGGGTCCTGGGGGAGGTGGAGGAGGACCCGGACGTGCTCGACCCCCTGCAATTCGAGCGGCTGCTGTGCCCCTCAGGGCCCACCGGCGGGAAGGTCTTCCGGCCCTCTGACGGCCGCGTCCCCACGGAGGTGGTCTTCATCCATTGCTGTGGTAGCCGCGACCCCGAGCACCACCTCCCCTACTGCTCGCGGGTCTGCTGCATGTACGGCTGCAAGCTCGGCGTCCTCTATCGGCATGCGGTGCCCGAGGGCCGCTTCTACCTCTTCTACATGGACATGAGGACCGACGGCAAGATGTACGAGGAGTTCTACCAACGGGCGGCTTCTGAGGACCGTCTGGTCTTCCTCCGGGGCAGGGTGGCCAAGGTCTTCCGGGAGGGGGAGAGATTGGCGGTGTGGGGGGTGGATACCCTGAGCGGCCGGAGGATCGAGGTCGCCTGCGACCTCGTGGTCCTGGCCTTGGGGATGGTGCCCAGCCCAGGAACTGCGGAGCTGGCAGAGCTCCTCGGGGTGGAGCTCGACGAGACGGGCTTCTTCCGGGAGGCGGAACGCAGGCTCCGGCCCTTTGAGAGCACCCGGGAGGGGGTCTTCCTGGCGGGCTGCTGTCAGGCCCCCAAGGACATCCCGGAGTGCGTGGCCCAGGCTGCGGGTTGCGCAGCCAAGGTGATGGCCTTCTTCGCCAAGGCGCGCGAGGGCTTGAGAGAGGTGGCCTGATGCGGGGGCGGATCGGGGTCTTCCTCTGTCACTGTGGGCTCAACATCGCCGGCAGCGTAGATGTGGAGCGGGTGGTACAGGAGATCAGCCGCTGGCCCGGGGTGGTCCACGCCGAGCACTACATCTACCGCTGTTCTGACCCCGGCCAGGAGCTGGTGAGGAAGGCCATAAGGGAGAAGGGGCTCGATGCCATCGTGATGGCCAACTGCTCCCCGGCCCTGCACCAGAGGACCTTCAGGGATCTCGCGGCCTCCGAAGGCCTCAACCCCTACCTATGCGAGATCGCCAACATCCGCGAGTGGTGTAGCTGGCCCCATTGGCACGAGCCGGAGAGGGCTACGGAGAAGGCCTTGGAGATCGTCAAGGCCGCCGTCGAAAAGGTCCGCAGGAACATGGCCCTGGAGGCCATCAAGGTGCCCTTGACCAGGAGGGCCTTGGTGATAGGGGGAGGGGTGGCTGGCCTTGAGGCCGCCCTGGACATCGCCGAGGGCGGCTTCGAGGTCCACCTGGTGGAGCGGGCCCCATACCTCGGCGGCAAGGTGGTCGGCCTTTCCTCGAGCCACCCGGCCCTTCTGCCCGGGGGCTGCGACGTGATCCCCATGGCCCTGGAGGCGGTCCTTCATCCGCGCCTCCGCATCCACCTGCTCACGGAGGTGGAGGCGGTCGAGGGCTACGTGGGCAACTTCAAGGTGAAGCTGAGGGGACGTCCCCCCTTCGTGGACTGGGAACGGTGTACGGGCTGTGGTATATGTCAGGAGGTCTGCCCTGTGGAGGTGCCCTCGGAGTTCGACCGAGGGCTATCCAAGCGGAGGGCCATCTACATCCCCCATCGGAGGGCGGTCCCTCAGAGGGCCTTGATCGACCCTGAGAGCTGCCTTCGCTTCGAGGGGAAGCCCTGCGATCTGTGCCTTGAGGCCTGTCCCGAGGAGGCGGTGGACTTCTCCCAAGGGGAGACCCTCGAGGAGGTGGAGGTGGGGGCCATCGTGGTGGCCACAGGCTACGACCTCTACCCGAAGGAGGCCATAGGCGAGTACGACCCAGACCCTGACGTGATAGACGCCCTCGAGTTCGAGCGGATCCTCGCTCCTGACGGGCCCACAGGGGGGGAGGTGAGGAGGCCCTCTGACGGCCGCGTCCCCAAGGAGGTGGTCTTCGTACAGTGCGTCGGCTCTCGGGACCCCGATCATCATCTCCCTTACTGCTCCAAGGTCTGCTGTATGTACACGGCCAAGGAGGCCCTCCTCTACAAGGAGAGGGTCCCCGAGGGCCGGGCCTACGTCTTCTACATGGATGTGAGGGCCACGGGCAAAGGCCACGAGGAGTTCATCCAGGAGGCCACCTCCCGTGGGCGGATCCTCTACCTCCGGGGCAGGGTGGCCCGGATCTTCAGGGAGGGGGAGAAACTCAAGGTCATAGGGATCGACACCCTGAGCGACCGGACCTTGGAGGTGGAGGCCGATCTGGTGGTACTGGCCATGGGCCTCAAGGGGGCCGAGGGGGTGAGGGAGCTGGCCAAGCGGATCAACGTCTTGGCCGACTCCTATGGACTCCTCTCGGAGAGCCACCCCAAGCTGGGGCCGGTGGAGACCCTCACGGCCGGGGTCTATCTCGCCGGTTGTGCCCAGTTCCCCAAGGAGATCCAAGACAGCATCAGCCAGGCCTCGGCGGCCTCGAGCAAGGTGATCTCCCTTTTCAGCCAGGAGGAGTTGCTGCACAGCCCGGAGGTCGCCAGGGTGGATCAAGAGGTCTGCAGCGGCTGCGGCTACTGTGAGAGGGTTTGCGCCTACGGGGCGGTGGAGGTGGATCGGAGGCGGAAGGTGGCGGTGGTGAAGGAGGTCCTGTGTGAGGGCTGTGGGGCCTGTGCTGCGGCCTGTCCCTCTGGGGCCGCCCAACTGGTGAACAGCACCTACCGCCAGGTGATGGAGATGGTGGGGATCTTCTCGGGGGGCAACGGGTCCTCGGAGGATGAGGGATGGCGGAAGGCGTCTTAGTGATAGGCTCAGGGGTCGCCGGGGTGAAGGCCTCCCTGGAGGTGGCCTCGAGGGGCCGAAGGGTGTGGATGATCGAGCGGTCCCCCTTCTTGGGGGGGGAGGTGGCCCTCCTTGAGCGCCAGTTCCCCACGGATCGTTGCTGTCTCTGTCAGATGCTGCCCACCTTCGGGCGGGTGGAAGGGGCCGAGTACTGTCTGAGGCGTTCCTTCCACCACCCCCTGGTGGAGTTCTTCCCCTGCTCTGAGCTCCTGGCCTTGGAGGGCTCCGAGGGTCGTTTCAAGGCCGTGGTGCGCAGGCGCCCCCGTGGGGTGAGGGAGGAGCTCTGCACGGCCTGCGGGAGGTGTCTCGAGGTCTGTCCCCTTGAGACCCGCGACGAGTTCGACCCCTTCGGCAGGCGCAAGGCCATCTACCTCCGGGGGCCTGATCCCGTGCCGCCGGTGCCGGCCATCGATTGGGGGCTCTGCGATCGCTGTGGCCGTTGTCTTGAGGTCTGTCCCACAGGGGCGGTGGACCTCGAGGGGCGCCACGAGGACCTGGAGCTTGAGGTATCCTCGGTGGTACTGGCTGCGGGCTTTAGGCCCTTTGATCCTCGGGAGCTTACCCAATACGGCTACGGCCGCTTCGCCAACGTCCTCACCAGCCTCGAGTTCGAGAGGATGATGAGCCCCCTGGGGCCCGGGAGGCTCTTTAGGCCCTCGGATGGCCGTCCCCCTGAGAAGATCGCTTTCCTCCTCTGTGTGGGCTCGCGGGAGCGCTCTTGGACCCCCTGCTCGGCGGCCTGTTGTATGGTGGCGATGAAGCAGGCCCGTCTGGCCAAGGAGCTGAAGGGGGACCTGGAGGTTGCGATCTTCGGCATGGATTTTCGAGCCTTCGGCAAGGGCTATCATCGCTACCTCCTGGAGACCCAGGACAGGGGTGTGCGGTTCGTCAGGGGGAGGGTCCCCAAGCTCTGGGAGGTCCCGCAGAGCAAGGGGCTTCTGGTGCGCTCCCTGGAGGGGGAGCGGGTGGTCGAAGAGGAGTTCGACCTGGTGGTGCTTTCCACCGGCCAGCGTCCCCCTGAGGGGTGGCGAGGGCTGGCCGAGGTGCTCGGGGTGGAGCTCGACCCCTGGGGCTTCGTCCGGACCGAGGACCCAGCAGGGGTCAAGACCTCAAGGCCCGGGGTCTACGTCTGCGGCCCCCTCTCGGGTCCCAAGGACATCCCGGACACCGTCACCCAGGCCCAGGCGGCGGCCCTCGAGGCCGCAAGGGGTGCAGTCCCCTCCCTTCCTGAGGTGCGGGAGCTCCCCCCTCAGGAGGAAGGGCCGCGGGTGGGGCTCCTGCTGTGCCGGTGCGGAGGGGAGCTTCGGCTTGACGGCCTCAGGGGGTGCCTCGAAGGGGAGGGGTTCTCCGGCAGTTGGGAGGCCGATTTCCTCTGCCTGGGCAAAGGGGTCCCAGAGCTCCAGGGGGTGGACCGCCTCGTGGTGGGGGCCTGTTCCCCCTACTGGTTCAGGAGGCGGGGGCTCGAGACCCTGCGGGGGGTCGACCCTCAGATGGTGGAGTGGGTGGACCTGAGGGGACTCTTCAGGGTCCACGGTCCGGAGGCCTGGGAGGCTGCTCGCTCCAGGCTCATCATGGCCCTGGAGCGCCTGCGGAGGGAGGTCCCTCGGGCCGGGGAGTCCTTCCCGGTGAAGGGCTCCGCGCTGGTGGTGGGAGGGGGGTTGGCCGGCCTTGAGGCCTCCTTGGCCCTGGCCCGGGAGGGTGTGGAGGTCCACCTGGTGGAGCGACAGGGGGAGTTGGGGGGCGTCCTCAGGGGTAGGCCCTCCATGCGGGGGGTCCTCGAGGGGCTGCTGGCCGAGCTCCAGCGGAGTCCCCGGATCGAGGTCCACCTCCGGAGCGAGGTGGTGGCCTTCAGGGGGCAGGCCGGCGACTTTTCGGCGATCATCAAGGGGGAAGGGGCTGAAAGGCAGGTGCAGATCGGGGCTGTGATCCTCGCCACAGGTGCCGAGGAGTACCGTCCTCAAGGGTTCGGCTATGGCTCCTCGGAGAGCGTCCTCACCCAGTCAGAGCTCGATCAGGGCCTCACCTCGGGGAGGCTGCGGCCCGAGGGGCTCCGCTCGGTGGTGATGATCCAGTGCGTGGGCTCCCGCGACCAGGAGCACCCCTGGTGTAGCCGCTATTGCTGCCTGGAGGCCCTCCAGAACGCCCTGAAGCTCAAGGAATCGAACCCCGCCCTCGAGGTCTACGTGCTCTATCGCGACATGATGAGCTACGGCCTCCGAGAGGAGCTCTACCTCAAGGCCAGAGAGGCGGGGGTGATCTTCCTCCGGTATGAGGATCCAAGGGAGATCGAGGTGGAGCCCTCAGAGGGTCTCCTGGTCAGGGTCAACGGGATGACCCTTGAGGCCGATCTTGTGGTCTTGAGCACTGGGGCGGTGCCACGGCGGCAGAACCGCCGTCTGGCCGAGCTCTTCGGCCTGGAGCTCAGCCCTGAGGGGTTCTTCAAGGAGGCGGAGGTGAAGTTCAGGCCTGTGGAGGCCCTGAGGGAGGGGATATACCTCTCGGGCGGCTGTCATTCCCCGAGGCCTTGGGGGGAGGTAGTGCTTCAGGCCCGGGCTGCAGCCCAGCGGGCCCTGAGCCTCTTGAAGGGGGCGGAGCTCGTGACCTCAAGGCCCATCTCCACCGTGAACGAGAGGCGCTGTTCGGGCTGTGGCCTCTGTGTGGAGGGCTGTCCTTACGGGGCTCGGGTCCTTGACGAGGAGCTGCGGGTGGCCCGGGTGAGGGGCCCCCTCTGTCAGGGCTGCGGGGTGTGTGCCTCCCTCTGCCCCAACGGGGCCGCCAAGCTCGAGGGGTCGAGGGAGGACCAGGTGATGGCCGCCTTAGAAAGGGTCTTATAGGGAGGTGATGATGGCGGAGGATTTGAGGATCATCGGTTTCTTCTGTCACTGGTGCACCTCCACGGCCGCGGACCTGGCCGGCACCATCCGGAGGGAGTATCCGGCATCGGTCCGTCCCCTTCGGGTGATGTGTACGGGCTCCGTGGACCCGGTCTACATCCTCGATGCCCTGCTCAAGGGGGCGGATGCGGTCTGGGTCGGTGGGTGAAACCCGGGCGAATGCCACTATGTCAGTGGCAACTACAAGGCCAGGAGGCGCATAGCGGTGGTGAAGGGGATCCTGGAGGTGCTGGGCCTTGCCCCAGACAGGGTCTACCTCACCTGGATCTCGGCCAGCGAGGGGCCCCAGTTCGCCGAGTGGGCCGAGAGGATCCACGAGGCCTCGGAGCGCAAGGGCAAAAACCCCCTCGCCCGGACGCTGACCACCTGAGGAGGGGAGATGGCACGGGGGTGTTTCTTGGAGCTGGACGGAAAGGGACTGCCCGAGGCCCTGAGGGGGCTGTGGCGGAGGATGCTCGAGGGGCCCTTCGGGGCTATCTTGGTACCAGTGGAGGTGGAGGGAGGCCTTGTGTCCTTGGGGCTTGTCGCCTCCCCCGAGGGGGTCGAGCGGTCGCGGGCCATGGCCCCTTACATGGGGGTGAACGGGGCGAGGGTGCTGCAGATGATGACGAAGGTCTCCCCGTCCTCGAGACCCATCGCCGCGGTGCTCAGGCCCTGTGAGGTGCGGGCGGCGGTGGAGCTGAGGAAGCTCCAGCAGGTGGCGGAGGAGAACCTGTTCCTTGTGGCCCTCGACTGCCTCGGCACCTACCCCCTGGAGGAGTACAGGAGGCGCCTCGAGCAGGGGGTCCCCGAGGAGCCGGAGCCCGAGGAGGCCCGTCTGAGGGAGGCCTGCCGGGTCTGCCTCTGGCCTGTGGCCCCCTGGGCCGACCTCCGGGTGGGGTTCCTGGGGCTCGAGGGGAGACTGGTCCTTGAGGCCCTGACGGAGGAGGGCGAGGAGGCCCTTCGGCAGATGGGGCTTGAGGTCGAGGAGCTCGATCTTGACGGGCGGCAGGCCCGGATCGAGGAGATCCTCAAAGGGCGGAAGGCCGCCGAGGGGGAGCTGCTGGAGCTTCAGCAGCGGGAGCTGAAGGGCCATGAGGCGATCCTTGTGGCCCTTTCCGCCTGCATCAAGTGCCTCAACTGCATGACGGTCTGTCCCCTATGCTACTGCAAGGAGTGCTTTTTCAACTCCCCCACCTTCGAGATGGAGGCCGATCGCTTCCTGCGCCTCGCCTCGAGCCGCCCTGCCCTGAGGATGCCCTCGGAGGTGCTGCTCTTTCACCTGACGCGGATGGCCCACATGGGGACCTCGTGTGTGGCCTGCGGGATGTGCCAGGAGGGGTGTCCCCAGGAGGTGCCGGTCTTCAGGCTCTTCAAAGCGGTCTCTAAGCGCCTGCAGGGGATCTTCGACTACGAACCGGGCCGTGACCCCGAGGAGCCCCTGCCCCTGGCCACCTTCAGGGAGGAGGAGCTCAAGGAGGTGGAGGAGCCGAAGATATGACCCTGAGGGAGGAGTTCCCCGAGGTCCTGAGGTGCTATCAGTGTATGAGCTGCACCCTGGGCTGCCCCATGGCCCAGGAGATGGACCTCCTGCCCCATGAGGTGATGGGGGCCGTGCAACTGGGACGGGACGAGGAGGTGCTCGGCTCTTCTACCCCCTGGGTCTGCGCGTCGTGTGAGGCCTGTGCCACCAGGTGCCCCAACGAGATCGAGATCGTCCAGTTGATGGACCTCATAAGGAGGAGGGCCGTGCAGCAGGGGATGGCCTCCGAGAGGGAGCCTGAACTGCATCGGGTCTTCCTCAAGGAGATAGAGCGCAGGGGCAGGGTCCACGAGCTATCCCTTTTGCTCGAACTCAAGAGGCGCACGGGTCTCTTCAAGATCTCCGTGGATGAGCTCAAGTTGGGGCTCAAGATGCTGCTAAAAGGGAAGCTGAAGGTCTTTCCCGGGGCCAAAAGGGGAGGGGAGGAGCTCAAAAGGCTCTTTGCGAGGAGGGAGTCGCCGTGAAGATCGCTTACTACCCCGGCTGTTCCCTCGAGTCCTCCGCCAGAGAGTACGACCTCTCCTTCAGGGCGGTCTGTGAAGCGGTGGGGGTGGAGCTTCAGGAGGTCCCCGACTGGAGCTGCTGTGGGGCCTCCTCAGCCCATCAACTCGACCCCTTCTTGAGCGTGGCCCTCCCGGCAAGAGAGCTCCTCAGGGCCGAGGAGATGGGCCTTGACCTGGTGGCCCCCTGTGCGGCCTGTTTCCTCAGGCTGAAGGAGGCCAGAAGGCGCCTCCTCGGGGAGGAGGCCCTGAGGGAGGAGGTCGAGAGGGCCCTTCGGCGGAGGTTCGAGGGAAGGATCCAGGTCTACCACCCCCTGCAGCTCCTCGGCCGTCCGGAGCTGAAGGAGTCCCTCCTGGGCAAGGTGGTCCGTCCCCTCGAGGGCCTCCGGGTGGTCTGCTACTACGGCTGCTATCTGGTCAGGCCGCCCCAGGTGACGGAGCTCGACGACCCGGAGGACCCCCACGTGATGGAGGGCCTGGTGGG
>Ga0190360_1000057_pt1 | contig 55387 bp, 42 predicted proteins | sample 48721834_MG_FD_161271 | JGI IMG/M metagenome (GOLD analysis project Ga0190360, IMG submission 161271) | Hydrothermal vent microbial mat bacterial communities from Southern Trench, Guaymas Basin, Mexico - 4872-18-3-4_MG | ecosystem: Environmental > Aquatic > Marine > Hydrothermal vents >...
AGTATATAGGGAAACATTTCTTCGGAGAAAATCAGCGTATATACACAAGTACCCAATTCAGCCCCATTGTGTACTTGTAGAGCAACTCGAGGCATATCCTTTCAGCAGTTTTAGATAAAATCAAACAGGTCAAGAGTGGAATGGTATCGACATTTTATCTTTATTGTGAGGTTAATATAATTCAAAATCGCAGGGGCAAGAACCCATGCGGAGCTTAACCCCTCTTTAACTTTCTTATGATTCATATTTTCCTTAACAGAATAATGTAGATCACTCATTCGCTATAATGTGTTCTTGCTCGATGGATAAAAACTATATGGTTTTTTTGATCAATTGAATAAACAATTCTATCCTGGTAAGTTAAACGTACGGAATAAAACCCTTTAAGATCCCCAACTAGTTTTTCCCGCTAAACGGATCTATCGCAATATTACTTTCAAGTATTTCTCTAAGCTTTTTCTTCAGACGAGGTGTAAGTTTCTTAACATCCTTTGCTGCTTCTCTGGTGAAACGAATCTCATAAGGGTTCATTTATCTGCCTCAAAAACTTCGTTTAAAGAAAACGTTTCACCATTTTCCATTTGTTTGACCGACTTCTTAATGCTATCATGAAAGCCTGGAATAGAAAGGAGTTCTCACGTTTCAACAAGGCTTTCATAATCATCCTCTGACATTAATACAGCGGTACCTTTATGGTGATGAATTTTGTAAATCTTATGACCCTTAGTTGCATTTTTGATTAATTCAAAAAAATCCCGTCTTGCATCTGTTGCGGTTATTGTCGTCATTTCTTTCCTCTCTTTGTGTACTCTAACATGTACATAGTATATAGAAAATTGCTCTATTAGTCAAGATTCTTGAATCACTGACGTAAGTATATTCATAACTATTTGTAAAGATAGGGGTGGTTGATACAGTCTCTTAAACGGTAAGGTTTGCAGTATCGATATCAAGAAAGGTTTTTACTGCTTTTTCAAACTCATTTAGATCTATCAATGTATCCTTACAGGGCCCTTCCGGACGAATGTTAGGAATGCCTATTACGGGAATCTGATCGATTACGTCCTTGATACCGCTCAGTAGGTCCCTTTCACATGCCACACCAATAATCGCCTTTGGCTTCAATTTATAAACAATCTGTCGTGCCTTTGAGCCTCCACCGACAATATATGTAGGAATGTTCATTTGCGCAGAGAATTTTTTAATTCTCTCGATTAACTGTTTTTGAAGACATCTTGGTAGTAAAATTAGCAGATTCTCAGGTTTTATTTTCTTTGCTCTTGTGCTGATTATTGAATTGCAGACCTTTACAAAAGAGTTACTTAGCTTGTCCTTTGAGATACCTAGTCTTATTCCAATCTTAAAAACAATAGGAACCATGAAAGTAATTGAGATTTCCCTTGACCCAAATCGCATATAGATATCCTTTTCAAGCCATATTGAAAGGGCCATGAGGACAAACCACAGGGCAACTATAAGCCATAATGAGAGAAGAACTATTCCAATGATAATGGGTAAAGAGGGATGAAACTGGGCAAGTCGTGGAAGAGTTAGATACCAGAAAAGGAGGCCTATTGCACCGAGGATGAGAATCGTGATGAGCAGGAGCCCCATAAATATTCGTTTTCCCGTGTTTGCATCGATTTCATATTTTCCCCCATTAAGATCGATTCCAATCCATTCCTCACCGAGATTCCTATCTTTCAGTCGAACCTTTGGTTTTCGAGATTTTTTTTTCATTTATAATGCTCTATCCACAATGGGAATAACCACACACCCTGCACACACTGCATCCTCCTTCTGTTTCCATTGTACTTCCACATTCTGGACATTCTGGGCCTGAAATTTCTTGAAATTGTGGGCTGTCTTTTTTTAAATCGGTTTGCAATGATTTCTTGGTCGGATTATTTTTGGTCCCAAATCGTTCCATAAGAATCTGGCCTATGGCATCCGGGACAGATTTAACGAGTATGCCGTTATTCCATACAGGTCGTGAACCTGTTATACCAATAAGAGTCTTGCATATCTCTTCAACCTTCACATTTTTTTGAAGTGCAATAGAAATCAATCTTCCGATTGCTTCAGAGAGTGCAGCAGTATCACCACCGCTCTTTCCGATATTTGCAAATACTTCAACTGGATGATTGTTATCGTCTGTATTTATCGTTATATAGAGCGATCCCTGTCCTGTGTTTAATTTTGTAGTAGTTCCGGAAAGAATCGAAGGCCTGGAGCCGAATTTTTTTGTTTCTTTTTTTATTCCCTTGTTCAGAACCTGTTTTGACCTTGAGCCATCTCTGTATATCGTAACCCCCTTACATCCAAGATCATGAGCAAGACGATATACCTTTGAGACATCCTCAACTGTTGCACTGTTTGAAAAATTTACAGTCTTGGAAACAGCGTTATCGGTATGTTTTTGAAATGCTGCCTGCATTCTTACGTGCCATTCTGGAGATATTTCATGGGAGGTGCAGAACACCTTTTTTATTTCATCAGGAATCTCATCTATTTCATTAAGAGAGCCCTTTTCTGCAACTTTTCTAATAATATGTTCTTTATCCAGATCCAGTTCCTTGAGTCTCTCAAGAAAGAGTGGATTTATTTCTGGAAGCCGGTCATCATCCATTACGTGGCGTGTAAATGATAGTGCAAACAGAGGCTCTATTCCACTTGAACATCCTGCAATGATACTTATTGTTCCTGTAGGGGCAATCGTTGTTCTTGTAGCATTACGAATCGGAGGTTCATTTCTTTTAGCATAAACGCTCTCTTGAAATGCAGGGAATTCGCCTCTCTGAAGAGCGATCTCCTGTGACTTCTTTTTTGCCTCATTATTGATGAAACTCATTACCTCTTCTGCAATTTCAAGGGCTCTTTTGGAGTTGTATGGAACATTGAGTTTTATAAGCATATCTGCAAATCCCATTACCCCGAGCCCAATTTTTCTTGTCATCTTTGTCTGTCTTTCGATCTTTTCGAGCGGATAGCTGTTTACATCTATTACATTATCAAGAAAATGGACGGCAACTCTGACAGTTGATAGAAGCCTCTCATAATCTATCTCTGTTTTATTCTCTTTCACCATCTTTGACAGGTTTATTGATCCCAGATTACACGATTCAAATGGAAGAAGGGGCTGTTCGCCACATGGATTTGTTGCCTCGATTTCTCCGATTTGTGGAACCATATTATCACGATTGATTCTATCGATGAATACAATACCAGGATCTCCATTTTCCCAGGCACGATACACCATTTCATCAAATACCTTTCGGGCACTGAGGCTTCCAACAACCTCTCCTGAATGCGGATTTATAAGGTTATACTCCTTTCCAGATTCGAGAGCCTTCCAGAACTCCTCTGTTACTGCAACAGATATATTGAAATTGTTTAGAACATTATCTCCATCCTTGCAGTGAATAAAATCCATTATATCTGGATGATCGACTCTGAGAATGGCCATGTTAGCCCCTCTTCTTGTACCTCCCTGCTTTACAGTCTCAGTAGCCGCATCGAACACATGAAGAAATGAAATGGGACCTGAGGCTATTCCCTTTGTTGATTTTACAATATCGTTTTTAGGGCGTATTCTTGAAAAGGAAAAGCCAGTGCCTCCTCCTGACTTGTGGATCAAAGCCGTGTTTTTAACTGCCTCAAATATAGAATTCATCGAGTCTTCAATTGGAAGAACAAAACATGCAGATAGTTGGTTTAATTCTCTTCCTGCATTCATTAATGTTGGAGAGTTTGGCAAAAATTCAAGATTCTTTAGCACTGAATAAAACTTTTCTTCTGTAGATTTAACATCGGCTTCTGGATCGTAGAACAGATCTGCAGAGGCTACTGCAGAAGCAACTCTTCGAAACATCTCGGATGGTGTTTCAATGACATCCCCTTTGTCATCCTTTTTCAGATACCTTCTTTCAAGAACCTTTATTGCATTTTCGGTAAAATCTATCTTTTCTCTATCAACTACCTCTGCAATATCTTCGAGAGTATGATTTTGGTCTCCCGGGTTTGAGATTCCTATGATTTCGGATGACTTGTCTGAGTCGTGACCGTTATCATCAGGATCAAAAAGGTTTATCATATCTATTTTATTTTTGTTGGCATTTGCAGACATGGCATCACTCTCATGTTGTAATGAGCGGTAGGATAATCACTAAAAACAAACATAAGAATATCAATTGTGAATGTCAAGAAAAAAATGATAAAATTGTCTATATGTAGTATTTTTTTTCTGAGAAATACAACAAATAGTCTATTGAGAAATTGAAAATAAGGCTTGACAAGTTAGGAAAGAATAATTAAATTAAACTTGTTTTCTTCAGGGCGAGGTGAAACTCCTCACCGGTGGTGACAGCCCACGAACTCGGGAATGTATCAGAAGCAGCAAGTGAAGGAAAGAGCTGCGAACAGGAAGCAGAGAGATTGTAATAGAGACAGGATTTAAGATTAGAACCCTTTTGGTGCAATTCCGAGCCGATCCAGTGAAATTCTGGTGCCGACGGTGATAGTCCGGATGGAAGAAGAGGACATAAAGTATGTTTTATTTAGCCCTGAAAGAATAGACTTTGAGGGCTTTTTTTATATGGACGACAATTTTTACATGAAAAAAGTGCTTAGTCTGGCTTCGATGGGCAGAGGATATGTAAGCCCTAATCCTATGGTTGGTGCACTCATAGTTCTGGATGGAAAGATTATTGGAAGGGGATTTCATAAGGTTTTTGGAGGACCCCATGCAGAAATAGAAGCTCTTTATAGACTTAAGGGTGAGTGTTTAGATAGGGCGACATTGTATGTTAATCTCGAACCATGCTGCCATTTTGGTAAGACTCCTCCATGTGTAGATTTTATAATACAATCTGGCATTAAAAGGGTAGTGATTGGAACGCTCGATCCAAATCCATTAGTAAATGGAAAGGGCGTTAGGAAGCTAAAGAGTGCAGGCGTTGCTACAGAAGTTGGAATAATGAAAGAAGAGTGCTTAAGATTAAATGAAGTATATTTTAAGTTCATTACAAAGAAAAAGCCGTTTGTCGTACTGAAAATTGCTCAGACTATTGATGGCAGGATTGCAACAAAAGAATTTCACTCGAAGTGGATTACGGGTAAGGAGTCGCTCAAGATGGTTCATAAAATCAGGAAAGAGTATGATTCAATTTTAGTAGGCATAAATACTGTGATTAAAGATGATCCAGAATTGACTGTTCGTAAGATAAAGAGCAGGAAAAAGAAAAGATTTATATTAGACACAAAATGCCGCATTCCACTGACCGCAAGACTTCTTCATCTAAACGATAGCGAAAATACCGTAATAATAACAACAGAACATGCCCCAGAGAATAAGATCAAGAAGATAAAAGATCTTGGTGCAGAAATCTGGACTATGCCAGAATCGCGAGAGGGAGATTTAGATATAGAGAAAGTTCTCTTAAGGATGGCCAAAAGAGGCGTTGCGTCAGTAGTTGTTGAAGGCGGCAAAAAGGTATTTACCTCTTTTTTGAAGCGCGGTGAGTTTGATCGAGTAGTAACTTTCATAGCTCCAAAGATTTTTGGTAGTGGTGTTGAATCTGTAGGAGACCTTGGAATAGTAGATATTGATGATGCTATAACATTCAGAGATTTCAAATGGTACAAAAGTGGATCTGAGATTGTTTTTGATGGGAGAAGATAGATGTTTACAGGAATAGTTGAGGAGATCGGCAGAGTCTCTGGTATCGATAATATATCTGGCGGCAGGATATTTAAAATAGAAGCATCACGAATTCTGGAGGATCTTTCACCTGAACATTCGATAGCAGTCAATGGTGTGTGCCTGACTGCTGTTGAAGTCGGTGAATCTTGGTTTAGGGTAACTGCAGTTGAAGAGACACTTAAAAGGTCGACTCTCAAGAACATAAGGATGTCTTCCTTGGTAAATCTTGAAAGAGCAATGAGTGTTAGGGATCGTTTTAGTGGTCATTTCCTGCAGGGACATGTAGATACAACTGCAAAGGTTGTCTCTATAATTTCGAATGGTGCAGAAACGCAGCTTACTATCGAAATTCCAGAAAGATTTTTAAGATACACTGTAATAAAAGGATCTATTGCACTGGATGGAATCAGTCTTACAGTCTCAGATATAAAACAAAACAGATTGAAGATTTCTATTATCCCATATACAATGGAGAACACAAATCTAAAGTTTATTAAAAGGGGAGCAGAGGTTAACATCGAATTTGATATTCTGGGAAAGTATATTGAAAACTTAATCCATAATAGAGGGAAGAGAGACTCAATCAACGAAGAGCGATTGCGATCGCTCGGATTTTAATCATAATTTAGGAACAGATAAAAATGAAATCAAATTTCAGTTCTATAGAAGATGCCATTGAAGATTTCAGGCAGGGGAAGATGCTCATCATAGTTGATGACGAAGACAGAGAGAATGAAGGAGATTTTGTAACTGCTGCCTCTTCAATAACACCAGAGAAAATAAACTTTATGGCAAAACATGGTCGAGGCCTGATATGTGTTGCAATGACAGGGGATAGACTCGACAAGCTGAATCTACAGCCTATGGTAAGAGAGAACACTTCAAAGATGGGTACATCTTTTACGGTTTCAGTAGATGCTGCAAATGACATTACCACAGGAATATCTGCTCACGACAGGGCGATGACTATCAAAGTTCTCATCGATGAAGATTCAAAACCTGAAGATCTGGTACGGCCAGGGCATATTTTCCCGCTTCGTGCTGAGAAGGGTGGAGTCTTAAGCAGGGCTGGGCATACAGAATCTGTTGTCGATCTAGCAAGACTTGCCGGTCTACCTCCTGCAGGAGTACTATGTGAAATAATGGATGATGACGGAACTATGGCCCGCCTCCCAAAACTAATCAAACTGGCTAAAAAATTTAATTTGAAAATAATAACAGTACGAGATTTAATCGAATACAGGAGCATAAATGATAAGCTTGTAAGGTGTGTTGTTAGTACAAAGTTTCCTACAAAGTATGGAAATTTCGTGCTCCATCTTTATGAAAGCAGCATAGATGAACATCATCATCTGGCACTTGTAAAGGGAAAGATCGATCCGGATAAACCTGTACTGGTCAGAGTTCACTCTGAATGTCTCACAGGCGATGTGTTTGGTTCAATGAGGTGTGACTGCGGAGAGCAGCTCCAGAAAGCGCTTGAAATGATTGGCAGAGAGGATAGCGGAGTGTTTTTATATATGAGGCAGGAGGGAAGAGGGATAGGACTGAGCAACAAGATTCGTGCCTATCAACTTCAGGATGAGGGGAAAGATACTGTTGAGGCAAACAAAGAGCTTGGGTTTGGGCCAGATTTAAGGGATTATGGAGTAGGTGCGCAGATACTAGCAGATCTCGGATGTCACAAGCTTCGTCTTCTAACGAATAATCCTCGAAAGATTGTTGGACTGAAGGGATATGGACTCGAGATAGTAGAAAGAGTTCCAATTGAAGTAAAGCCAAATCCAGTTAATGCACGCTACCTTGAAACAAAGAGAGACAAATTGGGACACTTAATATTAAAGGATTGGATACTGCCAAAAAAGGAGTAGAAAAAAAGAAAAATTTGATTTATATTGAGTATTATTATCTGGAGGAGTCATGTCAAAATTTGAAGGAAAATTAAATGCAGAAGGCAAAAGATTTTGTATTGTTATAAGCAGATTCAATGAGTTTATAACAAAGAGATTGCTTGAAGGAGCACTTGACTGCATAACACGGCACGGTGGAAATGAAAAGGATATTGATATTGTATGGGTGCCGGGATCGTTTGAAATACCCACAATAGCCATGAGGATGGCATCAAAAGACAGATATGATGCGATAATCTGTATTGCGGCTGTGATAAGAGGAGGAACAGTGCATTTTGAGTACATTGCAAGCGAAGTAACAAAGGGTATTGCCCAGGTTGGATTAAAGACCTCGGTTCCAACAATTTATGGTGTTTTGACTTGTGATACTCTCGAAGAGGCAATAGAGAGGGCTGGAACAAAGCTCGGAAACAAGGGATGGCAGGCTGCACTCAGCGCCATAGAGATGGCCGATTTAGCTGGGAGAATTGGTGATTGAGAAAAATCCTTTTTATCCTTTTAATCACAATAAATAGTTATATACATATACTTGAGGCTCAAAATCAGAGCTGGAAGACATATACATCTCTCTCTCCAATAACAGATATCTGTCTTAGAAGTAATTTTTTATGGGCAGCAAGTGAGGGTGGAGTATTGTCGTTTGATAAGGATTCAGAGTCATTTCTCATCATCACCAACACAGAAGGATTGTGCGATAATAATGTCACATCAATATCTTCTGACGATTCTGGAAGAATATGGATGGGCTTTAAAAATGGAACAATTCAACGATTAGATCCAGAAAGTGGAGACTGGTTTGAGGAAGATGCTTATAATGGATATGAGATTAAGTCGTTCATTTTTTATGGAGATACGATATTTATAGGTCTGGATATAGGTATAAGCCTTTATATAATTAGCAAAAAAGAAGTAAAAGAGACCTATCATAAACTTGGAAATCAGTTCCAGTCGGAAATTCCTGTAAACGATGTAATTACGGGAGATGGATATATCTGGGCAGCAACAGATTTTGGAATAGCATATTGCAGATTAGACTCTACAAATCTCATGGATCCCAATAACTGGACAGATATAACAATAACAGACGGCCTACCATCAAATAAAATAAATTCAATTATTATTTTTAATAATCAAATCTATGCAGGAACATCAAAAGGTATTGCTAAAAGGGTTCAGGGTGCATGGATTGTTTTAACAGACGTAAATACGTCGGATTTAACAATTTTCAAAGATAGTCTATACGCATCATCCGGAAATAGTGTATTGGTTAAGCAAAACGATTCATTTAAATCTATATCAACATTTACAGACAATGTTTATTTAATAGAGTCTAATAATAATAGTCTTTGGGCAACAACCGAAGATTCTATTTATCTATATACTGAAGATGGTAAATGGAGATCTTTTAGACCAGATTGTCCAGCAAGCAATCTGATATCATCAATCGACATTGATAAAAATGGAGTTTTGTGGTGTAGTTCGAGAGATAAAGGCTTTTTCAGCTATAACGGGAATAATTGGGAGATTTATGATAAAAATAGACTATCGAGACTTCGTTTCAATGATTTTGTATCAATAATTGTTGATAAAAGCAACAACAAATGGGCTGGATCGTGGGGTGATGGTGTTGTATTTGTTGGAGATGATGGCTCGATAAGATATTATAATGCAAAGAACGGCTACTTTTCTGGCATATCTGTTGATCCATATTATGCTGTAATAATCGATATTGCAGTTGATAAAACAGGAACTATATGGTTTATAAACAGAGAAGCTGTAAATGGACAGCCAGTAGTATCTCTTACAACAGATTCTGTCTGGACATATTATGGCTCTAATGAAGGCATAACTTCAATATTCTTAAGTGCTATTGCTGTTGACAATCAGGGGAGAAAGTGGATAGGATCAAACACTCTTGGTGCAAAGGGGATATTTGTTCTTGATGATAATAATACGCCTGCTGATAAATCTGATGATCCTCCAGTGATGAATATAACAAAGGCCGACGGACTCGGAACCAATGAGATAACAGATCTTGCCGTAGACAGGGATGGTGTTGTATGGATAGGAACGCCTAATGGACTTTACTATTACTACAATGGCACAATATATAGAAAGTACGGCCTGCCATCAGAAAATGTGAGGGCTATTCTTGTCGATGGAATAAACAATTTATGGGTTGCAACTTCTGCAGGTGTTAGTTTTTTCTCAAATGATGCCTATTCATGGACTCTATATAATAAACAGAATAGCTATCTTGTAAGCGATGACGTAAACACACTATCTCTTGATAAAAATAATGGAAAGATGTATATTGGCACTAGTAAGGGAATATCCTGTATTCAGACACAATTTTCTGAGCCAAGAACAAATCTTAACCAGCTATTGATATATCCAAATCCATTTATGCCAGAGAGACACGAAATATTAAACATTTACAATCTGGCCTACCAGACCACTGTCTATATCTACTCAACCAGTGGTCATATTGTTAAAAAGTTTACTCCAAATAGTGGTTATGGAAGGTCTATTCAGTGGGATGGAAGGAATGAGTCTGGAGAATATGTTGCAGGTGGAATATATTTGGTTGTGGCTGTAACAGAAAAGGGTGAAAAGAAGATAGCAAAGTTAGCATTAATAAGATAGCAAGAAGGTTATGCTTAAGACTCTAACAATAAAAAATTATGCTTTGATCGACGAACTTCATGTTAATTTTGGAAGGGGGCTAAATATTCTTACGGGTGAAACAGGTGCCGGCAAATCGATAATAATAGGAGCATTGAGTCTGTTGCTTGGTGAAAAGGCAAAACCAAACATTATCAGGAAGGGAGCCAAAATGGCTGTGGTAGAGGGACTATTCGATATGCCCTCCACACTTGAAGAACTTCAACTCAGTAAGGATATACCACTCATGGAAGACGGCCTTTTAATAAGGCGTGAGATACATCAATCTGGAAGAAGCAGATGTTTTTTAAATGACTCTGCAATTTCCAATTCACTCCTTGCAGAAATTGGAGACTGGCTTGTTGATCTCCATGGGCAACATGAACATCAAACGCTTTTAAAGAAGGAAAAACACATAGAGTATCTTGACAGTTTTGGGATTGATCAGAAATTACTGCAGAATACGATCGATTCATATAAAAATTATAAAAGTCTGATAGAGGAGTTGAAAGAACTCATAGAAAAGGAGAAAATATTAAAAGAGAAACGTGAGCTGTTAGAATTTCAAGTAAATGAGATTAAGAGGCTTGCTCCAAGACCTGGTGAAGATGAAGAGCTGGAGAAGGAAGAGAATATTCTTAAAAATTTTGAACTCCTTTTTCAAACTTCAAATAGTATAAGAGAACTGTTATACGATGGAGATGGAGCGGTTTCAGAGAAGCTCTCAGAAGTAGAGAAATTAATTTCTACTCTTACGAGTCTTGACTCGAATTTCGAGAAGTGGCTGAGCGAATCCCATTCTGCAAGAATAATAACAGAGGAGATATCAAAGAGTATTGAGGAATATGTATCGAGAATAGAATTTGATCCTCAGCGTCTTGAAGAGATCAGAGATCGTCTTGGTCAGCTTACGAGATTGAAAAAGAAGTATGGTAGCACGATTGATGAGATTATTAAATATCAGAAAAATATAGAAGCACAGCTTTCAAAGATCGATGACATGGGAACAAAAATAGATGAGATCTCAAGTTGCATTGAAGAAGAGAGGAAGAGGTTGTCTGATAACTGCATGAAGCTATCGCAGATGAGAAAGACGATAGCTTCTGAGCTTGAGGATAAGATCGAATGTATATTAGAAGAGCTTGGTTTGAATAATGGTGTATTTAAAGTAAAGATAGAAGAGAGAGAAGATCCTGATGGTGAACTCGAGATAGATGGCAAGAGATACAGAGTATCAAGACGTGGAATAGACAAAGTCGAATTCTTTATATCACTTAATGTTGGTGAGGAGCCGAAACCACTTGCAGAGGTTGCATCCGGCGGAGAGATATCCAGAATAATGCTTGCCTTGAAGACAGTACTTGCAGAGGTAGATCAGATTCCTACATTGATATTTGACGAAATCGACAGCGGAATATCAGGCAGGATCGCAATGGTCGTTGGAAAGAATTTGCGGGAAGTGGCAAAAAAACGTCAGGTGATTTGCATAACACATCTACCGCAGATTGCCTCAAACGGCGAATTTCATTTTTGTGTAGAAAAAGAGGAGGACCTCTACGCATCACATACGAGGATCCGTCCCTTGAATAGAGAAGAAAGGATTTTGGAGATAGCAAAGCTCATTGGTGGGGAGAAGATAACAGAATCTGCGATTCAGAGTGCACGGGAGCTTTTAAAGGCAGGAGGAAATTGATTGATAGTTAAAATGGAAAAGCTCGTTGTAATTGGAGGCAACCGTTTAAGCGGGAATGTGAAGATAAGCGGAGCAAAAAATGCTGTTCTTCCAATAATGGCTGCAACTCTGCTTGCAGATGGAGAATTTAGAATAAGAAATGTTCCGGTTCTGAGAGATGTTCGTACAATGAGCCGGCTTCTTAATTATATAGGTGCTGAGGTTACAAGGAACGACCATGAGCTACATATTGACACAAAGGGATGCAAATCGATGGTTGCACCATACGATCTGGTAAAGACAATGAGAGCCTCGATATATGTTCTTGGTCCTCTAGTGAGCAGATTTGGATATGCAAGAGTATCGCTGCCGGGTGGATGTGCATGGGGACCGCGTCCTGTCGACTTCCATATTGAAAACATAAAAAAGATGGGTGCAGATGTAAGGATAGAAAGTGGATATATAGTGGCAAGGGCAAAAAAGCTTTCTGGAGCCCACATATTGTTCGATATTCCAAGCGTTGGTGCTACAGGAAACTGTCTCATGGCTGCAACTCTTGCAAGAGGAACAACAGTAATAGAGAATGCTGCAAAGGAGCCGGAAATCACATCGTTGATAGAATTTTTACAGAGCATGGGTGCAAAGATAGATGGAAAAGGAACGGAACACTTAGAGATAGAAGGAGTCGAACTGCTCCGGCCAGCAGAATTTACTATAATACCCGATCGCATAGAAGCAGGAACATTTCTTACCGCAGGATGCATCACAGGGGGTAATATACGACTCGAAGGAGCAAATCCGACACACCTGAATACGATCATAGAGAAGTTGAGAGATGCGGGTGCCGAAATAGATTACGGTAAGGAATGGATATCAATAAAATCTGATGGGAAAATACGACCTGTAAATGTTACCACTGCAGTGTATCCTGGTTTTCCTACAGACATGCAGGCACAATGGATGTCATTGATGAGTATTGCAGATGGGTCATCTATAATAACAGACACAATTTTTCATGATCGATTTACACATGTGGCAGAATTAAGGCGAATGGGAGCCGATATTACGCTGGATAACAATGTAGCAGTCATTAAGGGAAGGCCAACACTCTCTGGTGCGCCTGTTATGTCAACAGATTTAAGAGCAAGCGCATCTCTTATACTTGCAGGACTTGTTGCAGAGGGCAGAACAGATATCTCTCGTGTTTACCACATCGATAGAGGTTATGAAAGAATAGAGGAAAAGTTGAGCAAATTAGGTGCAGAAATCTGGCGTGATGAAGAAGAACTTATTACATAAAAAAATAGATCTCTATAATTAGATGAAGCAATTTGTACATCTTCACAATCATACCCACTACAGTCTTTTAGACGGAGCCTGCCGAATTCACGATCTTGTCGAATATGCTAAAAGATTTAACATGCCGGCAATTGCAATCACAGATCACGGCAACATGTTTGGTGCAGTTGAGTTCTATCAAGAAGTTCTGAAGCATGGAATAAGACCAATAATAGGAATCGAAGCATATGTTGCACCAAAATCGAGATTCGAAAGAAAGGATAAGACCCGTTCCGGCAGTGAGCCGAAATCTTTCCATCTGATACTCTTGGCAAAAAACCTCACAGGATATAAAAACCTCATGAAATTGAGTTCAATTGGATATGTCGAGGGATTTTACTATAAGCCCAGAATAGATAAGGATGTAATAAAGAAATACAGCGATGGACTCATAGTAATGTCAGCCTGCATAAAGGGAGAGGTTGCCCAGAAAATAATCCAGGATGATTATGAAGGTGCAAAAGAGGTAGCTCTATTTTATAGAGAAATTTTCAAAGACGATTTCTATCTCGAAGTGCAGAATCATGGACTGCCAGAGGAGCTCAAAGTTATAAAATATATGAAAGAGATATCTAAAGAACTCGACATACCGATGGTTGCTACAAATGATACTCACTATTTGAAAAAAGAGCATGCAGAGGCGCACGATATTCTTCTCTGTCTTCAAACAAACAAGGATATTGAAGATCAAAATAGACTCAAATTTTCGACCGACCAGAATTATTTTAAATCCCCTGATGAAATGATGGAGAGATTCGCAGATATTCCCCAGGCAATTGATACCTCGATCGAAATAGCAGAAAAGTGCAATCTGGTGCTGAATTTTAAATCTATTCATCTACCACATTTTAAGATACCTGAAGAAGAAAGGGTCTATTCTCTGGACGAGTATCTTAAAATTAAGGCAGAGGAGGGATTGAAGAGAAGATATGAGACTGTAACTCAAGAGATAGAGAAGAGGCTTGCGTATGAACTATCTGTAATAAAGAGGATGGGTTATGCAGGCTATTTTTTGATAGTAGCAGACTTTATTGCTTATGCAAAGAGCAGGGGTATTCCGGTTGGTCCCGGAAGGGGTTCGGCTGCAGGAAGCATTGTTTCATATGTATTAGGAATAACCAATGTGGATCCACTCAGATATGGACTTATGTTCGAAAGATTTCTAAACCCAGAAAGAGTATCAATGCCAGATATTGATATCGATTTCTGTTATGAGAGAAGAGAAGAGATTATCGATTATGTTAAAAATAAATATGGTGAAAATAGTGTTACACAGATCATAACATTTGGAAGCATGAATGCCAGGGCAGTGATTCGAGACGTGGGACGTGTTTTAAAGATTCCATATGGAGAGGTGGACAGAATTGCCAAATTGATCCCCCATCAGATAGGCATGACAATCGATAATGCCTACAATATGGTTCCTGAGTTCCGTGAGATATGTGAAAAAGACCAGATACATAAAAAGTTGTTAAACTATTCACGCATACTCGAGGGACTGGCGCGTCATGCATCTACTCATGCAGCAGGCGTTGTGATTGCTCCTGGTGAATTAACAGACTACCTTCCGCTCTTTAAATCTACTCAGGGTGAAATAACAACACAGTATGATATGAAATCTGTAGAACAGATTGGCCTTCTGAAGATGGATTTTTTAGGTCTTAGGACTTTGACTGTAATAGATCATACAATCAAAATGTTGAAAGATAGAGGAGTGGAGATTGATATTGATGAGATTCCATATGATGATAAAGACACATATAAACTTTTCTCTCGAGGCGAGACTGTTGGAATCTTTCAATTTGAGAGCAGCGGAATGCGGGATTATCTTAAAAAACTAAGACCGGAAAGCATAGAAGAGTTAACAGCGATGAATGCGTTGTACCGTCCTGGCCCAATGGAGTGGATAGATGACTATATCAATAGAAAGACGGGAAAGACAAAGATTGAATACATACATCCCAGACTTGAGCCGATATTAAAGGAGACTCATGGAATAATAGTCTACCAGGAACAGGTAATGCAGATTGCGATTCAACTGGCAGGATTTACTCCTGGAAAGGCCGATCTTCTTCGAAAGGCTATGGGAAAGAAAAGAGCAGATCTAATGCAACAGCAGAGATCAGAATTCATATCAGGAGCAGTCGCAAATGGTATTCCTGAAAAGAGTGCACAGCAGATCTATGATCTGATCGACAGGTTTGCTGGTTATGGATTCAACAAGTCGCATGCAACCTGTTATTCGATCATAGCATATCAAACTGCATATTTAAAGGCAAAATATCCTCTCGAGTTCATAGCAGCAAACCTGACCAGTGAGATGGGAAACAGCGACAGAGTAGTTATTCTCATCGAAGAATGTAAAAGAATGAATATTGAAGTATTTCCTCCTGATGTTAACACGAGCCGTTACAACTTTGTTGTCGAGGATGGAGGAATTCGTTTTGGTCTTGGAGCAATAAAGAATGTAGGACGTGGTGCAATTGAATCAATAATTGAAGGCAGAAAAAGAGTCAAGAAGTTTGAGACGATCTTTGATCTATGTAAAAATTCAGATCTAAGACTGGTCAATAAAAAGGTTCTGGAGAGTCTGGTTCAGTCAGGAGCTATGGATTCTCTTGAAGGAACAAGAGCGCAGAAAATGGCGGTAATACCAAAGGCAGTAAGCCTTGCACAGTCATATCAGCAGACCATTGAAACTGGCCAAACAAATATTTTTGGGGAGAGTGTTTCAGATAAAAATTTCTATCCCCCGCTTCCCAGAATAGGGGAGTGGTCACAATCTGAAAAACTAAAGAGGGAAAAGGAGCTATTAGGATTTTACATATCGGGAAATCCCCTAAACGATTTCAGGGAAGAGGTCGAGGCCTTCACAAGTCCAAAACCAGAAAATCTATTTGACACACCATCGGGTCAGAATGTATCGATGTGCGGCATCGTTACAGATGTGAAAAACATGTTCGATCGCAAAGACAAACCAATGGCCTTTTTTACACTCGATGTCTTTTCCTATTCAATACGAGCGATAGTATTTTCAAAGGTATTTGAAAAATTCAAAGATTTAATTAAAAATGACAATAAGGTTGTTGTTAGGGGAAGATTGGATCGGAAGGATGGCAATAGCGAGGTTTCAATATTGGTATCAGAGATTGTTGCCCTTGAAGATGCAATGGAAAAACTCGCCAAAAGATTGTCGATAAATATTTCCACAGACAAGATAACTGACGAAGAGATAAATCGAATCGAAATGATTCTCTCAAAATCTGCTGGTTCTTGTCCTGTATTTTTCAATATAAAATCAAAGATCTATGATGAGGAAATCCTGGTCTGCTCGAGAAAGTACAAGGTTAAGGCTGACCACAGTATGGTTCATGATCTGAAACAGGTACTTGGAAAAGAAAATGTATGGATCGAAGGATAAGACTCAAATAAATATGAAAAGGATACTTTTTACACTTATCTTCATATTCGCCTTAATATTAGGCGGAACCAATATGTATTATGTCTACAATATGCCTACAGATGAGTGTGGATGGTCAGATTCAGAGTATGGTGTAAAGATCGTATCTGTGAAAACGGGTGGATCTGCAGATAAGGCTGGAATGAAGGTTGGAGATGTGCTTCTAAAGATTGCGGGTGAGAATGCAGTCAGCAGCTCAAGGGCGCAGAGGGTACTAGAGAATCAGAAGATCGGCACAACAGTGGGCTATCTGGTTTTAAGGGATGGGGAATTTATTAATCTTAATATAGAAATTGTTAAGGCAAGATTTCATCCCCTATATCTGATTATGTGTATTGTTGGACTGGTTTTTGGAATGGTTGGTATATGGATCGTTCTTATGCGGCCGCAAGATCCAAAGGCAAGAGTACTTTTCTATCTGTTTTTAAGTTTTTTTCTTTTTTGGACATTTAATATAGTACCTAATAAGAGTGGTTTGTTTCGCATTGTAGTACAAATATTAGAAAATTTCTCTTTTATTCTCATACCGATATTTTTCCTCTATTTTTTTCTATTATATCCAGAAAGACACAGAGTGCTAAGTAAAAAGCCCTGGATACATATTTTGTTATTTTTTCCGCTGATATTGCTTCTTATTTCTTTTGTATGGATTCTGGTTACTGGTAAGGACTTTTTAATTTTAATTAGCCTCTCCATTGGAGTCGGTTATTGGGGTATCTATTTTACTATCGGTATCATACGTCTTATACGATATTACAAAAAATGCACCGATGTACACATAAGACAGCAGATTCGTGTCTTGAAGTGGGGAATTCTGATGGGGATTATCCCACCCGTGTTAATGATCATCCTGCCTGCAGCCTTTAATATTGATTTGTCGATTATAAAATATCTGACTCCTCTCATGATATTTATCCCTCTTTCTTTTGCCTATGCTGTCTTTCGTCACGGATTGATGGATATAGAGATAATCATCAAGAAGAGCTTTGTATACACACTGCTCACAGGATTTGTCATAGGTTTTTATTTCATAATAGTACAGATTGTAGGAAGGATCATTCAAAATGTAAGTGGTCTTACAGGAACATTTGTTCTAATTATTTCGACTCTATTCGTGGCATTTATTTTTGCACCTGTTCGAAACAAACTCCAGTATATTGTAGACAGGGCATTTTTCAGGAAAGAATATGATTACAGGCAGACTCTTAGAAATTTTGCAACCACTTTAAATACAATTATTGAGCCTTATGTGTTGATGTCGAACGTGCTTTCAAACATCTGTGAGACCATGTTCATTGACAGAGGCTGTTTTTTTATAAAGGACGATAAATCCAGCAATTATCATCCTGTTGTTGGGTATCCCGATCTGGTAAAGAAAAGTTTACATATTCCTGCAAATAGCACTTTCTGCACTCTGATGGTCAGTAAAAGAGTACCATTGATAATTTCAGAGATAGATAGTAGAGACAGGATATTGACAAAGATTAAGAAAATCATTGGAGGAGTGGTTGCAATCCCAATAATGTATCAGAATCTTCTCTCAGGATTTATTATATTGGGTACAAAACGATCGGAGCGGCCGTATTCTGCAGAAGATATTGAGCTGCTTGCAACTCTTGCCGATCAGGTTGGAATAGCATTAGAAAATGGGAAGCTTCACGAGGAGCTCTCCGAACAGGAAAGAATCAAACATGAATTAGAGATTGCTCGCAGAATCCAGATGAATTCTCTGCCCAAATACCAGCCCGATTTTTCAGGATACGACATCTATGGTTTTTCAATTCCTGCAAATGAGGTAGGAGGAGACTATTACGACTACATCTTTCTTTCGGATGGAAGACTTGCCGTAATGGTTGGTGATATTTCGGGCAAAGGTACATCAGCGGCTTTGTATCAGTCGAAGATTCAGGGATTTATTCATGCCCTGATTCCCACAATAGAATCTCCAAAAGAACTCTTATGCAGAGTGAATGAACTGACTCTTGAGAGTATTGAAAAAGAGTCGTTTGCAACACTTTCGGCAGCATTCATAGATCGTAAGAAGAGATCTGTTGTTTTGGCTCGTGCAGGTCATACTCCTGTAATTTACTATTCTTTTAAAAATAATTCATGTGATAGATGGACTCCACCCGGCATAGGAATAGCAATAGAAAAAGGGGATGTTTTCAGAGATTTACTAAAAGAGGAGGAGAGGGTTCTCCACACAGGAGACATTCTACTGTTTTATAGTGATGGTGTTACAGAAGCGGAAAATATGAAAGGGGAGCAGTTTGGTGAGAAGAGACTGGAAGATATTATCTGTACAAATAGTACAAGAGGAGCAAGAGAGATTGGTCAGGTTCTTATTAAGAGATTGAATAATTTTAAAGAAAGTTCGGTGCAGAAAGATGACATAACTCTGGTGATTATAAAGGTCGTTAACTAAAGTTTAATATTAATAATAATACTACAATTCTCCGAAAATAAGATTTAAAGATTTAAAGCGAATGTAACCCATAGTATTAATATTCCATGCGTATATTACATACATTCTGCAATAATTATCAATTTATATGTAATTCAAAAGTGTGCTGAAAAAATTGTGTTCATTTAACTTATATCAAAGCTTAATGTTGACAAAAAGATAAAATTATATTATCTTTTATTTCCATTTTTTAAATCTGCAATTATAATGATTTTAATAAGATACTGCATAACCAAAAATAACAGAAGGAAGTAAAAATGAAAAATATAATCTATCTGGATAATGCTGCAACAAGCTATCCGAAGCCCAAGGAAGTCTACGACTTTATGTATGAATTCTACAGGGAACATGGGGTTAACCCCGGGCGTTCTGGTTATGATGCAACGCTTGAGACCGAAGAGGTTGTATATAACACAAGAAAAATGCTCACAAATTTTTTCGGTGGTAAAGACCCAAACAGACTCACATTCAGTTACAATGCAAGCGATTCTCTAAACATGATCATTCAGGGCACTGTGGAAAAGGGAGATCATGTTGTGTCAACAAATCTAGAACACAACTCTGTACTCAGGCCATTAAATGTATTTAAACGGGACGGTATATGTGATGTAACATACGTACCGTTTGATTCAAGAGGATATGTGGACCCAGATGACATAAAAAAAGCCATCAAGAAGAATACAAAGATGGTAATTGTTAATCATGGATCAAATGTCATTGGAACTGTTCAGCCAATTGCAGAGATTGGAAAGATATGCAGAGAGGCAGGAGTTTTGTTTGCAGTAGATGCGAGTCAGACTGCTGGTGCGCAGAGGATAAACGTGGAGGAGATGTTTATTGATATGCTTGCATTCACGGGTCATAAGGGTCTGATGGGACCTACAGGAATTGGAGGTTCTTATGTGCGTGAGGGAGTTCCAATAAAATCTACAAGACATGGGGGAACGGGAGTTCACTCTGCATATCCATATCATCTTGAAGATTTTCCCTATAGACTCGAATGCGGAACATTAAACATTGTGGGAGTTGCAGGACTCCTCGCAGGTCAGAAATGGCTGCAAAAGCAGGGGATAGAGAACATTCATAAAAGAGAGATAGAACTCTGGGATAACCTTAAAAGAGGGCTTGAGGAGATAGATGGAGTAACAACCTATTGTGCAGACTCTACAGAGAATAGAAATGCAGTATTGAGTTTTAATATAAAGGGATGGGAGGCAGGTGATGTTGGTACAATGCTTGATGTTGATTACAACATTGCATGCAGAACAGGACTTCAATGTGCACCAAAGGTTCACGAGCAGATCGGAACCTTTGAGATCAAGGGAACTGTGCGTTTGAGTATGGGACCATTTAACAATGAGGAACACATAAATGCTGCTATCGAAGCAGTAAGAGAGATTGCAAAGATTCGTAATAAGTAAAATTGGAGACGATTTATGAGGATAATAATTCATCAAGATTATCAATCTTTAAGTAGATGGGTTGCATACTATATAGCCTCAAAGATTAGGGAGGCAAATCCGATTCCAGAAAATCCATTTGTTCTTGGCCTTCCAACAGGATCATCTCCAATAGGAACATATAAAGAGCTTGTGAATCTATACAAAAAGGGAAAAGTCTCTTTTAAAAACGTAATTACTTTTAATATGGATGAGTATGTCGGACTTCCAGAGAGTCATCCAGAAAGCTATCACTATTTTATGTGGAACCATCTTTTCAAACACATAGATATTCCAAAAGAGAATGTAAATATTTTAAATGGCAATGCTCCAGATCTCGAAAGGGAGTGTATAGAATATGAAGAAAAAATAAAGAGTGTCGGTGGGATAGATCTTTTCCTTGGTGGTATCGGCCCGGATGGACACATAGCCTTCAATGAACCAGGTTCCTCTCTTACATCAAGAACAAGAATTAAGACGCTGACCTATGATACAAGAGTGGCAAACTCTCGCTTTTTTGATAACGATATTAACAAGGTACCGACTACAGCACTGACCGTTGGTGTCGGAACTGTAATGGATGCAGAAGAAGTGCTAATAATAATAAGCGGGTATAACAAGGCACGTGCACTAAAAATGGTTGTGGAGGAAGGAGTAAACCATATGTGGACAGTCTCGATGCTTCAACTCCATAAACATGCAATCATAACATGTGATGATGAAGCCACAATGGAGCTTAAAGTTGGTACTGTTAAATACTTCAAAGATATTGAGAGAGATACTATCAACAATTTACCTGAAATTTAGACTTTTTATGTTATGGAATATAGAAGATTAAAAGATGATGAGATCAGGATTTTAAAAAATAAATCCAATCATTGTGATGACTGGGACAATGTTCTGGTAAAAGAGGGATTTGATCCAGAAACAATAGAACGAGTAAAATTTGCAGGATTGGTAAGACTTGGTGTTTTCAATGGTGAAGTTAACATAGAGTCAAATATTAAAAAAAGGTGCGGCATATTTGACTCATTTATCACAAACTGCACAATCGATGATAATGTTTATATCTCAAATGTTAACAATCTTATCGGATACCACATAAAATCCCACACAATAATCGATAGAGTCTACTGTCTTGCTGTGTTGAATGAAACAACTTTTGGTAATGGAACAATATTAAATGTGGTAAATGAAGGAGGCGGAAGAGAGATAAAAATTTTTGACAGACTGTCTTCACAAATAGCCTATTTACAAACATTCTATAAACACGATGAAGAATTCACGAAGAGGATAGATGGTTTAATAGATGAATATGTAAGATTAAAAAAATCTGATAGTGGAGTTATTGGAGAGGGAACAAGAATCATTAACAGTAAAAAGATAGTAAATGTATGGATAGGAAATAACGTGACGATTGAGGGGAGTTCTCTATTAGAGAATGGTACAATCATAGGCAGTAAATATGAAGCTACTGTAGTAGGATGTGATGTCATTGCGAAAAATTTTATAATTCAATCGGGTTCTGTGGTAGATGGCGGAGCAGTACTGGATAACACTTTTGTTGGCCAGGGAGTAAGAATCGGAAAACAGTTTTCTTCAGAGAATTCATGTTTTTTTGCAAATTCTGAAAGTTTTCATGGTGAGGCATGCAGTCTATTTGCTGGTCCGTACACCGTATCGCACCACAAGTCGACTCTTTTGATTGCAATGATGGCATCTTTCTATAATGCAGGAAGCGGTTCAAACCAGAGCAATCACATGTACAAACTTGGGCCTATTCATCAAGGAATATTAGAGAGAGGCACAAAAACAGGATCATTCTCATATATGATGTGGCCGTGTCATATTGGACCATTCTCAGTTGTTATTGGAAAACATTACTCAAATCTTAATACTTCAGACTTTCCATTTTCATACATTATTGAATCAAAAGGAAAGAGTCTGCTGATACCTGCAGTAAATCTTTTTACTGTTGGTACGAGAAGGGATGGAAATAAGTGGCCTAAGCGGGACCGGAGAAACGATCCTGAAAGATACGATATGATTAATTTTGAAATATTAAGTCCGTATACAGTGAGTAAAATTCTCTCAGGAATGGAAACTTTAAAGAAAATTGAGGAACAGTATTCAAAAGATCACCATTTTGTGGAGTGGGATGGTTTTATGATAGAGCGATCGAGGATAAAGGAATCTTACGAAAGATATAATAGTGCTGTTAATATCTATATAGGAAATGAGTTCATAAAGAAATTAAAGTCCTATGAAGGTCCACCTTCAATAGAAAAAATTAAGGAATATATTATTGACTTAAGACCCACTGCATACGGAAAATGGTTGGACATATCAGGAATGTTTACGCCTGAGAGATCCGTAAAAGAGCTTGTTGAAAATGTTAAAAAGAGGAAGATAAGAACCATTGACGGATGCATAGAGAAGATTGGAGCCATATATAGAGATTATGATAAAAACTCCTGGGCATGGTGTTTAAGGCTGATAGAGAATCGATACAATACAGAATCGAGATCGATTACAAAGGGATTGATGATTCAGATTATTGAACAGTGGAGAAAAGATGCTTTGAAGTTAAATGAAATGATTTTAATGGATGCAGAAAAGGAGTTTTCTGAAAATAAAAGGATTGGATACGGGATTGATGGTGATGAGGATACGAATATTAGAGATTTTAAAGAAGTTGTTGGAAGTTTCGAAAATAATAGATTTGTAATTGAGATAAAACAGGAATCAGAGTCAATAAAAAAGAAGGCAGAAGAGTTAATAGCATATATTAAAAGTTTATCAGAGTAATTTTCATCGCATACAACTTCTCTTCAACGTAAGTATTACTAAACTCTTCCTCAAAAAATGACCAATCAATCTTATTTTAATAATTCTCATATTTTCTTGTAATTTATGTAATTTATTTTTCTTTTCAACGAACTATTTTACATATGTTTATGACTTTTTACAGTGACGAATAATAAGTACTTCTTTAATATTATTGATAATACATTCATCATTATACAAGACTACTGTTTTAACAGAAACAAAACAGATATGGTAGAACATCTAAACATTACCACAGCAAGGTCGTTTTGGATGCTGGGCATTTTATAAGATATAACAAACCACACCCCAAATTTAAAACAGTGTCTCTTGCAAAACGAAGCGTCTGATGAGTTTGGATGCAATCTTATGAGAAGTTAAATATGCGGTTTAGAAAAACAATAAGATATCAGATATATAACTTCGCTCAAGCATTAAATTACAGAGCTATAAATTTCTAGAAATAATTGAAAAATTAAAGAATAAGCGAATCAGCAACGATTTCTGATATAGTTTTAATTTTAACTCCTAAGTTGTATTCTTTGTTCAGTTCAATAAGCTGATCTATGCAGTTGTGACATGGAGTAGCAACAATGGTTGCACCAGTCTTCTTTATTTGATCAGCCTTGATTTTGCCGGCCTCTATTCTTCGATCCCTGAATTCACCCATGGATAACTGTCCACCTCCGCCACCACAGCAGTAATTATTTTCTCTATTTGGATACATTTCGACAAAATTTGAGCATGCATTTTTTAATATATAACGCTGCTCTTCAATAACACCTCCTGACCTCACCAGATTGCATGGGTCGTGCAGGGTCACAACCTCCTTGTTCTTACTTGGATCGAGCTTTATTCGTCCATCTCTTATATATTTGGCTATGAGTTCAACAGCAGTAATTACATTGAATGGATAACGACGGCCAATCCAGTTCGGCCCCTCCCATCTGATCGATCTTGAGCCATGTCCACATTCTGCTGTTACAAGTATCTCTGCATTGAGTTTACCCATTTCATTGCATAGCCTCTCCATCAGTTCACCGGCAGTATCATCATCGCCTGAGTAATAGGCATAGTTTGTAACATCATAAAATTTTGTTGATATTGTCCAGGATTCATCTGCGGCATAAAAGATCATTGCCATTGCGCTTATTGACATTGGGAAAAATTTTGGCTCTCTTGGATTTAATGTATAGAGAATATGTTTGTCCTTCTTATCAAGAGGTATGCATGCGTTTTCGTCATTTACCTCCATCTTAAGGTCCTCTTCGAGCCATTTGAGTGTTTCAACGAGCTCGTTGTGTGAAATTCTCATATTATTGCCAGTCTCTACTGCTGCATCGATTGTTGATTGTAGCCCTTTTGGAACGAGCTCTAATTCCACAAGCATTGAACGTGCGGTTCGAACTATGAATGGGATGTCTACTCCGATAGAGCAGTGAAGAGAACATCTGCCGCACATTGTGCATGCACCAAATATTACATCTACCATCTCTTTTATGGCTTCATCGTTAAAGTCGCGCGCTCCTGTCCATTTTGGTATTAATTTCCCAATTATAGTATGGTACCTCTTATATATGCTTATTAATTGGTCTATCTTATAGGCAGGTATATAACGCTCCTCACCTGTGGCAATATAGTAATGGCATGTTTCTGCACAGAGACCGCAATGGACACAGCTGTTAAGATGGGTAAGCAGTCTGCCATTTATTGAATCTACAAACCTTTTAAGTGCCTTTTCTTTTTTTGTGATTAAATTATTCCTTATCTTCATGAAATCTTCCTCTTGGAGGCCAGACACCTCTTTTGCCATAGAATATCCCAAGATACAATCTGGAGCAAACAAAAAATATTATATGACGGAGTTTTCCCAGCGGAATATAAAACAGCATGAATCCAGAGTAGATGAACAGTATGGGAGTAACGCTGCTGTTTAAAATGGCAGCAGAGGATAAGAGATGAAAGCCCGTTACAATGATATTACTGAAATAGTCGTCCGGATTCGAAAACAAACGAAGTTTAGAGGTTGTTATTCTTTTTATTAGGATTGCAAATCCGGTAGCAGCAGAGATTATAAGAAAGATTGAAGAAGCTCTGCTGAAAATTGATGGTAATTGAATATCAAAAAAGTGTATGATTAACCAAAACAGTGCCAGAAATGATCCAAGATGATAGACTATTCCTGCTGTATATGTTGGTAGATGTAAATATGCACTTTCTTTTTTAACTGGAGACATGGCACCAGTTGCAGAATATAATATTCCTAATACCAAAGAACCCTTAGGCGTTGATAGGTCATTGAAGCTCGCCTTTAGTGCAATTTTTAAAATATAATAAAGTGTGGAAAATAAAAAGGATATAAATCCAAAAATAAAGATCCATTTATATAATGTCATATTTATCTCTATTTTAGACACAACCATCTGGTTTTGGAAGTCCTGCAATCTTGCATGCTCCTTTTGCAGGACCCAATGGAAAGAGCTCGTAAATTTCTCTCAATTTAAGACCCGTATGTTGACAGATTTTCCTGACCATTGGGGCCATATCATGCTCTTTCCAGTACTCTCTTATATAGTTTATTACTGCCCAGTGTTTTTCTGTTAAATCTCCCGTGCCGTCTTGATTTGCAAAAAGTTGTGCAACTTTTTCGTCCCATTCTTCTGGATTTTGCAAGAATCCATCTCCATCTACATTAAATTCTCTTCCATCGATCGAGATATTTGCCATATAGATACCTCCATTATGATTTGTATTATTATAAAATATATATAATTAAAATTATTTTCAAGTGTTTTCTTAATAAAAATCGGTTGAAATAATTTATAATTATTGTTATTTTAGTCAAGTTACTTTATCAACCTAAAGCTGGAGGAAGAGATGTCTGAACCACTATTATTTGAGATGAGTTCTAAAGGACGAAAGGGATATACACTTCCCATGATCGATGTTCCGGAAAAACCACTGGATGAACTTCTTCCCAAAAATTCGATCCGCAAAACGAGTCCAGATCTTCCGGAGTTGAGTGAACCAGAAATAATCCGACATTTTACAAATCTTTCTGTGTTGAACCATCATGTTGACAGGGGATTCTATCCTCTCGGATCCTGCACAATGAAGTACAACCCAAAGATAAATGATAGATTGGCATCACTCGATGGATTTTCTCAGATTCATCCACTTCAACAAGAGAAAGATCTGCAGGGCGCATTACAGTTGATGTGGGAACTTGGAGAATATTTAAAAGAGATAGGCGGTCTCGAAGGCATCACATTGCAGCCTTCTGCAGGATCTCAGGGAGAGCTTGTTGGAATAAAATTGATGAGAGCATACCATGAAGACAGGGGTAATCCAAGAAGTAAGATCATACTTCCCGATTCTGCTCATGGAACAAATCCTGCAAATGCTGCTGTCTCAGGATACAGTTTAGTACAAATAAAATCGAATGAAAACGGACTCGTGGACATAGAAGACCTGAAGAGAAACCTTGACGATGAGGTTGCTGGTTTTATGCTGACAAATCCAAATACTCTTGGACTCTTTGAATCGCAAATAGAGGAGATTGCCAGACTCGTTCATGAGGCAGGAGCACTTCTGTACATGGATGGTGCAAATCTTAATGCATTGATGGGAATAGTTCGTCCAGGAGACATTGGTTTTGATATAGTACATTTTAATCTTCATAAAACATTTTCAACACCTCATGGTGGTGGTGGGCCTGGTAGCGGACCGGTAGGAGTAAAGTCTTTTCTAAATGATTACCTGCCCATGCCCACAATCGAAAAGAGTGAGGATGGGTTTTCCCTAAATTATGATATTCCCAAGACGATTGGAAAAGTACATCAGTTTTATGGTAATTTTGCAGTAATGGTTCGTGCATATGTATATATAAGAATGCTCGGTGGTGAAGGTCTGTTTGATGTTAGCAAAAATGCTATCATAAATGCAAATTACCTGATGAGAAATCTAGAAGAGTACTATCTTCTTCCTTACAAACAGCATGCAATGCATGAATTTGTTCTTTCTGGTGATTGGCAAAAGGAAAAGGGAGTAAAGACACTCGACATAGCCAAGAGGCTTCTGGATTACAATCTTCATGCACCCACAGTATATTTTCCTCTAATAGTACACGAAGCTCTGATGATAGAACCAACAGAATCGGAATCAAAAGAGAGCCTCGATAATTTTATCGAAGTAATGGTTAAGATAGCTAAGGAGGTAGATGAAAATCCGGATGTTGTGAGAAATGCTCCACAGAATACACCTGTGTCACGACTGGATGAGGCCAGGGCAGCAAGAGACCTTAATGTGAAGTATACATAGATGCTGACACCTGAACAAAAAAATATTCTTCATAAAAGCAGGGGTGAACCTTACATCCTTATCGTAGAGGATGAATCCAACAGCCGTCTTTTGTTAGAAACATATCTCGGCGATGAGGGTTATAGTGTAAAGTCTGCAAGGAGTGGAGAAGAAGCCTTAAAAATCGTAGATGAGGATAAGCCAAGTGTCATTATCCTTGACATAATCTTACCTGGAATGAATGGGTATGAGGTGTGCAAAATTCTGAAACACTCTGTGACTACGAGTTTTATTCCAGTAATACTGGTAACTGCTCTAAGAGGAAATGAGGAAAGAATTCAGGGGCTGGATGCAGGTGCAGACGATTTTATTAGCAAACCATTCAACAGAATCGAACTACTTACAAGAATAAAATCTCTTCTCAGGATAAAGAGTCTTCATGAAGCGCTTGAACAGAAAATAGCAGAGCTTGAGGTGGCTAAATCTAAATTGCGTAAACTCGCAGTTACAGATGGACTCACAAATCTTTTTAATTACAGGGCATTCCGAAATCAGTTGAGGCTGGAAATATCACGATCTAAAAGATTCAATCTTCCACTCTCGCTCTTGATTATGGATCTGGATCACTTTAAAATCTATAACGATCAATTCGGACATCCGAGTGGTGACAGAGTTCTTAAAAAATTCTCCGATATCCTGAGAAAGAATATCAGAGAAATAGATTATCTTGCGCGATATGGGGGAGAGGAGTTCGTTCTTATACTTCCTGGTACGGAAAAAAAATATGGAGGTCTTGTTGCAGAAAAATTGAGAAGACTTATTGAGCACACGAGGTTTCCAAATGAAGATAAGCTTCCAACCGGTAGAATCACAATGAGTGTAGGTGTTGCTTCCTATCCACAGGATGCACAAGAGGAGGAGAGTTTGATAAGACTCACTGACCAAGCTCTTTATCAGGCAAAGAGAAATGGGAGAAACCGTACTGTTGTTTTATAAAACTTCATTTACAAAATTAAAGAGGTGTCTTTGAGAGGTAAAAAGAAAATATCATTTCTCAGATCTCCTTCATTCATAATAGTATCATTAATACTTTTTGTTTTTTCTGCACTTTCGATTTTACTTTTTGAGAGTTCTAATAAAAAGGGTGATCCACGGGATTTTAGAAAGAATATTGAAAAACAGGTAGTGCTGAGGGTAGAGAAAATCAAAAAGAAGATCGAAGATGATCTAAGAAATAGAATTGGAACATTTAAGAACCTAAGCGATTCAATCCTCTCTCATCGCGAAAATGTGAATAAAATAATTGAAAAATGGATTGAAGAGAATAAAGATTTTGAGTGTGTGCTAGTCTGGTATAAAAATCAGAAGTGGCCAATCCCATTTACAAAGAAAAATTTCTGGTCAAGAAGTGAAGTAAGGAGCCTCTCATCAAGAGATAGAGAGATTCTTACAGGATTTCTATATCCAACCGCCAAGATGAAAAGTACAGACAGTGGGCTTAAAATCGGAAAATTGCTTTCATCAGAGCTGCTTGGATATCCAATCATTTCGATTTATCTTCCACTAAGAGACAATCAAATATCAGCCATAGAAGGCAAGTTGAATTTAAAATATATGCAGTTAATATTAAATGAAATCTCCGAAGAATCAGAATCTCTTCGATTAACAGATTCGTCCAGAAATTTGATATTTACCAAGGGAGATATAGATAAACCCAAAAACGAGAAACTCCAAACGAACAGGACAATCTGGAATAATAATAGTATATATGAGCTGGTAAGGATCGATCCAGTGTCATGGGATCTTTATTATCAAAAAAAGGTTGATTTCTCGAAGTTGATTGGTAAAGGGTTTTTTCCGATAAATTACATTGCAATCTTTTTAATCATAATTTTAACAGCATATATACTTACTATCATTTTTGAAAAGCCTGTTGCAGTGGTCAGCCAGAGATTGGTTGATGTTGCTAGAGGGAATTTTAATGAAGAGGTGGTATCGGTAAAAAACAATTATCTGAATAAGATTGTACAACTATTCAACTACATGGCCAAAGAGATGAAAAGGATAAGAGGGCTTGATGTTGGTGAAATAATAAGTGAGAAAAACAGAACAGAAACGATTCTAAGAAATATTGCAGATGGAGTCATAGTTACTGATATTCAAAACAGGATTGTTCTAATGAACAGGGTGGCAGAGAAGTGGCTTGGAATTTCAGAAACTTCTGTTAAAGAGCAACCGATATCTAAATTTATTAAAAATGAGCCATTAATATCACTGCTGCAACAGGTTAAGGACGGCAGTCCTGATTCAATAATAGAGTTTACATTTCATCCTGTAGGGTCGGTAAAGGAGTGTACGTTTCAGGCTCATGCTGCTCCACTATATAACAAAGAAGATCGTATAAGAGGCGTTGTTACTGTTATCCGCGACATAACAAGAGAAAAAGAGATAGATCAGATGAAGACAGAGCTTACCTCGATGGTTGCACATGAACTGAAATCGCCTCTTACATCAATTTATGGTTTCAGTGAATTACTTCTGGATTCGAATCCCTCGGATAAACGTTATAAGGACTATGCGCGGGTCATACTATCGGAATCGGCCAGGTTAACAGACATGGTTAACAAGTTTCTCGATCTTTCGCGGCTCGAATCAGGACGCACAGAGATAAACATGAATCCATTCGATCTAAGAGATATAGTTGAAAAAGTTGTGAATCAATTCGAGGGACAGGCAAGAAAAAAGAAAATAAAGATAATCTCTGAAATACCAAAGAGTTTTCCACCTGCAAATGGTGATCAGGATTTAATAGAACAGGTTCTTGTCAACCTGATCAGTAATGCGATTAAATACAGCCCGAATCATTCAAAGATTGGGATAGAGGCAAAGGTTGAAAATGATGAGATAGTTGTAAATGTAATAGACAATGGATATGGAATTCCAAAAGAATCGCTTCAATACATATTCGACAAATTCTATCGTGTGAAAGACTCAGAGGTCACAGAGGAGGAGGAGGGTTCTGGTCTCGGACTGGCACTGTCAAAAGAGATAGTCGAAAAACATGGAGGATCAATTCAGGTAAACAGTCGTTTAGGCATTGGTTCTGTATTTTCTTTTACTATACCATTATACAGGAATAACAGATGAATGCATATCTGTTAAAAAGGACGATAGTTGTAGTAGACCCAGAGGGAAAGATTGAAAAAAATATCAGAGAGGCTCTGAAGGAGACGAACATTAAAATTGCCTGTTTTTCTTCAGACAAAGAGTGCCTCGAATCGATACCAGAGCTCCAACCAGCAGTAATACTCTCTTTATTTGATACATCAAAGATGAATGGCAGATTAATTTTTGATAAGTTCACAAGCGACAGCAGATACATTCCTTATCGTCATATACCATTCATATTTTTTTCTGATGAAAAGACAAGATCCATATATGGAAAGGAGATGTTCGATAGGGGATTATGGGCATGGTTTACTGAACGATTTGGAATCAGAGAGCTAAGGGAAATCATCGAAAACCTTCTGATGTCACATGAGATGATAGAGAGGAATCTGGAGCTGAGGCAGAAGGTAAGAAAGTCTGAATATAAATACAGGGACCTACTTGAGAATGCCAACGATTTTATCTTCACACTCGACCACGATGGAAAGTTTGTATATTTAAACAATCGTTTTCCACCAATGACAGGATTCAAAAAAGAGGAATGGATTGGGAAAAAATTTATCGATCTGATATCCAGTGAAAATAAAGAAAATGCATACCGTCATTACGAAATGACACACAGGGGTAAAGCAAGAATATTTGAGGCAAGGATTGAATGCTGTGGCGAAAGATATGTAATTCTTTCGTTTAATATAACTCCTATTCTGGAACATGGCAAAATAATAGGATCCATTGGCATAGGACGTGATGTTACAGAGCAGAAAAAGATGGAGAAGGAGATAACAGATCTGAAAAATTTTAATGAGAGTATAATCCAGAGTATGGAGGCTGGTCTTCTGACAACAGATCTGGATGGACGAATAACCTCTCTAAACATGGGGGGGCAGAAGATACTCGGATGGACTGAAAAGGAGGTACTGGGTAAACCCATAAGATCCGTATTGAAGCCGGAAGAAGCAGACTATATTTTTTCACGTCCATCATCTCCAGATTCTCTTCCTTACAGTAGAGAGACAGAACTGACAGTTAAATCTGGTGAGAAGATATCGATCGGTTTCACTGCCACTGACAGGATCGACAATACAGGTAAGAAAGTCGGTTCTATAGTATCTTTTAGAGACATCTCAGAGTTGAAAAGAATGAGATCTGAGATAATACGAATGGATCGTCTTGCCTCGCTCGGTGTGCTGGCATCTGGTATTGCACACGAGATTAAAAATCCTCTTGCAGGAATAAAAACAATGGCACAGGCTTGTGAAGATGAGTTTGATGAGGAGGATCCCAGAAAAGAGTATCTAAGCCGCATAATTCGTCAGGTGAATCGGCTTGATGGCCTCCTTAAGACATTCTTTGCATTTGCCAGACCGAAACCTCCTGATAGAAAGCCCCATGATCTTTCAGAGATATTGAGAGAGGTAATGAATCTGGTAGAAAAAAAGCTGAAAGTAAATAACATCAGATATGTTGAAGAACTTGAGAAGAATCTTCCGGCAGTTATGGTAGATTCTCAGCAGATGCAACAGGTGTTTTTGAATTTAATATTAAATGCAATCGATGCCATGCCGGAAGGTGGTGAGCTGAAGATTTTTGCCAACATAAAAAAGAGCGATGGAAGAAAATTTGTGAGCATAGATGTAATCGATACAGGGATAGGAATCGATGATAAAGACAAAGATACAATCTTTGATCCATTTTTTACTACAAAATCGACCGGTCTTGGATTGGGTCTATCCATTGTATACAGGATAATCCAAGAACACAGGGGCGATATAAGCGTTGATAGTGAACCGGGTGCTGGAACTTGTTTTAAAATTAAATTACCACTGGGAGTCTAAGAATGAAGAATAGTAAAATATTAATCATCGAGGATAATCAGGATCTACTGTTTACTTTAAAAAATGTATTGACAAAAGAGGGATACAAAGTATTTACAGTAGAGAGCGGTGAAGAGGGAATTGAAATATTTAAAAAAGAGTTAATAGATCTGATTCTTTTGGATTTAAAATTGCCTAAGATGGATGGTATAGAGGTTTTAAAGAACATAAAAGAGATTGATCCAGATATTCTTATAATAATGATGACTGCCCTTACAGATGCTAGACCTGCTGTAGAGGCAATGAAGAAGGGGGCATATGACTATTTAATGAAACCATTTGAACTCGATGAGTTGAAGCTGGTTGTAAACAAGGCATTAGAGACTTACAGATTAAAAAGAGAGGTTGCGAGACTAAAGCTTGAACACAGGGTAAAACATCCAAACGATGCGATCTATGGTGAGAGTAATGAAATCAAGCAGGTAAGAGAGTTAATAAAAATAATTGCAGAGACTCCAAAGACATCTGTTTTAATACAGGGAGAAACTGGCACTGGAAAGGAACTCGTGGCAAATGCAATTCACTATTCAAGTCAAAGATCAAATCAGCCATTCATAAAATTAAACTGCAGTGCAATTCCCGACCACCTGCTCGAGAGCGAACTATTCGGTCATGAGAAGGGGGCGTTTACAGATGCTAAATCAATGAAAAAGGGACTCTTTGAACTCTCAGATGGAGGAACAATATTTTTTGACGAAATATCAAGCATGAAATTGAATCTACAGCCTAAAATCTTGCGGGTGATCGAATCGCAGACATTCAGAAGGATTGGCGGAACCAATGATATTAAGGTAGATGTGAGAGTAATTGCAGCAACAAACACTGACCTAATAGAACTGGTGAAGAAAAATGAGTTCCGTGAAGATCTCTACTATCGTTTAAAGGTTATGGAGGTAACACTTCCACCACTAAGAGAGAGAGATGGGGACATAATACTTCTCACAAAGCTTTTTATCCAAGAATTTAACGAGGAGTTCAATCGAAATGTTCAGAAATGTGATAAGGAGGCCGAAAATATTCTCTTAAATTATTCATGGCCTGGCAATATCAGAGAACTACGAAATGTTATTGAAAGAGCAGTAATACTATGTAAGGATGATACAATAAGTGTAGACCATCTTCCACGAGAGCTTCTGCAGGATAAGAGCAGGAGTAGTGTTTCAAAATTTTCATTAGGCCAGTGTCCACTTCATGAGATTGAAAGACAACACATTCTTGAGGTATTGAGACAGGTTAATGGGAATAAATCAAAGGCTGCCAGAATTCTTGAAATATCCCGATCTACTCTGCGAGAAAAGCTGAAGAGCTATCAGATCACAGGTTGATCTAATTTTGACCACTTTACCGTTGAGCCGATTTTTAATTTAAAATTTTCTATATTCACAACTCTTTAAATAACAAGCAATAAACTAAAACTATCTTTTATGTTAACAATCATATTCTCTCTGGTATAGTATTTGCCAAATAGAATAATGTTATCTAAATCTTAAGGAATATCTGATGTACTGCAAGAAGAGAATATTGATTGTCGATGATGAAGAAGACCTTACATGGAGCATATCGAGAAAACTGTTAAGGGATGTGGATTACTTTGAGATCATATGTGCCAATTCTGGTGACAGGGCACTGGAGATGTTATCTCAAAACAGAATAGATCTTGTAGTTACAGATCTTCGGATGCCTGAAGTGAATGGAATACAGCTGTTAAAAGAGGTCAAGGAAAATCATCCCGATACGCAGATAATAGTAATGACAGCCTATGGATCGGTAGATGTAAAGAATATTATACAAAAATATGGTGATATAGGATATATTGAGAAACCATTTGAAATAAATGACTTAAGACGATTGATACAGAAGGTTTTAGAAATCTCTTCTGGGCAGCAGGGAGAACAGCAATGATATCTAAAGAGCAGCTAATAAAATCTATTCAGGAAAAAAAGGAACTGGATACTTACGAGACTGTAATCAGTGTAATAGGAACTGGAGGTGCAGGAAATAACACTATAAGCAATCTAAAGAAAAAGAATCCGAGTGGAATAAAGGCAATAGCGATAAATACAGATGCTCAGGACCTTTCAAAGTCTATTGCGGATAGAAAAATTCTCATTGGCAAAAATATAACAGGAGGTCTTGGCGCGGGTGGAGATCCAGAGATAGGAGAGAGGGCCGCAGAAGAGAGCAGAGAGATTTTGAATACGGTTTTAGAAGGTACAGACCTACTCTTTATAACGTGTGGAATGGGTGGAGGTACAGGAACAGGTTCTGCACCAGTGATAGCACAACTGGCTAGAGAGAAAAAGATATTAACAATAGCAGTAGTTACATTGCCTTTCTCAGATGAGGGTATAATAAGATGGGAGAATGCACAGATTGGTCTTGAAAAGCTCAGGAAACAGGTAGATTCAATAATAATATTAAAAAATGACAGGCTTCTTGAACTCTATCCTGATTATAACATATCAAAAGCATTTGCTGAAGGCGATAAGTTGCTGATAAACACACTGATGGGTATATCTGATTTGATAGTAAAGAAGGGGCTGATCAATCTCGATTTTGCAGATATAAATATTGTGATGCGCGATGGACCAAATGCAGTAATAGGATTTGGAGAGAGCAGTTCAGAAAATAGAGTGGATGATGCAATAAGTCGTGCACTATCGCACCCGATGATGAAGTTCGATATAACCGGAGCACAGAGTGCCCTAATTCATATTACAGGTGGACCATCACTGACAATAAAGGAGGCAAATAAAGCGATTAAAAAAGTTAAAGATAAACTCGATACCAGTGCACGAATAATATGGGGTATAACTATAGATAAAAATTTAAAAAATAAAGTAAAAGTCATGATAATAGCAAGCGGATTGGTGGAAGAGCATGAGAAGGAGGAACTGCTAGAGAGAGAGCATGAAGAAGAATTAATAATTAATGAAGAAGAAGAACAGATCATACACGAAGCAAAAAGATTGTTAGATAATGACAGAACAATATTTGACATAAAGGAATCAATACTCTCAGAAGGGTCATCGACAACATCAAAATCGCATGAGGCAAAGCCTCTTACAAAAACAACCCTGCTGTTTTATGACATATTTAACGATGAGATTAAGGGAGATTTAAAGCGTTTTAACAGGGCAATTCAGTTCCTCAGAGAAAATCCAAAGGACATTAAACACATTTTAGATGCACAAAAAGCTGTTAAGCTTATCTTAGCATCATCACAAATGTTTGGTTTCGATGAAATCAGCGAACTACTGACATCAATAAATGAAATTCTTGAAAGTGTGAGATCGAGAGAAATTCAATTTAGCCCAAAGATATTAGATTCAGTGACACTTGCCATGGAGATGGTTATAGATCTTGCTCAGACCAAGAGTGATGGAAAAGGGGAGACTGGTTACATAGTTAACAGGCTTCGTGAGATGAAACAAGAGGCGATGTAATCTATTAAATCTACTTGACTTTTATTGAAAATCATATTACATTTTACCAAAATGGGCGATTAGCTCAGGTGGTTAGAGTGCTTGCTTGACATGCAAGAGGTCACTGGTTCAAATCCAGTATCGCCCACATTTTTTATTTTAAAATAAATAATTTAGGGGAAATCTGAGCTGTTTGGATCAAATTAAGGTAACATTTGATGATGGTAAAAAAAGGAGTTTTCATCGAGGCACAAAAGTAGGTCAAATAATCGATCAGATATTTCCCGATATTTCCAAAGATGTAATTGCAGTAATATTAAATGGAAAAGTATCGGGACTGGATGAGAAGGTCGAGAGTGATTCAACAATAAAACCACTGACCTGCAACGAGCCGCAAGGCCTGCAGGTCTTTTGGCATAGTGGTTCACACGTAATGGCCCAGGCGGTGAAGGCTCTTTATCCAGATGTAAAGTTGGGGATAGGCCCTGCTGTATCTAATGGATTCTACTATGATTTCAATTTATCCGAGACTATCAGCTCTGAAGATTTCGAAAAAATCGAACGGAAAATGAGAGAGATAGTAGAACTTGACCAGCCGTTTATTAAGAAGGTAATGGACAAAAAAGAGGCTGCTAAACTTTTCAAAGAGATGGGAGAGGATTTCAAGGTTGAACTAATAAATGAAATACCGGATGATAAGGTATCGATATATCAGAATGGCGACTTTATCGATCTCTGCAGAGGTCCACATGTTGTTTCCACTGGACTGATAAAACATTTTAAACTTCTCAGTGTTGCAGGCGCATACTGGAAGGGTGATGAACGAAATCCGATCATGCAGAGAATATATGGAATTGCCTTTAGTGACGAAGAGTCGTTAAAAAGACATTTAAATGTTCTTGAAGAGGCAAAGAGACGAGATCACAGGCGGCTTGGAAAAGAGTTAGATCTTTTTAGTTTTCACATAGAGGGTCCTGGTTTTACATTCTGGCATGGCAACGGAATGATCATCTATAATCAGATTATGGATTATATGAGAGAGACTCTCACCAGGCATGGATACAGGGAGATAAAGACACCAATAATTTTAAATGAAGAGTTGTGGCACAGGAGCGGACACTGGGATAATTATAAAGACAACATGTATTTTACAAAGATAGATGATAAAAACTATGCCATTAAACCGATGAATTGTCCAGGTTGTTTGCTGATATACAAGAATTCACACCATTCATATCGTGAACTTCCAATAAAATTTTCTGAGATGGGGCTGGTTCACCGCCATGAAAAATCGGGAGTGCTTCATGGTCTCTTTAGAGTAAGGCAGTTTACACAGGATGATGCACACGTATTCTGTTCTCCAGATCAGATGGAAGAGGAAATCGTGAAGCTAATCGATCTGGTTTATGAGATATACAATACTTTTGGATTCGAAAATTTCCAGATTGAGCTTTCAACCAGGCCTGCTAAATTCATAGGAACAATCGAGTTATGGGAAAAGGCCGAAGAAGTCTTGATGAAGGCATTAGAATTAAAAAATATTGAATTCCAGATAAACAGGGGAGAAGGTGCATTCTATGGTCCAAAGATCGATTTTCATATAGAGGATTCACTCAAAAGACTTTGGCAGTGCGGCACAATTCAGGTAGATTTTTCAATGCCAGAGAGATTCGGTCTGGAATATGTAGATGCAGATGGTTTAAAACATAGACCTGTGATGATACACAGGGCAATCCTCGGTTCTATAGAAAGGTTTATTGGCATTTTGATCGAACACTATGGAGGCGTTTTTCCAACATGGCTTGCGCCAGTTCAATGTGTGTTGATGCCAATAAGTGAAAAGCATCATGAATATTCTAAACAAATATATGAAAAAATAACAAGTCATAAGATTCGATGTAAATTAGATGACAGAAACGAGAAGATTGGATACAAGATAAGAGAAGCAGAGTCAAACAAGATAAAATACATGTGCATTATAGGAGACAGGGAGTCAAAGAGTGGCACAATCTCCTTAAGAAAGAAGGGAGAGGGCGACATTGGCCAGATTTCTCCCGATAAATTTATTGAAGATATATTGGATGAAATCAAAAGGAGGGTTTAATATCAAAAAGGAAGAGATTCGAGTCAATGACGAGATAAGAGCCAGAGAAGTAAGAGTAATAGATCCAGAAGGTAATCAGATAGGAGTAATGGATGTAAAAAAGGCTCTTGAAATTGCCGAAAGTTACTTTTTAGACCTTGTAGAGGTCGCACCAACTGCAAAGCCGCCAGTTTGCAGGATAATGGACTATGGAAAGTATAAGTATCAATTGAGTAAGAAAGAAAAGAAGAGTAAGAAGAAGCAGCATATAATACAGATAAAGGAGATCAGATTCAGACCGAACATAGAAGAACACGATATTAAATTTAAGATAGATCACGCAAGAAAATTCATAAATTCTGGATATCATCTCAGAATAAGGATATTGTTTAAGGGAAGGCAGCTTGCTCATCCTGAACTTGGGAAGGCGGTGTTGGACAGGATAATAAAAGAATTGGAAGATATTGCCCAGCTTGAAAAAGAACCAGTAAACGAGAGTAGAAGCATTGTTGCAACATTTATAAAAAAGTAGAGGAGTCGACAGATGCCAAAGATTCGAACAAAAAGAGGCGCAATGAAGAGATTTAAACTAACAGGGACAAAAAAAATACGGCGTAATAAATCGCATGCAAATCATATATTGACAAAAAAATCGTCAAAGAGGAAAAGAAATCTTAGAAAGAAGGATTTTATAAGCGATTCGGAAGTAAAAAGAGTAAGACGCATGATTGCAGTTTGAGAATAGAGAATTAAATTAGAGAGGTAGGAAACAATGCCAAGAGTAAAAAGTTCCGTTGCATCAAGAAGAAGAAAGAAGAAGATACTAAAACAGGCTAAAGGATACTGGGGCAGCAAAAGCAGGTTATATAAGAGTGCAAAAGACAGCGTTCAGCGTGCATTGCTCTATGCCTATAGAGATAGAAAGGTGCGGAAAAGAGAGTTCAGAAAACTATGGATCATCAGGATAAATGCTGCAGTACGACCTTATGGACTGAGTTATTCAAGATTTATCCACCTTCTGAACGAGGGGGGAATAAATCTTAACAGAAAAGTGTTAGCAGATCTGGCAGTTACAGATCCAACAGCCTTTCAAAAAATAGTCGAGAGTGTTGCCAAATAATGCAAATAGATGATATCAAAGAGAAAATAGAGAAATTAAAAAAAGATTTTAATGAATCTATTAAAAAAATCGACGATGTGAGGTCGTTTGAAGAAGTAAGGATAAGGTTCCTTGGAAGAAAGGGATTTATTTCTGAGCTCTTTAAGATACTTCCACAACTGGATAATGAAACAAGGAAAGAGTCTGGGAAACTAATCAACGAGCTGAAACAGGAGGTATCTTTATCTATTTCCAAAATACAAAAAAAGGTTTCAGAAAAAAGAAAGGAAAAGGTAAAGACAGATCCAACCCTGCCTGGATATCCATGGCCTGTCGGAAGGTATCATCCAATAACAACAGTTCTTAGAGAGATAAAAAGATGCTTCAGACAGATGGGTTTTTCTGTGGTTAGAGGTCCTGAAGTGGAAACGCAGTACTATAATTTCGAAGCACTGAACATTCCCAAGGATCATCCGGCTAGAGAGATGCACGACACACTATATTTAAATGACGACATGCTAATGCGGACTCATACATCACCAGTTCAAGTTAGAGTGATGGAAAAGAATCCACCACCCATTCGAATAATTTCACCAGGAAGATGTTACAGGCGCGACACACCCGATGCCACTCATTCTCCGGTTTTCTGGCAGGTAGAAGGATTATGTGTGGATGAGGGGGTAACATTTTCAGACTTAAAGGGTGTCATTCAATCGTTTGCATGGATGATGTTTGGTAAGGATATTAAGATTCGTTTCAGGCCCAGCTATTTTCCTTTCACTGAGCCGAGTGCAGAATATGATTTTTCCTGTATGATTTGTGGGGGAAAGGGTTGCAGGATTTGCAAGGGCACTGGATGGATAGAAATTTCTGGTGCTGGAATGGTAAACCCTGCGGTCTTTAAATATGTAAATTACGATAGTGAGAAATATACAGGATATGCATTTGGTATGGGTGTTGAGAGAATTGCGATGTTGCTTTATGGCATAAATGATATCCGATTATTCTATGAAAACGATGTAAGATTCCTAAATCAATTCTAGGCGATCAAGAGATGAAAGTAAGCGTAGACTGGTTAAAAGATTTTGTACAGATAGAATGCAGCGGTGATGAACTTGCCGAAAGACTGACAATGGTTGGACTGGAAGTAGAAGATGTTGTTAAATTGCGGCCAGAGTTTGAGGGTGTGGTTATTGGTAGAGTCGAAGATGTAAAGCCTCATCCAGATTCCGATCATTTAAAAATTTGCGGTGTCGATGCTGGAGATCAGATCGTCTCTGTTGTATGCGGTGCACCAAATGTCAGGAAAGGACAGAAGGTGGCTCTTGCAAGAGTTGGTGCAGTCATAGGTGGCAATAGGCGTGTTAAATCTGTTCCTATAAGAGGAGTGGTATCTGAGGGCATATTGTGCTCTGAACGAGAGTTGGGACTTAGCGATGATCATAGCGGAATACTTGTTCTAGATGATGATGGATATAGAGTTGGAGAGTCGTTTAATGGAGGTTTTAAGGAGGGTGAAGACTGGATTCTTGATATAAACGTAACACCAAATCGTCCCGACTGTTTAAGCATCATAGGAATTGCAAGAGAAATAGCCTGCATTTTTAATAAAGAATTATCGATTCCTGAGGATTCTGTTAAAGAGAGCGATATCCCAATAGAGTCATTCATATCAATAAGAGTCGATGATCCGGATGGTTGCCCAAGGTATTCTGCAAGAGTGATCAGGGATGTGAAAATTAAACAATCGCCATTCTGGCTTCGAAATCGTTTAGAATCAGTAGGAATCAGGTCAATTAACAATGTAGTAGATGTAACAAACTATATATTAATGGAGACTGGACATCCTCTACATGCCTTTGATTATGACCTTATTCAAGGTCAACTCATTGTTGTTAGAAAGGCTGAGGATCAGGAGAGATTCAAAACACTGGATGGTAAGGAACACACTCTTTCAAAAGAGGATCTTTTGATATGCGATGGTGAAAGGGGAGTAGCCTTAGCCGGAATAATGGGAGGTCTTAATTCAGAAATAAACAATCAAACAACAAACATCTTTTTAGAGAGTGCATATTTTGATCCGGTAACTGTAAGAAAAACGTCAAAAAGACTGGGAATATCGACAGAAGCTTCATATAGGTTTGAACGCGGTGCTGATCCTGAAAACACGATCTTTGCAGTAAATAGAGCGGCAAAATTGTTAAGCGATATTACCGAATGCAAGGTTGCAAAGGGAATTTTAGATGTAAATAAAAAGAAATTCGTTAAAAGAAAAATAGAACTTCGTTATCCAAGGATAGAGAGAGTTGTTGGCATAGAAATACCTGAGGGTGATGTTAAGAGGATTCTTACGAGTCTTGAGATTGAGTCATCAGAAGAAAAAAAGGAAAGCACTGTTTTTGAAATACCTTCTCGTCGTCATGACCTATCAAAAGAGGAGGATCTCATAGAGGAAATAGTTCGCCACTATGGTTATGACCGTGTTGAAACAAATTTGCATACAAACATATGTTTAAAGTTTTTTCCGGATGAGGAGGAAAACCTTCTTGAGGAGATCAGAGACATACTTGTCGGAATAGGCTTTTTTGAAGTAATTAACAACAGTCTTGTATCAAAAAAACATACAGAGTGTTTCGTTTCGGGTGACTCACCTTTAACAATTGAAAATGCCATAAGTCCTGAAACAAAGTATCTTAGAACGAGTTTAATACCATGTCTACTCGATTCAATATTATGGAACTTAAACAGAGGTGAAAAAGATTTAAAAATATTCGAAATCGGGAAGATATTTTCACCAAAACAAAATTTTCTTCCAGATGAGATCATGATGGTTTCTGGTGCTCTGACTGGCAACAAAATGGTAAAAAAATATTGGAAAGAAGAGGAGGAAAGGGTCGACTTTTTTCATGCTAAGGGAGTCATTGAAACAATAATCAAAAAATTACACATAGATGATGTTGAATTCAGACATGGCGGTGTGATTGGATTAAATCGGGATAGTTCAATGGTCATTGTCTCGGGTCCTGTTGAGATAGGAAATATTGGAGAGGTAGAGCAAGCTATTTTAGAAAAGTTTGATATTGAAACCCAGGTATTTGTATTTACAATTAACTGCGAGAAGCTCCTGAGCCGTAGGCCCAAAAGAACCAGATATGTTCAAATACCCAGATTCCCATCCATCATGAGAGACATGGCAATAATAGTCGACGAGGGAATAGAGGTCGAATCAATAAGATCATTTATTCAAAAAAGAGGAGGTAAAAATCTCATATCTGTAGAGCTGTTCGATCTATACAGGGGAAAACAGATTGATCCAGGTAAAAAGAGTCTTGCTTTTCGATTAACATTCATGTCCAAGAAGCGTACTCTTAAAGAGGATGAAATAGACCCAATAATAGATTCTCTTCTACATCAGTTGCAGAACAAATTTTCTGCAGCTCTCCGTTCTTAAGGAGGCAAAAATGGAATTGACTCAACGGCTTGATGAACTCGAAGAAAAAATAAATCAATTGATTATTCAATTGAAAAATTTAAAGATAGAAAACAATGAATTGAAGGAAAAGAATCTCGATCTGCAAAGGATGATGGCAGATAAGGAAAAGACAATAAACGATTTAACAAGATATAGAGAAAAGGAAGATCAGATAAGAACAAAGATAGAATCAATACTAATAAAGTTGAAAGATTTCACAGACATTAATAGTTCGTTGCTCTAAATCTTTTGATAGGGGTTTGGTAAAAAAAACCTGCAGGAATAAATTGAAGACTTCGGATAAAAATGTTCTTAAAATAAGAATATATGGTGCTGAATATTCCGTGAGCAGCTATGAAGATATAACTCACATTAAAAAGGTAGCGGAATATGTCGATGAGAAGATGCGTATGGTTGATGCAAGTGTGCGTGTGGATTCTTCCTTAAAGGTTGCAATACTGGCCTGTGTAAACATTGCCAGTGAGCTTTTCAAGTTACGGGAAGAATACCAGCGCATCTCTGATCAACTTGAGGAAAAAATTAAAAAAATAAATTCATTAATTGAGAATCGGATTTGATCATATAAAAAATTATTTTTTCCTATAGTATTTTATCCGTATTAAAATTCCCGCAGGGAAAACCGATCCCTTTCAAGAGATTGGAGCGGTATAGTTCTATGCGGGTTTTTTAATATATCGGGAGGAGTCATGGACACAGTACTGATTGTAATTGTCTGCAGTATTAGTTTAATAATGTTCTTTCTTGGCTGGGTTCTCAGCACAAAATTAGGACAGGGAAAGATTGCAAGAGCCGAGATGCTTGCCGAGAAAATAGTTTCAGAAGCCGAAAAAGAAGCAGAAGCAATTAAAAATCAAAGAATTTTAGAAGCAAAGGATGAGTGGTATAAACGTAAACAGGAGTTTGAAAAAGAGACAAAACAGCAAAGACAGGAAATAGAAAGAATAAGAAACACTCTGGCAAAAAAGGAACAGGATACTGAAAGAAGAATCGACCATTTGCATCAGAAGGAAAAAGAGGTAGCAAAACTCGAACAGAGCATAAAAGATAAAATGGCGCATTTAGAGAAAAGGCAAAAAGAACTCGATAAGATAATTGAGCGTGAGAACGAAAGGCTTGAAAAGATTTCTGGTATGTCGAACGAGGAAGCACTAAAAGAGTTAAAGGCAAACCTCATAGATAAGGCAAAACAGGAGGTTGCCAAGATAGTAAATGACATGAAAGAGGAGGCACGGTTAAAGGCAAACAGAGAAGCAAAAGAGATAATTATTTCTTCGATACAGAGAACCGCAGCAGATCATTCTGCAGAGACTACAGTCTCAGTTCTTCACCTTCCCAATGAAGAGATGAAAGGAAGAATAATTGGACGAGAAGGAAGAAATATAAGAGCGCTTGAGAATGCAACAGGAATAGATCTTATAGTAGATGATACACCAGAAGCAGTAATACTTTCTGGTTTTGATCCGTATCGAAGGGAAATTGCCAAAAGAGCACTTGAGAAATTGATAGAAGACGGAAGAATACATCCTGGAAGAATAGAGGATATTGTAAAAAAGACTCAAAAGGAAATGGAAGAGTATATCGTAGAATTAGGTGAACAGGCAATGCTTGAGACAGGCGTACATGGCCTTCATCCAGAGCTTGTTAAATTGCTCGGCAAACTGAATTACCGAACCAGTTATGGTCAGAATGTTCTTCAGCACAGCATCGAAGTGGCTCATCTTGCAGGGTTAATGGCAAGTGAACTGCAGCTCGATGCGGTTGTTGCAAAACGTTCAGGTCTGCTTCATGATATCGGAAAGGCTATCGATAGAAACACTGAAGGAACTCACTTTGCAATCGGAGCAGAAGTTGCTAAAAAATATGGTGAAGGGCCTATAGTTCAGAATGCAATAGCATCTCATCACGATGAAGTTAAGATGACCTCACCCATATCTGTTCTTGTACAAGCAGCGGATGCTATTTCTGGATCACGTCCAGGAGCAAGGAGAGAGACTCTCGAAGGATATATCAAGAGGCTCGAAAAGTTAGAAGAGATTGCAGATTCATTCAAGGGAGTATCAAAGACCTATGCAATACAGGCTGGAAGAGAGATAAGAGTTATAGTAGAACCGGATAAATTAAACGATATAATGGCAAATCAACTAGCATCCGATATAGCAGAAAAGATAGAAGCGGAAATGGAGTATCCTGGACAGATTAAGGTAACTGTCATAAGGGAATTCAGGGCAATAGATTATGCAAAATAGATGATTTGTATGGATGATAATTTAAAAATTCTTTATATTGCTGATATTGTAGGAGTTCCTGGATGTAATGCAGTATCATCTGAGATCAACAAACTCAAAGAAATCTACGATGTTGATTTTACGATAGCAAATGGAGAAAACAGCAAGAAGAATGGAAAGGGAATGGATCCAAAGAGTGCTGATTTTCTATTTAGAATGGGAATAGATGTGATCACAACCGGAAACCATATATGGAACAGCATGAAAATATATGATGAACTCGACAGAAATCAGAGAATACTTCGTCCAATTAACTATCCTGCAGAATGTCCAGGACACGGTTCATGTGTTGTAAAACTATCGGATGATATACCAGTAGGCGTGATAAATCTTCAGGGCAGAGCCTTCATGTATACAATAGACTGCCCCTTTCATGTTTCTGAGAAAGAGATAGAAAGACTACATGATGATGGTGTGAAGATAATAGTGGTAGATTTTCATGCAGAGGCAACTGCCGAAAAAGTGGCAATGGGTTATTTTTTAAATGGAAAGGTCAGCGCAGTAATAGGATCACACACACATGTTCAAACAGCAGATGAAAAAATACTCTCGTCAGGCACAGCATATATTACGGATGCAGGAATGACAGGAGCCTTTGATTCTATAATCGGAATGCAGATAGACCAATCTATCAAAAGATTCATTACACAGTTGCCAGTAATCACAAAGGTTGCAAAGAATGATTGTAAAATATGCGGTGTCGTTATAACAGTGGATAAAATGAGCGGGAGGTCAATCGATATCGAGAGGTACCAAATTTCTGTCAAGGGAGACAAGAATGGCACTAATAATTGATGGCAAAAAAATATCGGATGAGATTCGGAAAGAGATTAAAGACGATCTGGACAGTCTCCGCAAGAGAGGCATCCTGCCACATTTGTCAGTAATCCTGGTTGGGGACAATCCAGCATCACATGTATACGTACGTATGAAGGAGAAGGCGTGCACAGAAATTGGAATATCATCAGAGACTCTAAGGGTTCCTGAAACAGTATCTCAGTCCGAACTTATCGGAATGATAGATGATTTAAATGGAAAACAGAGCGTAAATGGGATACTGGTACAACTTCCACTTCCATCACATATTAATGAGAACATAATCTTAGAGAGAATCTTGCCAGATAAAGATGTAGATGGATTCCATCCCGTAAACATGGGTAAACTTGCAGCAGGTATAAAAGAGGGTTTTATTCCAGCAACACCGGCTGGTATAGTAGAGCTCTTAATGCGAACCGGAAATTATCCGGAAGGAAAAAATGTTGTGATAGTTGGAAGAAGCAATATAGTTGGAAAACCAGTGGGGCTTCTTCTTCTTCATAAGGCAAAATATGGAAATGCTACAGTTACATTCTGCCATTCAAAGACACGAGATTTAAAAATGATTACTAAATCGGCTGACATTCTAATTGCTGCCATAGGAATACCAGAGATGATAACAAAAGAGATGATAAAGCCTGGTGCTGTAGTGATTGATGTAGGTGTAAATAGGGTGGAGGATAAGAGCAGGAAAAAGGGTTACAGACTGGTCGGTGATGTAAAATTCGATGAAGTATCTAAAATTGCATCAGCGATAACACCTGTTCCAGGAGGTGTCGGCCCAATGACCATAACGATGTTATTGAGGAATACATTAAAGGCGTGTAAGAAGAGTTTAGGAGAACAGGGGAGGATGTCGTGAGATTGTCAAAGGCATACATTCCAACTCAAAAAGAGATACCGGCAGATGCAAAAATACCCAGTCATAAGTTGATGATAAGGGCTGGTTTAATAAGACAGCTTGTATCTGGAGTATATTCATATCTTCCTCTTGGCTGGAAGATAATGAAAAAGGTAATGGAGATTATTCGTGAAGAGATGGATGCAATAGGTGCACAGGAGCTTTATCTTCCAGTATTGAATCCTGTGGAAATATGGGAAGAATCTGGAAGGAACAAGGATTTTGGGGATGAGATGTTTCGTCTCAAAGATCGAAAGAAAAGAAGTCTTGTAATGGCGCCGACTCATGAGGAAGTAGTATGTGATCTTGCCAGAAAGTTTGTTAAATCCTATAAGGATCTTCCGCAAATCTGGTATCAGATTCAAACAAAATTCAGGGACGAACCAAGACCGCGATCAGGAGTAATGCGAACACGTCAGTTTATTATGAAGGATTCCTATACACTCGATGCTGACGAGAAAGGTCTCGACAGGGCTTACAATCTACATGCAAAAGCATATCGCAACATATTTTCAAGATGTGGACTTAAATTTCATGTTGTAGGAGCATATTCGGGGTTGATGGGGGGCAGTAAGTCACAGGAATTTATGATCGAATCGGAATCTGGAGAGGATACGCTTATTCTGTGTACAAAATGTGATTATGCCTCAAATATGGATGTTGCTGAATCTGTTGCAGAAAAGGCATCGGATGATGAAATTCGAGAATTGAAAAAGATACACACTCCTAATAGGCGGACAATTGATGAGGTATCGGATTTTTTAAATATACCGCCTAAAAGATTAATGAAATCTCTTCTGTACATATCTGAAAAAGGTCCACTAATGTTACTTATTCGCGGCGACCATGAAGTTAATGAATCGAAATTGCATACACTGCTCGGAGGCGATTTTCGATCCGCGGAAAAAGAGGAAATAAGGGATATATGTGGAGTTGATGCAGGATTTATGGGCCCTATCAATCTAAGAAAAAAGATAAGGATAATAGCGGACATCTCATTAAAAGAAGAGCACAATTTAACAACAGGAGCAAACGAAAACGATTACCATTTTACTGGAATCGAAATTAACAGAGATTTTTCAATAGACGATTTTGTCGATATTCGCAATGTAGAATCTGGAGACAGGTGCATTGTTTGTGGTGAGAAATTGAGAATTGTAAATGCTATAGAACTCGGTCACATCTTCAAACTTGGAACCAAATATTCAGAAAGCATGAAGGCCTATTTTCTCGATAAAGATGGAACAGAGAGGCCAATTTACATGGGCAGTTATGGGATAGGAGTAGAAAGAATAGTTGCAGCATCAATAGAACAGAACCATCGTGATAATGGGATTGTCTGGCATCCTTCGATAGCTCCCTATCTAATACACATAATTCCAATAAATTTTCAGGATGATAAAATAAGAGGTATCTCAGAACAGATATACGATTTGCTCTGGAATCAAAAGATCGATACTATACTGGATGATAGGAACGCATCACCAGGAGTAAAGTTTAAAGATGCAGACCTTCTCGGGATGCCGCTGCAGGTAATAATCGGAGAAAAATGGATCAAGAGTGGAAAAATAGAAATAAAAAAGCGTTCAAATGATGAGGTGATCTATTCTTCAAAAACAAAATTTTTAGAAGATGTTGTTAAAATAATAAATTCTCTAAAATCATAGAAGGTGTTGTCATGGATTACAAAGAGCCAAAATCAAAGATAGTAACTGTATCCATTTCGATTAATGATATTAAAGAGAATACTTCGTTTTTATCAATCCCAGAGGGCTATAGTGAGAACGAAATAAAAGATTATTTGTTGGAAAAATACGCCACAACTACAGGAATACTCGAGGGTTTGGTAGATAGAAATAGGATAATTCTTCAGTGGTATCCTGAAAGGGTAGATTCAAAAGCAGAAGAATATAACAGACGTGCATTGAAATTTTTAAAAGAAAAAAAATATCAGGAAGCCATAGATTTGTGGCACAATGCAATTTCACTAAACAATAAGGATGTAGAGTATTTATATAAAATTGCACTATTGTTTTTTGAAACAAAGAGATATGAGGATTGTGTAAAATTCTTAAAAAGAGTTGTCAAAATTTGTCCAATACATCACAGGGCGCATCTTCTGTTGGGTCTATCCCTCATGAAACTAAGAAAAATCGATGAAGCACAATCATGCATACTTGAGAGTAATTTTCTAAATAGATCAAACGTTTTAACACATCTTAATCTTGGAGTGATTTATAGTATTCAAAGAAAATTCAATAAGGCAATAAAGATGTTTAACGATACAATAAATCTCTCTCCAAATGAAACAAGAGCCTATCTTGGTCTTGCAAAAATTTATAAAATGCTAAACGATGTAGAAACGTCAAATAAATATTTTCGGAAAGTAATTGAAATAGCTCCAGATTCTCCAATGGCACAGTATGCAAAAAGATCAATATCTCTTCCAAAGAGCACAGAAAATATTTATGTTGATGCTACAAAATCGCGTGAAGAATATTTTACAAAAGGAATGAACTTCTACATAGCAGGTGATTATAAAACTTCATCTTCTTATTACAAGTCGTATCTACAGGCACACCCATCGGATGATTATGGATGGTATCTTTTGGGAGAGACGAGACTGAGAACAGGTGACATAAAAGAGGCATCGGATTGTTTCAAGAGGGCAATAAGATTAAATTCAAAAAGAGGATTGTACTATAAGGCTCTCGGTGTATCATCATATTTTCTTGGAAATTCTGATGAGGGAGTAAAATCGCTTAAAAAGGCTCAGGAGCTTAATAAGAATGATTCTTTAATAATGACTGTACTCGGAATTCAGCTAATGCGATTAAGAAGATATGAAGATGCAATAACGGAATTTAAGAATGCAATGAATAAAAATCCCAATAATCCGATGGCAATGTATCATCTTGCACTTGCACTAATACAGAAAGATGAGAAAGAAAAAGCGATCGAGATCATAAACAGAATTATTTCATTTGATTATTATGTACCTCTAAAAAGCAGTGCTAAAAAGCTACTCCAGAAATTAAATGGTTCACCAGAATGAAAAAGCAGCATTAGAGATTTTCGAGTCGGCATTAAAAGGAGCCGACCCATATATTGCTGTTTGTAGAACTCTCACATTAAAAAATAATAGGCTAAGAATAAAAAAATCATCTAGAACCATCCTTGAATTAAATTTAAAAGAGATAGACAAAATAATTATTATTGGGGCAGGAAAGGCCACTGCAATGATGGCAAGAGGGGTGGAGGAGGTCTTAAAGGATAGAATTTCATATGGATTAGTAAGTGTGCCATATGGAGATTGCATTAAATTAAATCATATCAAATGTTTAGAGGCTTCACATCCAATGCCAGATGATAACACTATTGAAAATACAAAAAGAATAATAGAATTGATTGAAGATTGTAAACAAGATGATCTCATAATATCATTGATTTCTGGCGGAGGATCTTCGCTGTTAGAGTATCCTGTAAAAAACGTTTCATTGAATGACTTAAGAGTCATCACACAAAATCTATTAACTTGCGGTGCTACAATAGATGAGTTAAATGCTATAAGAAAGAAAATTTCCATGGTTAAGGCAGGTAAACTGGTAAAAATTGCATATCCAGCAAGAATTATATCATTAATAATATCCGACGTACTTGGCGACAGACTAAGCAGTATTGCATCCGGTCCCACTGTAAGAGATGACTCAGAGTCTTCAGATGCCTATAAAATACTAAAAAAATATAAGTTATTAAATAAGACCCCAGAATCTATTAAAAAGATTATCATTGATGAGAAAAAAAATAAAAAATTGGATTTCTCAGATATTTCAAATGAAATATTCAGAAATGTATATAATGTATTAATATGCAATAATAGATCTGCATTAAAAAGTGCAGAAAAGAAGGCAATAGAACTGGGATTTAATACTATAATTTTAACATCATATCTAAAAGGAGAAGCTAAAAAAGTTGGTAGAAGATTGGCAAGGTATGCAAAAAAAGTTGTAAGAAAAAAGCATGCAATAAAGAAACCAATATGTATAATTTCTGGAGGAGAGACAACTGTAAAAGTTAAAGGATCTGGAAAAGGAGGAAGAAATCAGGAGTTAGTACTTTCGTTTTTAATAAACATTGGAGCAGATACTAATTTTACATTCCTGAGTGCAGGAACAGACGGAATAGATGGTAATACAGATGCTGCTGGTGCAATAGTTAGTAAAAGTTCAATAATGGAAATAAAAAGAAAAAAAATTTGTCCAAAGAAATATTTAAAAGAAAATGATTCCTACAAATTTTTTGATATGATAGGTGGGACCATAAAAACCGGAAGAACCGGAACAAATGTTATGGATATTCAGATACTATTAATAGACAAATAAAATATTTCGTATAATATATATTATGTTTACTTTAAACGCTCTATACGCTTTACTATCTATCAATTCTACAAAAAAATCTATATTTTTTATAACCATAATGATTTTTTCTTTATGTTTACTTTAATTCATTAAACACTCTATACACTTTACGAGTTAACAACCCAATAATCAATACTAGATTTTTTCATAATCATTCTTAATTGATTTTTCTGACGACTTATTATTGATGTAATGTATACCACTGTTTTTTTTCATATGTATATTTTTATACCATAATCTCTGCATCTAAAATTATTTTTGTATTTCAATAAATTTTGATAGCATGTATATTCCAAAAGAAGCGAGCCAGTGCTCACCTTCGTAGTTTCCGCTTAAAATATTAGCCAATCCGGCTTTTGCATGAACAATACCGGATCTTATCATAATATTTCTTAGTGGATTATTTTTATCTAGTTGGTTTGCAATGCCGAACATACACCATGCTCTTGATAGATTCAAACCATCAAGGTGCACAATTTTTGGATCTTTTCTGTCTTTAACAAATACAGGTTTGAGTAAATTTTCAGCTTTTTCATTTTTTAAATCAGGAATAAAATCTTCAAGCCATCTCTCAAATTTTTTTCTTTCCAAGACTCTTCGCATTAGATCCGCCTCAATAAGAGAAGGTGAAAGAAAATCCTCTCCTCCTGGCTCTAATTTATAAGGATAATCTCTATCATTTTTAAAATATTTTAATGTTCTTTCTATAAGAAAATTTTCAAACTTCTTATCCCCGACTTTTCTCGCATAATCCAAGGCAAAACCTATTCCAAATGCAGTGTTTGGATGGACACCGGTTCTTATTGGATAATCCTGTTTTGGTAAAAAATCATAATAACGTTCAACTATTTTTTTTGTTAATGGTCTTAAATTGTTATACCACTTTTTCCCGTCATTATCATTCCATTCGTAAAGTTCTTCAGCGAGTTTCAACAGCCAGGCCCATCCATAAGTTCTTTCAAATGATTTTCTATTCTTCTGATTAAAATATTCTACTTCCTTAAGAATATTTTTTCTTGTTATGTTCTCTCCTATCCTTTTTCTAATAGTTTTTGAATTTTCAATATCAGGAAACATCTTTAAAAGTTTAACAAGCATCCAGTGACCATGAACCGAAGAGTGCCAGTCAAAACATCCATAGAAAGCTGGATGAAGCTGTTTTGGACCTCTTATATCATCTTTATCGTTTATTACATGGCCAGGCTTGTTTGGATATTCTCTTTGAATGCATCGTAAAGCAAGTTCTGCAAGATTAGATGCAATGACTTTATCAAATCCAAATTCGTTTTCAATCATAATTTTCTCTTTTTCTTTTTTGCTCGAACAACTGCATAGAATTGATGCAATTATTAGAATTGTTGAGATAATGACTCTCATATTCTTTTCTCCTTATAGGTGTTATACTTTTCTCTTTTTTATTATTATGATCAATATCGATACAACAAGCAAAAATGCAAATATTACGGAAATGTTCAAAAGAATTTTTTCATTTCCGATTGTTAATCCAAATATTTTTGAGATAGCCTTTGTAAAATTTGATATTCCCAATATGATTGTACTCACAACAACAACAAACATAATTAAATTCGATATCTTTCCATTTATGCGATCAGGCCCCATCAAATTTACATCATTAACTAATATAAACAAAAATATTGAAATAAACGGAAGAAGCAGTCCGTTCAATGCCTGGGCAAATATTATTGCTGGAATTGGTTTTATTCGTATCAGTCCAAAAATAAGACCAGAAAGCAGTACCAGTCCCCAGATAAGTCTGAAATTCCATGACTTTTCCTCCCACTTATTAACAGCACCCTTTTCAAAAAGGCTCCTTGCAGTAATAGATGCTGCTAACGGAGCAGTGAGAGCAGAAGAGAAACCAGCAGAAAATAGACCGATTGAGAAGAATACTCCTGCCCAATTTCCCAAGCTGTTGGAAAGAGAATTTGAAAGGTTTTCAAAAGAGAAAACTCCGTTAATTGACGTGCCTACAACAAGAACTCCCATTGAGATAATTCCTCCAAAGATCACCGCAATAGATAGTCCAAAGCGTAACTCCCCAATACTCTGACCTTTAGCGATACCAGATCCAAGAAACAGATTATATGGAACAACTGTTGTGCCAACCAACGCTAATACAAGGATTTCGGAACCTTGAGGAATTGATGGAATAAATGAGCCTTTAATAATCGATATAATAGAAGGCCTTATGGATATAGCAGTAACCAGAAATGTAACACCCATTAAAGCAACAACAACGCCGAGAATGTGTGCAATTGTTTTTATGGTTCCAAAATAGAGCATTAATCCAGCTATAGCAACTATTGCGATTGTGATTATTTTTGGAGAAATATTTAAGTTTAATGAAGCTCCTGCGACACTGCCCAGTATGTTGCCTGCTTCATATGCAGCACAACCTAATATTATTGCACCAATTACTAAAAAGAAGACAAATATCCTGTATTTACTATTTGAGAACTGTTTCTGTATGGCCTGACCAAGATCACTACCAGATACAACAGTAATACGTGCACCTGCTTCCTGAAGAGTAAGACATGCAATAGTAGAAAAGATCAGGGCCCATAAAAGATTAAATCCAAATTTCGTTCCAGAAGAAGCAGCAGTTGTAATAGTACCAGGGCCAATAAAAGCCGCAGAAATCACAGACCAGAATAATATTTGAAGAATTCGGTTCATTGTATCATCATACTCCCATTTTATTTCTTACCCCATCCCCCACCGCCTGGTGTTTCAAGAATAAAACGGTCTCCAGATCTAACTTCACAACTGTCAATAGAATCAAGTAGTATCTTCTCTCCAGATTTGCGAATTATAGTTTGTTTTGCGGGTTCTCCGTTCTCCCCACCCTTCATACCATAGGGTCCCTCTTTTCTATGCTGACCGAGAACCGACAGGTACATTTTATCGAGAAATTCGATCTCTCTAATCACACCATCCCCTCCTCTGTATCTGCCCTCTCCTCCGGAACCCTTTCTGATGGAAAATCTTTTTAATCGCACTGGATATCTATGTTCGACTATTTCCGGATCTGTTATTCTTGTGTTTGTCATATGTGAATGAACTGCGCTGGATCCATGAAAATCCTTTCCTGCACCACACCCTCCACAAACAGTTTCATAGTAGCTGAAGTTCTCATTTCCAAAAAGAACATTGTTCATTGTTCCCTGGCTGCACGCAGCTATCCCTAATGCCTTAATTAATGTATCCACGAGTCTTTGACTCGTCTCTACATTGCCGCCCACAACGGCAGGTGCCTTTCGAGGATCGTCAGGAAATGGAGGATTTAATATACCCTCGGGTATATGTAAATTTACTACATTCATCAAACCCTCGTTAAGAGGTAAGGGTTCACTCAAAAGAAGTCGCAATACATAGATGACAACACTATTGACAATTGCAGGAGTACCATTTAGGTTTTTCGGATGAACCTTTGCCGATCCAGTAAAATCGATATCTATCCTGTCTCCAATTATCTCTATCCTTACCATTAATGGAGAACCATCATCAAGCCTCTCAGTTGCCATGTAGGTACCGTCAGGAATATTTTTCAATGCATTTTTTATTCTAGATTCTGCTCTCTTTTCTATTTCTTTCATATAATGATCAACAGTATCTGCTCCAACTTCGCAGGCAAGTTTTAATAATGCATTTGCTCCACTGATATTTGCAGCAACAGCAGCCTTGAGGTCCGCAATGTTTTCCTCGACTGCACGGGACGGATAGGGTCCGCTCTGCAGTAAATTGCGAATCGCATCCCAGTTTGCTTTACCATTTTTAATTATGAAGGTTGGCGGAATAACTACCCCTTCCTCTGCAAGAGAACTTGCAGTGGGAGGCATAGACCCTGGCAGTGCTCCCCCTATTTCAGCATGATGGCACCTGTTTCCAACAAAACCAATTAGTTCACCTTTATCGGTATAAACAGGCATTATTACCGATACATCTGGAAGATGGGAACCACCATATCTTGGATGGTTTGTAACCACAACATCTGATGGACCAATCTTCATTTCTTCAATCAAAGAACG
>Ga0190360_1000058_pt1 | contig 55115 bp, 55 predicted proteins | sample 48721834_MG_FD_161271 | JGI IMG/M metagenome (GOLD analysis project Ga0190360, IMG submission 161271) | Hydrothermal vent microbial mat bacterial communities from Southern Trench, Guaymas Basin, Mexico - 4872-18-3-4_MG | ecosystem: Environmental > Aquatic > Marine > Hydrothermal vents >...
TTAATGAAAGATTTTGTCAGTTTGGTCACCAGTTTTACCGCAAGATTATATGGTTTGCGCAGAAGTAAGCGCAGAACCGAACGCTTAATCAAAGAATTGAATGATGAAAATAATTCGCTCAAGTAAAACCAGCTTGAAGTTTTTAACTGAAAAGAAACGCCAAACCCTTTATGGGGTAATGGATGAATACAGTTGTTTGGTGAATTTATTCATTGAAATGTTTTGGGGTAATGAATTTGCTAAAAAAGACCTTACCAAAGATATTACCAATATACCACATTCATGGCTGACAGCAAGAATGCGTCAATGTGCAGCCAGAGAAGCATTGGGCATGGTGGACGGCGAAAAAACATCAGCTCAAGAAATGGACAGGGAATCGGTAAAACCCCATCATAGCGGTCGAAAAATGATTTTATCCGCCCAAGTGGTCAAGATTGAAAATTCACAATCTAATCAGTTTAATTATTGGTTGGTTTTAACTTCAATCGGACATAAAATAAAAATCAACATGCCGATTAAATCTCATCGTCAGATGAACCAATTTTACAATTGGAAACGTTCAACAACTGTTACTATTCATCGTGAATATGTACAGTTTTCCTTTGAAAAAGAAACAGATAAAAAATTAACCACAGGGAAAAATGTAGGCATTGATGTTGGCATTAATCATCTACTGGCAACCAGTGACCAAGAATTAATTGGTAGTGAAGTTAAACAACAAATCAACAAAATAAAAGCTAAAAAACAAGGTTCAAAAAAGTACAAAACGGCAAAAAAAGCATTATCATATTATTTACATAAAATGGTAAAAGACTATTTTTCACAACATAAAAACTTGCGTTTAGTGGTGGTTGAAAAATTAAAACACTTAAAACGTGGAAAAAGCAAAAACCGAGGTAAAGCCTTTAGAAAGACGCTCAGCAACTGGAACTATAACCCAGAAAATGGGAATGCGCCCGTGGAATAATTATATGAAAACGATACGTGAAAAAATTATTGGACGGATCATGGATCAGCTAGAAACCATTACCGTTAGCAATGGTTATAATAACGATATTGGTTCAGGCAATATTTATCGTCAAGAATCTATTATTGAAAAGGGGCTTATACCGGCGATGTCTGTATGGGAGTTATCGGAAAGCCGTGAACGTAATAATTATGGCGGTACGGTACGAATATTGACAATCAAAATTGAAGCTATTGTACCTATTAATGGGAATAAGCATCCGGCAAGTGTTAGCAATGAATTATTGGGCGATATTGAAAAAGCATTAATTATTGGGGATGTGACACTGGATGAACTAATTGATGATATTCAGGATATTGCGGCTGAGATTATTCAATTGCCTATTATAGATAGAAGGGCTGCCGGGGCTTCGACTGATTTTGAAATGACTTATACGACGGAATGGGGTGATCCTTATACCCAATAATTTTTTATCTGTGTTCAGTTATCAGTTGATAATAATTAATACCCTACATAACTGATAACTGATAACTAATAACTGATAACTGAAAAATATGTCTTTAAATAGTATAGAAGAAATTATTGCTGATATTCGGCAAGGTAAAATGGTTATCCTGATGGATGATGAAGATCGTGAAAATGAGGGCGATTTAATTATGGCGGCTACCCAGTCGCGGGCTGAAGATGTTAATTTTATGGCTCGTTTTGGACGGGGGTTGATTTGTCTTACTTTGACAAAAGAGCGTTGTAAACAATTACAGTTGCCATTAATGGTGAATGAAAATAATGCGACTATGGCGACTAATTTTACGGTGTCTATTGAAGCCGCTAAAGGGGTAACAACTGGTATTTCGGCGGCGGATAGAACGGTGACAATCCGTAGTGCCGTTAAGTCGGATGCTAAACCGTCTGATCTGGTGCAACCTGGACATATTTTTCCATTGATGGCACAACCTGGGGGGGTATTAAGACGTGCTGGACATACTGAGGCGGGATGTGATTTGGCTCGTTTGGCTGGTTTAGAAGCTGCTGCGGTGATTGTAGAAATTTTGAATGAAGATGGTACAATGGCACGTCGCCCGGATTTAGAACTATTTGCTGAGTTGCATAATTTAAAAATTGGCACAATTGCTGATTTAATCCGGTTTCGAGTTGAACATGAAAAAACGGTTGAGCGTCTCACGAGTTGCCGTTGGCCAACTGAATTTGGTGAGTTTCAATTGGTTGCCTATCAAGATAGGATTGATGATGTTTTACATTTTGCTTTGATTAAAGGTGAAATTCAATCTGATGAACCCATTTTAGTGCGTGTACATATTCATAATATTTTGTGTGATTTGACGGCGAGTGTGCGTGAAGAATGCGGGTGGCCTTTACGTGATGCGTTAAGGCGAGTGGCTGATGAAAAAAAGGGGATTGTTGTGATACTTCACCAATTGGAGGAAAGCAATATACTGATTAATCGAATTAACTATTGCTGTCGTCAAGATGAAGGGACTGAGTTGCCAGCACAACCTCCAACTTATGATTTACGCACTCATGGTTTGGGGGCACAAATTTTGTCTGATTTAGGGGTACGTAAAATGCGGGTACTCAGTGCGCCGAAAAAAATGCACGCCTTGTCTGGCTTTGGATTGGAAATCGTTGATTATGTTGATGAGAGAAAAGAATAATGAGTAAAATAATTGAAGGCAAAATGACGGATTGTGATGCGCCGTATGCTGTTGTCGTAGGGCGTTTTAACCGTTTTGTGACGGAAAATTTATTGAAAGGCGCGTTAGATACTTTAGAGCGGCATGGTGTTTCCGATAGCAATATCACAGTGGTGTGGGTACCAGGGGCTTATGAAATCCCTTTGGCGACTCAGCGTTTAGCAGTGAGCCAAAAATATGCGGCGATTATTGCGGTCGGGGCGGTGATTCGGGGCGGTACCCCGCATTTTGAATATGTCGCGAGTGAATGTACCAAAGGATTAGCTACGGTATCCTTAAAATATGATATTCCAATTGCTTTTGGTGTATTGACGGTAGATACTATTGAGCAAGCCATTGAACGGGCGGGGACTAAAGCGGGCAATAAAGGGGTGGATGCTGCTTTGTCAGCCATTGAAATGCTCAGCTTGCTTCGTCAAATCTAAATGTGAGAAATGATTGAGTATAAAAATGCAAAAAAAACCAAGATTTTCTCCTCAAGCTCGCACCGCAGCGCGTCAGCGGGTTTTGCAAGCATTATATCAATGGCAATTAACTGGGCTAAATATTGAATTAGTTTTTCAGCAATTTTTAGAAGATCAAAATATGGATAAAGTCGATAAGGCTTATTTTGAAATGTTATTGCTGAGTATACCCATTAAGGTTAATCAATTGGATAGTGCTTTTTCCCCATTTTTGGATCGTAGCCTTGCTCAACTTGATCCCATTGAGTTGGCGATTTTACGAATTGGTTGTTATGAATTAAAATATTGCAAGGATATACCATTTAAAGTGGTTATTAATGAGGCGGTGGAATTGGCTAAAAGATTTGGTGGTGAAAAAAGTCATAAATATATTAATAGTATTTTAGATAAATTGCATAATACAAGGGATTGATGAAATAAGCAGGTATGCAAAAGTGTTTTAGGAATGTGCATAAGATAATTAGGGCAATGTCGGGTTACGTTTTTTTGCGCAGCAAAAAAAATCTAACCAGATCTACATGGCTGAAGAACGAGATTGTATATAATACTAATAATTATGAACCTAATACGTTTAATTCTATTCATTCTAGTTATTTGGATACTATGGCGGTTTAGCAAAAGGTGGTATAAAAATACTTTGCAAAAACTGCAAAAAGATGCTCCTCCTTTGTCAAAATTATCCCCAATGGTACGTTGTAATTATTGTGGCTTGTATCTACCTAAAGATGAGGCTTATGGTAATGATAAAGTTTACTATTGTTGTGAAAAGCATCAACAGTTATCAGTCACGAATGAATAATCAATAATCAGTGTTAATCATTATGCTTGAAGAGACAAATATAACACCAACGTCGGTTCAAGTGGATTTAGATATCGCAACGCCTAATTGGAAACCGCTATATTTATTTAACTTGTATCGCCTCATGGTGGCGATTTTTTTTGTAGGTACTTTTTTAGTTTCTAATGCTTCCACCATTTTTTTTGGTCAATTTTATGAGCGTCTGTTTTTAATCACAGGCTGGCTTTACGTCGGTTTTGCTATTTTCTGTCTTTTTATTATAGAGCAAAATTGGCTATCCTTGCGTATCCAAATACTTGGTGAAGTGTTAGTCGATATTATTGTCATTACGATATTAATGCATGCCAGTGGTGGTGTGAACAGTGGTTTAGGTATGTTATTGGTGGTTGCAATTGCAGGGGGCAGTTTACTCACAGAGGGGCGAACTGCCTTTTTTTTTGCCGCGGTTGCTAGTTTATGTGTACTTATCCAGGTTTCTTTAGCTGATTTGTATCACGGATTGTCAAATGGAAAGTATGCTCAAGCAGGGATGTTGGGTATTAGCTTTTTTGCCACGGCATTTTTGGCTCATACTTTAGCACGGCAAGTTCGAGTCAGTGAAGCACTGGCTAAACAACGCGGCATTCATTTACAATATTTAGCTCAACTCAATGCCCAAATTGTACAGCATATTCAATCAGGTATTATAGTCGCTGATATTGTTGGACGAATTCGCTTGTTTAATGAAGTGGCACGACGTTTATTAGGATTAAATGAATCACCAGATGGACGTACTTTAATTTCGGTGGTGCCAGAATTGGCAGAACGAGTTTCTATTTGGCAAAAAACGGGTAAAGCAACATCATCCTTATTTCGTTCTGCTCTGGGTGAAGTTGATATTATTGCCACTTTTACCAAATTAGATCGAACCGGGGCAAACAGTATCCTCATAGTACTGGAAGATGCGACACTCACTACTCAACGCGCCCAACAACTTAAATTAGCTTCATTAGGACGTTTAACAGCCAGTATTGCCCATGAAATACGCAATCCGTTAAGTGCTATTAGTCATGCGGGGCAATTATTAGCGGAATCTTCTCACATTTCTCAAGATGATGTCCGTTTGACACAAATTATTGCTAAACATTCACAGCGAATGAATAACATTATTGAAAGTGTTTTGCAACTCAGTCGGCGCTCACCCCCTCAGACTCAATGTTTCAATTTACAAGTGTGGTTACGATCTTATCTGACTGAATTTATTATTCAACATAGTTTGAGCAGATTTGATATTATTGTGCATACTCATCATTCGCATAATACAGTTTGTTTTGATCCCGAACAACTCTATCAAGTTGTAGGCAATCTATGTGACAATGGGCTACGTTATTGTCAAGGAGGGGGACCTTTACTACAATTAACCATTGGTATGAGTGAAGAATCAAGCCGCCTTTATCTTGATATACAAGATCATGGTGAAGGCATGACGGAAGAAGTCAAAGCACAAATATTTGAGCCTTTTTTTACGACAGAATCTAAAGGTACGGGATTAGGATTATATTTAGCAAGAGAAATTTGTGAAGCGAATCAAGCATCTTTACACTTACTTTCCCATTCAGATACCGGTTGTTGTTTTCGTATTCATTTTTCGTTAATAGTGGATAAGGATGAACTGATAACTGATAACTGATAACTGATAACTGAAAAAAATGTCTAAACCACTTTGCTTAACTGTAGATGATGAACCTGATATTCTTGAATTGTTAGTTATGACTTTAAAACCGATGGGGGTTAATTGTTATACTGCACAAACTCTTGCGGAAGCAAAAGAACATCTCTTATCCAAATCGTTTGACTTATGTTTGACAGATATGCGCTTACCTGATGGCAATGGTATAGAACTGGTTACCATGATAGGGCAAAATTATCCTAATACACCGGTTGCCATGATTACGGCACATGGAAAGGTAGAGTCAGCAGTTCAAGCCCTCAAAGCCGGTGCCTTTGATTTTCTGACTAAACCGGTCAAAGTACCAGAATTACGCAATCTCGTTAACACGCTATTACAATTACCTAAACAACACGAATCTACCACTTCCAATTCAAGCACAACTCCAAGCTTAGCGTGTATAAGAACGGATGAAGATTTGCTCCTATCTAACTTAATTGGGCAATCTGAAGGCATGCAAACGGTTCGTAACAACATTAAAAAGTTAGCGCGTAGCCAGGCTCCGATCTATATTAGGGGTGAATCCGGTACAGGTAAAGAGGTGGCGGCTCGCATGATTCATTTATTAGGGGTGCGTACTGATAAACCTTTTGTGCCAGTGAATTGTGGTGCTATACCAACTGAACTCATGGAAAGTGAGTTTTTTGGACATAAAAAGGGTAGCTTTTCCGGGGCTTATAATGATAAACAAGGATTTTTTCAAGCTGCACACGGTGGAACGTTATTTCTTGATGAAATCGCAGATTTACCATTAGCTATGCAAGTTAAGTTACTACGAGCTATTCAGGAAAAAAAAGTACGTGAAGTTGGTGCTTCCAAAGAAGAATCCGTTGATGTTCGTATCCTCAGTGCGACACATCGTGATTTAAGCAAATTAGTTAAACTAGAACAATTTCGAGAAGATTTGTTTTACCGTCTTAATGTTATTGAACTTTATTTGCCTCCCTTGCGTGAACGTCTTAAAGATGATCTGCCCGACTTGGTTGCAAAAATTTTAAAAAAAGTCAGTCATCAGCAACAACCGTGCATTTCAGAAAAAGCAATAAAAGCCTTAAAAAGATATACCTTTCCAGGTAATGTGCGGGAATTAGAAAATATCCTTGAACGGGCTATAACGCTGTGTGAAAACAATAATATTGAAGCTGACGATTTGCAATTGCCAAATAAGAAGGCTCCTTTGATGAGGAAATCAAAAAAAGCCTCTCTTGATCCGCTACTTAATGACGTAGAAAAAGAAACGATACTTAAGGCTTTGGAAAAAACCAATGGTAATAAAACCCAAGCCGCTCAATTATTAGGTATTAGTTTTGGTGCATTGCGTTATCGTTTAAGCAAATTTGTCTGAAAAAATAAAATGGCACGTAAATAGATAACAATTTTATTGATATTTATTAACATGTTAACAAATGAGTAAAGATTTTAACCGAAAGGAATCAAAAAAGTGATGAAAAAACAAGGTGTACTTAGTCTGCTTGAACTGGTGATTGTAATTGCTATTATTGGTGTTATAGTCAGTCTTGCGAACCCTCTCTATAGCCAATTTGTAATTCGGGCTAAGATTGTAGAAACATTGACTCTACTGACTGGTCTTAAAACACCTATGGTAGAATACTATGATAATTTGAATAAATGGCCATCTGTTGCTTCGGTAGGTGGCAAAACCAGCGGTCACTATACCAGTATTATTACTTCAGGCGCGGTTGATAATGAGGAAAAGTTTTATGTCGAAGCCACTATGAAGGGAGAGCTTGCTCAAAAACAGTTAAGGATGGTTTATGAGCCATCTACCAGCGATTGGAAGTGTACTGTTAATGGTGTTGCTGATCCTATAGATGATGAATTTTTACCTGCTTATTGTAGGAACAATTGAAGTTAGCTTTTCGTATAAAAACATAGCAGGTTTTTTAAGACTTGACAGGTTTCTGGAAATTCGGTCAGAGCTGTTTAACAGCTTATGATACAGCTTCCAAACGCACAATCGCTAAATCATATAATTGCAGCAATTTTTCATCTTCATATAAAGCCGCTTCCGGTATTTTTTTGGACATTTCAACTATCATCTCATAATCTTGTTGCCCCCAAGCGTGTTTAAAACCTGCACGCATCGCTTCTAAACGAAACGTTTTTAAACGTTTATTGGTATTTTGGCGATATTGTTTAAATTCGCGCAACAAGTGGGCTTCACGGATTTTTTCTAAATCTTGCGCTTTGTGTGGATCGGGAACATACCAACGTTTTATTGCGTATTGTTGTAATATGGGATCATCTTTTTCCAGATTGCGACATTTTTTAAATTGATGAGATAAGTAAGCGTGAATTTGACTCGGCACCGCGCCTTTGCCCTCATATTTTAAGAAGTTAAATTCTAAAAGCGTATCTAATTCTACTATGAATTCATACTTTTTCCACCCTCCAGCCATGAGTTTAGTCAATTCGGGGTGAATATCCTGGCGGGTGGAAGGGCGTTTTTTAAGGAAATGCTGCAACCAATCAATCGCACTCCGTTCATCAGAGACAAACAATTCCATTTGGGGTGGCTGTTTAGCTACTTTGCGTTTTTGTTCATAGCCCTCAATTTGATCCAAACGAAACATCATGCCATCACGTTCTTTAAAGTGCTCCCGTAAACCGGCTTGAAATTGCTGACTAGACAAGGGTACCGGGTAACCGTGTCTAATAAAGTAGGCGACAGTACGATCATATAAAATGCGCGGATCGCGTTCTGTAATTAATTCTAATTCGCCGCCCTTCGTTTTAGTAATGGGCAAGTAATTTAAATGGCTACGAACAAATTCCCATACCCCCGCTTCTGAACCAGCCGCTTTTTTAAAGCGTTCTTCTAAAACATCGTTAGGTTTGTAGGCGGAAATGATTAAGTCTTGTTTAACTGCCGTAGTTGTCGTAACGGCTTTAAAACTGCCCTGTTTTTTATCTAGTGCCGAAACATTAGCGATGATAAATCCCGCTTCTTGTAAAGTGGTTTGTAAGGTATTCCAAACTCGGGCTTGGGTGTTAGAAAATTCCACTGTCATCCATCGCCCTGGTTTCAAAATACGAAAAGCTTCTTTAAAACAGTTTACTATCAAGGCGCGATAATCGCTTAACTGTTTGCCTTGAATTTTATTAACGATGGCTTCCGGTTGAATATTCGTGAAAACTTGTAGCCAGGCTTCCCAGAAAAAATTGAGTTCTGAGTACATCAGGTTAGAACCAAAGGGCGGATCCAAAAAGAGGTAGTCTAAAGTATTGCTAGGTATCCCAGTATTATTCAAACTTTGGGTTAGCACCAGGCTATGATCTGGTACGCAAAAAGCACCCATAAAATCTCTTATCTTGTGGGCAAATAATTGATAACAATTTGTTTCGGCGGTGAGTGATGAGACATATAAGGTGCCTGGTAATATTCCATTGCCTCTTTTACCCAGATTATATCTAACCAAACGCGAACTTAGCGTTGAGACAATAGATTGAAATAACAATAAATGCTGTTTTTGACAGACTTTTCTAAAATGAGCCAGTATCCATAAATTTCGTTTGGTATAAAAATGATGTAAGTAATTGAAACCATGAGACTTTTTAGGTTGACGGGTGTTATAGCCATCTGGTAAAGCAAGCATTGGGAACCAATTGGGAATAACGGCATTTTCGATTTTGTCCAATATTGCTAAATCGAACGCATCCGGTATTTTTTTATAACGAGTTTTACCCACCGAGTAATTGATTAAGACGGGTATCTGTTTTGCTTGATGTATTGTTTCATTAATAGTGGTATCAAATCGTGTGATCCATGCCCGTTCTAAAGTGCGTTTTGTCAGGCTTGCGTCGCAATGAGGGCAGGGGAATTGATGTTTCACTTTTTTTGCCACTTTATCTATTGCTACCTCCCAAAACACGATGTCATTGGCACATTCTGGGCAAACAAATACGTCAGACCAGACGGTATAATTAATGCGCCCTAAAATGAGCCAGACGGGGCAATCCATTTCACCCAAAATAGTGGATTTAATGTCATCGGTATGTTTTTCGATATTTTTTGCACTAGTATGCAATGTTTGATACATCCAGCCACATTCTGCTTCGACTGTTTGCAAGATATCTTGTGCTTCTTGTTCAAAAGCAATGACATCAACCGGCGTATTGTAGTTATGGGCGATAAAAGTGGCAGCGGGTGATAAATCATTTAAAATGGCTCGTCGTGCGCCAAATTTTGAAAACCCTTGCCAAACCGATTGATTTTTTTCTTCTCGCGCTTCAATTGTTCCCGAGGGCTGAACGCGATAACCTAATGCTTCAACAGCCTTCTTATTACCACATAGTTGCGCCGCCACGCCAGTCATGCCGGTACCACAAAAACCATCGAACACTACATCGCCGGGTTCTGTATAATGCAAAATGTAGTGCATAATTGCTTTATGAGGTACTTTGGTATGATAAGAATGAGCCTTATAAATGGGATCATTTTTACCTTCGGTAATATCAGTGGCAAAAGGTTCACGGTGGTAATCGTTTTTATCATTCTTATCTTTTTGATGAGTGGCTTCTTTCCCGTTTTTTAAAAAATCTATTATCCATGGATTAGGGCAAGCTGTATAATAGGGTGGATCGGAAAGGGCTAAAATGGCTTCATCAGTAGCCTGTGGAAATCCAGAAATACTTTTAAAATCAATATCTTGGAGTTTTTCACGAAGTTTTTCTAAAAAATAGGCGCGACGCGCTTGCTCATTTTCAAAAGTAATGCCTAAGCATTTAACAGGATGATTGGTGTCATTTAATGGGTGATTTGTTTTCATGTTAATTTGTTAGAATCAGGATTAACAGAATTTGAGAATTTTTTAGAATGAAATTTCACCTTTATGAACTTGAATCGTAAGACTCTAATATGATAAAACCCGCTCATTTCGCTTTATTAATCGTACTTATTATAATCAGCCTGATTACTTTGGCTGGCTATTTTTGGCAGCAAAATCGTTTCCCAAAAGAACTCACGCACTTACCAGCCTTTTCCTTGTTGGATATAGAAGGAAATACCCGTAACCGTTCAGAATGGGAGGGCAAGGTGCTCGTTATCAATTTTTGGGCAACTTGGTGCCCACCTTGTCTCAAAGAAATCCCAATATTTATCAAATTGCAAGAGCAATATGCGGCGCGTGATTTACAATTTTTGGGTGTTGCCATCAACGATTATCGCCAAACGGTACAAATTTTTGTTCAAGAACAGGGCATCAATTATCCGATATTAGGCGGAGAAAATGCCATATACTTGGCACAAAGTCTTGGTAACAATAATGCAGGTTTACCTTTTACTGTGATCATTGATCGTCAAAATCGTATCGTTTCACGACATTTAGGCGAAATGAATGAACAAGAAGTTAATGACGCGATTTTATTATTGTTGTAATTTTATAATTAAAAATACCATTGAGTTCTGTGAAAATTAATTCAGAAATCCGATTTTTGAAAAAATCGGATTTCTATACTGCTCAACATTTTCACAGATTTGATTGTAGTGAACTATTGACTATTCATTACGACGACTATACAAAAGCTGAGTAATTTGCTCAGACACCAAACCAATCAAAAAAATGAGCAAAGAAGTGATAAATAATAATACCCCCATGTTGGTAAAACGCCCACCCATAGTATAAGTATAGCTATAATAGCCCAATCCCATGGTAAAAAATCCGACACTGAGCGAGCCAAATAATTTTAAGGGCGCATACAAAGTACCTACTTTGAAAATAATCAGTAAAAATCGTATTGCGTCGCGGAATTTAATATGGCTTTTACCAATGCGTGTATGCGCGACGATGGGAATATAATTCACATTATAGCCAGCACGGAAAAAAGCCATTGTAATGGTAGTCGGATAAGAAAATCCATTGGGTAATAAATAAAGAAATTCTTTAAATTTATCCGCTTTGACGGCACGAAAGCCAGAGGTTAAATCCGCGATGGCATGCCCCACCATCCAACCGGAAAACCAGTTATAAAAACTATTCGCACATAAACGCCCAAAACTCGCTTGTGATTTAGCACCACGTGCTCCGACAACCATATCATAGCCCTGTGCAAATTCTGTTAACAACCTTTCAATATCTTGAGGATCATGCTGCCCATCGGCATCCATAAAAACTAAAATATCCCCACTTGCTGCACGTACTCCGCTTTTGATCGCTGCACCGTTGCCCTTGCGATAGGGATGCCTGACAACTTTTGCTCCCGCTTGCGCGGCAATTTCAGCCGAGTTATCAGTAGAGCCGTCATCAACGACGATAATTTCAGCATGGGGATGTAAATTAATGAGTTGTGGCAAAAGTTTTTGCAAACTTTGGGCTTCATTTAGACAGGGCAAAATAATGCTTAAATTTGTTGAATTAATTGTGATCATGGTTCATCTACCTGGCTATAAAAGTTCAATAAATTCGGCAATTGTCAAACCGGCTTGGCTAATAAGGGACATCGCAGTAAATAACTTACGCAGTCTTTAAACCGCGTATATTATTTTCTGCCTTATTTTCCGTGTATTTGGCGAAGCAAGTAAAATATGCGGTGATTTTGATTTCATCGGCAATTCCAATGTTGGCTTAAAGTTATTCTAGGCTTTGAACAACATCTTATGGTTAATGGTTAATGATTCACCATTCATCATTCACCATTAAAATCATTCATCATTAAAATCAGCGAATATATCCAATTGAATAGTTCTTTTTTCAGACTGGTTATCAATATCTTGTTTATTTATTGTTTTATAGTTGGTTATCAAAGCTTCAATCATTGGCTTCCTGTTTGTTTCCTTTGCCCCGATATGATAAAAATGTTCTTTGTTTAGCTTATAACAATCTTTCCAGACTATATCAAGATATTCATTTTTTCGATATTCGTTGTTATCCCATGTTGAAAGCATAAATTTTGCATCAGAGTTGACAAGTAAATCATGTAATTTTATTTCGTTTTCTTCATCCCAACTGTCGTAGTAATCAACATGACGAGCGATATAAGGCGGATCACAATAGATAAAGTCATTAAAATTGGCTTCTTTTCGAGGCTAAAGTTTTTTCAAATGATTGACACTTAAATTCCCAATTATTTAGAGAAAATACCATTTCGAGATATTCTATCTGATTAATTATTTTTGTAATATAGGCTTGTGCAAAACGTTCTGGTTTATGCCCGTATGGCACGTTGAATTTAAGACTTCTGTTGAAACGTATCATACCGTTGAAACATGAACGATTTAGAAATAAAAAATCAATTGGATTTTGTTCTTCATTTGCAATCTTCCATTTTTCTGTTGCAAAAAAAGTAAAATTGTTTATTACAGAGGGTATTTCTTTAATTTTTGAGAGTTCATAAATCTTAGTCTCTTCTAATTTATCCAATTCAGTTCGAGAGTAAATTATGCCAAGACAAAAATGTCCAACATATTCACTATAAGGAAATTGAATATTCTTTGATTTTTCTCTTTCAATGAAATAAGCACCATGCGAACCAAGTGTAAAGCCATTGCAATGCTCTGGATAATCGTTTAGGAGATAAGTTGTTTTTAAATCAACGGCAAACTTTATTCTGCTATCTTTTTTAGAAACAAACGAAATGTCGGGATACCAATTTTGATGTTCTGCAAGTATTATTCATTTTGCTCTGCAAATTCTAAAAAACGTGGAAACAAATGAATTTCCAAAACTTTTGAAACGATTTTCGTGTCTGCCGAAATAGAATAAATATTTTGAAAAATATCAATAAATCCTTTAATTGTCCATTGATTATCTTTATCTGAAACATATTCTTTCAGAGTTTAAGAAATCCTATTTTTGAAAAAAATCGGATTTCTAAGCTCAAAAACGAATAGTGGGATAGGTTCATATTAGATTTCTTTTTATTAATTTGTAGGCACTGGAATTAGCGTTACTTGCATTTTATTAATATTCCCTTTTAACGATGATTCTAGTGCCTCAAATTTTCATTAGCCTAGTATTAAGGTGATGGTATAATATTGCCTAACATATCTCCCAACCCTAACATATCAACCACTATTGGTAAGCCTATCACTAATGATGCAACTAGAATCCCTATCACAATCAATGCTGGGATAGAAGCAAATACACACTTAATCATAAAAGTAACCATTGAAAAAAAAGGCATTTTTATGTTAGTAATAACCACTTTTTGGCTTTCAGGTTCCATCTTTCACCTTTTGATTTTTTTTAAACATGGAAAATTTGGAAGAAGTCGGTTTCTTCCATTATAAAAATTTTATAAAAAACGACCAAGCATTTCAGCAATCGTTGTTTGAAAAAGATATCCAACATATCCAATACTTCCTAGGATAATCAAGGCAGGAATAGAAGCGATTATCCACTTAATGATTAATATAATCATAGAGCCAAAAGGTATTTTTATATCAATCACACGAAGTTGAGCACTATCAAGAACAAGTGCTTTTTCTTCTTCAAGGAATGAAAAAGTATCACTTTCGTCAATAATTGAATTCTCTTTATCATCAACGATAAAAGATTCAGCTTCTAGATTTGGCTCACTTTCAAGTTTAGGGAAAGTATCACATAACACACCTATTTTTTCAAGCCCCTCTTTATATTGACGAACTACATCGTAACTTAAATTCTTTCTAATGACGGTAGGTTTTTTAAGTAATTTAGGTATCTTTTTCAAATCAATCTCAAAAACAATAGCTAACTTTTCATAGACTATTTCCACATCATAATTTTCCGAGATTTTTCCACTTAGAATTAATTTATACACTTGTTTTGTCATTAGAAAATTTCTCGTTGTTAGGGACTAATTTTACATAATACCCCTATTTGTTCAAGACCATTTTTGTATTCAAGGGCAACATCATAACTTAAATTTTTTCTAATAATAGTCGGCTTTTTGAGTAATTTTGGTATTTTTTTCAGATCGATGTCAAAAATAATCGCCAATTTTTCCTGAATAATTTCAACATTATATCCTTCCACGATTTTCCCAAGAATAATCAAATTATAAATTTTATCTACCATCACAACAGAAAAAACCTCATTTAAACTTATAGCCTAGAAAATAAATTGTTAAAAGGGGTTCACAAAGGGCGAACACGCAGGTTCGCCCCTACATTTCGCCGTTCATCATTATAAACTTAGTTGATTCGCGGTGCCAACTCTCCAGCAGCATAACGTTTAAACATCTTCTCCAAAGAAATCGGTTTGATTTTTGGACCCATACCTGCACAACCAAAGGCTTCATAACGCGCCTTACAAATGTTCATCATGCCCTTAGTTGCTTCCTTGAGGAATTTACGAGGATCAAAAACCGCCGGGTTTTCATGTAGGAATTTACGGATAGAACCCGTTGAAGCCATACGCAAGTCAGTGTCAATATTGACTTTATGCACACCATACTTAATGCCCTCGACTATTTCTTCAACCGGCACCCCGTAGGTTTGTCCCATGCCACCCCCATATTCATTGATGATGGCTAACCACTCTTGTGGCACCGAAGAAGAACCATGCATCACCAAATGGGTATCAGGAATACGAGCATGAATTTCTTTGATGCGATCAATGGCTAAAATATCGCCTGTCGGTGGACGGGTGAATTTATAGGCACCATGACTGGTACCAATCGCGATGGCTAAAGCATCAACACCTGTTTTTTTAACGAAATCGGCTGCCTGTTCTGGATCAGTCAACAATTGTTCCTTAGACAATTTGCCCTCAGCACCGTGTCCATCTTCTTCACCCATTTCGCCGCTTTCTAAAGAACCTAAACAGCCCAATTCACCTTCAACCGATATACCCCCTGCATGAGCCATGTCCACCACGGTTTTAGTCACTTCGACATTATACTCAAACGTGGAAGGTGTTTTCATATCAGCCATCAAAGAACCATCCATCATAACAGACGTAAAACCGCTCTGTATCGAACGCAAACACACAGCTGGCTCTGAACCATGATCTTGGTGCATCACCACCGGAATATGGGGATACATTTCTACGGCTGCAGAAATCAAATGACGTAAAAACGGTTCACCGGCATAAGCACGCGCCCCGGCTGAACCTTGCATAATGACTGGACTATCAGTTGCGTCAGCCGCCAGCATGATAGCATGGACTTGTTCCATATTATTGACATTAAATGCAGGTAATCCGTAACCATTTTCTGCGGCATGATCGAGCAGTTGACGCATAGAAATAAGCATAAAATTTTCCTATTAAGTTATCAGTTATCAGTTATCAGTCAACTTTGAGATGTAGAAATCCGATTTTTTCAAAAATCGGATTTTTTGAACAAGTGCATACCGACACATCTTCTGAGCATCTTTAAATTATGATTGCCCACGTTCCTCAAGAATAGCCACCGCCGGCAACTTTTTGCCCTCTAAAAACTCTAAGAAAGCACCACCGCCGGTAGAAATATACGATATCTTATCGCTAATACTATATTTATCCACTGCCGCTAAAGTATCGCCCCCACCTGCAATTGAAAACGCACTACTTTCAGCAATCGCTTCTGACAAGGCTTTTGTCCCGGCAGCGAACTGATCATATTCAAATACACCGACTGGACCATTCCAAACAATAGTCCCTGCCGTTTTCACGATTGAAGCAAACTTAGCTGACGTTTCGGGACCTACATCAAAAATCATCTCATCATCGGCGACTTCATTAACAGATTTGAGTGTAGCCGTCGCATCTGGTTGTTCAAAAGGACTAATTTTGCCTACCACCACATCAGTTGGAATGGGAATATCGCACCCCCGCTCCTTAGCGACAGCACTCAGCTTTTTAGCTTCATCAATTAAATCAGGCTCATACAAAGATTTACCCACATTATGACCAGCAGCGGCAATAAAAGTATTCGCAATGCCCCCCCCCACAATTAATTGATCCACCACTTTAGATAACGATTCCAACACCGTTAACTTAGTAGAGACTTTAGAGCCACCCACAATAGCCACCATAGGACGGGCTGGCTTATCCAAAGCTTTACCCAGTGCCTCCAACTCCCCAACTAACAAAGGACCTGCACAAGCCACAGGCGCATACTTAGCAACCCCATGAGTTGAAGCTTGAGCACGATGCGCCGTGCCAAAGGCATCCATTACATAAATATCACATAAGGCAGCCATCTTTTGGGACAAATTATCATCATTCTCCTTTTCGCCCCAATTAAAGCGTACATTTTCACATAATATCACTTCACGAGTGACGAATGCTATTCCTCTCTCTAAGTAATCTCTATGCAATATCACCGGCCGTTTTAACAAATTTTCCAAATATTCAGACACTGGATATAAAGACGTTTTGGAATCATACTTCCCCTCTGTTGGACGACCTAAGTGAGACATCAATATAACATTTGCACCTGCTTTCAAAGCATATTTGATGGTTGGTAATGACGCTTGAATACGAATATCACTCGCCACTTTACCATCAGAAGAAATAGGCACATTCAAATCTTCACGGATAAGAACTCGTTTACCAGTTAGATCCAAGTCGATCATTTTGATGATCGACATATTAACACCCCCTTTGAAGTTATGGATATTCGTTCCTACTTGATTTTAGATTCTTTATATTCCACATGTTTACGTACTACGGGATCATATTTTTTGAGAACTAATTTATCAGGCGAATTCCGTTTGTTCTTGGTTGTCGTATAATAATGACCTGTTTTGGCAGATGAAACTAATTTTATTTTATCACGCATGGTAAATACCTTCTATAAGAGTTGACAACAGTTATTATAACATTGAGTCCATGAGAAAAACTGTTAGAAAAAAATCTGAATTTTAAAAAAATTAAAATTCAACCAAATTGACTAAATGGAAATAAATATCTATAATTTCACAAAGGATAGACACTTCTGTCAGCCCTTACAACTAGTTAACTATAACTTAAATATGAAAATACCTCAGACTTAATTAATAAATTTTCTAAATAGCTGACATCCGGCAACAAAACTTTATTAGACTCATACGCGACATTGAATACTAATCCATTTTGAGTTTCAGGGTTAGACTGAGTCAATGTTTCCTGTGTCACTGCCAAAGAACGTGGTACATCAGTTGCTCTAAGCGCGTAAAAAGGCATCTTTTGAGTTGATTCCAAACCATATAAAATTACCGTATGATATTTTTTGGAAGACTCCACCTTAAGTGGCAACGATAAAGCCTCCTCAATTGACAATAACGGAATATTTTGATTGCGCCAATCAATAATACCTAACAACCACTTAGGTTGATGCTCAAACACCGGCTCAGGCTCATGATATAGAGAGACTTCAGTTATTACTGTACTCGGTAGCAATAATTGCTGTTCGCCAACCGGTATCAAAAGACAGCGTATTGCAGAATGGATACTTGACATGCCAAATTCCTATTTAGTGGGATTGATTCGTCATCGTTTCAGCAAGCAAAGCACGAATATTTTCAAGTAGCTCACTTTCATTAAAGGGCTTACCCAAATAACGATTGATACCTATTTTTTTAGCTTTATCACGATGTTTTGTCCCGGTGCGCGAGGTAATCATAATAATTGGTAGATGTTTCAAATCGGAACGATTACGTATTTGAGTGGCTAACTCATAACCATCCATACGTGGCATTTCTACGTCTAGCAGCATTAGATCGGGTATATGTTCTTGCAATTTTGCGATAGCATCAAGACCATCTTTAGCCGTCAACACCTCCATACCTTGTCGTTTCAGGAATCGTGCGGTGACTTTACGCACAGTAATGGAATCATCGACTATCATAATCGTTTTAGCAGCGGGTATTTCTTCTTCAAGTACTTCAAGTGGCTGATCTATAGACTCTGGTATCGTATCAATACGAATTAGCGTTGGCAAATCTAAAATCAACACCACTCGTCCATCACCTAATATAGTGGCACCAGCTAACCAACGGATCGTCCCAATTTGAGTCCCCACCGATTTCACCACAATTTCTTTACTTCCCTCAATACCATCCACTAATAAAGCCATCCGACGATCTGCGGCATGGATTAATAACATAGGTACCAATAGATGATTTTTAGAGGCAACCTGACTAAAGCCTAATAATTCTCCAAGATGAAAAACACGATAACTATGATCCATGTATTTGTAATAACGCACTTCTTTTGCTTTGCCAATTACCGAAGCACGAGAAATACGCATAACAGCATCGACATGATTCATAGGAACTGCCATCGTCTCTTCTCCAATATGCACCAACAACGCCTGTGTAATCATCAAAGACAAAGGAAGGCGAATTTCAAATGTTGTCCCTTCACCCGTTTTAGAATAAATACGTAAACTACCACTTAACTGTTTAATTTCGCTATAGGCAACATCCATACCAACACCTCGACCAGAAGTCTGGGTAAGCCTATCAGCAGTACTAAAGCCATGTTCAAGAATAAACCCTATCAATTCATCATCATTAATCACCGTATTAGATTTAATCAGCCCTCGTTCTTCAGCCTTTTTACGAATTTTCTGCATATTTAAACCCGCCCCGTCATCGCTAAGTTTAATAATGAGTTCTGCCCCTTCCCTAAACAAGGATACCGTAATTTTAGAAATAGCTGGTTTACCCGCTTGTTGACGAGTTTTGGCATCTTCAGCGCCGTGGTCAATAGCGTTTCTAAGCATGTGTTCAAGCGGGGCAACGACACGATTAAGGACAGTTCTTTCAAATTCGAGTTCTTCACCATTGATGACGAATTCTATTTGTTTATGTAACTCTCTAGCCGTCAGTCGGGCAATGCGTTGTAAACGGGGTGAAACTCTAGTAAAAGGCACCATGCGAGTCCGCATAATACCTTCTTGTAACTCTGCCCCAATGCGGGATTGTTGAATCAACAAGGAATCGCTTTGCCTGGTCAAATTTTTGATAAAATCTTGAATATTGGTTAAGTCATTAACACTTTCCATCAAACTACGTGATAGCTGTTGCATAACTGAAAATCGATCCAACTCAAGGGGATCAAATTCTTCATCACTTTCAGGCTTAGTACCCCCGAAATGGGAAATAATTTGTGCTTCAGTTTCTATTTCAAAGCGTCGTAACTGATCACGTAAGCGCATCACGGTTTGTTCCATTTCGACTAAGTTACTTTTGATGGAACCTTGTTGTTGCTCCATGTGTGCTCGGGAAATGGACAATTCGCCGGCCAAATTGGTGAGTTTATCAATCAAGGCTGCTTTTACACGGATGCGATCTTCGGCCCCCTCCACAGATTCCACTTCTTTCTCTATTTGGCTGGGTTTAGATTTTTGATGACTCGTCTTTTGACTTTCAACATCAACGGCTGTGGAGAGAGTCGCAGGCTTTTTAAGTGATTCTTCAACATGTTCATCATCATCATCAGCAAGTGCTGTATTGATTTGGCGAATCAAATCTTCCGGCATATCCAAGGGTACGCTAGAACGTATAGCAGCCAACATAGCAGCCAGTTCATCGACGCTATTTTGTACAATTTCCTGTAGTTTAGGACTTGATTGAGCGGTACCTTCAACAATCCGTGTCAGTACCGACTCTAAATGATGACTCAATTCGCCCATCGGCGCAATCCCTACCATCCGAGCCCCCCCTTTGAGGGTATGCAGTTCACGTTGTAATTCCTTCATTAGCTGCATATTTTTAGGACTAGCCGTCCAACGTTCTAATAGGGATTGGGTATTTTCGAGAATTTCATCGGCTTCTTCAAAAAACAGGGCTATAAATTCATCTGTGGAATCAATGCCTTGAGTTTCATCAAATTCTTCCTTAACTTCTTTTTCAACATGTTTATTTTCGATTGATGGAATTTTTTCTGACGATTTGCTAGGCAGAGATTTCAACGATATTTCTATTTGAGCCAGTAGTGTATTTTTTTGTTCTTTATCGACCACTTTACCATTGATAAAATTTTCAATGAGAAGAATCGCATCATTAAAAAAAACCAATATGCTAGGTGTCAATTCCACTTGTTGCTCAAGTAGAAGTCTAGCATATTTTTCCATAGGAGCGGCTATTTCTGCAATGAGCAAAAAATTGACACTACGCGAACTGCCATTCAATGTGTGAAAAGCTCGTACCACTTCTTGTTCAATGTGCAAAATTAAATTTTTGTTATTAAACGTTTTTTTCAATTCGGAAATGTATTCTGATGCTTCTGTTTTGAAAATTTCAAACAGTTGTGGATCAATTGTTTCAAAATCATCCCCAGTAAGTTCGGTATCTTCATCTGATAAATCAATGGTTTGGTAGCTTATCTCATCAATGGAAGTCGTCTCAAATTCAAATTCTGATAATCCAACGCTTTCCTGTTCAAGAGCTTCTGGCAACTCTAGGCTTTCTAGCTCTAAATTTTCGGGTAAATCTCCAATTTTTAAATCTTCTAAATCCTCTAAATCTTTATTTTCTAATAAATATTCTGGTAATTCTCCTAATTCTTCAGATTCTAAGTCTAAAATTTCTGACAAATCTTCCGTATATAGCTCCTCTATTTCACTTTTTTCAATCTCCTTAACATCCAATTTTAATCCATCTTTCGTTAATTCAGTCGTTTTTTCAGTTTCATCTAATAAAATGTCATCTTGTGATGATATAATTTCTTGTGATGATTTTCCTTGATCTAAAAGCGTATCTTCCGTCTTGACCTTTTCATTCGCCGAACCAAAATCATCCAGGCTCTGACCTTTATTTTCTGCTAAATAATCTGCTTGTGAAATCAAGAGAAGCATTTCATCAGACACTGATTGATTATGTTGAAACTGTTCCAGCATATTTGGTAATAACTTATCTACTTGTTCAATAAGCCCTAATAAGTCATTATTAACTGACAAGGTGCCATTAATGACCCGATTGAGCATATTTTCAAAACGCCAACCGAGTTCTCCAATCACTGTCGCACCGACTAAGCGTCCACTCCCCTTTAGTGTATGAAAACAGCGTCGTAATGTTGTTAGGGAATCAGTATCGTTAGGATCATTTTTCCATGCTTTGAAGTTAGTCACAATTTCAGTCTGAACCTCTTCAACTTCTTCTGCAAAGATTTCAAGAATCTCTTCGTCGATGTCTGAGCTAGGTGTTTGTTCTGGAATTTCAAGCAGTGGCATAATGTTTAATGTTTAATGTTTAATAATTAAAGATTAGGATTTGTTGTATTTAGGTAGTCTCGGTCTTCCAGTATTTTATATACTTTTAATGCTTTTAACCAATGCGACCAAGTGCCTGTCACTTGTTTCCAAACCTTGTTTGATATTTTCCTTGGTAAAGCTGTCCAGTTTTCGTTTTTTCTCATTTCCTGATAAAGAACCTTATAATTTAGAAACTCACTCTTATTAAATAGTAGACATTATACCGATTTAATTTAAGTACTTGATTTTATTGATTTTACAAAAATAGGAATCTTAAATAAATCAATGAGTTACATTAAGTCGGTATAATGTCTATTAATAGAGGACGGATAACTGCCTTTCAGTTATATCAAGAATATCATCAGCATCCATAGGATTACCCGCTAAAGTGTCCAAATAAAGTTCAATACCAATTAACACATCGGCTAAGGCTTTAAGTTTTTCTTTGGCAGGTACTGTCGCTTTCTTAATAAATACTTCCTTTATGTATTTATTACACTGCGCCAACAATTTGGCTGCTCTATTATGGGATAAAACCGCTAAAAAGCCTCCCACTTGTTTAAGACGATTAGGTACTTCTAATAACTCGTCATCAGGTGTCGCACTCTCAATAAAAGTAACTAAGGGCTGGATCACTTGTGCTAACTCTGTCTTTGCCTCATCAACGACGACATTCAGAACGAGATCAAATTCAGGTGTCTCTGAAAATTCGGTTTCCCTGCTTTGTTCTAAGCGTTGTTTGGCATGAACACCCTGTACACCCAAAATATCGACCGCCCCATATATTTTTAACAATGCATTAGCGATTTCAAGTAATAAAGAAAACTTAGGCTGCTTATGACCTTCACTAATATCAAGAATCAGGCTAGCCTGTTTGAGCATAGATTGACGTTGTACTTTCAAACTAAGTAATCCCAAAGTATTAGCAATATCACGTAATCGGGTAACTAAAGGACTGAGTTCTGTCACAGCAGGATTATCAGCCCGATTAAATATATCTAAAGTTTCTTCCACACGCGCAAAATCATCCTTAAGGAGCGTGACAACAATCCTCATCAATTCAATATCGGGCCCTGTAAACCTTAATTTAGCGGCGGCTAAAGTGTTTTGATTGGGTAGGTAATCATTAAGTTGAAAAGTCGTTTTAATCGCAGTGATTTGTTTACCTTTGGAACGACTCAACGCGACAAAATAGAGCAAATTAGTCAATAAAGCTTTAGGCGGTGTGGCATGTAAAGCAGTTTTGCCATGTTGGATAGTTTGATTTATCAGCCCATCTAATTGTTTTAATAAATTAAGAATAGGCTTATTAATTTCAAGACCTTTTTGTAATAAGGCTTCCACGATCCCTTCAGTTACCCACCATACTTTACCTAGCGGGGCATTACCGGTCGCTTGCTGTAAACGTTGCATGACAGAATAGATAAATTTCAACCCATCAACCGGTTGTTTAGGATTTTTAATAATAGCCGCAAATCCCTTTTGATAAGCCACCCGCATTTGTTGCATAAACTTTTTCAGTTTATCATCTGGCAAATTAACCGGTTTTTGATGGGGTATTGCTACCGACAAATCGGGGGTAAAAAAACTATTCTGACTCAATGTTTTTTGTGAGCGAAGGGCACGTAAATCATTCAATAGCGGCAACAAAGCGACCGGCATATCATGTTGGACAATGGCAAGATGATCTAAATAATTAGGCAACTGAATTAGAGCACGCATTAAAACATCATAAGTTGATTCATTATTTTCAATCTTGCCTTGCAGCAAAGATTTAATAGTCAATTCAACGTCTTGGACTAATAACGCAGCAGTTTGTAATTCTAATACCTTAAGTGCTCCATTGATTTCGTGTAGCAATAAAACGCATTGTTGTAAGGGGGCAGTATCACTCGGATACTCTACAAACTGCTCTAACGCCTGGCGTGTTTGTTTGAGACTCTCATCAATTGTCGTTTTTACCCAAGTCAGGGCCGAATACTTCATTATTTATTTCAGTTATCAATTATCAGTTATCAGTTATCAGTTATAATCGTATATAAAGATAATTTTACATATCAGCCTTATTGTGTTAGAAATACTATAGATGTTCGGAAAAATAAATTTAAATGAACCTGCGTGTCTTGAAAAGAAATTGGTTGGATTGAAATTATTTATCTGATAAAACGATATTTTTTAAAAATATGGGCAACCATAAAGGATTGCCCCTACATCAAGAAGGATTAGCAGGAGTAAAATTTTATTTGATATTCTATTTTTGTGTTGTTAATAATCACTTATTGATTGACTTTTAATGACTTTACATTGCATTTAAATATATTGACTTGTACTCAATTTCTAGATAGCATGTCGCTGTGATAAAAACTTCGATAAAACGCTTATCTTTTGTAACTAATAGCCACAGCCTGAAAATGCACAACTTCGGCAAGGCATAAGTTAAGTCATTGTTTCATTTCAAATTTTGAGTAAAAGTCACCAAGAATTCTTATGATGACTTGGTAGAGGATGTGCAGTTCATCCATCGTTGCGTCACACCTAAGTTTATTTAGGTGGACACATCAGCAAAAAAACTCAAAAGTCACATTTTTAGTAACTGTGAACTATCGAGCATGGTGGAATATATAAATTGACTAGGAATACTATTTTTTAATAATAGTATTTCTTTAAGCCTTTTGATTTTAAAAACTATATAGGTTCATGAGTTTTAGGGATCATAAAACAAATACTTAAATAATTGATAACTGATTTTCACGTAAACGTTTTGGAACTGATAACTTTTTACTGAATAGAACCGCTCATTTGTTCAATGGCTTGTTGCTCATCTATGGGCAATTTGAAACCAGCAACTGATTTTTTCAATTCATTAGCTAGTTTCGCTAAACGCTCAATAGAAGCAGCAGTTTCATTCGTACTATTAGAGGTTTGAGTTGTAATCTCTTGAATAATGGTCATCGTACCCGAAATATTTGAGGCGACAGCAGCCTGAGTGCGCGAGGTTTGTGAAATACTATCAATTTGTCCGGCTAACTGTACTGAGACTTTTTCAATTTCCGTTAAGGCACCACCTGCGCGTTCAGCTTTTTTAGCACCTGATACAACACCTGAGGTGCTTTGTTCCATTGAATTAACAGCCTCGTTAGTATCACCTTGGATAGTTTTCACTAACGCATCAATTTGTTTAGTAGCATTACTAGAACGTTCAGCTAATCGTTGAATTTCATCAGCAACCACAGCAAAGCCACGTCCTGATTCACCTGCCATAGCGGCTTGAATGGCTGCATTTAGGGCTAAAATATTGGTTTGGTCTGCAATGTCATCAATTAGTCCAACAATATCTCCAATTTCCTGAGCACTTTCACCTAAACGTTTAATCCGTTTAGAGGTTTCCTGAACTTGTTCACGAATGATGTCCATTCCCGCCGTCGTGTCTCGCACCGCTTTAGCCCCTTTGCTAGCAATATCAACCGATTTTTTAGCGACTTCAGCCGATTCGATGGCATTCGCTGAGACTTTTTTAACGGAATTAGCCATGCCAATAATAGCTTGCCCTGCCTTAGCAATTTGTTGGGCTTGACGTTCACTGCCATGAGTAAGTTGTGTTGCCGTTTTCCGAGAACTCTGCGCTGAAGCGGTTACTTGTAGTGCCGTTTTATTAATATTGATCACTAAATCCCGCAAAGCTTCAATTGAAAAATTGATAGCATCCGCTATTGCACCTGTGAAATCTTCTGTGACTGTTGCATTCACGCTTAAGTCACCATCAGCCAATTCAGAAATTTCACTCAGCAAACGTAAAATAGCTTCTTGATTACGTTGACTATCTTTCTCAGTTTCTTCTAAACGTTGTTTGGTTTCCAAAGTACGCACTTGATTGATACGAATAATGAGGTAAGCCAACACTAAAAATAGAAGCAGTACCACCACAGCCAATACATTACCTAAAAATGGTGAAACAAAACGTTGTTTTGATGCATCAACATAAGCACTCTGGAGCTGTTCTATGCGGTCCAAGATCGATGGATTGAGTTCCATAATCACTTGCAAAGCATCTTTAGCATTATACAATTCATCTGATTTTTCCAAGAAAAAATCAATTTTTTCCATGCGTTCATCAAATAAATTTTGTAGTTCTTCAATCACGCCTTGTGCCGCACTCGAAGACACGGGTGGGATATTAACTGGCATGTTTTCTTCTAAATCTTCTTCACTGCCTGACATTAAAATAGTCAAAGCATCACCAAACTGACTAATCGCATTATCTAATTGTCCTTCCGCACTTATCGCTTCTTTTGGATCGTTGACAAATGATTTTCTAATGTTAAAGGCAATATGTTCAAGCCACAGCAACTGACGAGTTGCCAGATACATTTGATTTTGAGTCGCCTCCCCAGCAATCATCATCTTGATCATTTGTTCCGTTTTTTCAACCAGAACAACCGTCACATCCATCAATTCAGTTAATTCACCATAGAGACTAGTAACAGCTTCTTGAGTTTTTAATAGCTCCTGAATACTTGTCTGTGCATTGGTTTCTGCATTCCCCCATAAATTGGACAAAGCGGTCAAAGCGGTCATTGCTGAAGGGGGGGTACCCGGCATTCCAGACGCTAGATCACCGTCCTTATTACCGTCCTTCAGCTTTTTTAAGAGATTATTGTATTCACTTAGTGAGCGGGCAAGGGCCTTAAAACTAAAATCATTTCCCTTAGCCGCTCGTGAGGCTTGTTGAGTGATTTGTTGCGAGAGTAAACGTAGTTTTGTTACATATCCTAAGTATTCTTCATCATATTTGTTATCTCTAGCAACCAGGGTAAAGGTAGCAATCATTAACCCAAACGACAACAATAAAACGATAATAAAGGCAATTAGCCAAGTATTCGTCGTACCCAGTGTTTTGAAAGACAATTTCATATATTAATTACCAGTTATCAGTTATTCAGTTATTCAATTATTTTTTTGAAAATTTTATTTTTTAAAACAATGCCGTTAAATAAATACTGGATACTATTATGACAAGTAACCCCGTTTTTTGATTTCGAGGTTTTTCACTAGTATTTTGTATGTTTTATAAGATTTGATAATGTTATAACTGATAACAAAAATCCTAAAGGGCAGCTTTAAGAAATAAATCACTTTTAGCAAGTACATACATGTCAAATACGGTCCAAGTTATTTTCCCGTTTATAAACAATCCCTTCGCAAAAGGGGCTATCCAAGCTTCGGTGCAAGGCGTATCTAAATCTCTTGTATGCTCTGGAAAATATTTGATACCAAGTACTTCATCAACCAATAATCCAGCTGAAATCCCAGCCTGGTTAATAATTAACATGCGTGTGTGCCTTTCTATGCTAATGGGTTTGCCATCTAAACATCCACTCAAATCAATGACAGGTAAAAGTATGCCACGGATATTAGCCAAACCTTTAACCCAAGATTTTGCCCCCGGCACTTTAGCTAATCGACCTATATAAGGAAGAATTTCGCGTATTTCATTAAGGGACGCGACTAAGTAATTATCTGAAACCTTAAAGGCAATACCCCGCCACATCGGTTCAACCTTGTCATGATGTGGCAGCCCTTTTGCCCGTTGTTTGGCACACTTAGAGAGTTCTTGTAACCACTGAAAAGGCGATTGTGCTAACATGTTCATCCTAATTAATTAATAAATTTTTTGACCGTTTCCAATAACTTTTCCTTAGCAATTGGCTTGACCAAAAAATCTTTGGCACCTTGCATTAAACCCCAGGCCTTATCACTTTCCATATTTTTAGAAGAAATAATCACGACTGGAATGGAATTTGTTTTTTGGCTTTTAGTAATCTTGCGAGTAGCTTGAAAACCATTTAAACCTGGCATAACAACATCCATAAGAATGAGGTTAGGTCGAATCTCTTCAGCCTTTTGTATGCCTTCTTCACCATTTTCCGCCTGACTGGTTTGATAACCTTGTTCTTCCAACATATTTTTGACGCGGAAAGCATCCGTTTTAGAATCATCTACTATTAATATATTAGCCATATCTCTTGACATTTAGCAAGTTTAGTTTTTAATGGGCCGCTTTCACATCTAGCACATAAGTTTTTATGGCATTCAATAATTCTTCGCGTGTAAAAGGTTTAGTCATATAATGTTCAGCCCCAACAATTCGACCACGAGCTCGTTCAAATAAACCATCTTTACTAGATAACATCACAATGGGAATTTTTTTAAATGTTGGATTATTCTTAATCAAAGCACAGGTTTGATAACCGTCAAGACGAGGCATCATAATATCAACAAAAATAATATTGGGTTGATGTTCCATTACTTTTGATAAAGATTCAAATCCATCCGTTGCCGTAATGACTTCACAACCGGCTTTTTTTAAAAGTGTCTCTGCAGTGCGTCGAATAACTTTACTGTCATCTATCACGACGACTTTAATACCTTTAAAATTGGTTTCGCTACTCATTTCAGTTATCAGTTATCAGTTATCAGTTATCAGTTATCAGTTAAAATTCATTTTTGATATCCAATTCCTAATTTAGATTTAGCGGTTGTGGGAGGGATTTGCAACCGTCCCGCAAAATATTTTTCTAATATGACTTATTTTAAGATCGAAATTCTATTGTTAAATAGAAACATTTATTGATAAATGTCAATCAATCCAAACATGTTATCCCCTTGCCATTGTGTAGGGTTACTTTTTTTTCTTGTTTGGCAAAGCCCGAACCGGTCTTTTTCCTGTCTTTTAAAATGATTTTACCATCATACTGTATTTAAGTCTCTTTTGTCAACAAATTTATTAGGCATCATTGATACACCATATTTTATAGCTTAAACTATAATCCATGAAGATTATTGAAACACACTACTTTAATGTTATGCTCTATGAGACTTAAGCAGTTTATCATCACTCTTAATATTTGCTCTTCAAGTTTTTGATGTTATTTGTATCAATCAATTTTTGAATGTTTAAATAAGCAGTGGTTTACAAAAAACTTGAAGTTTGAGTTAATAAAATATTTAGTTAACAATAATTTGTTAATTAATTTTCGCCAAATTGTAAAAATCATAAATTTTGTGCATAAGTCAAATATTAATTTTATTCAAAATAAAAATCCGTATTTTTTAAAATAGCAAAATTTTAAAATTTGCGAAGCTATTGTTAATAAATACGCTTTTTTATCAATTATTATTCATTATTTAGTAATCAATTATTAATTCTTAATTTCTAATATGGATTCCCAATCTTTAAATACGATTCCACATCTTACCACAGTATTGCAGGAACCGCTAGAAGATTTACAAACACATTTGTTCAAACACAGAACAAAAATAGAACAATGGTTACGTCTTCAATGGCAAGACACACCGGCACCTTTTTATGCATCTGTTGACTTGCGTAATGCCGGATTTAAATTGGCACCGGTTGATACTAACTTATTTCCGGCGGGTTTTAATAATCTCGATCCAAAAACGATACCATTAGCTGTTCAAGCGGTGCAATCTGTGATTGAGCGCTTAAATGTGGGGGCTTATGGTATTTTACTGATACCCGAAAATCATACCCGTAATTTGCATTATTTGGAAAGTTTAGCCACTTTATATGATATTTTACAAAAAGCCGGCTATGAAGTACGTATTGGATCTATGTTGCCTGATCTACTTGAACCCCAAACATTAACCCTACCATCAAAACGACGTTTGCGACTTGAACCTTTAATTCGAGAAGGTGATTGTATTAGTGTCAAAAATTTTGTACCTTGTTTGGTGTTATTGAATAATGATTTATCTTTAGGGCGTCCACCCATTCTTGAGGATATACATCAGGAAATTATACCCCCATTACAGGTAGGCTGGTCTAGCCGCTTAAAGTCAACTTATTTTACTCATTATCAAAAAGTTATTCAAGAATTTTCTAAGCAAATTGATATAGATCCTTGGTTAATTGATCCACTATTTAGAAATTGTGGGGAAATTAACTTTCTGAAAAAGGAAGGTTATGAGTGTTTGGCTGATAATGTCAATATATTATTGAATGCTATCCGACGTAAATATGCCGAATACGATGTACACCACCCACCTTTTGTAATAGTGAAAGCGGATGCTGGTAGCTATGGTATGGGAGTGATGACCGTACATGATGCCGACGATATACTTGCTCTCAACCGTAAACAACGTACTCGTATGTCATCCACTAAGGAAGGTAAGTCTATTCGCCGAGTTATTTTGCAAGAGGGTGTGTACACCTTTGAAACTTGGGGAAAACTTAATGCCGTGGCAGAACCTGTCGTGTATATGATAGATCATTTTGTTGTAGGCGGTTTTTATCGTGTACATACAAAGCGCGGTGTTAATGAAAATCTAAATGCACCGGGTATGCATTTTGAACCTTTAGCCTTTGTCAATTCGTATATTACTCCCGATCTTCATCAAACACCTGACGCTGATCCTAATCGTTTTTATGCTTATGGTGTTATTGCTCGTTTGGCATTATTAGCAGCAGCCCGTGAACTTAAGTGATTTTTTATAAAAATTATACGATCACATCAAGTGTGTAGGGGCAGACTTGCGTGTCGGCCCGAAGTGAAATTATTTACCTGAAAAGGGCGGCGACGAGTCGTTCCATGTGTTGACCAGTTTAAGTTGCCCAAGTTGCCCGGTTTGGAAACGAATAATTCAACTGATAACTAATTTATTAATTAATATAATCCCACATAAAAAAACTGTCTATTAAGAAAGCTACGGCTCATCTCAGTTTTTGATAGTTACTGATAATAACATCTATACAATACCTTCGCCAAATTGTAAAAACCGTCAATTTCGAGCAGCCGTCAATTGGTAACTTATTGATTTTATTAAAAATAAAAATCAGTATTTTTTGGAAAATGGCTAAAATTTTAAATTGGCGAAGGTATTGCTATAGAAACCAAGTTTTTTCAAAAAACTTTGTTTATAAGATGTTAAAATACTTTTTTGTATCTACATACATTTCTTTATAAAATATAAATATTGGGTACCTTTATTCATTCCGAAAAGGGCAATGGTTGCCCACATTTTTGAAGGGTACCAAATATTGCTTTATAAAAGTGTATTATAAATTTCAAACCAGGAGTAACAAAACTGCTACTTTAAAACGGGACATAGTTACCCATATATAGACATTAGACTTGTCCCTTAATAATGCTTTGTAAGTATTTGTAATATAAACAAATTTTATTTGCCGTCTTGGCTTTAATACTCTTTTTAGGTACGCCATTATTGGAATTATTTTTGCAATAATGCAAAATTTATTCGCTAGGTAACATACTGAAATAGATGCCTTTTTTTAAAAAAAGTCAAAATAACTTATTTATTAACTAGAATATTTTGCCCACCTACGCCCACATCTACTCATTTAAAAACTTAATGTCAATCATTTTATAACTTATTGATTTTCAAGTATTTTTAATTTTGTGGTCTATATAAGTATATGAAATATAAAGTATAATTATTTAGGGACAAGTCTATTATGTCTAAGAATTATCGTCCATACGAATTTGCAAATAAGATAGGTGTTTCAACTCACTTAACGAAGATGAGATGCTTAAAGATAAAACCGGAGATTACTGATGAAAGTAACTAGAATTATCAAAAGCAAAAATCTGAACCAAGGCAAATATGAACAGCTAGAAGCACAGGCTAAACAATTAGGTAATATTCGTTCAGTTGTTTGGCATGACTTTGGTTCAATAAATGGTGTGTCCATAAAAAGTGACCGTAAAATTCGTGACCAATGGCTAAAAGGAAAAAGGCAATTATCAGTCTCAGCCAATGCGTGGAAAGAAACACTCAGAGATAGTTTTGGTGATATTAAGGCATATCGTGAAGCAGCCAAAGAAAAAGTCCGCAAAGTTATTTACCGGCAAAACCTTTCTGAAAATGAAAAAATTGAGTTTTATAAACTACTTAGTTCAGAATCATGGACTACCGACAATTATTTACGGCGTTTAATGCGTAAACACTGGAAACATGGGCGTAATCACACAGATAATCAAATAGTTGTACGTTCAGACAATTATACCACCCTTCAACTAGGTGGGCGTGCTTGGATAAAGATACCAAGTCTGCAAAAAGGCAAACGCATACCTATCCCGTTGAACACAAATATTGAACCAAGCGGTACTTTACGACTTATTTTGAACGATGGAATAGTTGAAGTTCATTATACAATAGACATACAGGAAATCAAGAACTGTGGTAGCACAACAATTGGGATAGATAAAGGTTATACAGAAGTATTTGTCGATTCTGATGGGATAGAATACGGCAAGGGTCTGGGTAAAATATTGACCCAAAAATCTGATCAAATGAAACAGAAGTATCAAAAGAGAAATAAGTTAAAAACAATAGCTAATAAAAAACCACATAAGAAACAGAGTATTATCGAAAATAATTTCGGTCGAAAAAAGTTAAATCGGCAAGCAAATAAAACTAAATCCCAAGTACAAGATATTATCTATCAAGCCACTCACAAGTTGATAGATAAAGCAGAATTCATTGCTGCCGAAGATTTAACTTCACCAATAGCTGGAAAAAGATTTGGAAAAAATGTTACCAGAAGACTATCTGCCTGGACAAAAGGCGTGATAGCAAGAGCATTAGACACAGTATCTCGCCGAAGAGGTTCTTCGGTTATTCTTGTCAATAGTGCGTACACCTCGCAAATGGATTCTCGTTATGGGCTTCTTTTAGGAAAACGTAAAGGGGATTCTTTTAACTGTTTCGATGGGGTGGTGTTACAAGCTGATGAGAATGCTGCGCGAAACGTTTTAGCAAGACTTCACGATCCGGAGATAGATCGTTGGACACCTTTTCAAAAGGTTAAGTCCATATTGTTAAAACGGACTGAGCGACTACGGTTGGAACTGTTCAACCAGGACTCTAGTTGCAACCCTTCAGGGTTATCAACAGAGAGCGAATCACCTAATGGGCAACTTTGTCCCACTTTTTAGGAGCAGACATTATAATGTCATCATTGATACATCGAAAGTTATTTTATTTGTTAGGAACCATGGCTTTTTTAGCCATGACCGGTTGTAAGCCGACTCAGGAGTCTACAACTCTCCCAACTCCCTTGGCAAAGGCGTGTTTTCAATCTAAAAATTTACCAATGCTTCCCAAACAAGCTTGTGGGGTTAGCTATCCTAAACTTCTTGGTCATTATGATGGTGGTTGTCAAAGCGGTAAAGCGCATGGGCGAGGTTTAGCTATCGGTAAGGATATCTATGAAGGTGATTTTGCTAATGGCTTGCCTCATGGACAAGGTACCTACACTTGGGCTGATAAACAATGTTTTACTGGGCAATTTATAAAGGGTGTAGCCCAAGTACCTCATGTTGGTTGTGATATAGCTGATGTACGCCTACGGGGCAGCTATAGCGGAGAATGCAGGAATGGTAAAGCTTATGGTCGTGGTAAGACAGTAGGTATCGACACGTATGAAGGGGACTTTATTGACGGGGTTCTCAATGGGCAAGGTACTTATGTTTGGAGTGATGGAACTCGTTATCTTGGGCGTTTCAAAGATGGTGAACCATCTGGACGTGGTACAATGATGTATGTTGATGGTACCAAAGAAAATGTAGAAAACTAACCGTTTTCCTTAAAACACAGACTAATTTGGAGGACATTATTATGGACAGACCTGGTAAAAAGGGCGCGGGTTTATCTTGGTTTCAAAGACTATTTGGGAAAAAACCCCCATCGCCTGAACCCTCTGTGACACCTCAACCGGGAAAATTTAGTAGTACGTATGATAAAAATAATCCGACAATGCTCAAACAGCTACTGGAGGCTAAGAAATACAAGAGAATCATTGAAGATGCAGCACGTCGATATAATATACTTCCTTCGGTCCTTTGTGGCATTGGGTCACGCGAATCGCATTGGGGATTAGCCCTTAAACCGCCTGGTCCTGGCGGGCGTGGTGATTATGCACGCCGCCGTCCGCGCGGTGAAAGGCGTAGCCCTGAGCCACCTGATGGTCCTGGCTATGGACGGGGTTTGCTGCAAATTGATTATGATTGGCATGAAATTGCCAGGACGGGTAAATGGTATGATGCCAGGGAAAATATTATGTATGGCTGTACGGTGCTTAATAACGCCAAAAAGTTTTTTAAGCGGCAGCCCTTTCGCCTAGATGATTATCAAATGCTACGGGCTATGATTGCTGCTTATAATGGCGGCGCAACGGCAGCCTCCAATGCGCTTAAAGCCGGACTAGATGTTGATGCCAATACCACCGGTAAGGATTATTCCCTGGATGTCCTTAATCGGAGTGGTTGGTTTCAGTTACATGGATGGCGATAAAACATTAGGTAGTTTCTACATTCCAACACAAACCTGACAGGTTTTTAAAACTTGTTAGGTTTTATTCTATTATATATGTCAATTATTGAATTTAAGGGCGTTTGTAAGCATTATTCACATCAGCTAATTCTTGATCATATAGATTTACAAATATTGCCAGGGGAATTTTTTGGTCTTGTAGGTGTGAATGGGGCTGGTAAAACGACTCTGATTAAGTGTTTGTTGGATTTATGTGAAATTGACCAGGGGAGTATCCAGCTATTTGGGCTCAGGCATACTGAACCTGATGCACGTACTCACCTGGCTTATTTACCCGAACAATTTGTGCCGCCCTATTACTTGACAGGACAACATTTTTTAGCTTATATAGCAAAATTACAAGGGCATGTTTATGATTCAAAACACGCGCATGAAATTTGTCAGACTTTAGATTTGGCAGCATCTGCACTCAAAAAACCTGTACGGATTTATTCCAAAGGTATGGCACAAAAAATTGGTTTGGCAGCGTGTTTTTTAAATCATAAACGCCTATTAGTGTTAGATGAACCCATCAGTGTTTTAGATCCTAAGGCACAAACTTATCTTAAACGTTATTTACAAACACTTAAAGCAAAAGGGACGACTTTATTTTTTAGTACCCATTCATTAGCTGATGTTGAAACCTTATGTGATCGTATGGCGATATTACATCAGGGACATTTATCCTTCATCGGTACACCATCAGAATGTTGTACTCGCTTTGCGGCACAAAATTTAGAACAAGCTTATTTAAACTGCATTGACGCAGGTGCGTGGGAACGATGAAAACACGCTAAGAAATACTATTTCTTGAAAAAATAGTATTTTTCCTTTCCCCAATTAACAAATAACCATTAAAAACCATGTTTCTTTTACAACAAAGTCAAAAAACAGATAAACTCAATCTAGACTATCCTATTCCCATAATAACGGAAGGGCAGATTTTGCCCGTACATTTTATATTAACCGAAACAAAATTTTTCCGTGTGGGTAATGATTTAGAAATAAAAACGCTTGATGATTCTAGGCAAATTAAGGATTATTTTATTAATCCAGCATCAATTAAAACCCTAGATGGCATGATATTATCGTTCGATGAAGTTATCGCAAAGCTTAGTTATTCAACTGAACCTATTTTATTAGCAGCTAATGATACAACTAATGTTATTTATTCAAACTTAGAAAAAATAGGTACCATCACAGTCGCCATAGAAAATGCGACAGCACAAACCAAAGATGGCACAACCCGTATCCTAAACGTCGGTGAGCCTGTTTATCTATACGATACCATTGTCACTACGGCGCATAGCTATGTTAAAATCACTCTAAATGATGGCACCGTGTTTCAACTGGGTCCCCATGCCCGTGCTCGTCTGGAAAAATACGCTTATGAATCAGACGGTTCGGTGGGTGAGTTTGAAACTTATGTCTATTCTGGAACATTTCGCTATGTCAGCGGCAAAATCAGTGGTGATAACCAGGGGCAACATACTACGATCAAAACGCCTTCGGCTCAGATTAATATTCGGGGTAGTGAGATTGATGCACAAATAGGAGCGGATGGTTCTACCACTGTTTTACATTTATCGGGTTTGATAAGTATTATACCCCATTATCATTTAACCGAAATTTTGGTTTATGAACGTGGCACCTCAGTGTATATCCCCATTGAAGATATTTCTCATCGCATCAAAACGCTAACAGAAGAGCAAATTCAACAAAGGAGTGACGAATGGCAGGTATTCGATCACTCGGATTCTGTTAAAAGCACTCTACACGAACTAGGGGAAGGTGTGATTGTCGAAACACCTAACACATCTGAAGATGTGATGCCACCTCCCCTAGATGTTGGCGCACTTCATCCCTTTTCACCTGGCACGGTTGATGTTAAATCCGTTGATGAAGTTAACACATCTGAAGATGTGATGCCACCTCCCCTAGATGTTGGCGCACTTCATCCCTTTTCACCTGGCACGGTTGATGTTCATGCTAATGAATCCGTTGACGAACTTATTTCAGATAATGGAATTCAAGCTGAAATTGAAATGATCAATCGTCCGCAGCCTGTGGCGCCTGGTGATTCTCCCCTGACAGATAAAGCGCCCTTTTTGCCAAAAGACTTAGCTGATAGTAGTGATTCCGATGGAAGGCTATCTCCTCCTGAAGAAGAAGATGGGAGACCGCAGTTCATTCCTGAAAATGAGGGACACTTGCCTGATGGTGAACCTTTTTTACCTGAACCTTTACCAGAGCCTATAAGAGAATTCACTTTAAACGAAGATGAACCTTCTGAAAAAATTCCAGTAGGAACTGGGATTATCACACAAATTGTCCAACCTGAAAACGGTGAAGTTGTCGATAATGGTGACGGCACTTTAACCTATATGCCAAATCCCAATTATAATGGGGATGATAGTTTTAGTTATACGCTTGGAACAGATTCTGTACAAGTCAACTTGACCATTAATCCGGTTAATGATGCCCCGATTGCGGTTGCGGACCAACAAATCACTGATGAAGATATTGCCCTCGTATTGGACCCAGCCGTTTTGTTGGAAAATGATATAGATGTTGATGGAGATGAGCTGTTTATCACGAGTGTCGATTTGGTTATAGAGCCTAGTAACTCAATGATTCGGATAAATAATGGTGACTCAACGTCTGATACGTTATTCTTAAATGATAAAGGCAAAATTGAGTATCAGCCGGCTCAAGATTTTTATGGGCAAGCTGAATTTATCTACACGATACAAGATACTCAGGGTGAACAAGATACAGCATCAGTCATAGTCACTATGATGCCGGTCAATGATGCTCCGATTGCCGTTGCTGATATTTTTCACTTAGAGACAGCAACCTCTTTAACTTTATCTGCAAATTCATTACTAGATAATGACCGAGATATTGATAATGAGCATGATGCCCTACAATTTGTTGAGGTGCTTCATCCTATCAATGGCGCGGTCAGTCTGAATAATGGCGAGATAGTCTTTTCCTTCATCAATGACAAATTTGCCCAGGGCAGTTTCGACTATATTATAACGGATGGTGATAAGACGGCTCTAGGGCAAGTCACTCTAACGCGCACGTTTGATAATCTTCCCCCTAATGCGCTTAATGATGTGGGTCCATTATTTAATATGGGTAATAGTGACACTATTATTATTAAAGTGGATGATTTATTAAATAATGATAGCGATCCAGACGGTGATCTAATCACCTTTGATAATATTATTACCAATAGCGGTGTCAATGGGATTGCTATCATTGATGCTAATGGTGATATAATTTTTACTCGGGGACCCGATTTTGATGGCACCGGTCAATTTGAATATCAGATTAGTGATGGTAAAGGGGGTTTTGATAGTGCTTTAGTGACTGTGATAGGTAATGTTATTCAACCGCCAAATGGCGGACCAGTCAATCACCTACCAGTCGCCGAACCTGATAGCGTAAGCACATTTAAAAATGAACCGATTGTCATTTCTTCCCTGCTTGATAATGATAATGATCCCGATGCTGATATTATTACAATCAATGAAGTTATAAATCCAAATCAAGGTCAAATTGAATTAGATGAAGTAGGCAATGTCAAATTTACACCAACACTGGATTTTACCGGATTAGCAAGTTTTGAATATACCATCAAAGATAGCCAGGGGGCAATTAGCCTTCCTACTCGGGTTGAAATAGAGGTGATTAATCGTCCCCTGGTTAATCATCCACCTGTAGCTGTTGATGATTCCCTTTTCAGCACTGAAGTCAATCAGCCATTATCTATTTTATCCCAGGAACTATTAACCAATGATAGCGATCCAGATGGCGATGCTATTATTTTAGAGCGTGTAGATAATGCCACTAACGGAAGCGTTGAATTAGTGGGTGGAAATGTTCTATTCACGCCGGCTTCAGACTTTGAAGGAGAAGCTTTTTTTAATTATACGATTAAAGATAGCAGTGGCGAAACGGCTTCAGCTATCGTAAGCGTCAGTGTGAAAAAAACGAGCATTGCGCTTGATGATGAGATCACTCAGCCTAGAAACACAACGGGAACCTTTAATAATACTTTCCTATTATCAAATGATATCGGTGAAGGCTTAACTATTACAAATGTTGAGAATGCGATTCATGGCAATGTCACCTTGTTAGATAATGGCAGCATCCAATTTGTTGCCGAAAAAGGTTTTGAAGGCGATGCGAGTTTTGAATATACAGTCATTGATGCGCTAGGAAACTCCGATAAAGCAACTGTAATTGTTAAGTTAGATAATCTCGCACCTGTCGCGGTAGATGATGGTCCTTTGACCGTTCAGCAAAATAGTGAACTGCAGATTTCCAAGGAAGAGTTGTTATCCAATGATTGGGATATTAATAGTGATAAACTAACTATCATTGCGATGAATAATCCTGAAAATGGCACCGTTGTTGATAATGGTGAAAATGTGGTATTTATGCCAACGACTGGTTTTTTAGGTGAAGCGAGTTTTGAGTATAGTATAACTGATGGCGATGCACAATCTAAGGCTGCTATCGTCAATATCACTGTCACACCGAATCTCGCACCCGTGATTACTTTAAGCGATACAACACCACTGATTTATAATAATGGAACCGAACTAGTGATAGATAGTGCTGCCACCGTGACTGATCCTGATTCACCGGATTTTCAAGCTGGCATACTTCAAGTGCTTATCACAGAAAACCGTACTCCGACTGATCTATTAGAAATTCAAAATATTGGCGAAATCAGTGTTTCAAGCAAAACGGATGGTACTATTTCTTATAATGGAAAACCCATTGGTAATTTTTTGACCAATTTCATAACAGGTGCCCTATTAGTGAAACTCAATGACAGTGCTGATCCTGATGCGACGACTGCCCTATTGCAAGCCATTACTTACCGAAATATTTCTACCGAGCCGACAACGGAAACACGTACAATAACAATAACGCTCAGTGACGGTGATGGTGCCACCAGTGAACCTGTGAGCCGTGAAATTGAAATCCCACCTCCCATCACGCCGCTGCTTGAAGCGGTTGATGATAGTGTATCTGTTCCCTTTAATACGGTAACCCGTTTATCAACGAATGATTTATTAGCCAATGATCAACCGGCTAACCCGGCTGATATTTTGACGATTTCTGAGCTGAATAACCTAAGTGAAGGTGTAGAAGCGACATTGGTTGGCAATGAGGTGCAATTATTCATTGATGGGCTGCTTAACGATCCTTCTAAACCTGTCACTTTTAATTATACAGTGAACGATAATTTGGGCAATGAAGATACTGCGACTGTCACGATGACACCTTCTAACGTGATCATGGGTACATCAGAAGATGACACGCTTGCGGGAACTGATAATTTAGATGTGATTATCGGTCAAGAAGGCAATGATATTTTTGCACCCAGCGTCGGTTCTGATATTTTATTAGGGGGTGATGGCGATGATCTTTTTTTATTTGATCCCAATAGCGCGCCTGGGGTACAGATCATAGGTGGTAATGGAACTGATACCCTGAGTTTCAATGAGGCAGAGGGTAAAGCCCTTGATTTGATTCAAAACCGTGCCTTACCTTCTGATCAGCAATTAGATTTACAAAGTATAGAAAAAATTGATCTCAGTGGCAACAATAATCAACTGAGGTTGAGCATTGAAGATGTGCTAGAATTCTCTGACAGTAACCGCTTAACCATTGAAGGTGATGCCAGCAGTTTTGTGAACTCTGTCACACAAGGTTGGAACAATGAAGGTATTGATTCAACGGGTTTCTATAACCTCTATACAGCGGGTGAGACTGAATTAGCTGAATTATTGGTAAGTGTTGATATTGCTAACCAGTTTATTTCTTAAAGCAGCCCTTAAAAATCTGATTTTTTATAACGTTCTAACTGATAACTGATAACTGATAACTGATGAAAAAAAATAGCTATACTTATGAAGAACTACTTCAATGTGGTCGCGGCGAGATGTTTGGACCAGGTAATGCACAATTACCTATGCCACCTATGCTAATGTTTGATCGTGTTGTTAACGTTACTGAAAATGGGGGCAGTGCAAATAGAGGTTGTATCGTAGCCGAACAGGATATACACCCCGACTTGTGGTTTTTTAACTGTCACTTTCCAGGCGATCCTGTGATGCCTGGCTGTTTGGGCTTAGATGCAATGTGGCAGTTAATTGGTTTTTTCTTAGGTTGGCTAGGGGGAGCCGGGCGAGGGCGAGCTTTGGGTGCTGGGGAAATCAAATATGCTGGAGAGGTAAGCCCCAAAAATAAGCTAATCGTTTATCGTATTGATCTGAAAAGAGTTATCAGGCGAAAACTAGTAATGGGTATTGCCAATGCTGTAATGGAAGTCGATGGGCAAGAAATATATTTTGCTAAGAATTTACGTGTTGGTTTGCTTTCTTCTACTGAAAATTTTTGAGAGGATTAAAGTGTGAAACGTGTTGTGATTACAGGACTTGGAATTGTGTGCAGTATTGGCAATAACAAGCAAGAAGTCTTAGAATCCCTGCGCCAAGGGTGTTCAGGCGTTGAATTTCATCAAGAATATGTCGATCTTGGCTTTCGTACTCGTATTCATGCTGGTATTCACATTGATGTGAAAGCTTTAATTGAAAAGAAAGTGAAACGTTTTATGGGTGATGCCGCTGCATTTAACTATTTAGCCATGCGTGAAGCTATTGCCGATGCTAATTTGTCAGAAAGTGACGTTTCCAATCCAAAAACAGGTTTAATCACCGGATCAGGCGGCGCATCGCCTACTAATCAAATATTAGCCGTGGATATCCTGCGTAGTAGAGGTTTACGCAAAGTTGGTCCCTACATGGTACCCCGAACGATGGGAAGTAGCACTTCTGCTTGTTTAGCAACGCCCTTTAAAATCAAAGGATTAAATTATTCAATTAGCTCCGCCTGTTCAACGAGTGCCCATTGTATTGGTAATGGGTATGAACAAATTCAAATGGGTAAACAAGACATTATTTTTGCAGGCGGGGGTGAAGAAATGAATTGGACTTTAACCCTGCTTTTTGATGCGATGGGTGCTTTGTCTTCTAAACATAATGATACACCGCAAACTGCCTCACGTCCTTATGATGTCACCCGTGATGGATTTGTGATTTCCGGTGGGGGGGGTATGGTGGTATTGGAAGAATTGAACCATGCCCAAGCGCGTGGCGCAAAAATTTATGCTGAAATAGTCGGTTACGGTGCAACTTCAGATGGTTATGATATGGTGCAACCGTCCGGCGATGGCGCGGTGCGATGTATGCAACAAGCCTTAGAAACGGTTAATGTGCCAATTGATTATATTAACGCGCATGGTACCAGTACACAGGCTGGTGATATACGCGAATTGGAGGCGATTAAACAAGTTTTCTCAAATAAAATTCCGCCTATCAGTTCCACAAAATCTTTGACCGGTCACGCTCTCGGTGCGGCTGGTGTCCATGAAGCCATTTATAGTTTATTAATGATGGAAGCCGGTTTTATCAGTGCCACAGCTAATATTACTGAGCTTGAGCCATTTGCGGCGGGAATGCCTATTGTACGTGAAAGTCAAGATAATGTTGTGCTTAATACGGTGATGTCTAATAGTTTTGGATTTGGGGGTACTAACGCTAGTTTAGTTTTTCAACAATATTAATCTACATTCCGAAAAAAAGATTATGTCCATCAAACATATCAGCGTACCAGCACCCCATCAAGGTTTATTTGATTTTACTCAACAAGTGGCTACTGCTATTCGTGAAACAGATATCCAAGAAGGACTTTGTGTACTCTTTGTTCAACATACCTCAGCCAGTTTAGTTATTCAAGAAAATGCCGATCCTTCAGCAAAAAAAGATTTGGAACGTTGGCTAAATCGCTTAGTTCCAGAAGGGGATTCTCTCTATACTCATACGCTGGAAGGTGCGGATGATATGCCTGCCCATATCAAATCCGTTTTAACAGCAACTAGCCTATCAATACCCATTGTAAATGGGCGATTGGCACTAGGCTCATGGCAGGGTATTTATTTGTGGGAACATCGTCATCAGGGTGGACAACGTTCTGTTGTAATTCATATGAGTCATTAATCGTTTATTGGGCGAACACACGGGTTTGCCTCTATAAAATAAACGGGCGTGTCTGCCCTTTTCACGAATACCATTTTTTTCACTTACTTACACTTTTTATTCTTAATTCAAATGTGGTTTAAAAATTTACATATTTTTCGTTTTTTAGAGCCGGTAACCATATCCTCTGAAGAACTACAAGAAAAACTCAGTCAAGCCGCTTTTCAACCTTGTGGTAAAATGGATATGGAAAGCATAGGTTGGGTATCCCCTTTAGGACGTGAAAATGAAGCCTTGGTCCATAGTGCTCAAAATTGTTTTATCTTTACTGCTCGTAAAGAGGAAAAAATCCTACCCGCCTCAGTGGTACGCGAATTTGTTAATGAGAAAATTGAGGAAATCGAAACTCAACAAATGCGTAAAGTACGAAAACGGGAAAAAGATGAAATTCGTGATGAAGTATTGTTTGACTTAATACCACGCGCATTTAGTCGTTCTTCCTACCTATCGGCTTATTTTGATATGACAAATGGTTGGTTATTGGTTGATACGCCAAGTAATAAAAAGGCGGAAGAGTTGATCAGTTTTTTACGTCAAACTCTGGGTAGTTTGCCAGTAGTTCCACTTCAAGTTCAAAAATCCCCCGCTAATGTGATGACGCAATGGCTGGTTAAAGAAAATGACTGTCCAGCGGATTTTGAATTATCTGATGCTTGTGTTTTGACAGATCAAGAAGGCGCAGTCGTGAATTGTAAGCGTCAAGATTTATTGGCATCAGAAATTCATGGTCATTTGCAAGCGGGAAAATTAGTAACGCGCCTTGCCTTAGAATGGGATGAGCGTTTAGGTTTAGTACTTGACAATGACTTAGTCATAAGGCGTTTACAAATCTTGGATTTGATAGAAGCTAAAATTAACGACGCTAATGCTGAAACAGCCATACAACTTTTTGAAGCTGACTTTAGCATTATGACTTCAGAACTAGCAATCCTCATCAAAAAACTATTTAAAGAGTTTGGTGGAGAAGATGAAGCCGCTTATGCCAAAATGCGTTAGGAATGCGCTTGAAATACTAAACCTAATAAGTTTTATAAACCTGTTAGGTTTAAATTTTGGGTGTTAAATTTGAAGTAATTTGCCTACTAATTTATAACTGATAACTAATAACTGAATTGAACACACTCTCTAATTCTGATAAGATTATTACCAGGCAGTTTATTTTAGAACCGCTAGATAACCAACGTTTAGCTAATCTTTGCGGTCAGTTTGATGAGCATTTGCGTCAACTTGAACAACGCTTTAGCGTGGAAATCAATAACCGCGGGCATCAATTTCGTGTGATTGGGCTGACTCATGCGGTGCAAAGCGTCACGGAAATCCTGAATCAACTTTACACGGCTACTTGCGATGAGGCTTTAAGTCCCGCCAGTATCCATTTATTTTCCCAGGAGTCTAATATCGAAACTTTGTTAGAATCTCCCCCTACCAATTCAGAGTCTGAAATTGCTATTCATACTCAAAGACGTGTCGTCAAAGGAAGAGGCTTTAATCAACGTCAATATTTAAATAATATTGTACAGCATGATATTAATTTTGGGATAGGACCCGCCGGCACGGGTAAAACCTATCTCGCTGTGGCTTGCGCAATTGAGGCATTAGAACAAGAAAAAGTACGTCGCTTAATTTTAGTACGCCCTGCTGTTGAAGCCGGTGAACGCCTCGGATTTTTGCCTGGTGATTTAGCCCAAAAGATCGATCCTTATTTACGTCCATTGTATGATGCCCTTTATGAAATGTTAGGTTTTGAACGGGTGACAAAATTGATAGAACGGGGTATGATTGAAATCGCGCCTTTAGCTTATATGCGGGGACGTACACTCAATGATGCATTTATCATTCTTGATGAAGCCCAAAATACAACAGTTGATCAGATGAAAATGTTTTTAACTCGCATTGGCTTTGGTTCTACTGCAGTCGTCACGGGAGATATAACCCAAATGGATTTACCCCGTGGAACCTTATCGGGATTACAGCATGTGATTGAAATACTGAAAGAGGTTAAAGGTATCAGTTTTACATTTTTTGGGCATAAGGATGTGGTGCGACATCCGATTGTCGCACGTATTATTAACGCTTATGAACATGCTGAACGAAAAGCATGAAGATATGAATATCAATATAGAAGTGGATGTACAATACGCCAGTGCCGAAGCTAATTTACCAAATAAGAAAACATTGAGCCATTGGATCAACGTGGCTTTCTCCTGTATTCCCCTTGAACAAACGGGTGATTTACCCTGCAAAATTTTGCCCCAACGTCAGGTAGAAATGACCATTCGTTTGGTTGATGAAACTGAAGGTACGCAATTAAACGAAACCTGGCGAGGTGGTGTTGGACCTACCAATGTCTTATCTTTTCCCTTTGAATGTCCGCCGGGGGTAGATATGCCCTTATTGGGAGACATTATTATTTGTGCCCCCCTTGTTGCTCGTGAAGCGACTAAACAAAATAAGTCTTTATCCGCTCACTGGACACATCTTGTTATTCATGGTACTTTGCACCTGCTCGGCTATGACCATATTGAAGAGTCTCAGGCGCAGCTCATGGAAAACTTAGAAATTCGTATATTACACGACTTAGGTTACTCCAATCCTTATCACATCATAGAACCATTATGACTGCCACTGTTTTTCCCTATTTTCCAGCCAAATCTTGGTTTGAACGTGTTAAACAAGTCCTGTCTAGCAAACCCCAAGATAAAAGACAACTGATTACTCTACTGCGAGACGCGCAACAACGTAATTTATTCAGTACCGAAACGTTGGACATGATTGAAGGTGCATTAAAAGTTTCGGAAAAGCATGTGCGCGACGTAATGATTCCAAGGGCGCAAATGGTCGTTTTAGAATTACATGCGCCGCCCGATCAATTAGTCAAAACGATAGTCGAATCTGGGCATTCACGTTTTCCGGTGATAGGTGAAAATCGTGATGATGTTCAGGGCATTTTTTTAGCGAAAGATTTATTGGATTATTATGCATCAGAGAAAAGCGAGAATTTTAATATGCGTGATGTCATGCGCCCCCCCGTATTTATTCCCGAAAGTAAGCGGCTAAATGTGTTACTGCGTGAATTTCGGACAAGTCGCAATCACATGGCGGTTATCGTTGATGAATACAGTGGGGTAGCTGGTTTAATCACCATTGAAGATGTAATTGAAGAAATTGTGGGAGAAATTGATGATGAATATGATATTGATGATCAAGTGTTTATTAAACCTGCACATGATGGTTTTTACACCGTATTAGCATTAACGCCGATGGCAGAATTTAATGAATATTTTAAATCCGATTTAAGTGATGAAGGATTTGATACAATTAGCGGTTTGCTCTTGCAAGCCTTTGGGCATTTACCTAAACGGGGTGAAAAGATAGAATTGGGGGGATTTCATTTTGAAGTGATACGTGCTAATGCGCGTCGTATTCAGTTATTGCGAACATCTCAATCATCGTAAACAACAGAAAGTTGCCCCAATGCCATTAAGTTAAGGCAGGGCGAACACACAGGTTCGCCCCTACGACCCCTGAATACGTTGTTTTTTGTAGGGCAGACCTGCGTGTCTGCCCTGTGTCTGGTTCCCGCGCGCGTCTGAACCCAAAAACCAATCTGTCTATGACAGTTATAAGTAGGTACACTTCATCATAGCGAGAGGGATCTCCTAACCGGTATTTAGGCAATCAATACCGGTGAAATTCAATTTCAACTAAAATACCGGTCATTGAGGCTTTATCAACTGATAACTAATTGATTAATGCAATTCCCGCACACAAAAACTGTCTATAGATGTTCAGATAAATAATTTCCCTTCGGGCCAACACGCAGGTTCGCCATGGTAAAATTAATTATCTGAAAAACTATATTAAGAAAGCGACGGCTCATCTCAGTTTTTGATAGTTCTGATAATAAAAACTATAATTATGTTATGGAATAGGATGCACCCATAGTGATTTCAATCAGTCACTTTAACCTTAGTCCAATTTTCCCTTTTAATTGAGATAGATTGTAAAAAATCCAAATTATTCATATTTGCGTCGTTGCTAACAAGCACCAGCTTATATTTTTCGCAGTAGCAGCAATTAGAATATCCATATCATCTATTGGTTTTCCTAATTTTTGTAATTCAGCTTTTATCTGACCAAAAATTTCCCAGACTTCCAGATCGACAAGCAATGGTGAAACGACATTTTTTAGTATTTCAATTCTTTTTAAATTCTTGGTTTTGTTTTGCGACTTTTCAGCACCAAATAACAGTTCACCAAGAGTAGCTTCACTCATACAAAGGGTGACATTGCCTTTGATTGATTCAAATTTTTCAAATACTTGCTGTTGTTTGAGTGTTCGTTTATTTTCTGCCTTCGCACACGCATTCATGTAAGCGATACAGATATTTGTATCTAATAAACGTTCATCAGAATTTTTTGTCATTATTTATTTGTCAAAAAAAGGGTGAAGATATTGTTTGTTTTTCCGAGCAGATATGATGTCGTTTGTCCATTCTAAGTCTTCATCGCCTAGTTCTTGGAGGGCTAATGACATTTCTTTTCTTTGTTTTTCAGTAACAATGGGGAGCTGTGAGTTTGGTTGTCTTCCAAAATCCTGTTCCATAAATTTGTTCTTAGGAGAAACCCAAACATTGAGCAAAATTTCCTCAGGTGAATTACCCCTAAAAGCATGGAGGTTATCGGTAATAAGCCTCTCAATCGCTGTTTGAATACATTCTGGATGTAAATTATTAATCGGCTTATTAAGTTTCACTTCTACCGAAAATTGAAAGTTGACTTTCGCTGCTTCGGTTCTTGCTTGTATCATTTTTTTACCTTAATATTTCAGTTCGAGGCTTGTGAAGTTTTTGTCACAATTAATTTGTTAATTAATTAAAAGTCAATCAAACATTCTATCATAATATAGATGTTTAGAAAAAGAATTTCATCAAAATAAATGGAGTCAGCCATGTAGGGCTGATTAAACTCCCAGCACAAATCAATCCGTTAAATTCTAAAATCCGCTGTACTCACATCTGCAAGATGTCATATAATTTGAATATCTATATTAAGGAGACTCAAAAAATGCAACCAGAAAAAAACACTCGAAAGCTTCGCCGGGGAAGGTTATTTCCTGAAATACAATATCTATATTAAATTGGTCATTGAAGAAAAACGAAAAAACGCAATTTGCATTTCGTTTCATGAATCGACAAAACCTTTGAATTATCCCTATCGTTAATCCATTTTATCTTATATTATTGATTTTATTGCAAAATAGGTGAGTCATGCTAGAATACTGTTTAAATTGTGACTATGAAAATGCACTTGAACTAAAAAGAGAACCCGTGATCATCACGGTGCGTGGTGAAGCAATTGAAACCATAGAAGAATTTTATCATTGTCCAGCTTGCGGTGAAAAATTTACCAGTAGCTTAGGGCATGATGCCTTAGAGGAGGCTTATCGTGAGTATCGCAGCCGTCATCATCTGGTACAACCAGAAGAAATTCGTCATTGGCGTGAAGACTATGGATTAACGCTAACTGAATTAAGCCTTATGTTGGAATGGAACGAAGCCACTTTAAACCGCTTTGAACAAGGTGCTTTACAAGATGCGTCTGATGATAAATGGCTTAAATTTATTATGGTACCTCAAAACTTGTTGTATTTAATCATCAGCAAACCAGAAACTTTACGTCGTGAAAAACGCGAACAATTGATAACTCAATTATCGACTAATCGAAAGGTTGTTGAGGCTTTACAGCAGTTTTATAGCTTGTTGCTGGAAAACTTTAGCGATTTTAGCAAGCTTCGGAGCAATGCCATTCAGTTAAGGGCGAACACATAGTTGGTGGGTTTTCTACCCACCCTACATCTACTGGAAAGTCATTGGGAGATTTTTCTTTCGCACAATTTCTAAACGAGAGTTGTGCAGGGCATCTCTCATGCTTGGAGATATTAAATATGTCATTTAGTGAGTACAAAGGCTATTCAATAGATAAACTCGAAAAAATTTTTTACGTACAAACTGCACGAGGCAATTTGTTTGAACGCTTAACACCCAGTGGCAATGAATACCAGGAAACGCAACAAGCAGTCGATGAAATCAAAACACGTTTCGCGCTCAATAATGATGCGGCGAATGAAGCGACACGTAGCCACCTGTTGGTCACGCCTGTCTTATTACGTGCGTGTATTATTAATGATGTGGGAGCGTTTTTCGAACCACCGATTTACCTCATCAGTTAAACGGAAAGTATGATTGTGCGTTGAGTTTACATGCGTACAAATTTGTCACACCAATCATCTCAGTAGTCGAAGTCAAACCCAGCAAAATCGGCAAGGGCATAGGGCAGTGTCTGGCTGAAATGTACGCGACGCTCAAACAATTTGATCAACGCAAAGTGTATGGCATTATCACCGATGGCGTTGAGTGGGAATTTTATCTTTTGGAAAACGAAGTCTTGACAGTCGATAAAACCGGGGGGTATATCCGTGATGTCTCTGGCATTATAGATAGGATAGGATATATAGCGAAACAGTTTCAGCCAACGTAAAAAAGGATGAACCATGCTTACCTACCTTGTCAAAAACTAAGTACAACGCATTAGGGAATCAAACGGATTTTTATCAGGGCTGATTAAACTCCCAGCACAAATCAATCCGTTAAATTCTCAAATCCGCTGTACTCACTTATACAGATGCATTGTATGATTTTCCTCAAAAGCTGGGATAATGCGATTTTTAGCTAAAATTTTCATAAGGAGAAATAAATAGATGGCTCAAATCATGACAGAAATTGTAAACGGTGAAACTTATCAATATTATCCCCTCAGCGATAATATTGTACGAGCAGTCGGTATTTGTGGGGAACAACCCACCTTTAAATACACCCGTATTGAAATGACAGGCACTTTGGAACGCATTGCCAGTGGTGAAAATATTGATGACGTTGTCAAAGGATATCGCTCCCGTGTTTCACGCGAAGCGATTCTTGAAGCAATGATATTGGTTACCAACCAATTTCTTAAAACATTGCCAGTATTAGAGAGGGCAAAATGATTGTTTTAGATGAACAATTGTTAGGACGCAATCTTGAGTTGGAAATAGCTAAATGGTATCAGGGCACAGTCCAATTTATCATAGATTTACGCCCTAACACGGTTGTCAAAGATGATGCTATCCCGGCATTACTTAGGCGACAAAATCAAGCCACTTTTGTCACTATTAACGAAAGAGATTTCTGGAAAAAGGTTGTAATAGACTGTCACTTTTGTGTGGTTTGTTTTACCCTTTCTGATAGACACGCTCATCAAATTCCACAATCATTGAGATTATTGTATAATCTACCTGAGTTTGATACCAAAATCAAACGAATGGGGAAAGTTATCCGTGTCACAACACAAGGAATCAGTTATTACACATTTAACGATAAAAAAATTTATAGATTATAATCACTCTGAACGTCTTTAGCCAGCGTAGGGTGCGTCCCGATGCACCATTAATTGCGGTTATTGCCGTTTGAAAACGATAAACTGAAGGCGCACCTATTCAAGAAAAGTCAGGTGCATCCAACGCTTGCTATGATTTTCCTCAATATGAAAGTTCAAACAATAGTTAAACAAGAGGTATAAATAATGCACTTTGCGAGACAGGAAACAACCCTACAAAAGTGGGGGAATGGCTTGGGTTTACGGATTACCAAGCCCTTGAGTCGATTAGCTCATTTTGAAGCCGGTACAGTCGTTGAGGTGGAAGTCACAAAAGAAGGAATCATGATCAAGCCGCTCAATGGGTTTAAGAAAAAATTCAATAATCCGTTTTCAGAAAGCGACTTGCTTAATGAACTCTCACTTGACACCGCTCATCTGGATGAATTGGTGACACCGCTCGCCACCGAAATGGGAGAATAAGTATGAGCAAAATATACGTTCCAAGTCGAAACGATATTTGCTGGCTGGATTACGAACCAACTAAGGGTAAAGAAATTGGTAAATATCGACCTACATTGGTGCTTTCTAGTCAGGAATACCATAAAAAAACAGGTTTGCTAATTGGCTGCCCAATCAGCACGAGTATCCGTGGTGGTGCAACCGAAGTACCGGTCAATCATCTAGAGAGTCCAAGTGTTATTGTGAGCCATTTAATTCATACTTTGGACTGGAAACAGCGCCAAGCTAAATTCATTCATCAAGCTGAACAAAGTGTAGTGGATGAGGTGTTATTACGCCTCATTTCATTGATTGGGGCAAATGAGGTGATTGAAAAAATGCTGAATAAATAGCCATGTAGGGTGGGCAAGTTTTTTTTTGCCCACCGCTTCTTCTTGTTTGGGCTGGTGGGCAGCAAAAACACGCTGCCCACCCTACATAACTTTAATTGAAGAAGGTTATAACACAGAAGACGAAATATGGCCTTTGTTCAAAATTTGGTTAGATACTGTCAACGGGTGGCTTTCAAAATTGCCTGATATTGAAACCTGTCAAGCTCACTTACAGCCAAACGAGGCTTTGGTACAACCTTTTTTTGATCCCATCCAAAAACGCCTACGCATCTTGTGGTTGGATAAAAACATCTTAAAAATCAAAGACTTACCTGATGAATGCGCCCTTGAACACCTCTGGTCCGAACAAACCCAAACAGGCATTATCAAACAATGGACGCGCGGCTTGGATGAAGTGAAAGCAGAATATAGACGCGGTGGCAATTTGGGAGACCAGGTGCAAGACTGGGGAAAAGTCATGGACAGTCCACCCGTGAAAATCTTAGCCGATACCTTAAATCAATGGGCAACCGGCTTACAACAAATCACCGTGATATTTCCCGCTCCTTTGGGACAATTGCCCTGGGAAATCTTGCCCCAATTAGCAGCAAAATGTGTACGAGAGATCAGTGTCGCGCATTGGTTACAGCATACGAAAAAGGGGGCGGTGGGTTATAACGAAGTTCCTACTCACCCTACATCTACTACATCTACTACATCTACTTCCTGGGTTATCTGCGATCCCAGTGGCGAGAAGGAATGTATGATCAAAGACGGGCAATGGGTCGCTAATCAGCTAAACACGAAATTGGAAAAGCCCTGCCCTTCCATCTTTGATGCCCTTTATCAATTGGAACATAGCCACCATGCCCATTTATCCACACATGGCTTCTTTTTCCGCAACGAACCCATACGGAGTTTTTTAACCCTTGATGATGATAAAAAGATTCATCTGCCCTTATGGATAACCAGTGCCGTGCGTACCAATGCAGAATTAATCATGCTCGCCGCCTGTGAATCCAATCTCAATGGGCAAGACACCGAAGGCTTATTAACCCCGATAGGGATAGGACCCAGTCTAGCCGCTGCCGGCGCAAAAACCGTTATTGGTACCTTATGGTCTTGTGACGGTGTCGCGGCAATTTGTTTCACCTACCATTTCTACACCATCGCCAAAGAAAATGATACCTTACCTTGGCACCAAGTCGTTGCCCAGGCGCGTCAAAAAGTGCGGAATATGACGATCTCAGATTTAGAAGCATTGGCGGAAACATTAAATTTGAATGATATAAATGATGAATGCTGCTTTTCTGTTGAATACCATACAGGGCAGACAGTCGGTGATTATCCATTTAAAAAAGCTTTTTATTGGGCAGGGTTTACGGTATTGGGGCAGGTGGATCGGAAGGGGTAGGTGTTAGAAAAGAAATACCATTTTTTCAAAAAATGGTATTTCTGCCCTCATTTTATTTGACATAAAAGTTCTAATAATTTAAGATTTTATAAGGCTCTTAACAAATTTGGATTAAACAATGGCTTATAGTGATTTTAAAACATTAGATCAAATAAATGAAGAATTAGGAATAGTCATAAATGAAACTAATAAAGTATATAGCGGAATAGAACCTGTTGAAGTGTCTCAATGGTTTATAGAAACCATGAAAAGAACCTATACCAAAGCGGTTACCATAGGTACGGAAGCTGCCAGGCAAGCATTAATAGTAGATCAGGTATTAATTGAATTAGAAGGGCATATCCCTATAAGCTTTTTTTTAGGAACGACTTTTAATGTAGATAGCAGTAAAGGGTTAACAGGTGCGCCAGATGGTTTAATAAGTAAAAGTCACAACCAACTATATATAACTTCCCCTGTTATTGTATTAGTAGAAGCTAAAAAAGGTGATTTGGGAGAAGCGTTGCCTCAGTGTATAGCAGAAATGGAAGCCGCTAGGATATTTAATGATCGTAAAAACAATAATATATCAACTGTATATGGTGTAGTGACTAATGGGGAATTATGGCAATTTATGAATTTAATAGAGAACATAGCGACTATAGATGTTTGTTCCTATACTTTTGGCGATGGTGGAAAAATAGTAGGTATATTGAAATCATTTATTTGTTAGAAAAGAAATCCGATTTTTAAAAAATCGGATTTCTGCCCTTTTATAATGGGCAACTATTTTTTGACATTCGGCGCTGGTGGCGGTGACGATGGCATTTCATTCTCCAAACGTACATCACGCCCTTCACCATCAGGTGGTGAATTTGGGAACCTGATAGCCGGCATCATAAAAACCTGGCGGCGTGGATCGTTTTTCTCCCATTTTTCAGCCGCCGCTTGTTTCATCGCCTTATCTGTTTGACAATCCTGCAAAATCTGATTAATATCAGTCACGTATTCTTCAAGATAACGCTGTAAATCACTCATAATATGACTCCTCATAGACTCAGTTAACGAAATTTGTTTTATAGTTTATCAGATAAATAATTTCACAACAAGGAGGGCAGTTAACCATTAACCATTGCTATATAATATCAATAAATCGTATGACAATCCATATTTAATCTCACTCACAAACCATGCTAAAAAAATTGGAATTATCTGGATTTAAGTCAATCCGTCAAATGCAACTTGAGTTAAAGCCAATTAATGTTTTGATCGGCGCAAATGGGGCAGGCAAGTCAAACCTCATTGAAATTTTTCATTTATTAAAATCGCTTCAAAATAATTGTTTACAATTGCATATTGGTAAAGCGGGCGGTGCTAATTGTTTGTTGCATTATGGTGCATCCGTTACCAAAGAAATAATGGCTTGTCTTTCTATCAATACCAATAAGGCTTTAATAAAATATCGTCTGCATTTAACCGCCACAGTTGGGGATACTTTGATATTCGCTGGTGAATCACTTTTAGGCTTACTTGATGACAAACCGATTGAACAAAGCTTAGGGTCCGGACATAAGGAAACGCTTCTCAATAGCAGCGAATACCAAAACAATTTGATGGCAAAAGTGGTGAGCAATGAAATAGAAAATTATCATATATTTCACTTTCACGATACATCTGATACGGCTCGATTACGTGCCAACTGTGATATTGACAATCATTATACTTTGATGAGTGATGGTGGTAATTTAGCGGCGATTCTTTATAAGTTACGTGAGTTCAAACGTCCCTACTATGATCGCATTGTCAAAACAATTCGCTTGATTGCGCCATTTTTTAAAGACTTTGTTCTCAAACCAGAAATCAACCCTAACTATATTCAACTACGTTGGCAGGATCGAAATAGTGACTATGAATTTCGAGCGCACCAGCTATCAGATGGTACCTTACGCACTATGGTATTAATCACCTTACTGCTACAACCAGAAACTGATTTACCTGTTCTGATTGTGTTGGATGAACCAGAAATTGGACTCCATCCTTATGCCATTCATATAATCGCTTCACTCATCCAAAGCGTTTCGGCACAAACTCAAATTATTTTGGCAACCCAATCTTGCACTTTTCTGGATTATTTTGAACCAGAACAGGTGATTGTTGTTGGGCAAGAACAAGGTTTATCTTCTTTTAAACGCTTGGATTCTGCATCATTAAGCGAATGGTTAGAAGAATATACACTCAGTGAACTGTGGGAAAAGAATGTAACAGGAGGGCATCCATCTCGATGATACGTTTACATTTTTTAGTAGAAGGAGCAACGGAACGTACTTTTGTCGATGAGTTGCTCAAACCAGAGTTGTCACGTCTCAATATTTTTCCAGATGCCTGTTGTGTTCAAACCGGACGCAAACAGGGTAAAATATATAAGGGCGGTATCACCAGTTATCTTAAACTCAAAAAAGATTTACAGCGTTGGCTTAAACAGGATAAACATCAAGAAGCTCGATTTACCACAATGGTTGATTTTTACGCGCTACCGAATGATTTTACTGGCTATGAAAAAAGCCGAAAACAAAAAAGTACCCAAAAGCGAATTGAAATTTTAGAGAGCCATTTTCAAGCAGATATTGGGGATGCTCGCTTTATTCCTTACATTCAACAACATGAATTTGAAGCATTACTGTTTTCTGAACCCACTCAGTTTGCGACAGTTTATCCAAATAAAGAAAGTGAAATCCTTAAACTTGTTTCGATACGCTCTGAATTTCCTTCAGCACAAGACATCAATGAAAACCTTGCGCCATCTAAACGGATTCAAGCCATTTTTCCAGACTACGCAAAATTCAAACCCACAGTGGGACCTCTCGTTGCTATGGAAATTGGACTAACTAAAATACGTGCTGAAAATCCACATTTCGATGAATGGTTAAAGAAATTGGAGCAACTGACTTAATGGAAAGCCAAGTACGGTGGGCAACCACATTGCCCACTAAGATGTTTACACACCCGACGACTCCATATGATTACAATAAGTTAATAAATTCATCAACCGTTAGCCCAGCTTGACGAATAATCGCACGTAATGTACCCTTATCAAGTTCTTTGTGGTTAGGAACACTAAGGCGTGTTTTAGGCTCAATGCGTACTAAGATACTACCTTGTTGGGATTTTATAACAAAACCTATTTTCGAGAGAGCTTGAACGCATTTTTTACCTGAGATAACGGGTAATTTGCTCATCACACCTCCACC